>Ga0307479_10003148_pt1 | contig 15004 bp, 12 predicted proteins | sample atmos_gasesECM4C_FD_203743 | JGI IMG/M metagenome (GOLD analysis project Ga0307479, IMG submission 203743) | Hardwood forest soil microbial communities from Morgan-Monroe State Forest, Indiana, United States - atmos_gasesECM4C_515 | ecosystem: Environmental > Terrestrial > Soil > Temperate... | reverse complement strand
GAACGGCGTCGTTCCAAGTGTTTCCGCCACGCGAACGACGCTCGCGAGAATAACGAGGGCCAACGGCGGATAATCAGTCCCGGTGTGAGCGAAGCTGCCGATCAAGCCATAGCTCGAGATCGCGCGCATCCACGTTTCCCAGATCGAAACGTCCCCGGTACCAGGCGAGAAGAAGAAGCTGATCGCGATCAAATTGACGAGCACGAACAAAGCAATTGCCGACCAGTTCCAGGTGCGTGCGTTTGATGCGCTCATCGAATTCGCGACTAAACGTGAGTCTTCTTTGAACGGACGAATCTCAACGCATGCAAGATCACCCGCAGGTAGCCGCCGCCATGCTTGAATAATCCAAATTTTGATTGGCCCATCTCTGGATCTCGATCTATCCACACCACCGGAACCTCTATCAGCTTATAACCGAGCAGCGTCGGTAGCAGGCCGGTCTCGGCGTTCATTGCGAAACCATTGCTTTCCCATGGGATGGAGCGAAAAATTTCTGCCCGGTAAAGTTTGAAATTGTTTGTCAGATCGTTCTGCTTCACACGGAACAGAATTTTTACGACTCGGTGAAAGAGGCGGTTCATCAGCCGCTTGAGAAGAGGATAACGAAAGACTTTCCCGCCTTTGACAAAGCGAGAACCAATTACGCCGTCGCAGTCTTGTTTTTCAATCGCATCTATCAGCGCTCTGACCTGCTCGATGTTTTCAACGAAATCGCTATCCATGCTGAGTGCGTATTCGGCTCTCGGGCTGATATTGGCAAAACCTGTCCGCAGCGCGCGCCCAACTCCGCAAGGTGGAGTTCGTCTGATCAACCGGACTTTTGTGCTTCGCTTCGCCCAATCTTCCGCGATTGCCGCTGTCTGGTCGGTGGAGGCATCGTCCACGACTATAATTTCCAAAATCTCGCGGTCGTAGTTTCGCAACAAGCCTTCCAGCATTGGGCCGATGGCTTGCTCTTCGTTGTGCGCGATCAACATTACCGACAGCGTTTCTGTCATTGGCGGGCAAGGTTGTCAGAAAGAGACGCCGCTTGCAAAACCACCGAAATGCTATTTATTCCACCCTCCGCAGCGAGTTTTGTAATTACGCCGTTGGTCCCTGGGTCTCAGTCGCTTGGCTGAAACCGCACTCGCCAGGGGAAACCCGGCCTTTGAAAGGAAGAAGTCAGAATTAAGAAGGACGAAATGTCGTTATAGCCATTTCTTAATTCTTAATTTCTACTTCTTAATTGCACTATGCCAGTTCGTTACGGTCGTTTTGAAATGCCGAAAACTCTCGCCAAAGACGAGAACACAGCCACCGATATTTACGCCAAGTTCACCGCCGAGCCGTTTGAGGCCGGCTACGGTCACACGGTTGGAAATTCGCTCCGCCGTGTGCTGCTTTCGTCCCTCGAAGGCGCAGCCATTACCGCGGTAAAGATCACAGGAGCGCAGCACGAATTCGCCACGCTTCCGGGCGTTGTGGAGGACGTCACCGACATCGTGCTCAACCTCAAGAAGGTGAAATTCAAAGCCAGCAATGGCCACGAGCCGAAAAAACTTTCGCTTAGCGTAAACAAGGAAGGCGAAATCACCGCTGGCGAAATTCAGGAAGTCTCGGGCTACGAAGTGCTCAACCCGAAGCAGATCATTTGCACCCTGGACAAAAAGCACAAATTCGACGCCGAGCTCGAAGTGCGCGTCGGCCGCGGTTTCGCCACCGGCGAAGAAAACAAGCGCGCCGATCAGCCGATCGGCCTCATCCCGATCGATTCAATTTTCTCACCGGTCACGCGCGTGAAATACGCAGTGGAAAATACCCGCGTCGGTCAACGCACCGATTATGACAAGCTCATCCTCGAAGTTTGGACCGACGGCCGATTGACGCCGGACGACGCGCTCTTGCAGGCGTCCGCGATTCTGCGTCATCACCTCGATGTTTTCGTGAACTTCAACGAAGAAGTGATCGAATTCGACGAAACGCCGGCCGGCGTCAGCGAAGAGAACCTGAAGCTCAAGAAGCTGCTCAACATGAGCGTAAACGAAATCGAGCTCAGCGTCCGCGCGGCCAATTGCTTGAACAACGCGAACATCACGACTGTTGGTCAGCTCGCGCAGAAGACCGAGAGCGAGATGCTCAAGTATCGCAACTTTGGAAAGAAATCGCTCAACGAGATCAAAGACAAACTCCAACAGCTTGGTCTTAGCCTCGGCATGAAGTTCGAGCCCGGTCTGGTCGAAACCCCTGCCGGTGGAGTCGACGGTGCCGTCGCCGCTGGAAATGGAGCGGAAGCCGGCGACCGAACGTAAGTCGCGTCAACTAAGCCGGTCGCGCCCATGAGACATCAAAAGAAAACGATCAGACTAGGTCGAAAGGCCGAGCATCGGAAAGCGTTGCTGGCAAATCAAGTTTGCAGCTTGATCGAGCATCGCCGGATCAAGACCACGCTGGCCAAAGCCAAAGCGGTCCGGCCGCTCGCCGAAAAGATGGTGAGTTTGGGGAAGAACGGTTCGATTCACGCGCGACGGACCGCGTTCGCGACGTTGCATCACAAAGATGCCGTCAAAAAATTGTTCGACGAAATCGCGCCTGCATCGACTGAGCGGAACGGCGGTTACACTCGCATCATTCGGCTTGGTCAACGCAAGAGCGATTCCGCGTCGATGGCACTTATTGAATGGGTCGATGCCACTGTCGTTGTCGAAGAGAAGCCGGCTGAAGAAAAGAAGCCGAAGAAAAAGGAACCAAAAGCCGAGGCAAAGCCGAAGGAAACAAAATCCGAAGAGCCCAAGGAGAAGGCGGTGGAAAAAGAAGCCGCGCCGGCGGAGGAGGAGCCGAAGAAAAAGCGGCGCTGGTTCGGCCGGAAATCGAGCGAGGAGAAATAAACTCGCGCGATCACAGCTCGACTAGTCGCCACTTTATTTTTCCATCGGCGATTTCGAGCCAGGCCACGCTTCGCGGCGACCCGCGGTTAGGTCGCGTGACGCAGCCAGGATTTAAGAATAGAACACCGCGGCGCTTCTCGTTTCGCGGAACGTGGGTATGACCATGCAAAACAACATCGACATTATCGGGCGGGACTTCCGGAGGAATATGCACCAGCCGGAATTTCAAACCTTCGCGCGTAAGATCGACAACCAGCGGCCAGTCCTCATTCCAATCGCAATTGCCTCGCACAATCGTGAGCGGCGGAACAATTGCTTCGAGGTCGAGCGTGATTGTCGGCTCGCAAACATCGCCCAGGTGCCAGATCTCGTCCGCACCGCCCGCAAGATCGACAACTTGCTGCGGCAATTTGTTGTGCGTATCGGCCAGAACAAGAACTTTCATGCTGCGGACGCGGGTTGCTTCCCACAATCTGCTCCTTAGCTTCTAATCGTGTCATTTAATAATTTCGAACTTTCCCCAGATGTCGTGCGCGGCACGCAGGCAATGGGTTTTACCGAGCCGACGCCGATCCAGCTCCGCGCTTTTCCGATCATTCTCGCGGGCAAGGATTTAATCGGTACCGCCCAAACCGGAACCGGCAAGACTGCGGCGTTTGCGTTGCCGATTCTAACGTTGCTGGCAAAGCACGGAAAATTTCGCTGCCTTGTTCTTGAACCAACCCGCGAGTTGGCCGCGCAAGTTGAGACTGCGTTTCGTGATTACGGCCGCTTCACCGATTTGCGCGCAACCGTTGTGCACGGCGGCGTTGGTTACGGAAAACAGCGCGAAGATTTGAAACGCGGTGTCGATATTGTCGTCGCCACCCCCGGGCGACTGCTCGATCATCTCGAACAAAAGACGCTGCACTTTCGTGACGTGAACATTCTCGTGCTCGATGAAGTCGATCGCATGCTCGACATGGGATTTTTGCCGCAGGTCCGGCAGATCGTGGAAAAGATTTCGACGGATCGACAAACGCTGCTCTTCTCGGCAACGTTGCCGCCGGAAATCGAGCGGCTCGCCGCCTGGGTCCTGCACGATCCTGAGCTGGTGGAAATTGGCGTCCGCCGTTCGCCCGCCGAAACGGTGACGCATGCGGTTTATCCGGTCGCCGCCGAGCAGAAATTCGATCTCCTCCTGGCCTTGCTCGAGCGAACCAACTTCGATAGCGCCCTGATTTTTTCACGAACCAAGCACGGCGCTGATCGCATCGCGCACAAATTGAAACAGGGAAATCATTCCGTCGCTGTTTTGCATTCCAACCGGACTCAGCGCGAACGGATTGAAGCGCTCGAAGGTTTTAAGTCGGGAAAATACGAGGTGATGGTCGCGACCGACATTGCCGCGCGCGGACTCGACATCGCCGGCGTCAGTCACGTCATCAATTACGACGTGCCTGAGCATTCCGAGGATTACGTGCATCGCATCGGCCGGACTGGCCGCGCCCAAAATGTCGGCGACGCGTTTACGCTGATGAACGGCGAAGAACTTTCTTCACTGCAGGCGATCGAACGCTTCATCGGCCAAAAAATTCCGCGACTGAAGCTGGAAAACTTTCCGTATCTCTACACCGCGCTCTTCGAACCCGAATCAATGACCGGCGGCCGACGCGCCATCGGCGGCGGACGATCGCATCGCGGCTATTCTTACGGACGCCGGCGCAGGTAGACCTGGAGGGACGCGCTCCGTCGCGTCCCATTAATTCTTGGGCGCCGACAGGGCGGCGCCCTCCATTATTTCGCACCGCACCACTGATCCACCCAATCGTTCACCGTCTTGTACCACAGCCGAGAGTTCTGCGGCTTGAGCACCCAGTGACCTTCGTCCGGGAAATACAACATCTTCGAAGGCACCTTCAGCGTTTGCAGCGTGGTGAACAGATCGAACCCATTCGAAACATCGAGCCGGTAATCCAGTTGGCCGTGAATCACCAGCGTCGGCGTTTTGAATTTGTCGGCGAACAGGTGCGGCGAAAATTTCCGGTAGAGCTCGCGGTTCTTCCACGGCGGACCTTTAAACTCCCATTCCGGAAACCACAGCTCCTCGGTCGTGCCGAACGCCGATTCCGTATTAAACGTCCCGTCATGCGACACGATGCATTTGAACCGGTTGGTGTGGCCTAACAACCAGTTCGCCATGTAACCGCCGTAGCTCGCGCCGAGCGCGGCCTCGTGGTTCTTGTCGATAAATGGGAATGTCTTTTCCACGAAATCGAGCCCCTTCATCAAATCCACATACGGTTTGCCGCCCCAATCGCCGCTGATCGAATCGGTAAACTTCTGCCCGTAGCCGGTCGAGCCGTGGAAATTGATCATCACCACCACGTAGCCGTTCGCCGCGAACAACTCCGCATTCCAGCGATACGTCCAATCGTTTCCCCACGCCCCTTGTGGCCCGCCATGGATCAAAAATTTCAGCGGATACTGCTTGTTCGGATCGAATCCCGGCGGCTTGACCATGAAACCTTGAACCTCTTCGTCATTCGCGCCCTTGAACGTGAACGACTCCAACGGCTGCATGTCGATCTGCGACAACAGCGCGTCGTTCATGTGCGTGATTGGTCGTGGAGTCGGCGCTGGATCGCCCACGATCGCTTCGTCCGGACCCATGTTATGTTGCCAAATCTCGGCCGGTGCTTGTGCCGTTGCTCTCGAATAAAACAAGAAAGTGTTACCGTCTCGCTTCGCGAGCGCTAGGTCATCAGCATGACCTGTAAATTCCAGAGTGTATTTTCGCTTATCGCCAACATTGGCGAGCACGCGCGGACCAGTCGTAGCTTTCAAAACTCGTATCTCTGCAATTAGCTGGCGTCCATGATCCTCGTAGGAAGCGAAAAGAGAGTCATTGGGATACCAAACAAAACTACCGATCCGGCGATCGAATTCGGAAGTGACGTCTTCTATCTTTCCCGATTGTCGATCTTGGACGAGGAGCCGCCATTTATCGGCTTCGAAGCCGGCGCGAGCTTGCGAGCGCCAGGCCAGATACTTTCCGTCCGGCGAATAGAGCGGTGTGGTGTCGGCGCCGGGACTGGTAGAAATCTTCCTAGGCTTCGGTGCTGTGGTGGCAGCCGTCCCCGGCGGCGTTGTCCCAGATGTTGCAGGCGAGACGCCTGCCTCCATAGAAGAAATCGAAACTGTGAAAATCTCCGAGTTCGTACTGGTCGCTTCGACTTCGTCAATATTCGAGGTGTAAGCGACCTCCTGGCCGTCCGGCGAAATCGCATACTGGTCCTGCCCGCCGAGATGAAACGGCGGCACATCATGATCGCCCGGCGTCAGATCACGCGGCTGATTTCTTTCTTCTGTGGTGCCAGCCGTCCCCGGCTGCACTTCTGGAGATTTTCCGGGCGAAGCTTCGGCAGGCGAGACGCCTGCCGCCACAGCATCAGCAGACTGAACAAACAAATGACTGCGCTTGAACTCGGTGAACGAGTTCCAATGACGGTAGAACAAACGCGTGAAGATTTTCGCTTTTACTTTGCTTTTCTTCAGCTCTTCATCGCGCTGCTTGTTGCACGCATCATCCCTGCAATCCGGATAAACCACCGACACGAACACGATGTTCTTTCCATCAGGCGACCAGATCCCGCCATCCGCGCCGGTTGAGATTGTTGTCACCTGATGCGGCTTGCCAACAAGCGCTCCGCTTCCTGAATCGAAGTCGCACATCCAGATTTGGGTCGGATCGGTCGCTTTCGACGTCCAGATCAGTTTTTTTCCGTCCGGCGAGAAGCGCGGTCGTTCCTCGTGGTTCGCCGTTTCATTCAGTCGTTTCGATTCGCCCCCGTTCGCCGGCACAATCCACAAATGCGAAATCTTCGTGTTCGCCTCAAGATCGACATCGGTCGCTGAGAACGCGACCCATTTGCCGTCCGGCGACGGCACCGGCTCGTCCAAGCGTTTGAGTTTCATCATGTCCTCAAACGTGAACGGATGCTTAGCGTTCTGCGCAAACGCGGAAACGACGAAAAAGAAAATCGGTAAGAGAAATTTAATTCTCACGCGAATTGCAATATTGATGTTGTAGAGGCGCTTGTCTCAAGCGCCTATTTATTTAGACAGGCGACTGAAACCAGCCGCCTCTACAACCGTTTTTCAGTACGCTCCACCTCAGCTAGAGTTCCGACATGGTAACAATCGACACAATCAAGAACGGTCCTTACATCGTGAAGGGCGAAGTGGAATTGATCGACGCTGAAGGAAACAAGTTCCCGGTCGAACCGCGAATGGCGCTCTGTCGCTGCGGCGCGTCGACCGAGAAACCGTTTTGCGACGGCACCCATTCGAAAATCGGTTTCAAGGCGGCCGAGAAAGCCGTGCCGGAATCCAAGGAATGAAGATCGCCGACGGATGCAAAAAATACTCAAGAGTTGTAGAGGCGCTTGTGCCAAGCGCCTGTCTACTAATTCGGTGCTTGAGAACAAGCACCGCTACAACGCTTTCGGTATGAGAAGAATCATTATTCTTGTTCTCGCCACACACGTGCTCATCGCGAGCGGGCAGCCATTGCCGAAAACGATGAAAGCAGCTGTCGCTCACGAGTACGGCGGACCGGACGTGCTGAAATTCGAAGAGGTTCCCATTCCCGACCCGAAAGAAAACGAAATCCTCGTGCGCGTTGTCGCAAGCGGCGTGAATCCGGCCGATCCGTTAATTCTCAACGGAAAGTTCGCCAAAGAATTCGGAACCCATCTGCCGCTGATTCTCGGCTACGACATGGCCGGCGTCGTGGTGAAGACCGGCGCGAAAGTCACCAAGCTCAAAGTCGGCGATCCGGTTTACGCCTATCTGCTTTTCGGAGGCGGCTGGGCCGAATATTGCATCTCGAACGAAGGCGAGTCAGCGATCAAACCAAAGTCGCTCAGTTTTGTTGAAGCGAGCGCGGTCCCGCTCGCCGCGCTGACCGCGTGGCAAGCGCTGATCGACATCGGAAAGATCCGAAGTGGACAAACGGTGTTGATTCATGGCGGCTCGGGTGGGGTCGGAAGTTTCGCGATTCAAATTGCCAAAGCGCGAGGCGCGCGGGTAATTGCGACCGCCTCGACGGCTAATCAAGACCTGCTCAAACAGCTCGGCGCTGACGTTGCAATCGATTACACGCAACAGAAGTTCGAAGAGATCGCGCACGATGTCGACCTTGTGCTTGATCCAGTCGGCCGGGACACGCTCGCGCGATCGTACGGCGTAGTAAAAAAGGGCGGAATTGTAGTAACAATCATTTCGCTTTGCGACGAAGCGGAGCTGAGGAAGCATGAAATTCGCGGCACGTCGCTTTCGTCGCATCCAGATTCTGCGGAGCTGGCCGAGATCACAAAGTTGATCGAGATCGGGAAAATTAAACCGATCGTCACCCAAGTTCTGCCGCTGACTGACGCGGCGAAGGCGACCGCGCAGGCGGAGACTCATCATACTCGCGGAAAAATCGTCCTGAAAATTGCAGATGAACCCAAACCATGATTGTTGTCATTCCGAGCGGAGTCGAGGAATCTGTGACTATTTTTGTTTTAGAAGGCGTGTTAGGCCAGAAAAATCTAGAGATGTCTCCACTTCGGTTGACATGACAAAAGGGGCGGTGTTCGCCGCGGCGGACACCGCTACAACGCTTCCAATATGAAAACGATTACTGCCCTTTTTCTTTTCTTCGGCGTCGTCACCCTGCACGCCGACAAAATCTCGCTCGTAGGCGCGACAATAATCAATCCGGCCGACGGCAAAGTGATGCCGAACGCGACCGTCGTAATCAACGGCGACAAGATCGAGCGCGTTTCGATGGGCAAACAGGATGCGGCTGCGCTCGGGAAACAGATCGATTGCGCCGGCAAATTCATTTTGCCCGGTTACATCGATACCCACATTCACTTTTTCCAATCGGCCGATTTGTTTACGCGACCGGACGGCGCCGATTTCAATAGTGTTCGCCCGTACAAAGATGAAGTCGCTTGGATCAAATCACATTTGGACGACGTGTTCGCGCGCTACATCCGGTGTGGGATCACCAGTGTGGTCGATGTCGGGGGACCGATGTGGAATTTCGAGGTTCGCCAGAAAGCGAACGCGACGGCGAAAGCGCCGCGCGTCGCCGTTGCCGGTCCATTAATCTCGAGCGTGTCGCGCGAAAAGCTCGATCTGGGCGATCCGCCAATTGTGAAGATCGACGGCCCGGATCAGGCGCGCGAGTTCGTGCGCAAACTCGCCGAGAAAAAGCCGAACCTGGTGAAGATCTGGTATATCGTGGATAAGGATCATCCGGTCGATGCGTTCCGGCCGACCGTTCGCGCGACGATTGAAGCGAGTCACGCGCACAAAATTCGTGTCGCCGTCCACGCGACTGAATTGGAAACGGCGCGCGCGGCTGTCGAAGAAGGCGCGGACATTCTCGTCCACAGCGTGGTCGATAAGCCGGTGGACGACGCGTTTGTGAAGCTGTTGAAAGATCGACACATTATTTTGTGCCCAACGCTGGTCGTCTTTGAGCGCTACGGCCGAACATTTTCGCATCAACTCAATCTGACGTCGGAGGAGCAGAAGTGGGGTAATCCGGAAGTGATCGCGTCCCTCGACGTCACGAAAATTCCCCAGGACAAATTGCCGGATCGCGTGAAGCAGGCGCTGGCCGATCCAAACGGGGCGATGGATCGAATCAACAAAACCTACGAAGTCGCGCTGCCGAATTTGAAAAAGCTCGAAGACGCGGGCGTCACGATCGCGGCCGGGACTGACGCCGGGAACATCGGGACGATTCACGGGCCTGCATTGTTTCGTGAATTTCAGCTGATGAAGCAGGCCGGGCTGACAAGCATGCAGATTCTTCAATGCGCGACGGCCAACGCGGCGAAACTTTTCGGCGGTGAAACCGGCGCGCATATTGGCAGGATCGACAATGGTTGTTTCGCCGATCTTGTGGTCCTCAAATCGAATCCAGTCGACGACATCGCGCATGCGTCGGACATTGACAGTGTGATTAAGAACGGCGTCGTTTATCCGGCGGACTCGATTTTGCCCTGAATCCGAACGCAGCGGATCGCGTCAAACCTCTAAGAGATGCTCGTACCATGAAATCGAAGTGTTGTTTGATCGCCATTTTTGTCACGGGGGTCGCCCTGTCGCTGTTCGGCGCGGAGTCCGGCGACGATTGGAAGCTGATTAAACAAACCAACGGCGTCGCGATCTACAGCCGCCCGCATCCGGGTTCTCGTCTGAAGGAATTCAAAGCGATCGGCGAGATCGATGCGCCCAGCCAGGTCGTCCACAAAGTCATCGACGATGTCGAAGATTACCCGAATTTCATGCCCTACACGGCGGAGGCGCGGGTGATTGAGCGAAAGTATAACTCCATTCTCACGTATCAACGGCTCTCGCCGAAAATTGTCAGCGATCGCGATTACACACTTCGCATCCAACAGAAATCGTGGCGGGCCGAGAATGGGCTCGCTTATCTAAGCGAATGGAAACCAGCGAACGAAAGCGGACCCGCGGAAAAGCCGGGCGTGTTTCGGGTGAAATTGGTCAACGGTTCGTGGTTACTCGAGCCGATCGGCACAAACAAAACCCGCACGACCTATTCCGTTTTTACCGACAGCGGAATTGCCGCGCCGCCTTTTCTTGCCAACACCGTCAGCGAAACAGGAATCAGCAAGCTCTTCGCCGCGGTCCGCAAACAAGCCAAAGACCCAAAATATCAGGCGAAGTAGTTCGCGCGTGAAGTTCTCGCGAATTGGTTTATCCTCGGCGCTGCGCAGATGCCGCGGAATAACGATCTAAAGAAAATCCTTCTCATCGGCTCCGGTCCAATCGTGATCGGGCAGGGCTGCGAATTTGATTATTCCGGTGTGCAAGCGTGCAAGGCGCTGCGCGAGGAAGGCTACCAGGTCGTGCTGGTGAACTCGAACCCGGCAACGATCATGACCGATCCGGAGTTCGCGGATCGCACTTATGTGGAACCGATTACTGCGGAGATCATCGAGGCAATCATCGAACGCGAAAAACCGGACGCGATCCTGCCAACCATGGGCGGACAGACGGCACTGAACGCCGCCATGGAGCTGTATCGCAACGGCGCTCTGTCGCGGCACAAGGTGAAATTGATCGGCGCGAATGCGAAAGCGATCGCCAAGGGCGAAGATCGACAACTATTCAAAGAAGCGATGTTGCGGATCGGGCTCGACGTTCCGCGGTCCGGTGTCGCGCACACAGTCGTCGATGCGCAGAGGATCGCCAAAGAAATAGGAAGTTTCCCGTTGATCATTCGGCCGGCGTTCACGCTCGGCGGCAGCGGCGGCGGTATTGCTTACAATCCGGACGATCTCAACGAGATCGCAGGCCGCGGCCTCGCAATGTCGCCGGTCGGCGAGGCGTTGATCGAAGAATCGCTCGTGGGCTGGAAAGAATTCGAAATGGAAGTGATGCGCGACCGGATGGACAACTGCGTGGTTGTTTGTTCGATCGAAAATTTCGATCCAATGGGCGTGCACACCGGCGATTCGATCACGGTCGCGCCGGTGCAGACGTTGACCGACAAGGAATATCAAATGATGCGCGACGCGTCGTTTGCGGTGATTCGCGAAATCGGAGTCGAGACCGGTGGTTCCAACATTCAGTTCGCAGTTCATCCGGACACAGGCCGAATGGTTATAATCGAGATGAATCCGCGGGTGTCGCGTTCGAGCGCGCTCGCCTCGAAGGCGACTGGATTTCCGATCGCGAAGATTGCGGCCAAGCTCGCGGTCGGTTACACGCTCGACGAAATCAAAAACGATATCACCCGCGAAACACCGGCCTGTTTCGAGCCAACGATTGATTATTGCGTCGTCAAAGTGCCGCGGTTCACCTTCGAGAAGTTCCCTCAAGCTGATCCAACACTGACAACGCAGATGAAAAGTGTCGGCGAAGCAATGGCGATTGGGCGCACATTCAAGGAAGCGTTGCAAAAAGCTTTGCGCTCGCTCGAGATCAAACGATTCGGGTTGATCGGCGACGGGGCGGACAAGGATGTCGATCTTGAAGCGTTACGGTTGAAACTAGCGATTCCGAACGCGGAACGCATTTTCTACATCGGCCAGGCTTTCGCAAAAGGAGCGTTGATCGACGAAGTCTACGAGCTGACCAAGATCGACAAATGGTTTTTGCGAAACGTGGCGGAGATCGTTACGGAATCCCAATGTCTCAAGACGAAAACCTTGTTGCGGAGCAAGAAGCTTGGCTTCTCGGATCGACAACTCGCCCTGGCGAATGGTTCCGGTGAAGAAAAAGTGCGCGCGAAACGTATCGCTGAGAAGGTGACACCGACTTATCGCCTGGTCGATACCTGCGCGGCCGAGTTCGAAGCATATACGCCATATTATTATTCCACCTACGGCGACGAGAACGAGCGGCGCGAAAGCGGAAAACGCAAAGTCATGATTCTCGGCGGCGGCCCAAACCGGATCGGGCAGGGGATTGAATTCGATTACTGCTGTGTCCATGCGGCGTTCGCCCTCCGCGAGCTCGGATTCGAGACGATAATGGTGAATTCGAACCCCGAGACGGTTTCGACCGATTACGACACCAGCGACAAGCTGTATTTCGAGCCGCTCACGCTGGAGGACGTTCTTAATATATATGAGCAGGAAAAGCCCGAGGGCGTGGTCGTCCAGTTCGGCGGGCAAACGCCGCTTAATCTATCCGACGGATTGAAGGCGGCGGGCGTTCCAATCCTCGGTACGCAACCGGAGAGCATCGAAACCGCCGAGGACCGAAAGTTATTTGCGGCGATGCTCGACAAACTCGATCTGCGCCAAACGCCAAGCGGATCCGCAGTGAGCACGGACGAAGCGGTGAAGATCGCGAACAAGATCGGTTATCCGGTTTTGGTGCGTCCGAGTTTCGTTCTTGGCGGACGCGCGATGGAACTGGTTTACAACGAACCTGACCTGCGGCGTTATATGGCGAGCGCGATCGAAGTGACGCCGGATCGTCCGGTATTGGTCGATCGTTTCCTCGAGGACGCGATCGAAGTGGATGTCGATTGCATTTCGGACGGCGAAACGACGGTCATTGGCGCGATCATGGAGCACATCGAAGAGGCTGGCATTCACAGCGGCGACAGCGCCTGCGTGATTCCGACCTTTTCATTGTCGCAACGTGCCCTCGATGAAATCTCATCAGCGACAAAAGCAATGGCGCGCGAGCTGAATGTGCGCGGACTCATGAACGTACAATTCGCGGTCAAAGGCGAAGACGTTTACGTCTTGGAAGTGAATCCGCGCGCATCCCGCACCGTTCCGTTCGTGAGCAAGGCGATCGGCGTGCCGCTGGCGAAGCTGGCCGCCAAAGTGATGGCCGGCAAGACGTTGCGCGGGCTTGGATTCACCGAGGAGATTGTGCCCAAACACTTCTCGGTCAAAGAAGCTGTCTTTCCCTTTCTGCGTTATCAGGGGACGGACATTTCGTTAGGCCCAGAAATGAAATCGACCGGCGAAGTGATGGGAATGGATGTCGATCTCGGACTGGCGTTCGCCAAATCGCAGATGGCCGCGCCGCCCCCGTTGCCGAAAAAGGGAAACGTGTTCATCAGCGTGAAGGACTCCGACAAGGAGGCGATCATTCCGCTGGCGCGAGAATTCTTGAAACTCGGGTTCGGAATCATCTCAACGAGCGGAACGGCAGACGGGCTTGCCAAAGCGAAGATCAAGGTGAAAAAAGTTTTCAAACTGCACGAAGGCCGGCCGAATGTGCTCGACCGCGTGAAAAACGGCGACATCAATTTCATCATTAACACGCCGAGCGGGAAAATTCCGCGCGAGCACGAGGTGATGATTCGCAACGCCGCTCTGGCCGCGAAAATTCCGATCATGACCACGGTCCGCGCGGCCCAGGCCAGCGCAAACGGGATCCGATCTTTGCAAAAGAGCAAGGTGCAGGTGCGAAGTCTGCAGGAATACCACTCTTCCGTGGCGGCGGGCGTCCCGGCTGCAAAAGGATGAAAAAAGCAGGCGAGACGGTCCGAGCCGGACTGGCATAGCCTCCATAGTTGCGCGCGCTGCGGTTCGTGTCACTTGTCAGGATGAAGATGTCGATCTTGTTAGCGCTGTTGTTGAGCGCAGTGGCATTTGCGGCCGAAGAAAAGAAAGAGGAAAAAACGACAATGAGTAATTCGAACGAAGTTGCGGTGATCAAAACCAGCGAAGGCGATATGGTGGTGCAGTTCTGGACCGACGCCGCGCCGAACACGATCGAGAACTTCAAGAAGCTCGCGAAGGAAGGTTTTTACAACGGCACGATCTTTCATCGGATCGTGAGAGGTTTCATGATCCAGGGCGGCGATCCGAATTCGAAGGATCCGGCGAAAGAAAGTTCCTACGGCGCGGGCGGACCAGGTTACAAGATCAAAGCGGAGTTTAACGATTATTCACACGAGCGGGGAGTGATCTCGATGGCGCGCGAGCCCGATCCCGATTCAGCCGGTTCGCAATTCTTCATTTGCCTGGCGCCAGTGACGCGGCTCGATCATCAATACACGACCTTCGGGAAATTGATTAAGGGCGACGACGTGCTGGAAAAAATCGGTAATACGCCGGTGACGCGAAACAGCATGGGCGAAAACAGCAAGCCGACCAAGCGCGTGACGATCGAGAAGATCGACATCGTGTCGGCAGATTCGGTGAAATGACAATCTGCAGGTTGTCATTCCGAGCGAAGTCGAGGAATCTCTAGCTGCTTCTGTTTTGAAGCGGTTGCAAAACGGAAATAGTTAGAGATGTCTCGTCCGAGCCGTACTGGCATTTTTCGGTCAACATGACAAAAGATACAACAAAGATCGCGCTGGTACAGATGAAGTGCGCCGTGGACCCGGAGAAGAATTTCTCGCGGGCGCTGAATTTCATTCACGAGGCGGCGAAGAAAGGCGCGGAGATTGTTTGTCTGCCGGAACTTTTTCGGTCGCAATATTTCTGCCAGAGCGAAGATCACAAAAACTTCGAACTGGCCGAAGAGGTTCCGGGACGATCGACATCGGCGCTGGCGAAATTGGCCAAGGAGCTCGGCGTCGCGATTGTGGCGTCACTATTCGAAAAACGGCGACCCGGCGTTTATCATAACACGGCCGCGATCAT
>Ga0307479_10003147_pt1 | contig 15007 bp, 5 predicted proteins | sample atmos_gasesECM4C_FD_203743 | JGI IMG/M metagenome (GOLD analysis project Ga0307479, IMG submission 203743) | Hardwood forest soil microbial communities from Morgan-Monroe State Forest, Indiana, United States - atmos_gasesECM4C_515 | ecosystem: Environmental > Terrestrial > Soil > Temperate... | reverse complement strand
CTCAAAGTTAACTGGCGTCGCGAACACAATCTGGGCAATCCGACAATCAGAATGTAATTTGCGTTTACATCAGCGGCTCATTCGGTGTCTTTTGTAAAGAATGTCAAATGTTTTGAAATGCGCGAGTTTCGTGATGCTTGCTTGCTGGCAGTCAAATAAAAAGCTCGCTCCCACCCCTAATCTCCCCTCGTTCCGCCGGCTAAATCCCGGCTGAGAAGCTTCGAATAAAGTGCAAACACGAGAGGCCATCATGAAAAAGTTGATCCAAAGTGTGCTGTCTTTACTCCTATCCTCTTTGGCGCCACTCGTTGCAAACGCTCAGTCATTCCGGGTGCAATGTCCTACGAGCACCATCACTCACCCGGTGAAGGATGCGACCCATTCTAACTTACCGACAGATAACAATTCGGAGCCCGCATACAACGGTCCTACGGGATTCACGAACGGGTCCGGCGGATACCTGACGCCGACTTCAAATGTGAATGGCGCCATCAAGTGCCAGCAGATCGGGGGCGGTGACGGCCTGTCGACGATGGGTGACGGCACGCAGATTTACATGTTCTCCTTCGGGCCGTTGTCTGGGCTTGCGGACATCGCCAACGGTCAGCCCGGCACGGAGTTCCCGAGCGTCTTTAACACCGTGTATAACGGGCTTGTGCCTGGCGACCCTGCTACGACAGTCAACGCTGGCAGCGGTCCAAACACGGTCCCCATAGCGTTTACGTACAACGGGGCCGTGGGGCTGGCTCCTGATCTCGATGCGATAGCCAGCGGCAATTGCACTGCGCCGTGCCTCGACGGACACGTGGACCCTCGCCCGATCATCGATGTCGGGGTGATGAACGGCAACATCCCGGCGCCGCTATTGGCGTTCGATGAGGACGACGAAGTTTTCTTTACCCTGACAAACGTCGGCATGATCATGCGCCCGGACCTGTTTGAGCAGCATACCGTCCACTTCCATGGCTATCCAAACGCTTCGTCCTTTTATGATGGTGTTCCCGACGCCTCGGTAGCCATCAATATCGGCGGCAGCTTCACCTATTACTACATGGCGCCAGATGCTGGGACTTATTTCTGGCACTGCCACATCACCCCTCCCGAACACTTGCAGATGGGCATGGTTGCGCAGCTTTATGTGCGTCCACGTCAGGATCGGGTCCTGGCCGGCAACAGCCTCTATGCCGCGCTCCAGGCGCAACAAGGCGATAACCGCACGAAATGCGATTCCACTCAAGACATCTTGTGCAGCAATCCGCCGCCGCCTGTCGATACGGGGGCGACGAATAAAGCAGCCGTTTATGACGCAGCGGTGAGCGGCACGAACGGGCCTAGACCCGGCTACGCCTATAACGATGGCGACGGCTCGACGTATTACGACGTGGAATACCCCATCCAGATCCATGGCTTCGATCCCAACTTCCACTTCGTCGGCATGACGTTTAACCCCGAAGAATTTGCGGACATGAAGGACAAATATTTCCTGCTCAATGGGCGGAGCTACCCGGATACGGTCACTCCCGGCCCCCTGGCCACGCAGGCGACAGATGGCAAGATGCACTTCTCTCAGCCGCTGCCTTCAATCATCAAGATTACAGCGGGCCAGAAGGCGCTCCTGCGCATTTCCGACCTGGACGTTACCGAATATCAGACGCTTGCCTCGCTCGGGATTCCCATGCGCGTCATCGGCTTCAACGCCAAGCTGCTGCGCGACCAGGCTGGAAACAATCTCGACTACTACACCAACTCCATCACGCTCGCCGGGGGCGAGTCGCTCGACGTGATTCTGGATGCCAGCGACACAACCAAATATCACGCGGGCCAAGTGTTCTACCTCTACACGCCGAATCTCGATCACTTGTCTAACGATGCGGAAAATTTCGGCGGGCTCATGACGGAAGTCCACATCAACTAGGAGAGCAGCTATGAGCGTAAAGAAAATGAAAATTACGAATTCAAATGTACGGCTGCTCCTGGCGGCGTTGCTGCTGTTATTGCTCTCGACCACGGTATACGCGTCGGCCCCAGGCATCACCGGGCCGACTTTCAACTTGACGGCGAAAGATGCTTTCATCAGCCAACCGGATGGTGCCGCGGTTTATTCCTGGGGTTATGGGTGCAGCACCCCTCCCCCCGCAAGCGCTTTTCTACCCGCGACTTTGACCGTCACGCCATTTTGCAACACGATGCAAGTTCCCGGACCTACGCTGATCGTTACCGAAGGACAGACGGTCACAGTAATACTCACGAACAATCTTCCGGCAGCAGCGGGTAACACGTCGATTTTGTTCCCAGGCTTTAACGTCTGTGCCGCCACACTCAACACGACGACGGGAGCGTGCACCGGCACACCAACTGGGGTTGCCGGCTTGCTGACGCAAGAGGCGGCCCCTGGCGGAACTGTGACCTACACGTTCAAGGCTTCGTCGCCGGGGACGCGCGCTTATTACAGCGGTACGCAGGGCGATCTGCAGGTCGAGATGGGTCTGTATGGCGCCATCATCGTGCTCCCGAACAATGCCACCGTCCTCAGCGCATGCGCAAACCGGACACCTCGCACGAACCTTTTCGGCGTGCCCAATTACGCGAGTATGAACGGTCTCGGCACGGAACAGGATTTCCGCCTTGCACCCGCCGCCTATGACCATACCAGTACCTGCTACGACCGCGAATACCTTTTCCAATTCGCCGAGATGGACCCCACCATCCACAATAAGGCGCTGGATCAGGTCACGGCAGCCGGTAACTGCACGGCAGGTGCTCCCGGGTGCAGTCTCAACGTCCCGACCGAGCCGTATAGCCCCGCCTACTTCCTAATCAACGGGCGCTCCATGCCCGATGACATGGATTCCAATTATGCGTTTCAGTATCCCCACCAGCCCTACAACGGCAACCCACACATGCATCCCGGGGAATTGACTCTCATCCGCGTCATCGGCCAGGGCCGGTGGCAGCACCCGTTCCACGAGCACGGCAACCACGTGCGCATCCTGGCGCGCGACGGAAACCTGATTCTCAGCCAGAACGACGCGACCAAACTCGCCGGACGGTTGGAGTTCACCACGACCACGACGCCGGGGCTGGCGTTTGACGGGATCTTCTACTGGACCGCCAAAGGCCTGAACTGGGACCCGTACGGCCACAATGCCAACTCCACGGACCCCAACGCCACGCTTGCCTGTACTCCGGATACTAATGGCTATAACACCTCGGCGCCCACCGCGATCAACTATTACGAGTGGTGTCAGGATCACAACAAGCCGCTACAAGTGGCTCCCTTTGGCGACGTTGCTGGCGGCGGTCCGGCGACTCTCCCCGATCCGAACATTTTCACCAACGGCGCGTGGTACGGCGGCAGCCCCTATCTTGGACCTGATGCCACCCTCCGCGCCACTGGCTGCATGGCCACTGGCGCTCCTCAGAGCAACGCCCCCAATTGTGGCACCACCGGCTCGACTCCGCCTTCCGGCACCATTGCTAACCCGCCATCAACCGAAGCGGGCTTTGCCTTTATGTGGCACTCGCACAATGAGCGCGAGATCACCACGAACAATATTTTCCCCGGGGGAATGCTCATGATGATGCTGGTGGATTCCCGGGAATTTGTGATTGACGAGTCTATGTGAGGACGAGGGAAGCCATGCAAACCAACTATTTCAAAGCTATCTTGAATGTCGCAGTAAAAGCGGCGTGCATCCTTCTCTTTGGCGCAGCGGCGGTCTCCGCCCAGCAGCAAGTGAATCTGACTGCAAGCCCGACGAGCGTAACCCTGCCTGATGGCTCAGTCGTGCCAATGTGGGGCTACAGTTGCACTGTGACTGGCACTGCGTTGACGTCGGGTGCCCAGACGTGCGGCCCGTTGAACTCGCATGCGACAGGCTGGTCGCCTGTCGTGATTACTGTTCCAACGGGGCAAACCCTGACGATCAGCCTCACAAACAATCTGTCGTTCGCTGGAGGAACAAACACTGTGCCCACATCCTTGGTCATTGTCGGTCAGTTGGGCGGTGGCCTCGGGGACACAACACAGCGAACAACGACAGCACCTCCGGACCACTCGGGCGCCCAAGCGGCCACCACGTGGCCCATCGCGGGAGGAGCAGGTGGTACATCCCCGACGCAGGGCAACCGCGTGCAATCGTTCTCCACCGAAGTGGGAGTAACACCAGCCACCGGTCAATGCTCAACAAATCCGTGTCCGTTAACCTGGAGCAACCTGCGGCCAGGCACGTACCTGATTGAGTCTGGAACACACCCCTCCATCCAGGGGCCCATGGGGCTTTACGGCATGGTCGTAGTGACAGACGCGCCCTCAGCCGCGGCACCCGCGACCACTACTGCGGGATGCGCTTATACGCCGGTCGGGGGAACAGCGTGCGTGGTGCCCTACAATGCGGAAGCCGACCTGCTCCTTAGCGAAATCGACCCAGTGCAAAACAATGCCGTGCAAACTGCGGTCAATACGGCGGGCTTTAGCGAGACTATGGTGTGGTCCGGCCAGCCCGGCGGTTGTGGTAATCCCGCCTCTCCGACCTACCAGCAATGCTATCCGCCGGTGGTAAACTACACGCCATTTTACTATATGATTAACGGTTTAGCTTTTAATAAGACCAACGCCCCCGCCTCGCTGTTCGCCGCATCGCCAGCTTCGGGAGTTAGCGGGTCGGTCTTGGTGCGCATGGTGAACGCCGGCTTGCGGATGCACGTGCCCTCCATTGTCGGGTCACAAACCGGGGCCGGGGGAGCTTCTGCTCCTTCAGGGTTCTCGCTGATTGCCGAAGATGGAAACCCGCTGCCCGGCATTCCCCGAGTGCAGAGCGAAGTGTTTATGGCCGCGGGCAAGACTTACGACGTGATGATCAATGTGCCTGCCACTGGCGCCTCGGCCCTTCCTGTGTATGACCGTGAATTGAGCCTGTCGGGCAACGCCATCGCGCGCGACGCCGGCATGCTGGCGTACATCAGCGTCAATAACGCACAACTTCCAGTTGCCAGCGGCACTGGTGTATTCGCGGCTGCGGTAGCCAACCCAGATACTTACAACGCCGTCATTGCCGGACAGACCCTCACGGTGTCAGATCCAGCCAAGGGTGTAATCGCCAACGACATCAATGTTTATGGCGTCGCAGTCTCCAAGCCGGCGCCGACCGAGGGAACTCTGACACTCAATAGGGACGGTACCTTTACCTATGTCGCCAATGCCAGTTGGAGCGGGTCGGACACTTTTGGGTATTGCGGTAACGGCGCGACCAGCGGAGCGGCGTGCACAACTGTAACGCTAAATGCTTCGAACGTCTCCGATAGCAGCATCACCGTTCCCAACAGCGCGTACACGGCGAACGCCGCCACCTACATTGCCATCAAGCCCCCCGGCATCCTGACCGGCGCGAAAGACGGAGCGAACTTGGCTCTTCACGTGGTCACATCGAGCGTCACAGCGTCCGGTATAACTGTACTTGCAGATGCTGACGGTGGGTTTACAGCGACTGCGCCGGGAGCGGGTTCCTTCTCCTTCACCTTTCAGGCCACGAACTCCCTGGGTACGCAGACCAGCAACACGGCGACCGTAATAGTGACTTTCCCCACGGCGAATGGTCCCACTGTCAAAGTCTTGGACGGTGTAGACAAAACAACCCAGATTACGGACTACCGGTGGATTATTGAGGAAGACCGCACCTTCTACATCGACCCGAACTGTACAACGAATCCACTGCCAGCGGGTTGCCCGACCTTCGGCAGCACTGGCATCGTTCCCCTTTTGGGAACCAATTTCCACACCAGCTACATGCCCCTTGTGGCGGCGGGCTGCGTGATCTCGAGTACAAGTGCGCTTGCCTGCGAGGGCGGCCAGACAGTGCTCGGCAAACCGGCGGTGTGCGATGTGGGTAACGGCGTTTGCCGACCCGATCCCACAGGATCTGGATTCACGCCTTTAGATCCTAGCCAAGTCCACTTGGATCCTACCAAACGGTACTACATCTCTGTTCTGCCGGGTGACGCGGCAAATCCATTCAATACCGCCAATGCGGTGGGCGGCCATGGCATGGGCGGCGCACCAATTCCGGCGGCCTGTGCTATTACAGCGACAACATGCACTGCATCCGTTGCTCCTGTCACCGTGCTGGTAGAGCCAACCCCATTTCAACCCTCAAAACTGACCGTGTTTGTCTTTGAGGACGACTTCCCGCTGAACGGCGAGCAGGATGCCGGAGGGGGGGTTGACGTATTGGCCAAAAACGAGCCCGGTTTAGGGGGTTTTGAAATTACCCTCTTTGACGATGCTGGCGGCACGGGTGATGCCACCGGACAATTGACTCACGACATGTTCAACCAGCCGCTGTCCAACAGCTTAGCGGGAACCATCGATCCGGCTAACCTAAACGATGCGTGTCCGATTGTGACCACTACCAATCCCCTGGGTGGCGTGGATTCCACAAACGGCAATGCGCTTGGTTCCGTGGGTGCATTGGGCATCACCGGCAGAATTGTGACCTGCCCCACTTATGAATCGGACGGTGTAACTCTCTCCCCGTTGGCGGGCCAGGCCGTCGTGGCAAATATGATGCCCGGAAGATACGGGGTCGTAGCCACGCCCGCGGCGGATCGCATTGCCAGAGGTGAAGAGTGGCTGCAGACGAACACTCTGGATGGCCAGAAGGCTCACGATTCCTTCCTGCGGGTGGGTGAGCCGCCTTACTTCCAGGAGTTCGGGCCTGCGGGGTTCCACGTGTCCATTGGCTTTGCCAACCCGGCGATCATCAATAGCCGGCTGGCTGGCGTTTGCGCGGGCACTGACCCGAACCTCCCCCTTACGCCCTGCAAGAATTCCTTGACCGGCTCGGTCTCTACAGAGCGTATGAGCCGGACACCGGACGAGAGACTCTATGGCAGCGGCTCTTACAATAGTTTTTCTTTTACCCAATGCTTTGTGAGCATCGGGGACCCAGATGGTGAAGACTTTGCTTTCACCAAGTGCGACAGCAATGGGAACTTTAATTTCTCGGGCCTGCCTGATGGCACTTGGAGAGTAACCATCTTTGACCAGTGGAACGATATGCTCGTGGATGGCCTTTCGACGCCCGTGGCCCTGGCTGGCGGCACCGCCGGCAGCAGCGTGAATATGGGACAGATTGCGATGAACCAGTGGCAGGCGAATATTTATACCACTACGTTCTTCGACCAGAATGGCAACGGCGTTCGCGACGGCAACGAGACTGGACTGACCCTGGTTGCAACAAACATTCGGTTCCGCGACGGCAGCTATTCCAATTTCAACAACACGGACCTGAGCGGCAACGCTGGCTTTAACGAAGTTTTTCCGCTGTTCAATTGGTACGTGGTGGAAACGGATACCACGCGTTACAAGAGCACCGGGACCCACGTGGTTTACGACGCTGGCGGGCCCGCCGACGGCACATGCACTGGCTCGGCGGCGCCGTGCGGAAGTTCCACCATCGCTGCAAACATGGCGAACACTAAAGAACTCATCCCCGTCCCGACCAACCTGCGGGTACCGGGCGCGTTCTATTGCGCCAACGCGGATTGCACCGATGCCCCGGCTGCTCCGAATAGAACTGCTACCACGAGTGGGACGGGCGGTTCCACAGGTCGAGTCGATCCTCCTTGGTTTGCGTGGCCAGGTACCGAAGGCTGGCAAGGCTTCTCCGGACAGAATTCGTTCCTCGAATTCGGCAAGAAGCCCTTTGTGGTGGGTGAAAACGGCGGCATTCACGGCGAAGTGAACTACGCTTCGACGCGGCCCTTCGATGATCCACAGCTCGTGCTTCACGTAAGCTGGACGCCGAACGTGCCGAACGTAACCGTAAATCTCTACAAAGAGGATTTTGCTGCGGACAAGGTAACCCCAACCCTGACGTTGGTGGACACTACGAAGACGACCAGTTGGGATGATTGGGCCCAAGGGTTCCGCTCCGATGGTATTCCCAACATGAACTGCCCGGGTCAGGGAACGGCCACTGGAACGAACGCGGACCTATTCTTCTTCTCCTTGTACAACCAGCCGAACTACCTCAACTGGTACAACTTCGAGCATGGCGGGCCCGCAGTTACGCCGCTGCCCAACAATTCCCAGTTCAAGTGCTATGACGGCATGCACGACTGGAATCAGCTCCAGCCGGCGCCTTATGACGGCATGTACTCGTTCCCCAGCGTCACCGGCACCGACCCGACGACGGGCAAGCCCACTGGCACGAACTGCAGCATCTGCGTAACCAACCCTGATGCGAACGATCCCTACAGGTATGGCGGCAGCTCAACACCTGTATCTTGGACGCCAGGCCACGGCATGCCCATGTTGCCCGCGGGCAAGTACGTGGTGGAAGTGGTTGTGCCTCCGGGTTATGAACTGCTGAAGGAAGAAGACAAAAACATCCTGATCGGCGACAACTACATCGCGCCGGTCACCCAGCAGTTCGGCGCTCTTGGCTCCATTTTCATCATCCCGGACCAGGCTGCGGTAGGCGCCAGCTACAACGCCAACAATGCCCAGAATCCAACGCAGGATCTGGGTACGTTGCACCTGCCGCGAGGCGAGGGCGACACAGGAAGCGTGGAGCAATTCTGGCCGTGCGTGGGAGCTTCGCGCATCGTTCCTGACTACATTAGCTTGTTCCCGCAGTCCGCGGAAGTATCGCCGTTCGCCGGAGCTACGCGCAATCTGTGCGACCGCAAGGAAGTCGCGCTACAGGACCAGGCGTCGGCGCTGGCGAAGTTCTACATCTTCAGCTCCACGCATGTCGCTGCTCACTTCACCGGAGTTATCACCGATGACTTCACTTCGGAATTCGATCCTTTCTCCCCCGTATTCGGAGAAAAATTCTCACCGGCCAACCTGCCTGTATCCGTCAGGGATTTCAATGGCAACGAAGTCTCCCGAGTGTACTCTGACCATTGGGGTGACTACGACGGCTTGAACTACTCGACATGGGAAGTCAACCCGCCCAACCCGACCGGCTACGCGCCCACGATGATGGTCACGTGCATGAACGACAAAGGAGCCATTCCTGGTCCCAATGGAACGATGATCACCGACCCTCTATTCAATTCACAGTATAGCCAGTTCTGTTATGAGATCCCGTTCATGCCGGGGCAAACCCAGTACATGGACACGCCAGTTGTGCCCACGTCCGCTTTCGTTGGGGCGGGGTACAACAATCCGGACTGCAACTACCCAACGGCCACGCCAGCGATCGCCAGCGTCACCAGCCAGGATATTCCTGGGCCGTGGGTAAGCACGGGAGGCAACACCATCACCATTACTGCTTTGGGTGATCAGGTTGTACAAAACTACGGTTACTCTGGCCCCGGAGCGACAACGCCTCCTTTCAACCAGAAGACCACCACACGCCATTATGGCTTTGGTAGTACGGCGGGAACGGTCACCGTAGGCGGCGTGCCGCTGACGAATGTATCCTGGAGCGATAGCACCATCACCGGCACGGTGAACCTCGCCGGCACAGTGAACGGCAACCCGGTCAACGTGCCACAATGCGCCGTCCAGCAACAAGCGCAATACACGTGGAACGGGACCACAACCGCAACAACCTCCTATTGCGGTGAACTGGTTATCACTGCGGCTGCGGCCAACGGGGGGAGACAGTCGATCGACAGCATTACGGTCACCATCGGCGGCAAAGCTCCGACTCTGCTCAAGGCGGGGCAGACGATTCAATCAGCGATCGACGCCGCCACCCCTGGCGACATGATCATCGTTCCGCCGGGTACTTACAAAGAACTGCTGCTCATGTGGAAGCCGGTCCGGTTGCAAGGGGTCGGCGCGGCCTCGAGCATCATCGACGCCAATGCCCATCCGGCAGGTAAACTGGATCCATGGCGCCGCTCGGTGAACTGTCTATTTGGATTGGCCCTCAACGGTCAGCCTAACACTGGCGCTAATGCGTTCGATTCCACCGGTACCTACAATTGCCCGTCCCCAAGCAGCCCCACAGCAAGCGGAACTGGCCCCAACGGCAACACTTGGAACTACTTTTACGGTGGGCCCAACTTCCCGACAATGGTCGTGGATCGGATACCGCTGGAAGGCATTCTCGGTTGGGATGCCACTGTGAATGGCAACTTGGCGGAGCAGCTTCAAGAGCCATCCCTGATGGGCGCCTACGAAGGCGGCGGCATTACCGTGCTGGCGAAGGGCGTAAACATCCCGGCCGGGTCCACGGATCCTTTCGGATCCGGAGCGGAGGCTGGTTTCCCGGCCGGCAGTACGCTGCTTTACCCCGGCAACGCCCGCATCTGTGGACGATCCCATGCGGGGGCCAACGGTTACGTTGCCAATCCGTTCCCGAGCAATTTCATGTGCAACCCGTCGAGCATTGACGGCTTGGGCATCACGGACGCCTCCCAGGGCGGTGGCGGGATCTTCGTCCATGCTTGGGCACATAACCTGCAAATCGCCAACAACCGGGTCTTCAATAATGCCGGAACGCTGTCAGGCGGCATGAGCATCGGTCAAGGAGAATCTCCGGAGGCGTATCTCAACGGCGACGCAGCTATGGCGGCCCCGGGCTCCTGCCTTACCCTGAATGGGAACTTTACGAACGGCAACTTCCCGCTCAATTACCAGTTGCCTTACTGCCTAAACTTGAACGCTAACATCCATAACAATTATATCGCCCAGAACTCTTCGACAGGCGACGAGTTGTTCTCAGGAACCCCAGCAGGGGCAGGCGGCGTCAGCATCTGCGCCGGCGCGGACTACTACCAGTTCAACTACAACTGGGTCTGCGGCAACCTCAGCACCGGTGACGGTGGCGGCGTAGGGCACATGGGCTTCTCCTGGAACGGGGACATCGAGCACAACAAATTCCTGTTCAATCAGAGCACCAACCCGACCATCCAAACCAACGGCGGCGGCCTGATCGCGATGGGCGCGGCGCCAGATGCCACCATCACCGTCAACGGCGTGGCCACGGAATGCGGTTCCGTGACGGACAACGATTGCGTGCCTGGGCTCAGCGACGGCACGGGTCCTGGCCTGGTTATCAACGCCAACCTCTTTGAGGGCAATGGCGCTGAAGCTGGCAGCGGCGGCGGCCTGCGTTTGCAGGCGGTCAACGGCACGGAAGTGGCCCGCTACCCAAACCCCGTGAGTGCCGAAAGTGGTTTTGCCTCCGGAGCCAATTGCGCGACACAATACAGGGCCGACGGCTCTCTCAACTGCAAGTGGTACGTGGTGTTCGTCACCAACAACATCATCGACAACAACGTCGCCGGCTGGGATGGCGGGGGAGTATCTCTAGAAGATGCGTTAGCGGTCAATCTGGTCAACAACACCGTCTCTTCCAATGATACAACTGCCTCGTCAGGCGTGCTCTTCAACACGCTGGGAGCTCCTTTGGCCAGCTCACAGTCACCGGCGCCTGTATGTCTCTCGCAAAGCGGCGGGACGGTATCGTGCCCGCAGCCTGCCGGTTTGGTCAGCCTGCACAACAGCCCGCAGATGACGTCGTCCTTTACGACCGGGGCAATCGTTTGTCCGCAGGGGCGTTTCCAACCGGGGACCGGCGCTACGAATGGAACTTGTACGCACATTTCGTACCCGATTCTGTACAACAATATCTTCTGGCAGAACCGGGCGTTTCAAATCGGCGTGGGCTCCCTGGGTACAGGAACCCAGAACCAGCAGAACGTTGTTTCACTGTTTAATGCTGCCTTTAATGGCAGTATCGGCAGTCCGGCCGCGAGCCAAGCCTTTACTGGCGCCTGCCCCGCAGGTTCCAGCTATTGGGACATCGGCGTGCGGAACGACAGGGGGCCGACCGATCACACCGGCTCGGGCTTCAGACTGAATCCCCTGAATGGTGTCCTGTCCCCTGGCACCTCCGGTTACAGTGGTACGAACCTTACCAGCAATCCGCTGGCCGTCAGCCAGTATTGCAATGGCTCGCGCGTCCCACCAGAAAACGGGGGACTCGGCTACCAGGTGCCTCCAGGCGTCGCGGATGCCACGGTACCCAACCCCATCTTCCAACTGACGCCGACGGCGACAGTGGATGAAGGCAACAACTGGATCAACATGAGTTGGGGCCCGCTTTCGATCCTCAACCCGGTGAACAGCACTGCGACAACCAACGTCGTACTTGGCAACTACGCGCTCCAGGCGACTTCGCCAGATATCGATCACATTACGTGCACTAGCGTCACGAATGGCTGTGCCGTGTCGGGCGAAGTTGTCACGGCGCCCATGACCGACTTCTTCGGCAATCCGCGGCCGGATCCCAGCCACGGGAATAACATAGACGTCGGCGCGGTGGAATTCCCAGGTGCGCATTCAAACGCTGCCGCTCTCGTGGTTACACCAACATCCTTGACGTTCTTCGAAGAAGTCGGGATAACCAGCGCTTCTCAAACACTCACCCTGACTAACAGCGGTTCGTCAGGAGCGAGCAGCATCGCGGTAGCGGTCACTGCGCCATTCGCTCGCGCAGGCGGCAGCTGCACCACGACCCTGGCTGCCGGAGCTAACTGCTCGATTACGATCACTTTCCATTCAACATCGCCTGGCACGGTAAGCGGAACAGTCACCATCACGGCGAACGTCCCAGTTACCAATTCACCCGTTGGTCTTATCGGGACCGGCTTTACCATCACGCCAACATCGCTGGCCTTGGGCAACGAACTGGTTGGGACGACGAGCGCGGCGCAGAGCGTTACGGTGGCCAACCCCAGCACTGCAACCGCTACAGTCTCCATTAGCAACATCGCGTTCGCAGGTGGCAACGCTAGTCAATACACGCGGACAGCGACGGGAGCCACGGATTGCGGAACCACGAAGGCCCTCACGCCGGGCACAAGCTGCACCATCGGTGTAGCCTTCCACCCGACCTCGACAGGTTCGAAACCCGCGACTCTCAATGTAAGCGTATCGGGGAGCGTAGCTGGCAGCGTGTCCCTGACCGGCACCGGTACTACGGTCAGCTTCTCAGCACCGAGCCCGTCGCTGTTTAACGGCGCGCTCACGACGCATAGCGGCACGATCACGGTAACGAACAACAGTGGTGCGGCAATTACGCTGCAGTCCAACCCCGCGATAACCCAAACGGCCGGCACCGGCATCTTTAGCATCGTAGCCCCATCAACGGGAACCCGGTGCGTGTCAGGGTTGACGGTAGCCAATGGCGCGACCTGTACCATTGGAGTTCAGTACAACCCGAACGGCACCACCAATACCTCAACCGCGAACGTATCGATCAGCGATACGTTCGCGGGTGGAACGGGGACTGCGACACAGAACGGCCCCAACTTCAACGCGAACTAAGCCACCCCCATGGGCCGGACATCCGCGGGGATGTTTGGCCCTGTGCTTAGAAAGGTGAGACCGGATGAAAGGAACTACGGTGTTAGCCAAAGGAACGCTGCTGGCAACTGTTTTGGCGGGCGGGACTCTTGTCCAAGCGGCTGGAGCACAATCCACCGCGCCAGCCGCGCAGCCGGTGGCGAAATCGGCGGTTGGCGCGCGCAGCCACTATTCGCCGAATCACCTCCCGAAGCGAGCCAATATGTTTTACGGAGGTGTTTGGGGAGTGGACTCGCTGCATGTTAAGGCGGTGGAGTCGGGTGAACTTATCCGATTTAGCTGGCGCGTGACGGACCCGGAGAAAGCTGCGGCGCTCCATAACAAGAAAGCCAACCCGATCTTGTACGACTCGCGAGCTGGGGTACAGTTGGTGGTTCCGTCCCTGGAAAAAGTCGGGCAGTTGCGCCAGAGTAGCACTCCCGTGGCAGGCAAGTCCTACTGGATGGCGTTCTCGAACAAAGGCCGTCGTGTCAAGCCTGGTGATCATATCAGCGTTGTGATAGATAAATTTCGAGTCGACGGTCTTGTGGTCGAATGAGCCGTTGATGTTGAGTTTCTGAGCCGATTGAAACGAGTTTTCACGGAGGAGTAGGGAGAAATGTCTCGCCAGACGGTTTTGGGAAGCATCGTGACGGCATTGTTGATTATTCCCAATGGGCGCGCAGATTTTTCTCCGGTTCCGCAGGAGCTCGAGGTAGCGGAGATAATCCAGAAAACGCGTCGGCACGGCAGGGTGTGTCGGCTTGGCGCTCTGTTCGAGGCCTGTCTATGGCGGGAAGGTGAACGCATGAGAAATGCCAACACCTTCCAGAATCAGGTCACAATGAGGATGGCATATGGGATTTGAAGAGTTTGGCGGCCCGGTTCCTGCCAAAGGAGAGAAAACCTTCCCAGGACAAAGCATACCGGGACGGGCAGCTGATCCAAACCTCGGACGCTCCGAGCCGCCAAAACCCCTAAGTCACACTGCACTACAAGACGCCGCCTCGAAATGGCGCGGGCAAGGCTGCACACATTTCCGATCAAGCTTTGGGACATAACTTGCATCTTCCACGGCATGGGCACGGACAACAAGTGCAACAGGCTCGCTTGGGGCACTCCCCACCACCGACTACAGCTACATGCCAGGCCAATACTGGGCCGGGCACCAGGCACCAAGGCATATTCGCTCACACTTGACTTACCGTATTCCAGGGACCGGCAGTCTCCACTGACGGATGGGCCAAAGCCGAAGCGCTTGAAGAGGGCAAGGTGGCGGAGCACTACGAGGCGCTGCCGAACATCTTCGCTGTTCGCACCGTCACCGCCCACAATATACCTGTCCCACAAGTTGACAGTGTCAAGAGACCTGAGGATATCGTCGGGATTATTCCTAAGGTTCAATCCAATTACGTGAGCAACGCGGGGCGAACCATCGCAATAGCCCGCCCATCTCCAACAAATTGCTTTGCAGCATCGCCGCCGTTACGGCTATCGACGGATCACGGCAGAGCTGCACCGCCGGGGCATGCCCGTGAACCACAAGAGGGTGGCGCGGATCATGCGAGAAGATAACCTGCTGGGGAGGCAGCCGAAGCGATTCGAGGTCACCACCAATTCGAATCACAAGCTGGAGATATATCTCAACTTAGCCGGCCGTATGAAGCTAACGGGCATCAATCAGCTGTGGGTGGC
>Ga0307479_10003146_pt1 | contig 15008 bp, 12 predicted proteins | sample atmos_gasesECM4C_FD_203743 | JGI IMG/M metagenome (GOLD analysis project Ga0307479, IMG submission 203743) | Hardwood forest soil microbial communities from Morgan-Monroe State Forest, Indiana, United States - atmos_gasesECM4C_515 | ecosystem: Environmental > Terrestrial > Soil > Temperate... | reverse complement strand
AGAGTCTTCATGGCTTTACGTTTGACCCAACGTTTTATTTGGCAAATCCTCAGCAGTTCACTGGCGACTACAATTGCACGGCAAATGCGTCTCCTAACACTACCTGTCAGGATTCGGGCGCGGTAAACGGAAGTTTCTCGCAGAATGTTCAGCGGCTGGGATTGTACGCGCAAGATTCGTGGCGAATCACGCCATCGTTCACGCTGAATTACGGCTTGCGGTATGACACAACGTTTGGACTATTCAAGGCGGAAGGGCGCGATCAGTTCCAGAATTGGTCACTTCGGGAGTTGCAGAGCCTTGGAATTCCACTGGTGAATGGGATCCCTAACGACTATCGAAAGGCTTTCGCGCCGCGACTCGGAATTGCGTACGCTCCGGGCGGATCGGTAAATACCGTCATTCGCGCGGGGATAGGAATGTATTACAACGATCTTTCGCAGAATGGATGGGTTAACGCATTCCAGGCTGTGAATGGAGGCCCGCATAGCGCGCAAGGCGCGGTGATTGATCCAAACTATCGCTCTCCATACGCGCTGCAGACAAGTGCTGCTGTCGAGCACCGGTTCAGCGATTCCTGGCTGCTGAATATTCAATTCGAGCATCAGGAAGGCAACCATCAATATCAGCGCTATGAGTACGTCGCCGGATTTGCTCTTCCCGCGGATGCTCCGAACGTTTCGGTTTTCAGATCGGGGAATCGTTCGAGCTATAACGGACTTGCATTTCAGATCCAGCACACCTTCTCAAAACGCTTTGAGTTGAACGGGCATTACACATTATCGAGCGCGACCACGTATGGTGCCGTGCTCGGAGAGCTGTTCGACTATGTCAACGGCGTGAGCAATGTGAACAATGCTTTTGGTCCGGGAGATCACGGGCCCTCCGGAGAAGATGTGCGGCACCGGGCAATGATTTCGGGCGTAGTGCATTTGCCGGGAGCATTCGAAGTCAGCGCGCTTTCACAGTTCGAGAGTGCGCGTCCATTCACGTTGACTGCGCCGGTGGATATCAACAATGATGGCAATCCGCTCAATGACCGTGCCGTCGTGAATGGCGTTCAGACAACCTTGGATCAGTTTCGAGGGAAAGGCTACATGCAGGTAGACATGCGGGTGAGCCGGCCAATTAGGTTTACTGACAACGTTACGCTGCGTCCATTCGCTGAATTTTTCAATCTTTTTAACCGTGTGAATGTGGGAGCAAATTATGTTACGAACATTGCTGCGTTGCCTACGCCGGTTAATAATCTGTCTAATGCCACGGCGTTGTGTATGAATCCGCCGTCTTGCAGCGTCATGCAGCCGATCACGAGCTTGAATCAGCTGCGATTTCCGGCGGGAACGCTGGGAGATTTCTTCGGTCCGGGCACGAATGTCGGGATTCCGTTTGCAGCGCAGCTTGGATTTCAATTGACCTTCTGAAATCGGTTGCGATGTTAGTATGGCGCGGGGAGCCCTCCGCAACAAATCCCTATTTAAGGAGAATATTTTGGCAAATCCATTCGTGCACGTTGAACTGAACACTACCGATGTCGGCAAAGCAAAAGATTTCTATGGAAAACTATTCGACTGGAAGTTGGAGGATGTTCCAGGGCCTTTTCCCTACACCATGATCAATGTAGGAAAAGGCACCGGCGGAGGCATGATGAAGCATCCGGTGCCCGGAGCTCCTTCATCATGGCTTGCCTACGTTGAGGTGGATGACATAGCGGCTGCTACGCAGAAAGCGAAATCTCTTGGTGGCACAATCATGAAAGACGTCACCGAGGTGATGGGTTTCGGGTGGCTAAGCATTATCGTTGACCCCACAGGGGCCTGTCTGGGTCTTTGGAAAGGCAAGGGGTAGAAGAGCGACTTGCGAAGGGCCCGACTTTCAGTCGGGCCGTAAGTACCGGGAAGTTAGAGATCGGCACGACTGAAAGTCGTGCCCTTCCCGGTTGCTGTCAGTGCGTTTCCTTCAGTACTTCACGATCGTAGTGAAGGATGTCGGATCCAGACTCGCGCCGCCGACCAAGGCGCCATCGATCTCTGTTTCTGCCATCAGAGCTTTTACATTTTCTGGTTTCACCGAACCGCCGTACAGAATGCGAAGATTTTCTGCAAACTCGTCGCCGAAGGTTTTCGCGGCTTCTCCGCGGATGAGCAGATGAGCCTCGGCCGCGAGTTGAGGCGTTGCAGTCTTCCCGGTTCCGATCGCCCACACAGGTTCGTATGCGATGACGAGCAGGGCTGCTTTCTTCGCCGAGATCGCATAGAATGCCCGTAAACACTGGCGGCGCAGGACATCTTCGGTGAGTCCTGACTCGCGTTCTTCTAGAACTTCTCCGACGCAGACTATAGGAGTCAGTCCAGATTCGAGGGCAGCCTTAAGTTTCAGATTCACCGTGTCATCGGTCTCGCCGAAATACTGGCGGCGTTCGGAGTGTCCAATAATCACGTGGGTGCAACCTGCGGCGAGCAGCATTTCGGCGGAAATTTCTCCGGTAAAAGCGCCTTCTTTTTGCCAATAAAGATTCTGGCCGCCCAGGAAGACCTGCGATCCCATCGAGGCCTCGACTGCCGCGTGCAGGCAAACAAATGGGGGGCAAACAACAATCTCATCCCGATCATGTCCAGCCACGAGTGGAAGGAACTTGTCGAAAAAGGCGCGAGTCTGGTCGGGCGTCTTGTACATTTTCCAGTTTGCCGCCATTAATTTCTTGCGAGCCATGGGTCACTCCAAATGGGATTTGTACAGGAAACAATGAGGCAGCAGCCAGCTGCGACGCGGACGGGGGAGTTCGCGCCACACAAGCGCTTCATCTCTTTTCGGTTAAAGCTTCCACTCCGGGAAGTTTCTTCCCTTCGAGAAATTCGAGCGAAGCGCCGCCACCGGTTGAGATGTGAGTGATCTTGTCGGCGACTCCAGCGGAGTGCACAGCTGCAACGGAATCTCCACCGCCCACGATCGAAATCGCCGCGCCGTTGTCGGCAATGGCTCGCGCGACTTTGAAGGTGCCGCGGGAGAAGGGAGAGACTTCGAAGACGCCCATGGGGCCGTTCCAGATGATGGTGCGCGCGTCGGAGATTTCTTCGCAGTACGCTTCGATGGTCTTCGGTCCGATGTCGAGGCCCATGAGATTGTCTGGGATGGGTTCGCCTTCATGGATGGTTTTGACGAGAGCATTGACCTCGATTTTGTCAGCAGCAAGGTGATCTGTCGGCAGCAAGAGTTTGACTTTGCGCGCCTTGGCATCTTTGAGAATTTCGCGCGCCAAGTCAAGCTTGTCGTCTTCAACACGTGATTTTCCAACTTTCTGGCCTTCGGCCTTCAGGAAGGTGTAAGCCATGGCGCCGCCGATGATGAGCACGTCAACTTTCGTGAGCAGATTCTGAATCACGGCAATCTTGTCGCTGACTTTTGCGCCACCTAGGATCGCGACAAAAGGCTTTTCCGGATCTTGCAAAGCCTTTCCCAAATAGTCGAGTTCCTTCTGCATCAGGAGGCCGGCTGCGGACTTTTGTATAAATTTTGTGATGCCAACCGTGGACGCGTGTGCGCGATGGGCGGCGCCGAAAGCATCGTTCACGTACCAGTCGGCGAGGTTGGCTAGCTGTTTGGAGAACTTATCATCGTTTCCCTCTTCTTCGGGATGGAAGCGAAGATTCTCCAGAAGCAGGCTCTGCCCTTTTTCGAGCTTGCCCGCCATCTCTTCCGCCTCAAGGCCGACACATTCGGGGCAGAAACCGACATTCTCGCCGCGCGCGAGCTCTTTGTCCAAAAGCATGCGCAGACGTTCGGCAACCGGCTTGAGGCTCATTTTCGGATTGGGCTTGCCCTTGGGACGTCCCAAATGCGAGGCCAGAATTAGCCGTGCGCCACGCCGCAGAGCATATTCAATGGTCGGCAGGGTTTCGCGAATGCGGGTATCGTCCATGACTCGCCCGTCTTCGAGCGGCACATTGAAATCGACACGCAGGAATATCCGATGATCATTGACTTCGAGATCGCGGATGGAAAGCTTTGCCATTCATTTCACCTGTAAAGGAGACGGCTCTCGAGCCATTCCAAGGATACTTAAAGTAAGCGCGGGTCGCACTGAGAAAGGGAAGAGCACGACTTCCAGCGCTGCGTCTTCCAAAATTAAAGACCTTTGCTCGCCATGTAGTTGATCAGATCCCGAACTCGGCTGGAATAGCCCCATTCGTTGTCGTACCAGGAAATTACTTTCACGCAATTTCCGGCGACTACGCGGGTCATAGGGGCGTCAACGATGGATGAACGGGCATCGCCCTTGAAATCGGCGGAGACGAGTTCATTTTCTTCGTAGCCGAGATATCCCTTCAACGGGCCGCTTTCAGAGGCTTTCTTCAACGCGGCGTTCACTTGTTCGGCAGTAGTTTTCTTCTCCACGAACGCAACCAGATCGACGACCGAAACATTTGGTGTAGGCACGCGCATGGAAAATCCATCCAGCTTGCCATCGAGTTCGGGAATGACGAGACGCAAAGCTTTCGCCGCACCGGTTGACGTCGGGATCATGGAGATCGCCGCGGCGCGTGCGCGACGTAAATCTTTATGCGGAAAATCCAAAATTACTTGATCGTTGGTGTAGGAGTGAATGGTGGTCATCGTTCCGCACACAATTTTGAATTCGTCATTCACGACCTTGGCAATGGGAGCAAGGCAATTTGTAGTGCATGATGCGTTCGAAATAATGTGGTGCTTGGCTGGATCGTATGCCTGATGATTGACTCCGAGCACGACGGTAAAATCTTCGTTCTTTGCGGGAGCGGAAATGATGACCTTTTTCACTGGCCCGCGCATATGCTTTTTGGCGTCGGCTGCATCGGTGAATCGTCCGGTTGATTCGACGACTACTTGAGCGCCAACTGATTCCCACGGCAACTTTGCGGGATCTTTTTCGGCAAATACCTTGATGGTGCGGCCATCGATGCTGATGCTGTCCGTCCCAGCAGAGATATCCTGCTTCAAATTTCCCAGGATCGAATCGTATTTCAATAAGTGCGCGAGTGTTTTGGGATCCGTGAGATCGTTGACCGCCACAAACTCTAGATTCGGATCGTTCAGGGATGCGCGTAAAACGTTGCGCCCGATGCGTCCGAACCCGTTAATGCCGACTTTCACCGCCATGTAGCCTCCAGAAGATAGATGATGACACTAAGAAAATATCTGTTTTGTGAGAACAAAAAATACTAACAGGGGAAAGCACATGCGGCAAATAAAAGAAGCCCTCGCTTGCCTGTCGCGGGTTGCGACCGATTGGGTTTGATCGCATCAAATGCATGTTGGTGCTCTGTTGTGCGAACTTCTCTTATGCCTGACTCTCTTTATCTAAGCTTGTGGTTTCCGAATTCGGATGCCGACGAAATGTTGCCTCATGCATTGTCGGTGCTGCGACAATTTCCTTTCTCCGCGGAGCGGCCCGGCGTGACTTATCTGGCGGTTCATCCAGTTTCATGGAACGAACCTACGATTCTCGAGCGGCGCTTTTATCCGGGCGTGACTCCTGAGGAAGCTGTGTTGATTGCTTCGGACTTGCTGCACGAGGACTACGCGTATGAGTTCGAGGCGTACTGGGATCTCTCGTTGCTCTCGGATAACGGCGCGCAGTGGATTCCCAAGCCATCGCTAGTGAGATTCATTGTGCGCGGCGCGGAATTTGATGATCAGGCGAGCCAGCAGGAAGGACACATCCAAATCGATTTCGGTATGGATTCTCCATTTTTGCAGGAACAGGTTGAGCTCACGGCAAAAGCGGAGACGTCAGTCAGAGCGAACGTGCAGAAGCTGGTGGAATTCACCAACAAAGTTGAAAAAGCTTCGGGCGCAAGTGCGCGGTTGCTATGGTCAGAGTCGGAAGAAAACTTCGCTCAGAAGTTGATTTCGAGGCTGCAGAAGGTACAGTGAGTCAAAAGCATTAACCACAGAGGACACGAAGGTTCACGAAGGAAAACCTAGTTTGCATGCTGCTCCTGCTTTGCTTTCTTCTCGGATTCGTAACTGGGTTGCGCTCGCTGACTGCGCCAGCGACTGTCTGTTGGGCTGCGAAGCTTGGCTGGTTGCATTTTGCAGGTACTAGGCTCGCGTTTATAAATCGTCCGACGACGCTGACTGTCTTTACACTGCTGGCGCTCGCCGAACTGATAGCGGACAAGCTTCCGAAGACCCCGGCCCGTACCGACCCTCCCGGGCTGATCGCGAGGGTCATTTTTGGCTGTTTTTGCGGTGTCGCCCTTGCGGCAAGCGCTGGCGGGAACTTACTGGTCGCAGCGATCGTCGGCGTCATCGGTGGCCTAGTAGGGACATTTGGGGGCTACAACACTCGGCGGGCGCTAGTGGTGCACGCGCATCTCCCGGACTTCGGTGTTGCACTAGCCGAGGACCTTATTGCAATTGGCGGAAGCTTGCTAATCGTTTCGCATCTGTAGAGTCTGACATCGAGGCGGTTGAACCGCACAGCTATACGCTAGTTGTGAACTCAAGCATCGCAGCCATCGAAGCTGCGGCGAACCTTCTTTGAAGCATCCGAGATATAGGATATCCGAGTTTCGCCAATTTCTTTTGAGGGCGAGAGAAGGCAAGAATGTCGTACCAAACCTCGTCTTTCGCTAAATTCCACTCGACCGAGAATCTCTCTTCTCCAGTCTCCGCATGCTCCGCCAATGTGCCGTAGGCGAAGCCAAAGCGCTTGATGGGCTTATCCTCATCGATGACGTAGACGATTCGGCAGGCATTCAGAGAGTAGAAGCCAAAATGGCTCACCGACACCGCAACGTCGGCCCCGGTCTCTAGCGGCGTACTCGGCCAATAAATACGCACCCACGGCATATTAAACATCTGCCATCCTCGAATCGCGTCAACTGCGCGACGCCAGGTGAGATCGCCTCTCCCAAGCAAAACACGATTGCGGTCCAAGTTGTATTGACTTGGTACTTTGCCGGCAGACGCACCGACCTCAGGATATGAGAGCGCTGAATCGTGCTGTTGCGATATAAAGTGGCGAACTTCGGCTTCAGATGGTGCCCTTAAACAGAACATTCGGCGCTCATCTGGTCACTTCGTCCTGCCGCCCTCGACTTTCAGTTTGTCCGCCGCTGCTGCCTGGGCCGCTGCCAGCCTTGCGGTCAACACACGGAATGGGGAGCACGACACATAGTTCAGTCCAACTTGATGGCAGAATTCCACTGACGACGGTTCTCCGCCGTGCTCACCGCAGATTCCGACTTTTAAGGTGGGACGCGTTTTGCGGCCGCGCTCGGTTGCCATCTTGACCAGTTGTCCGACTCCTTCGCGATCCAGGACTGCAAACGGATCCTGTTTCAGAATTCCTTCTTCTAAATATGTGGGAAGAACCTTATTGATGTCATCGCGGGAGAATCCGAAAGTTGTTTGAGTGAGATCGTTAGTACCGAAGGAGAAGAATTCGGCCTCCTGAGCGATCTCGCCGGCAACTAGCGCTGCGCGCGGAAGTTCAATCATTGTTCCGACCAAATATTCGACGGTTCTTTCTTTTTCAGCAAATACTTCATCGGCAACTCTACGCACGATGGCCGCTTGATTCGCCATTTCTTTCAACGTCGCGGTCAGCGGGATCATTACTTCGGGTTTCACCTTCACGCCATCTTTCGCTACGGCTACGGCCGCTTCGAAGATCGCGCGCGCCTGCATTTCGGTGATTTCCGGATAAGTGATTCCGAGGCGACATCCTCGATGTCCGAGCATGGGGTTTACTTCGTGCAAGTCTTCCACTCGCCGCAGCAATGACTTCAGGCCCTTCAGCTTTGGCGACCGCGGCTTGGTGGCTTCGAGTACCGCGATCTCTACCATCAAGTCTTCGCGGCGCGGGAGGAACTCGTGCAACGGCGGGTCGAGGGTGCGGATGGTGACCGGGAAGCCGTCCATGGCGCGGAAGACTCCGATGAAATCGGCGCGCTGCATAGGCAGCAACTTCTTCAACGCGGTGCGGCGATCTTTTTCGCTGTTGGCGAGAATCATGGCCCGCATGTGAGGGAGCCTGTCCTCGGCGAAAAACATATGCTCGGTGCGGCAGAGGCCGATGCCTTCGGCGCCGAATGCGCGAGCCTGAATTGCGTCGCGAGGAATGTCGGCATTGGCGCGAACACCCATGGTGCGGAACGGTTCGGACCAGCCCATGAACTTGATCAACTCCGGATCGTCCGGCTTAGCGTCGACGGTGTTCAGCTTGCCCTTGATCACGCGGCCAGTGGTGCCGTCGAGAGAAATCCAATCTCCTCCCTTGAAGACCTGGCCCTTGACGCGCATCTCGCGTGCTTTTTCATCGACCTGGATATCGCCCGCTCCGGCGACGCAACACTTGCCCATTCCACGCGTGACGACGGCAGCGTGGCTGGTCATGCCGCCGCGTGAAGTGAGAATGCCCGCGGCGACTTCCATTCCGTGAATGTCTTCCGGAGTGGTCTCGGCGCGAACGAGAATGACTGGGACTCTCTTGTTGCTGTGTCCCGCTTTTTCGACGGCTTCATCGGCGGTGAAGACGATTTGTCCCACGGCTGCGCCCGGCGACGCGGGTAAGCCCGTAGCGAGAACTTCGACTTCGCCTTTTTCGTCCAATCGCGGAACCAGGAAATCATAAAGCTGATTGGGTTCGACGCGGAAAATCGCTTCTTCATTGCCGATGAGATTCTCTTCCACCATTTGAATGGCAACGCGGACCGCGGCGCGGCCGGTGCGCTTTCCGTTGCGCGTCTGAAGCATGTACAGGCGGCCTTCCTGAATAGTGAATTCGAAATCCTGCATATCGCGATAATGTTTTTCGAGGCGCGTGGTAATGTCGCGAAGCTGGTCGTAAACCTCGGGCATGATTTTTCGGAGTTCGAGGATCGGCACTGGAGTGCGGATTCCGGCGACAACATCTTCGCCCTGGGCGTTCATCAGGAACTCGCCGTAAAACTCTTTCACTCCGGTTGCGGGATTACGTGTGAATCCCACGCCGGTGCCGCTGGTATCGCCAAGATTGCCGAAAACCATTGCCTGGACATTGACGGCAGTGCCGAGTTCATCGGGAATATTGTTCATGCGGCGATAGTGCTTGGCGCGATCGTTCTGCCAGGAGCGGAAAACTGCATCGCGTGCCATAACCAACTGCTCGTTGGCGTCCTGCGGAAAGTCACGCTTGGTGTGCTTCTTCACGACTTTTTTGTATTCGTCGATCACTTCCTTGAGCGCTTTGGCATCGAGATCGGTGTCGAGCTTCGCTTTCTTCTGCTTCTTTTTCGCATCGAAGACTTCCTCAAAGGCGTGCTTCGCAATCTCCAGAACAACCGCGCCGAACATCTGGATGAGACGGCGGTAGGAATCGTAGGCAAAGCGGGCGTTGTTGCCGCGCTTAGCCAGAGCTTCGACACTTTGATCGTTGAGGCCGAGATTGAGAATGGTATCCATCATGCCCGGCATGGAGAACTTTGCGCCAGAGCGAACGCTGACCAGGAGCGGATTGTTGCCTTTACCGAGTTGCTGCCCCTGCAACTTCTCAAGCTTTTCGAGAGCTTCTTCCATCTGGCGATCTACTTCCTTGGAAACGCCGTGGTGCCGCATATATTCGCGGCAGGCTTCAGTTTGAATGGTGAATCCGGGAGGCACGGGCAGTCCGGCGTTGGTCATTTCGGCAAGGCCTGCGCCTTTGCCGCCAAGGTCTTCCTTCATTTTGCCGTTGCCGTCGGCTTTGCCACCGCCAAACGAGTAGACGTATTTAATGGGGGCTTTGAATTCGGTGCGTTCGATTTCGGTTTCTGGAAGCGTGCTTGTCGCCATAATGAGTCCTCTTCTTAGATTTCTAATTTTGACGTTATTTCGCGGATTCTTTGCCTTCAGTCACGATCTCGGAAAAATCGGCGATGGTTGAGAAATTGTTTAACAGAGATTGCAACAGCGCCAAACGATTGGCGCGGATTTTTTCGTCGTCAACCATCACCATTACTTTATCGAAAAACTTGTCGGTCGGTTCGCGCAATGTTGCGAGAGCACGAAGGGCGTTCAGATAATTCTTATCTTCTATATTCTTTTTAATTTGCGGCGTGAGCTGCCGAAGTTGTTCATTTAGGATTTTAGCCTCTTCAGCATTCTCGTTCGCGGTTTCAAATTCGCTGGCCCGCGAAATATTCTTTTCTTCTGCCTGTCTCAGAATGTTACGGATTCGTTTGCTCGCCGCTGCGACTGATTGAAAGTCAGCGAGATCTCTGACCTCTGTAACCGCAGAAGCGCGGCGGACGGCGTCCAATACATCGTCGGAACCCGCGGCCAGCACGGCGTTTACTACATCATATTTGAAACCTAGAACATCGCGCAGATAGAACTCTACACGTTCGCGAAAAAATTCGCGAAGGGCGAGTGCGTAGTTTTGCTCGGAAAATCTCTGCTCCGCTGGCGTGCCACGGTAGCTTTCGTATGCGTCCCCAGAAAGTTGATCCAGTCCTATAGGCAACTTATGTTCGGCGATGGTCTTCACGATCCCGTTGGCTTGCCTTCGAAGAGCGAAGGGATCTTTCGATCCGGTTGGCTGAAGTCCTAGAGCGAACATGCCGACTATGGTGTCGGCCTTGTCGCCAATCGACAGGACTGCGGCTTCAACGGTGCGTGGGACTGAGTCTTCCATCGAAACCGGTTTGTATTGGTCGTAGATGGCGTCGGCAATGGCCTGGCGAGTGCTCGCTGGCATGCCATGATCGAGTTGTTGCGCACATGCGTAGAGTCCGCCGACGATTCCTTGCAATTCGGTAAATTCTTTGACTAGTTCGGTCGTCAAATCCGTCTTTGCCAGCATGGCGGCTTTGTGTACGACACCGGGGCGCACGGGCGTCCCGTGCTGCCGAAGGGTCTCGCAGAGCCAACTACAGAGACGTTGAACGCGGCGAGTCTTCTCGTAGTAGCTGCCTAAATCCTTCTGAAAGGTTACGTTCTTGAGCCATTGCGCACGTTCGCGCAGAGGATGCTTCTGATCGGTTTGCCAGAAGAAGCGCGCGTCGTTGAATCGGGCTCGCAGCACGCGCTCGTGCCCATGGCGAATTATGCCTTTGGGATCGCCGTCAGTATTCAGCACGGCCAGAAAATGGGGAAGCAGTTTGCCGATGGCATCCTCGATCGCGAAATATTTCTGATGATCGCGCATCACGGTGACCAGAACTTCTTCGGGAAGCTCCAAGTATGAATCGTCAAAAGTTCCCAGTATCGCTGACGGAAATTCGGTCAGGTTGACGACTGCGTCGAGAAGATTTTTGTCTTCGCGCCAACGGGCACCGGGGATGGTGCGGGTCGCTGCGTCTAAATCTTTGCGAATCTTATGCTCGCGTTCGGCACGGTTCAGGACGTGACAGTGGCGCAGCACTTCGCTGTATTTGTCGCCTGCGCGAGGAATCTTCACTGCGTGATTGGCGAGAATGCGATGCCCACGAGTTTCATTGCGAGCGGTTAGTCCGGCGAATTCCAGCGGTATGACCTCGTCATCGAGCATGGCGACCAGCCATCGCACTGGGCGCACGAATCGCTCGCTGGGCCTTCGCCAATACATATTTTTTGGCCAGTAAACCGATGCAATTTCTTTGGGCAGCAGTTCCAACAAAACTTCTCGCGCTGTCCTGCCTTTATTGGTCACTGTTGCCGCGAGGTATTCGCCTTTCGGAGTCGTGATCTTCTCAAGTTGCGTAACTTCGATTCCGGCTTTCTTTGCGAAGGCGTGAGCGGCGGGCGTGGGCTGACCGTCTTTGAAGGCTACTTTCAGAGAAGGACCCGTAAGTCTTTCGCTAGTATCGGCCTGCGACGACGGGATTTCAGATGCGAGAACCGCGAGGCGGCGAGGTGTATCGAAAGATGAAATGACTTTTCTGGCGGAGAGATGTTCGCGCTCAAGCAGCTTGCTTACGCGATCGCGAAGATCCAGGGACGCCGCCTCGATCATCCTGGCGGGAATCTCTTCGCATCCGATTTCTAGAAGAAAGTCTGGCATTGGTAACTTTCCTGCCTGCCACCGTGCTCAATAACCGTTGTCATCCTGAGCGGAGTGGGTGGATTCGCTCGCGAATCCGGCTGTGGAGTCGAAGGACCCCTATAACCTCTTCAGTCCGCTGGCAACTGATTGCGTTCTTACACCGCATTCAACCTAAAATCGCAAATCAGTAGGAGTCATGGAGCTGTTGCGCGTACAGGGGTCCTTCGACTCGCCACTTCTTCGCGAGCGAAGAAGTTTACTCGCTCAGGATGACAGTTTATTTAAATTTTAGAAGATCATGAAATGGCCTGAACCACTTCCTTCTTCGCCCTCGCAGGTTCAGCGGCAGCTTCTTCTTTATCAGACGAATCTGATGGCATGCTTTGTTGCTCCACGCATGCCTTCGCGATTCCTACCGCCAATGCTCTCACTCTTGCGATCACGCCGACTCGCTCGGTCACGGAAATCGCACCGCGGGCATCCAAAATGTTGAACAGGTGCGAGCATTTCAGGCAGAGATCATAGGCTGCCAAAAGCGGGAATCGCGACACTTCGCGATGACACTCGTTGCTGGTCCCCAGCGTCTCGCTCAACTCCAGATCCTTTTTTACAACTGCAAAGCGCTCGATCAGAGCGGCACATTCTGCTTCGTACAGCGCGAAATGCTTCCAAGCTTTCGCAACGTCTGCGGCTTCGAAATTGTAAACTGAGAATTGTTGCTCGTCGGCGAGCCGAACGTCGCCGTACGTTGTAACGTGACTAGTCTCGGGATCGCGTGCCCAGACGATGTCGTAGATGCTATCCACATCTTGCAAAAACGCTGCGATGCGCTCCAATCCGTAGGTCAACTCGGCCGAGATGGGATCGAGATCGACTCCGCCGCATTGCTGAAAATATGTGAACTGAGTGATCTCCAGTCCGTCGAGCATGACTTGCCAGCCGATGCCCCATGCGCCGAGCGTCGGAGACTCCCAATTATCCTCTTCGAATTTGAGATCGTGCTGGCGCAGATCGATTCCGATTGCAGTTAGCGATTCGAGATAAAGCTCCTGAACATTTTCCGGCGGAGGCTTCAGGATTACTTGCAGCTGCATGTGCTTGTAAAGACGATTGGGATTTTCCCCGTAACGCCCGTCAGCAGGGCGGCGGGAGGGCTGCACATACGCAACTTTATAAGGCTGCGGTCCGAGCACGCGTAGAAATGTTTCGGGAGCCATGGTGCCCGCGCCGACTTCAACGTCGTATGGCTGCTGAAGAACGCATCCTCGCTCAGCCCAGAAAGCTTGCAGGCGGAGGATGAGCTCCTGGAACGTGAGCGAATTGGACTTTATGGAGTTCAAGAATCAGCACTCAGCATTCAGCATTTTGTCATGAGTGAGTTACGATTGTGTAAATTCGCGCACGGAGCTGGCATAGACGACTAAGCGCTTATCTTTTCCAGCATTGTCGCCGTGACCAACTTCTTCTCGATGTGCCTCTGGAGGATCTGAATTAAGAACTTTCTCAGATCGCCTCCCTGAGCTTTCGGCCACGGCATTCCGGCGAACCCGTCGATCGGAGCACGAAACATCATCGCTACCAGCTTTCGAGATTCGGCGGACATCTCGGATGATGCAAGGCGCTTATCATCGGGACACATCAAACCGTCGGCTAAAGCATGAAAGTATGCGCGGCTTCCGTTCAGTTCGCGCCCGCACACGATGCATTCGGATAACTCCGGCAAATAGCCCATCAGACGCGTCATCCAAAGCTCGAAGTATGTAACGGGCATCCAGACTTCGGCTCCGCGCAATCCTGCGATTACCGACAAGGCCAAACGGAAAACCGTATCGTTCGCCTCGCGGTCGGGCAACAACTCGTCTAGTAATTCCGCGACGTGCGCCAACGCAACTGCGCGTGGATAACCTACTTCAAACGCCATCGGGGACTCAAGAACTTCGCATGAATCCAGCCGCGCCAACTCCTGGCGCTCGCGATCTTCGTAATATGCCTTCACGTACGTGAGCGGCTCGAGAGCGCCTCCGAACCGGCGTTTCGATTTCTTGGCGGAACGCGCTACGCCGTGTACTTTGCCTTCGAGCCGGGTAAACAACGTCACCAGCAGATCAGCCTCGCGCAACGGATATGAGCGAAGCACGATTGCTTCCGATTCCTTCATCATGGAAAAGCAGCTTTCAGCTGTCAGCTCTCAGCCGTCAGCTTGAACCAATTTTGCGAAGAGCCATCGCGGCCTGGTGGATGCAGACTGTTTTGAAGTCCCAAGGTCTCTCTAGCTGAAAGCTGAGAGCTGACGGCTGAAAGCTGTTCTTCTACCTTCCGAAATACTTGGCGTTGCGCTCGGTGTAGCTCTTCCACTTCTCTGGGAGATCATCTTCCGCGAAAATCGCCGATACTGGACACACGGGCACACACGCGCCGCAATCGATGCATTCGACGGGATCGATGTAGAGCATCTCCTCGGTCGGAAACGCGGGTTCGTCCTTCTTAGGATGAATGCAATCGACGGGGCAGGCGTCGACACAGGCGGCGTCTTTGGTCCCGATGCAAGGTTCAGCGATAACGTAAGTCATAAAGTTCTCGGCTCTCGAATCTTCTGAAGGTTGAATGAACTAAGTATTCTACCAAGATTGGCTTGCGAGGTACAGGTTGGACGTAGTGGGTCAGTTTCCGGTTTGCCGACGATTCTGAGGTTGATGGCGACAAGCGCGTTTCTGGACAATGAGACAATTACGGCTCTTCCCAGTCGAGGGCGTAGACATCCTGGGTCCCGGCGTTGCGAAGCATAATGGGCGAATCGTCGGGGGCGACCGCAAACCATTGTCCGAAAAAGCCCGCGGTGGCAAAATTCTTGAGGTCCACAACCCGTTCCGTTTTGTGGTCGCTCAGCCGAATCCTTATAATAGCGCCCGTTCCGCTGCCATCGCCTGCCTGAAGGTACTGGCCATCTTTTGACCATTCCAGCCAGCCCATGCTGCCCTGGGCAAGCTCCGTCCACTTCTGGGTCTGGAAATCAAATAGGAGAAGTCTCTTTGAGTCAACC
>Ga0307479_10003145_pt1 | contig 15009 bp, 15 predicted proteins | sample atmos_gasesECM4C_FD_203743 | JGI IMG/M metagenome (GOLD analysis project Ga0307479, IMG submission 203743) | Hardwood forest soil microbial communities from Morgan-Monroe State Forest, Indiana, United States - atmos_gasesECM4C_515 | ecosystem: Environmental > Terrestrial > Soil > Temperate... | reverse complement strand
TTGAGTGCCTGACCCGGCATTCGCCTGGATGCCAAAGGCCGTCGCCTTCACACCACCGAAATAGATGCCAACTTTGTCGACAGCGCAAAATCATGGAGTGTCTTGGCAGCAGAGCGCATCGCGATCATCCCGGGGCACCGGATGTCCGGTTAGCGCATTAGCATGCGATATTGCCCGAGGCAGCAAACAAATTCGTTCTGTCCTGACCGAAAAGGTGAAAAGTTATTTCGAGCTACTCGCGAATTTGCTGCCTCAGGACGATAGCGCAGCACGATCAAAAGCGATTCTTACTGTCTGCGCCTTACCCGGGGCTGTTGAGCTGGCGCGAGGAGTGTTGGACGAGACATTGTCCCAAGATATTATCGAGAGTTTGAGGCGACTTCCCACTATGAAGGAGTGCAGTTAGGTGATTGCGGTGTGGAGTCTGAAGCGATGTGAGAGGTAGGGAAGTGGATCGGCGAGCTGGCGCGATGGCCGACATTTACTACGAGGGCTGGCGCCAGTGCCAAATGTGGTGATGGACAAACCCAAACTAGCTAGAGAAGGTGGTCAGTGGAGCCGGCGACCAGGAGAGGCGGGAGCGCGAGCACTTGCGAGAGATCCAGAGGAGTGCCGCTATCTTTATCCGTCAAGCAAGGCATGGGCGGCATAGACGAGCGAGCGGGAGGAAACTTGTGAACGAGGGTAGTGAGTTGCTTTGGGTCGAAAACTTCCTCCAAGCCGTTAGTGTAGCGGAGGGTCAAACAAAAATTATATTAACGTTGTGCCGTGCAAGTTACTCAACTAGCAATAGCGCCACTAGGACGGCGGCGCGTCACCGGTATTGTCGGCGTAGTAGTAACTCCATTCCTGATTGTATTCTTGAAGACAGCCTTTGTACTTTCCTCCAGAACCTACATCCTTTGTTGGGCAAATGCCAAAAATCTGCATAAGCGTGTATTCCGAATCGATTGCTTGTATGCGGACAGCGCCCTGTCCCTTTTCTCGGATGTTATTGAAGCTGTTGGCGAGATTGTAATAACCAATATAGCCGATTGGGGAGGACTACATGAAGTTGCCGTCTGAGCCCGGTGAGCGGCGATATATCCCCCGTGAGCTGACTGCAGCCAGGGAGGTCGAGGCTTCGGAGCGAACGCAGTCCAGCGAGCGGGGACAGGTCACTGATCTGAGCGCAACCGGAGAGGTCAAGGCTTTCGAGCGAGGTTAGTCCGGCCAGCGGGGACAGGTCGCTGATCTGAGCGCAATCGTGGAGGTCAAGGCTCTCGAGCGAGGTTAGTCCGGCCAGCGGGGACAGGTCGCTGATCTGAGCGCAACCGGAGAGGTCAAGGCTTTCGAGCGAGGTCAGCCCGGCAAGCGGGGACAGGTCGCTGATCTGATGGCAACGTGAAAGGTTGAGAGTTTGGAGCGAGGTCAGCCCGGCGAGCGGGGATAGGTCAGTGATCTGCTCGCATCTAATGAGTTCGAGAGCCTGGAGCGAAGTCAGGCTCGCGAGTGGGGATAAGTTGCAAAGTTCATAGCACAGGCCGAGGTCGAGAGTTTGGAGCCAAGTCAGCCCAGCAAGTGGGGTTAGGTCGTTGATCTGGTGGCAGTGGGAGAGGCAGAGCGTATGGAGCGAGGTCAGCCCAGCAAGCGGGGTTAGGTCCCTCAGTTCATTCCACCCCCAGACCTTAAGCGTTTGGAGCGACGTCAGTCGCTCCAACTCTCCCGGTAGTTCATTCAGAGAATGAAGGTCGCTTAAATCGAGGGTGGCTGTCTGGGCATTCTCGACTTCAAGGATGCGGCGTATGGCTTCCGCTTGAGCCTCTTCTTTTTGTGGGTTCATAACGGAATTAGCGGATTTTAAGAAAACTGCCGAGTGCGTTACGATTCTGATAATTCACCGAGCTGCGGGATTATTGTTGGCCAGCCAAAAAAATCTTGTCTTTGTCGCCGGCTACGGAATCAAATGATACCGGGCTGACGGCAGAGATGAAGATAGCGGGACGCGGCGGATCCTGTAAGTAGGTTTCAATGTGATATCTAGGAATATGACGCCGACGCAGTCATGACTTGCCGGAATTCTCTAGGGGGTTGCTCTGCTTACTACAGAAGGCGATGAAGAAAATGGTGGTGTTTGCTGACGCAGCTCGGTCGCTGGATGTTTTATGATCACTTATTGTACGAGCCCCGAATGCGGGACCGCAATCCGTCGTATCCAGGCGTCTGCGGCGGTAGTCTTTAACCGGCCGCAGCCGGCCACAGGTCAGACATTTTCGCCTCTGTTCACAATGCTCCTCTAGGTGTTGTTTTACTATGGTGTCCTGCAAACGGTTCACAATCTGCTTCGATTCCTGCAAATTGACTCCGAGGTTTTCCGCTGTAGTACTCCCGGCGAGCCGTTCAATCGTGCCCAGTGAGATCGTGGATTGTTTGCCATCTTTTCCGACGCACTCCAAAATGATGTTCCAGCGCATGCTTCCTCCTGGTTGGACTTACCCTTCAGCGAACCATATGCGCGGAATTTCGGTCAAGACCCCCGGGATCTTTCCGGTCCCGATTTAACTGCAATCGACAGCCGTGGTCACCGCCCTGTACCCCTCAGGGGGGAACCAGTGTGCAATCGGGCGATGAATCGAAAGCGCCGTCCACAAGCAAAGTTTCGAACTTTTATTGGCACGAAAGGTCTTCCGCAAATTTCGGTCGGTCGATCGTTATACCAACAAAGGCCGATGATGGCCTTTAACAAATTAAATCTAAGAACTGAGACACGAATATGACAAAGAAACTAGCTCGAGGAACGCTTGCCTTGCTACTTCTGTTCGTCGTGCCGCTTACTAGCCTCGCTTCGGTAGATGGGGCAAAGGGGCGCGCGGAACAGATCCTGAATGCCTTGCTGGAAAGGGGGTGGACGGTCAATGAGACATACGATAGCGGTTTGCTGGCTCCTCGCGGGGTCGCGCTTATCAAGGTCAATTTGATCGCTGGACGGCACTACAAGATTGTAGCCGGGGGTTGCGAAAACGCTTATAACGTCGGCATCGCGCTATATGACGAAAACGAGCACTTGATTGACCGCGATACCACCGGCAACGGCCCGATCGCAGTGGTAGATGTGACACCGAAATGGACCGGCTTGTTCTATGTTGGGGTAAAGATGATCAATTGTAGCTCCCACGGAGCTCATTACGTGGTTCAATATGCATGGGAGGAGTAGGTGAGAGAGGATGATAGCCCCCCTTAATCAAGCAAAACACGAGAGCGGTCTAGCACGATCAGTTGGGATTGATTAAACCACGGAAGCGGCAACGAAGCCTAGTGTCCTGTCCCATAAATAACATGGCTTTCGCTCAATCGCCAAGGCACCAACTGGGAAAGACCCAAAGTGGTGCCTTGTTTTTTTGCGTTCGCGGCTGACGGTTCGCGGTTCGCCTAACCGCAAGTCAGAGGGTTACGCTCGGACGCGGCTCGGCGGATCAAGGGAGCGTCTCCAGGTTTATGGCGCCGCCATTACTCTGCTGGCGTTGCTCGGTTCGGTTTGGTAAAAGTCACTGGGGGAAACCTCAATGAGCCGGCCAAAGTACCGCATCTTCCTTTCGTCTCCTGGTGACGTCGCCAGTGAACGGGAGGAGGCAACCACTATGGTGGAGCGGCTCGCAAATCGATGGAGCGCTCACGTCGCCGTGGAGCTTTACGTCTGGGAACATGAGCCGATGTTAGCAACCAGAGGTGATTTCCAAGCCAATATAGAATCAACGTCTGAATTCGATCTGGTTATTTTCATTTTTCGCGGCCGCCTGGGTTCCAGGCTTCACTCGGCACACCACCTGAGACCGGACCGAACCGCCTACGAATCGGGCACGGCTTATGAGTTTGAGACCGGCCTGGAGGCATTTCATGCGCAGGGTCGCCCGGAATTCTTGGTATTCTGGCGCCGGGGCGTTCCACTGATTCCGGTGGAACCCGCCGCGCTTCATGCCGAGATGGTGACTCAATGGGAGGCACTAAAAGATTTCCGGCAGAAATGGTTCTACGATGAAACTGAGAAGAGCTTCCGACGCCCTTACACCGAATACGATTCGACTGCTGATTTCAGTGAGAAAATAGAGATGGCTTTGCACAAGCTGCTCGCTGAATTTTGTGCAAAGCGAAAAGCGCTCCCGGACGCGCAGAAAAGCGCGCCCATTCTTCTTTCCATCACTGGGGAAGGGATGCCGATACCGTGGAATCTGGACTCCCCGTACCGGGGCTTGCAGGTCTTCGATGTTGAACACGAGCGCATTTTCTTCGGCCGGACGCGCGAGCGCGACGAGGTATTGGATGCGCTGAAGACGCGTTTTGCCACTCAGAATTGTCCGTTCATCCTGATCGTAGGTTCAAGTGGCTCTGGGAAAAGCTCATTCCTGCGTGCGGGTCTTTTACCATGGCTTAGCCGGCCGGGAATCATTGCCGAAATCGACTCTTGGCGCACGGTAGTCTTCGAGCAATCGGATTTGTCACATGATCCGCTTCTCGGGCTCGGGACGACGCTGCTAAGCGAGGCTGCATTACCGGAACTTGCATCGAGCGGGATGAATGCCCGAGCAATTCGGGACCTTCTGGTTGAGCATGCGGAAGGTTTCATTCCGTTACTTAAACAAAGTCTGGCTGTCGCCAGCAGAGAAGAACGGCTCTATCTCAAGCTCGAGCGCGACCCCTCGGTTCGAGTGATGCTCGGCGTTGATCAGCTCGAAGAAATATTTACCTCGGCTGAGTCCAATCCTGGACAGTGCGCGACATTTTTCCGAGCGGTTCGGATGCTAGTTGAAAGCGGGTGCGTTTGGGTCATTGCCTCGCTGCGTAGCGATTTCCTGCCACAATGCGACTCGATCGCCGATTTGATGGACCTGAAGCAAGGGCTCGGCCAATACCACCTAACATCTCCAGGCCCGGCCCAAATCAGCCACATTATTCGAAATCCGGCCGAGATAGCCGGCGTAAGTTTCGAAGATCTCCCGGACAAAGGAAAACTTGAAGAACGGATCTGCAATGATGCATTGAGCGAACCCGGCACCCTGCCCCTGCTGGAATATGTGCTGGACGAGCTATACCGTGCCTGTGCCGAGGAGCGGATCCTGAGTCACGCGAAATACGAGGCATTGGGCGGCGTCGAAGGGGCGCTCCGCAAGCGAGCTGAAGAAACTTTTGCCAGTCTGGGAGAATCGGAACGCGCGTCATTGGATAGCGTCCTCCGGCGCCTGGTGCGATTGGGTTCACCGGGCGGTGAAGTTTTGACGCGAAACCTTGCGGATTTCGAATCGATTACCGCCCAAAGAGAAGCCGCCCGACTCATCGCTGCGTTTGCTGAAGCTAGACTGGTTGTCATGGACCAGAACAGCCAAGGCAAACGGGTCGTGATGTTTGCCCACGAATCGCTCCTCCGAGTCTGGCCCGAAATCCAGCGTTGGGAAACCGAGAATCGGGACTTTCTGCGGATCCGCTCACGGCTAGCGGGAGCCTATGCTCGCTGGGAAGACAGTAAGCGGCATGACGATTACTTGCTCGCACAAGGCCGCCCGATCACGGAAGCGGAAGAGCTTCTGACCAGACATAGTGAAAGCCTGGAGCCGGCCGAAAGAGACTTTATCAAGCAATCGCGCCGGGTAGTCGCTCGGGGCTCCCGCCGGCGCCGGGCGCTAATAGCAGTGGTTCTTGCACTTCTACTGGTCGTCGCAATAGCCGAATTTTGGCAGGTCCGACAGCTAAAGCGCCAGCAAAAGCTCATCCTGGCCAATGCTGAACGAGAAACCAAGAGCAGCGAGGCAACCCAGAGCATCACGCAGGCGTTGCTCTATGGTGACAGTTACCTGGCAGGTAAAAACTTCGAGGATGCGGAAGCGGCTTATCAGGAGGCTTTGAGCAATGCAGTTAGTCAAAGCAACCAATATCCTCGCACTGTGGCGTGGCTGTTTTACCAAGCAGTGACTAACGAAAGATTGTGCCAGCTCTGCCTGGCGAAAGACAGCAATATTACCCAAGCATCGGAGCACATCGAGGTTGCTCTAGATATTTTAGATAGACTGGTGAAAACGGAAGATCCGAACGACCGTACCAAAAGCTTATTAGCTGTTGTCTTGAACGAGCGAGGCGCGCTGAAGAAAGCGCAAGGCGATGAGATCGGCGCCAAAGAGAGTTTTGATCGTGCGCATAACCTGTACGCCGAGTTGTCAGCCCGCGACACGAGCAATGCCCGTCGATGGCTGCGCGGATCCCAAGCCGGCCCCGGCGGATCATCCGCCGGAGGCAGCGAGGCTTCCGTATCGCAGAAAAACAAAAATCTCTAATATTTGAGGTTGTCTACCAAGTATTCTTGAAAACGAGACCAACACTAACGCAACTGCATATAAACCCGCGCCGCTCGGACTCAATCCCGCACCTCGATTCGGCAGAGTGTACCCGAGGCCTCTCTTTGAGGAAAAAGGGAGCGTTGATTATCTCGGGGTCACCCCGAAGGAATTGATCGGCTAACTTCTCGAGTTCCTCTTCGTGTGTGCCGCTTCCAAGACAGATGCGTGAAAGGCGTCAAAGTCGCGATCACTTCTCAACAACATCCAAGCCTGCGAGTTCTCACTTGTCAGCGAGAGCCGACGCTGCACGTGAATCCCACGCTCGGGTCGGCCTCGTCCGGCGGCTGCCGGAAGGACGCTCCACGAATAGATATCACAGTTCCAACACCCTCGAAATTTTCGGGCTTCCGTACTGGGCCCCGTCAACTTCCACGCTCAGGTTCGGGAGCGGTTGATACAAAAGCGCGGGCGAATGCGTATGCCCCGCGAACACCTCGAACCGAACCGATGGGAATTGTTCAGCAATCTCCAAAAGCATTTTTCCCATCGTCGGGCAACTGAAGAAAGGTAAATACTCTGGACTACCAATTTTGCCCTCATGAAACGAACTGTCGATGAAAGGCGGAACGTGGGTGGCAATAATCACTCGATCTGATTCCGGTGCCGCTGCCATTAACTTCCGTCGTAACTTATCGGTTGCAGCTTGCGCCAGCGTTCGCATCAGATTGAAGCGAGCGGCGTCGCTGGGCAAAGCGACAAAATTCTGAATCTGGAAAAAATCATTGATCCTAGCCGTCGTTCTCCATCCTCGCCCAGAGAGACCGTCGGCGAACCCGTTGACACCAATCAGCTTTGTTTGGCTCGTTAACCGGATAACCCAGCTGTCATCCAAGTAAATCAGCCTTTCAGGATATCTTCCGACAGCTCTTTGCGCTACCTCGATTGAGCCGGCAATTGTGTCTCCATAAAAATCGTGGTTTCCAAGAACGAAATAGGCCGGCTTGTTCAGCTGCGCTAGGCAGTTCAGATCCTCTTCGAGGTTAGCCGCGTTGCTAACATCGCCGGTGATTAAAACCGCGTCAGCTGATTCGTTCGAGAGGACTTCCAAGAATCGCGCTTTGCGATCGCGCTCTTCTGATAGGAACTCAAGGTGCGGGTCAGTGACCCAAAGTAAACGATAAGCCATAAGCACGGTCCGGCCAGCGCGACCGCAGACAAGTTGGTTAAGTTTAGCGTGGGCGGCCAGGCGCTTTACCAGCAATCCCTTTACCGAGGAATCTTGTGCTGCCTTTTTATATTAAGCTCCTGACCGGTTTTTTTCAGGCTCCCGGCTTTGCCGACACTGCCTATCGTCACCTTCAGCTCGAATTCACCACCAATTTTCTGACTGCACTCGACACAGACCAGGGTGTCAGGGATGGCCTGAAGCCGTTCCTCGGGAATTTCTCTTCCACAGATTGTACAATTCATTCTTATACCTCCTTATCGCAATATTTGACGATCAGAAGTGTCGCAATTGGAGAATTTTTTTCCTCAAAACGTGCTGAATGCCGGTCTTGAGAAGGGCGTAAAGTTGACACCTTAGAGACAAGGCAATATCGGTCGGAAGCCGGCTTTTTTACAGTAGTATCCTTCTTCTATTACTCAACCACGCGCGGTGCTCATTTCTTGCCCGTCAAAGCCCCCACTTTTGCAATAGTTTTCTCGGCTGCTAAATCCGATCCATGAGTCCGTTTGTGCGATCAAGCCACTCACCACAGTTAGGGCAGAAAACATGTGTGTTTGACGTATCGACCCACATTTCATGGCCACAGTTCCAGCAAGCGAGCAGAATTTTTGCCCGTCCGAAGACCTCGGGTTGGGATAAGTCCTTACTGGCAATCGTTGTTCTCTCTGGCGGGTGTTGATGACGGGTTCCTTGCGAATTCATGGCGTCGGATCCTTGTTCTTTTTGCATGGCGTAGCGATTCGGAGTTTTTCTGTTCCGACTAATGGACGAGTTCCAGAACCCGAATCGCAGTTTTAAATATCCATCGAAAAGCCTCTGGCGCCATTTCGCGTATTTACGATTGGATCCGCAAGATCGATAGAGACTTGAAAGCTGTTGGGCCTCGTCGTCGGCGATCCGCTTGAAAAGGGTCCTCCCTAAGAGGGACGTGTCTTAACATTGGATTCTGCTGAAAAACCATTGTGAAATATTGTGCGTGCTACTCCTCAACCAAGATGTGTGCAAATTTTTTTTCATCGTCGCGCGACGTCATTATAACGAGCCCATGATCGTTAGTGAGATCTACCCACTCGCCTTCGGACCAAACCTTTGCTCCGCTGTACCATTTTACTTTGTATAATTTGCCTTTGTAGACTGGGTCATCACTGACAATCTCGATTAAGTAAGGATCTTGGTTATTCAGCAATATGCCGTGCAGGTTTAAGGTTATTATGCCTGCCGATACGGGGCAGCAGAAAAGAAGTACAAGGCAACCCACTAAGAAGGAAGTTTTCAACGAAGCGCTCTGGTGAGATTTAGCTACTGAATCCTAAGCCGAGGGCGGCTGGACAGGTTGCTAGCCTGTCTCGTAGCGTCCCTCCTGAATGCCACCCGGTAAAGAGGCAATATCAAGGATAGTTGTCATCGCTTTGGAAGCGAACTTGCATGGGATCTGGACTTGGTTTCGCTTCCCTGCCGTAATTAATCCGAACCGGACGCGCAAGATAGGTTTCTTGCGATGACCGACCATCTATCGATCAAATCCAACGGGAAAGTCGATCAGAATCGTCCTTGCACCACATGCGTCGTCAGTCTGTTTACCCGCTTCGAGCGACGTAAGTAGCGATTTCCGCCGCTCTCGGGCCTTGGCTAACGAGGTAAAGGTGATACAAGAGTCCCTGACGCAATAATAGTTCCTGAGCGGTTCCCTGCTCTACGACCTTGCCTTTGTCCATGACAACGAAATAGTCGCAGAACTGCAGAAGCCAATTCACATCGTGATCGACAACCATCACGGTCTTGCCTTCAGTGGCTGTGCGAAGTTTGTCGATTAACTGAAATTTCTCTTCGTTGTCCATTCCGACAGTGGGTTCATCCAACAGAAGGAAGGTCGGTTCACGGAGCAAACAACGAGTCAACGCTAACAATTTTTTTTGACCTCCAGAGAGAGTCCGTCCGGCAGCCAACTCGGTATCGAGGGAAATCGGAGGACGCTTCGCGGAAAGAATATCCCAGACCCCCGTCTTCCGGCAAAGGGCTTCCAATTCTTCGTCGGTCGCCTCCGGTTTCGCCATCCGTAAATTCTCGCGAAGCGTATCGTAAAAAAAAGCGGGGAACTGCGACATCATCCCCACGTGTTGGCGAATGCCGTCAAACGTGTAATCGGTCGACGGACTGCCACCTACCAAGATTTGTCCCGACTGTGGATCGTAGAATCGAAGCACAAGCTTAAAAAACGTCGTTTTACCTTCACCCATCTTCGCGACAAACCCGGTCCGCTGTTTGGCCAGCGCCCGGAAAGTAAGACCTTGGAAAACCTGTTGCGAGTCCGGACTGTAAGCGAAAACGACATCGCGGACATCGAGGGAAGGCGTCATCGTCGCCGGCGCAAGCGTCCCGGGCCGCTCTTCGGAACGGGTTTTCCGATTCAGAACTAATTCAACGCGTTCGATGCTCGGGAAACTCTGGAACAGCATCACCATGCACCCAGACAACGCGCTAATCGGCTGCATGAGCAACGGCGCTAGCAGAAGGATCACTACGATGTTGCCGACCGGAACCGTTCCATTTACTTGCACCGCCAACCACAATCCGAGTCCCAAGAGAAGAATCTGGACCAGGATTGTGGGCAACTGGTTGAGAATATTGATTGCGCTGACGGCGGTCTGCTGGCGAAGCCTAGCGTCTAAAGACCGTCGAAGGATCGTCCGGTGCTTGGCCGAGAAAAGTCTCTCCGATCGCATGACTTGGATTTCCTCGGGAGACAATACCGCACTGGTGACCAAGCTCGAGAGTTCGGCAATGGTTGCCTGGACTTGGCGGCCGATCCTCGAAAGACGGTTGCCCAATTTTCCTATCAGATAAGGGAACGCGAGGGCGAGCAGAACAATAAACAGGGGAAGAACAGCGGATGGCACTTTGACCCCCAAGAGATCGATCGTCCCAGAAAGCTTACCAAAGTTATAGATCATTTGCCCGGTCGTGATGATCAGCACCAAAAGCTGTAGTACCGGGTCAACGATGATCTGGCGGAGCGTCATTTGCGTTTCGACAGACTGGGTGTTTATGATCGTAACCAAATCACCGCCGCTGTATTCAAAAAAGAATTCGGGCGATTGGCTGAGAACGCGGTCGAAGACTTGCCCTCGTAACCGGTTCGACATCGTCAGATCCATTTTCGTGGCTATCCATCTCACCGGCACAGCGAGAAATATTCCGATAACCGCGAGCAAAACCCAGAGCGAATACGCTTGCACCACGTCTACCCGCTGAACGTTTCCTGGCCCCACCGCTGACTTCGATTGCTCGACATCAGCTTGATTGCCATCGGTTTGGGCCATGATTATCGGTTGCTCCGTTCGCCCCGAATCGGCGGCCGCCTGAAGGTGGTTTTGCACTTCGCCGAGGAACTGAGCGGCAAAGTTTCCAGCCAACGTCTGAGCGAGAGAAAGGAAAATATAGAGAAGAACCAACGGACGGCAGACTTGCAAGAGGTTCCAGCCCCAGAGCCAGAGTCTCCCCCACTTAATTTGGCGCATCGGTTTTCTTACCTGGGAGGATCCGGTTGCAGGCTTTCCATCCGTGAGTTTTTCTCCGCGCCTGTCACCGGCCGGCTTACCGGGGTTCAACGCCATTGGTTCGTTCGGCATATTGCGATTCCACGAAATTTGGACGAAACCAGCGATCTTTATCGGGGCTGGTTGGCCTCGCAGTCTTCGGTCCACGGCTTGGCTAGTTGATGCAGGAGAGCCTTAGCCTGTAACGGTGGCAAGAGCGGAAAAGCAGAGAGGACGCGCGCCAGGAATGCAGTCGCATGTGGGGCGGCGAAGCTACTGCCCGATTTCAGCTTCCGTCCTTTATTGCGCCACGGAACCTCAACTCTGTCGCCATTTGCCACAAATTCCACGAGATTACCTGGCCGATAATACAGGTCCTCAGCCGCCAACTGGCGAAAGTCGACCGTGATCACCGAGGCAAATGCGCCCGGCCACTCCGGCTTCCGAAAATCATCATTGCTGCAAGCGGACACTACGTGGACACCCATTACGTAGGCTTGATCAACCCAACTCTTGTACCGATGAATATGGTCCGGTAATCCGCATCCAAAGCTGCAGTTTAAGATATGGTAATTGCGCGCTAACGCCTGTTGAGCGCCTTCCCGGATAATATCGGTCTTTGACAGGTTATAAGCGTCAAGAACCCGAAAACTGCCAATCTCGGCCTCGGGCGCCAACCGATGGATGATGCCGGCAATGGCCGTTCCGTGCCCGTAAACATCGATACCTCCGCCAGGCTTGATTTCCGGTCGCAACTCGGTCTCTATAATCTGCATATCATCGGCACACTTGAGTCCGGCCAAATCCGGATGATCAAACTCGATTCCGCTATCGAGCACCGCGATACGAATTCCATTGCCAGAGCAGTGGAGCACCGCTTCCTGGGCTTCGGCTAGATCAATCCACAAGCCCATCCGCTCTAAGATGAACCCCACCCAAGGGTCTCACGCAACAGGCGAAAGTCGATCAGGTCGCGTAAAATTGATGCGCCGTCTTGGATGGTGATCAAATCGTTTCGGTTAAAACCGGGAGGCGTCGATCCGACCGGTATGAATTGGTCTGCCTCAAGATAGACGTCGATCAGTTGGACACAGGTAATGACCCCTCGCCGTTCATTAAGAAAGTAAAAGGGGACGACAATCATTGCATATGTCGTTTGTTTGAGCAGCCGATTCAGCTCGTGATCGTGCTCGGCGTTCTTGTAGACCTCGTTTTCAATCAGTGCTTGTTCGGTGGCAAACGTTGCGCTGACCAGCCCCTTGGACAGCGGCTGCGCGAAACCAATCAATTGTCCGGCGTTAGGACCGCTATTGTACGCAATAACCAGGTTACGCTTTTCCTGATCCAAAAGCCAGATACTGCCCTCAGTCGCTCTAACCGCGGCAAAGGTCCGCTCGAGAAACCTTGACACCAAAGGATCACACAGGTCGCTGAAGTCCTCTGAACCGATCACCCGAGCCATTTTAGCGAGCTGATCCTGCAGCGCAGGCTTTAGTTCACGGAATCGTTCCTGGGGGATGAAATTCATAGTGAGCACAACGGTAGAAAGCGCACGGCTAGGATTGCCGTGCGCTTCGACACGGACGTGCATCCGCGACTGCTACGTGCGGTTGAACGCGCCGCAGTTCCAACAAGTAAACCAGCCCCAGTAGTCTGGAACATGGTTTATAGCGCGACAGCTCCAGCAGCGGTAAAAATCGCGCCCGCCGGCTTCCGCTTCCTTTTTGGCAACTCCTCCATCCCCTTCGGGTTTCTTCCCCTCTTTTTCTTCTGGCATATATGGTTCCTTTCTTATGCTTTTCGGCTCTCAGCCGGATTTAAATCTGGCTAAGAACCTCTAACTTATAAGACGAACGCATTTCCTAAACTTGCAGAAAAAACGCGTTCGGTTACGGTGGTTTGAGCAACTATCATCAGTTTGCTCGAATGGGCCGCTCCCAAGAGATTGTCTACTATCGATATCAGTTTGTTGTGAATTTCTCGAAGTCATCTGGCATGGAGTGTGCCGAGTTGCCGAGAGTGCCAGACCTGGATCAAAATCGCGAGAAAAAACAGCTTAACATTTAAATGGGTTATGTATGGTTAAAGTTAGGAGAGTTAGGTTCGATTCTTGAAAGTTTTGTAACTGCTCGCCCGAACTTTTCGGGCGAATTTCGCAACTCCCGCTGCGAAAAGCCCTGGAGAATTGCCGGTGGCATTTAAGGAGGCAGGTTTAGTCCATGCGCTGACCGACTTTGTGGGAAGTGTTAGAAGCTCTGGCTTGAGCGCGAAGGGACGAGTTAATCGGATCTATAAAAAGGAGCTGGCCCTCAAGCTTAAAGCCGGGCGACTCCGGTTGGATCTGCTTTAACAAAGCCGATAGCTCCACCTTTTTCATGGTCTAACCTCAAGCGCTAAACCTCCACCACAAGCAGCGAGTCTCCAGCACCAGTCTTCGCGCAAAACGAGCTGTAAACTTTTCATCCCTAGGGCTTCAGCCACGATCGGCTTTTTTTCCCAGGCGTTGGGGCACTCCCAGCCCTCTTCCTACCGGGAAACCAGTTTGCCGTCGTCAAGGCGCCAAGGAGCCTCAGTTTCTACGACTGAAGCGATTTCGCGTATGGTCAATGTTCGCTGATGCGCGTCCCAGATTCTAGCGTAGCCATCATCACCGGTGCTCGCAATCAACGTATCCGTTGAATTAAAGATGGCGCAAAATACTCTTTTCGTGTGCCACTCGAGGGTCATTTGAACCTGATCGTTTGTTAGGTTCCAGACTCGGGCTCCTCCTTCATCGCTGGACGTCAAGAGAAGAGAGCCGTTATGATTAAACGCCACAAAGTTCACTCGGGTGTTTTGGTTTCCTCGGACGCTCGGGATCTTGAACGTGGCCACGGCTTTACCGGCCTTAAGATCCCAGAGGATGGTCCCTTGTTGGAGTCCGGCAATTGCCAAGTAGCGGCCATCCGGACTGAATTGGGCGAAATTTAATTCATCTTGATCAACCGAAGGTTGGAGCGTTGAGACCAATGCCCAAGACGCAGAATCCCAAATCTTGACCGTGCCGTCGAAGCTAGCGGTTAGCACCTGCGAGCCATCCGAGTTGAAGACGGCAGATTTCACTATATCAGAATGGCCCAGTAGCGTGAACACAGGTACTCCTTGGTTATCCCAGACTCGGGCGGTAGAATCGTCGCTAGCAGTTACGATTTGCGTTCCATCGGGACTAAACATCGCGTAATTCACGCGCCCAGTGTGGCCTTCCAACGTAGCGACCGGCTCGCCGTTGAGTGTCCAGATTTTTGCGAGACCGTTCCAATAAGCGACGAGAATGCGATCTCCCTGTGGGCTAAAATTAACGCTCACGGCTCTTGAATTCTCTTTGCTGACCAACCGTGATGTACCGTCCTTCAGATTCCAGAGTCGAACCGCACCATCCCAACTGGTCGTGGCTAACATCGCGCCATCCGGGCTGAACTGGGCGAAGGAAACCCAATCACTGTGCCGATCCTTCCCGCCGACCTTCAGTTCTTGCAGTTCCTTGGTCAGGGACAGTGATGCTTGGATTAAGAGGTCGTCCAACGCTTTATCGTTGGCGTTAATGCTTTGTTCGAGTTGATAAGCTTTGGCAAGATAAACGGACGCCTGGAGCCGTTTCTCCTCTCGCAGTTTTTCCTTTCCTTCCTGCGTGAGTCTCTGGATCTGCGCAGAGATCAATTGCCTCATCTTTACCTGCTCCTCAATCGCTGCCAGGGCGATAAACGCCGCACAAACTAACACAGCGAGTCCTGCTAGCAGTGTTCTCTGCCTTCGTTTCCTCTTTTGGTCCCGCTGCTTTAACTCGTCGTAGTTGACGCCTAAGAGACCAGCGATCAATTTAAGCTTGGCGTTCGTTTTTCCATCCGCGCCCGGTCTGACATCCGCTGCGATCGGCTCCGTTCGGGTTCCCGTTAATTCACCGTTA
>Ga0307479_10003144_pt1 | contig 15010 bp, 11 predicted proteins | sample atmos_gasesECM4C_FD_203743 | JGI IMG/M metagenome (GOLD analysis project Ga0307479, IMG submission 203743) | Hardwood forest soil microbial communities from Morgan-Monroe State Forest, Indiana, United States - atmos_gasesECM4C_515 | ecosystem: Environmental > Terrestrial > Soil > Temperate... | reverse complement strand
TGGAGTATCTCAGGTCAAGGGACTCTGATAACATCAGGGTCCCTTTTCTCTTATGCATTCTTTTAGCTGTCGCACCTGGATCCTGTGTTTTTTCGCATTCTTGCCGGCGCTCGCCGCGGCAGCCACCGACCAACCCACCGTTATCGTAATCACCATCGACACGGTTCGCGCCGATCGCATGGGGTTTCTCGGCTCGAAGCGTGGTCTGACGCCGCACTTGGACGCACTCGCGCTGCAAAGTGTCGTCTTCGAACGAGCCTATTCGCAAGCTCCACTTACCCCTGTTTCACATGCCACAATTCTGACCGGATCCTATCCACGGTTTCATGGCGTGCGCGATTTTGGCAGCCGCTTACCCGATTTTCCTCCCTACTTGCCGGAGTTGCTCCGTGCGCGCGGTTACCGCACTGGAGCCTTTGTCAGTTCCATCATTCTCGATCCAACAAATGGGTTTGCTCCGGGTTTCGAGCGCGGGTTTGATACTTACGATGCCGGCTTTCATCGTGGCAAGCGCGGTGAAAGTCGAATCGGTTCCATGCAGAGGCGCGGCGAGGACACCACCGCTCGTGCTCTGCTCTGGCTAAAAAAAGACCGTCACACTCCCGCCTTTTTGTGGATTCACATCTGGGACGCCCATGACCCCTATGATCCGCCGGCCCCATTCAACGAACGTTTCTCCAACGCTCCATATGACGGCTGCATCGCGTATGTGGACGCCACGCTCGGTAAGTTGTTTGCGGAGCTCCGTGCCGCCGGAATCTACGATAACGCGCTGATCGCGGTCATGAGCGACCACGGGGAATCACTCGGCGAGCACGGAGAGAATACCCACGGCGTTTTTCTTTATGACTCAACAATCCGCGTCCCTTTGCTCCTCAAATTCCCCAATGCAAAGTTTGCCAAACAAAAAGTTTCCGCGCGGGTAAACCTAGCAGACGTCGCTCCCACCGTCCTCGAAGCCATCCGAGCGCCCATACCCGCGGCCATGCAAGGACAGTCCCTGATTCCGCTCATCGGCGCGAAGGATGTCCCCGATCGCATTTCCTTTGCTGAAAATGAGTATCCTCATCGCGGTTTCGGTTGGAGTTCGTTGGAAGCATTGCGAGCAGAAGACTTCCTGTTCGTAAAAGCACCTCAACCGGAACTGTACGACCAGCTCCAGGACCCCGGCGAAAAGCTAAATTTGTACGAGAAAAATAAGCTGGCGGCCGTGCGCATGGCCATACAACTGGATCGATTCAGGAAACATGTGGCCGCCAATGCGCCGGAGACGGCCAGCACGTCGCTCGACCCACAAAGCGTGGAAAAGTTGCGGGCCCTTGGTTATATGGCTTCATCCGCTCCCGAGACGCAGACAAAAAGCGAAGACCCTAAGCTTCACATCCAGGTGGCCAACGATCTGCACGACGCCAACTTGCGGATCGAAGAAGGCAAGGAAACCACCGCGATTCCCTTGCTGGAACGCGTTGTCGCAGAGGATCCGTTAATTCCTCATGCGCAGTACTTCCTGGGCGTCGCCTATAAAGAAATTCGCCAGTATGACAAAGCCATTCTGCACCTTAACAAGGCCATCCAGTTGGTACCGGACTCCATGATGGGCCAGTACGAAATGGCTCTCGCGCTTTATGAGAAGGGGGACCTCCAGACCGCCGCCACGCATTTGGAAATCGTCGTCGCGCACAGCCCTGACTGGACCGACGCGTGCTTTTCTTTAGCAGCAATCTACGCCCGTGTGGATCGTGTCCCTGAAGCCATGACTCAGCTTGGCCTTACGCTCGAACTTGACCCGGAGCATTACCGCGCTCACCTCCTTCGCGGTCGTATCTTATCGCTCGAGGGCCATGCTGCAGATGCTCTCCCTGACTTGGAGAAAGCTGTCAGTTTGCAGCCAAAGTCCAAGGAGGCGCACCTGTTCCTGGCGGATGCGTATCTGCAGCTGGGACAGGGCGAAAAAGCAGCAGCCCAACGAGCCGCCGCTGAGCACGCCAGTCCCTAACCTACGCTGGACAAATTTTGCCGGCGCGAACGCGCGGACGTAAATGAAGATCTAATTCCAGGTTAAATATTCAAGCTGATACAGCTGATCCACCGGAAGGCACAGGCAAGACAAATTTTGAGGAGAGGTTACGACCAATTCGAATCAGTGGTTTCTCTATCGCAATATGAAGGATGTAAGCGGCGGCGATGGAAAGAATTACGGTGAGTAAGTAAGAGAGAATAACGCGCTGGTGCATGGCCTTTTCGGCGACGTTGAGGATCAAGTGATGAATTAGGTAAACGCCGTACGAGATTTTTCCGATAAACACGAGCGGACGCGACCCCAAAATTAGATTTGCGAATGTGCGAACAAGGAGCACAAAGGCCAAGCTGCAAGCCACCACAATGGAATACAAAAACTTGCTGAGGTTGCTGTCCCAGTGCGGCATCACCAAGAATTGAAAGAGCAATAATATTGAGAAACAGATGTAGGCACCTGGACTTCCTGCGCGTTCTATGATGCTTCGGATCTGCTCGTTTCTGAATGCCACCCCCAATGCGCAGCCCGCCAGAATAGAAGCGTAAGGAGCTATGAATACGCTCGAAACAGCCGCCAGCACCGCCAGCCCGCAGGCCAGCCAAAAACGCAACGTATTCTTGCCACGAAATATGGAGAAGGCGATTATCGGCCACAGAAGATAGAACTTCTCCTCAATTCCCAAAGACCAACTGTGGCCAAAGGTGTGTAAAGTTCCACGAAAAAATGGCACCTCCTGGAAATAGGTGAGGTAATAGGGCATGTTTGCGAGCATCTGTGGACGTCTTTCCGGTGACATCCCCAGGCCGAAAATGAGCACGCAATAGACACCCAATACCAGATAGTAAAGTGGAAAGATCCGGAATATTCGGCGAATGTAAAAAGCGGTGAATGAGAGTGCTCCCGTTTCAGCCTCCTCCTTTAAAGCCAATGACGTAATTAAATAACCGCTCAGCACAAAAAAAACGTAGACCCCGAGTCCCCCGGCGGTTACGTCCCAGAAATGCGTGTGCATGTGAGCGGTTACAACCAGCAGGACGGCGATGGCCCGCATGCCGTCCAACTCCGGAATGTAGTGGGTCATGTAAGCGACTTAATCCTTCTCGGCTTTCGATGTCTCCGCAGTATACAAGCTCCCCTCCATCATTCCCGTCGTATGTGATCGACCTGTAACGATGACAGCGCGATTGTAGCGAAATATCGGAGAAGGACTCGGTGAGCCGTTCTTATGGTGTCTTTAATTTTAGCAAGATCTTGATGCGCCAGGGCTCAGACCTTAGATTTGCTTCGATGCAGGCATTCGAAACGGAGTTTCAACGCGCTAAGTGCTTTGTTTGAGAAAAAAATGTCGACGCGCCGACATTTTTAGATAAATCCATGCGTCCGGACGTGATCTATTCCATTTCAAACAGCGGAAGCAGCTTGCAGGCGAGATCGCTGCAATTTTTGTAAGTAATCCAGAAACTCGTGCATTCCATCTCCGGTCTTCGCGGACACTTTTAAGACCCGCATGCGCGGGCGGACTGCCTCAATATTCTGGTCAAGGGTTTGCCCCTTAAAATCGACAGCTGCAGCGAGATCCATCTTGGTGATCACCGCGACATCAAGTTATCGAGCTGGGCGCTCCGGGAGTTCTGAGTGGCGCTTCATCAGCAGCGTCTGCGAAAGCGGGACCGTTGTTAATACGCGAACGATTGTCTCGGAGGCGAATCCCTCTCCATAAGGATTGACCATGTCACGCAGAGACGCGCGAAATTCCGGCATTTTTGCCCGATTGATGACCTGAAGAATCGAACTGGCATCGGCGTCTGCGTCTAATACATTCCGCGGCCGCTCGCGCCCTTGCTGTCGCAATCCTATGTTGACAGTGGGCACCGAGAAAGATGCGCTTTCCATGATTCCACTGCTCGAATTTCCAACCAACATATCGGCCTGACGCAAAAGACTCAAATACGTTACCGTATCCAGATTGGTGAAGACTTTTCCGTTCCTCCGGCTCGCAATGAACGATTTTGTCCGCTCTATTAATGCCCTGCTTCCGGCATCGGCGTTTGGGTAACAAAATAGGACCTGGTCGCTCAAATTACCAAGCGCCGTGAATAGCGCTTCCATTTCTTGAAGAGTATCGCGAGCGATGGTCACTGGGTGGTAAGCAACGAGAATCGCCGGCGCCTGAAGATTAAGCTGGAGGCATTTTTCGATTTCGGCGCGGTTCAACAGTGGTTGGCGGCGAAGATGATCCAGAGAGGGAGCGCCGGCGCGGTGCACGCGCCACTCTTCTTCCCCCAGAGCGATCACTCGCTCACGCGCGGCAGGCGTGGAAGTAAAATGGATATGGCTTAATTTGGTCAGAGCGTTACGCACCGCATCGTCGATCGCGCCTTCGCTCACTTCCCCGCCCTCGATGTGCGCGACCGGAATGCGCAATGCCAGGGCAACCGCTGCGGGCGCCAACATCTCATAACGGTCAGCGATCAGCAAAAGCAAATGTGGCCGCATTTTGCCGAATAGGTCGGCGAGGCCAAGTGTCGCCACGCCGATGGTCTTGGCCATTCCTACATCGGTGTCTGAGCTGAGCAAGCACTCGACTCGCGAGTCGATCTTGAATGCATCTTTCTCAATTTCCCGAACGGTGCTTCCAAATTCAGGCGATAAATGTGATCCGAGAACAATGATCCTTAAATCTACATTTTCGTTTTCCGATAAATCTCGCAACGGCCAATATAAATGACTGTAGTCGGCTCGCGAAGTGGTGATTACCGCAATGATTCGATTCATGAAGTTAAGCGGAGGCGGGCACTGCCGCACGAAATACTAATTTCGTTGGCCTGTAGTTAGGCACGATTTTGCAAAGCGTTTCGATCATGGAAGTAAGGTCTCGCTGCTCCACGCAATTTGACAGCTCGTCCATGTGAAAATGAAACCTGTCATTCGGTATTTTGTTGCCGGTCACTCGGAAGAGCTTCCCATCGGCTGTCGGCTCCGCCACCTCATCTTCAAAAAGAAACTCCTCCGACATCTTGTCTCCGGCTCGCAAACCCGTAAAGGTAATGGAACTGTCTCTTCCATTTTTGGAGCCGTCTTGATTTATCAATTGTTGGGCAACGTTTACAATTTTTATCGGAGCGCCAAATTGAGGAATGAAAATCCCGCTCCCTTCTTCACGCGCAGCTGCGAGCAATATCAATTCGACAGTCTCGTCTATTTTTAAGAAATATCTAGAGACCTCCGGGTGTGTGACAGTGATCGGACCTCCGCACGCGATTTGATCTAAGAACGTGGGAACCACGCTGCCGGGGGAACCCCAGACGTTTCCGAGCCGAATTGCGCTCATTCGTGTCTTCGCGCTATCCAAATCTAGTAGTGCAAGCTCCGCGGCCCGCTTTGACGCACCCATAATACTGATCGGATTGACGGCCTTGTCGGTGGAAATCAGCAGCAGATGTGCCACGCCTGACGCTCGCACGAGTTTGGCCAGGTTGTAAGTTCCCAAAGCATTGTTGGCCACCGCGGCAAAAGGGTTGGTCTCCATCAGCGGAACATGCTTGAAAGCCGCTGCGTGATACACGGCATGGGGGCGATAGCGCTGCAGAACTTCGGACACTAACTTCGTATCGCAAATGTCGCCGAGCACCGAGGTGTATAAGTCCCGAGCGCTGGTGCCCGCCAACTTCAAATCGATTTCATTCAGATTTCGCTCGGAGTGCTCGAGAAGAATCAAATGGCCGGGCTTCAGCCGCATGATTGCTTCCGCCAACGCCGAGCCGATGAAACCGCCCGCACCAGTCAGCAGTATCGTCTTGCCTGCAATGGCCTTTTCCACAGGGTTTTCTTGCACCAATAGATCGCTCCATACAGCGCGCACATTTCATGTCTCATGCACACGACTTGGTAAGTACCATCGTAGAACGGAAGCCTGAGCCAGCGCACGTCCGAGGTTGGGTCTTTACTGAAGGTCGGGAAAGAACGTCGTCACAGCGATGTTACTTCCAGGCACCAAGCAGTCGTCGAACGAGCACGAGTTGGCCGAGGTGGTATGCATTATGATCTGCTGCCAGCAAGGCTTGTCGCAAAATGGTCTGCCCATCGCCATGAGGAATCTTGGGGAACAAGTCCGTTGAATCATCCGCTAGAAGCTTAGTGAATCGTTTCATGTCGCTGCGAAATGCTTGAACACTCTTATCCCACGCCTTCTCATCCGGCGGCGCGGCGATATTCGGCCAGTAGCCTTCCGGCCATTTTGGCGACTTATGTTTTGGATTGGTCGCGAATTCCAGGATGTCCCATTGAGCGATGCGCAGGTGCTCCAGCAGTTGCCACGGAGAATGCTCGGCGCCTTTGGGAATTTTCCCTTGAAGCGCTACAGGCAAATCGGCCACAGCGTCGTCGAATGTTGTGTGGGCGTCGCCACCCTCGAGCATCTTGATTAAATGTTTTCTCAATTGTTTGTCGGTATCCATGCGTGTCCGGAATATGTGTTAGTTTCCTTGTTCTGCCGGCAACCCTTAGGTCGTTGGCTAAACTTCTGTGTCTCCCGCATCATACACCGGCAGAATTGGCACGGCGTTACGCCACCTCCATGGGCAGACCTACGTAATTTTCCGCCAGGGTTTGCGCGGCAGCCCGCGAACTTGTCACATAATCCAGTTCCGCAAGCTGACGCCGTTCATCGAACGGATTCGTTGACGCATGCCGATGCAGCATCGAAGTCATCCACCAGGAAAACCGCTGCACTTTCCAAACCCTCCGCAAACAGATATCTGAATATCGGTTGAGCAGTTCCATCTTGCCGGAATCATAAAATTCGGTAAGTCCGCTTACGAGCACGCGAACGTCCGCGATGGCCAGATTCAGACCCTTGGCTCCAGTGGGTGGAACAATATGCGCGGAATCTCCGGCCAGAAATAATCTGCTGTATTGCATCGGTTCAGCCACGAAACTGCGCATTCCGGTGACGCTTTTTTGCGAGATGGGCCCTTCTGTCAGTCTCCAGTTTTTAGACAGTTCGAACCGCCTCTGTAGTTCGGCCCAGATTCGCTCATCCGGCCATGCGTTCAAATCCTCGTCAGGAGCGCACTGCAGGTAAAGCCGGCTGATTTCCGGAGAGCGCATGCTGTGCAGCGCGAAGCCTCGTTGGTGGTAGGCATAGATCAGTTCCTCGGAAGACGGGGGAGCCTGCGCGAGAATTCCCAGCCAACCGAACGGATAAATTTGCTCATACGCGGTGATCGCGCCTTCGGGAATGGACGGCCGGCAAACTCCGTGGAAACCATCACAGCCGGCGATAAAGTCGCAGACCAATTCATGCGCTGTTCCCTCATTTTCAAAATGGATTGAAGGCGTTGGTCCGTCGACATCCTGGATCCGCACATCGGTGGCGTCGAATATGATTTTGCCTCCAGCGGATAAGCGCGCCGCCACCAGGTCCTTGATGACTTCATGTTGGGCATAAATGACGACGCCTTTACCCCCTGTAAGTTCGCGAAAGTCTATGCGATGCCCTGCCCCGCTAAATCTAAGCTCGATTCCCCCATGGAAAAGCCCTTGCCGTTGCAGTCGTTCACCGACGCCAGTCTCGATCAGCAGGTCGACGGTTCCCTGCTCCAGAACACCGGCGCGAATGCGCTCTTCGATGTGTTTGCGGCTCGCGGCTTCCAAAACCACCGACTCGATGCCCTGTAGGTGCAGCAGGTGAGAGAGCATCAACCCAGCCGGACCGGCTCCTACAATTCCAACTTGTGTGCGTATTTTCATCAGGTTATGGGCTCAGGAACCGGATTGAAATTTTTTAACGGCGCATGTCTATCGGTAACCGTTCGCCCGTTCTAAGGTCTTAAATTGGTAACACTAAGGGGTAAGACCTTTCAAAGTATTCCGTGGTCAAAGTATCATGATCATTAGCCCGACCTGCCTCACGCCGGGGGCGTTCAATTGGCGCACAGCGAATAGATGCCCGAGAAGACTGCTCAACCCGAGAATACTGCTCAGCCAAGACGGAAATACAACTTATCCACTAAGTTGAAGATCGTCGATCTTGTCCGTCCGCACTGGAGGGCCCTGACGCTAGCGTTTGTCGCTGTCCTAGGGGAGACCCTCACCGATGTGCTGGAGCCTTGGCCAGTCAAGATCGTAGTCGACAACTTGCTGCAACATAAGCGCTTGCCTAACTGGATTGGTCGGCCGGTTATGGCTCTATTCGGGGACAACCAGATCGCTATCCTGAACTTTGCGGTCGCCGCAGTTGCGGCCATTGCAATCGTAGGGGCTCTCAGTTCCTACGCCGAAAAGTATCTTACAACCAGCGTCAGCCAGTGGGTAACGCACGATTTGCGCCGGATGTTATACGGCCACATTCAAAGGCTGTCCCTCGCGGAGTATGACGAAACGCGCACCGGCGATTTGATCTCCCGCGTAACAAGCGACATCAATGCCGTTCAGGATTTTGTCAACACCGCCTTGCTGGGCATGATCGTCAACGTTCTTACGCTTGTAGGCATGATTGGCGTGATGTTCTACATCAACTGGCGATTCACGTTGATAGCCCTATCTGTTTCGCCAGTTCTTTTTGCCTTTGTGTACGTATTTACCCGCCGGATCAAGAAGTTCTCGCGCGCTGTTCGCAAGAAAGAAAGCGACCTTACCTCCGTCGTCCAGGAAGTCTTTACCTCTATTCGGGTGGTCAAAGCTTTCGCCCGCGAAGACTACGAACAGGAACGTTTCGAAGAAAAAAGCTTGGAAAATGTGGAAACCGCGCTAAAAGCACGGAGCTTGAAGGCGAAACTCGCGCCTATGGTGGAAGTAATCGTGGCCATCGGTACCTGTTTAGTCCTGGGCTATGGAGCGCGTCTTGTGCTGCACGGAAGTCTGAGCGCGGGCGTGCTCATCGTTTTCTTGCTGTACCTGGGCAAGATGTATAAGCCCATGCGCGATTTGTCCAAGATGACCGACACCGTCTCAAAAGCAACAGTGGGCTTCGAGCGCATTCAAGAAGTTCTCGAAATCGAAAGTAATGTTCGAGATTTACCGAGAGCCAAAAAAGCTCCCAAGTTCAAAGGCAAAATCGAATTCGAGCACGCCAGCTTTAGCTACGACAGCGGCAACCTGGTATTGAAAGACATTAATTTTACGATTCAGCCCGGGCAAATCGCGGCATTGGTGGGTCCCTCCGGCACAGGGAAGACCACGATAATCAGTTTGATCCCGCGCTTTTATGATCCGACGAGCGGCAAGGTAAAAATCGATGACCGAGACGTCCGCAAATACACCCTGAAGTCGCTGCGCCAGCAGATTAGTTTCGTGTTGCAGGACACGCTGCTGTTCCACGCGACCATCTGGGAAAACATCGCTTATGGACGGCCCGACGCCCCGCGCAAGCAGATCGAGGAGGCTGCACGATTAGCAAACGCTCACGAGTTCATCGAAAAAATGCCCGAAGGCTATGACACCATGGTCGGTGAACGAGGAATTTCGCTTTCGGGAGGGCAGCGCCAGCGTATCGCGATCGCCCGCGCGATAATTCGCGACACTCCCATCCTGATTCTTGACGAACCTACTTCCGGGCTGGACGCGGCTTCCGAGCAAACGGTGATCGAAGCGCTAGAGCGCTTGATGAAAGGGAGGACCACATTACTTATCGCTCATCACTTGGGAACCGTCCGACACGCAGACTGCATTTTTGTGGTCAAAGATTCGGAGCTCGTGGAACAAGGCACTCATGAGGAACTTCTTGCCGCAGGAGGAACTTACGCGGAACTCTACAAGATTCAAACTTCACTGGGCGCCGAGCACTCCGCAGTGGAACACGCCGCTGAAAAACCCGTCGCCTAAGTTGTTTGCTCCCCTCGGTTCGAAGAGCCGTACCATCCGAAAGATCTATTCCGTTTCGTGGATTTGTTTAGCAATCCTTTTTGGGACAGCCAGTACGCTGCTGGCGCAGGACGAACCAAAACAGGATGAACCGCAGCAGCAAGGCGAACCCAAGAAAGATAAAGAGCAAGGCAAGAAAGAAGAAACAAAATCAGAAAAAAAACAAGAGAAACATAAAAAGTCGGAAACAGTACCCCGGCTCAAGGCGGCAATTTGGCACCCAACCATCGATGTTAATCAGTTAAATCTGTTTTATGGTGCCGGAGGTAAGGAAGATGCGCCAAGGCCGGACGCCAAATATAAATTCAAAAAAGAAGACATGAACGGTACCAGTCCGAAGTTTGACATCGAAGACGACCAGGGCATCAAGTGGCGCGTCAAGCTGGGCCAGGAACCGCGAGCGGAAACTGCCGCCACCAGATTGCTCTTCGCTGCCGGCTACTTCGTAGACGAAGACTATTACGTCGACGAATTGCATGTCGAGGGCTTGCCAACGTTAAAGCGTGGGCAATCGTATATTACCGACGACGGCGTCGTTCACGGCGCGCGCCTCGAACGGCGCATGAAGGAGGTCAAGAAACTCGGAACATGGGACTGGTTCAAGAATCCATTCGTGGGCACTAAAGAACTCAACGGCCTTCGCGTTATGATGGCCTTGGTTAACAATTGGGATTTAAAAACCATCAATAATTCCATCTACGAAGTTAACGACGAGGCCGAATATGTCGTCAGCGACGTCGGCGCGACCTTCGGAAAGACTGGGAATCCCCTGCACCGCTCCAAGAGTGTCTTAAAAGATTTTGAAGACTCCAAGTTCATCGACAAGGTGACTACCGATTTCGTGGACTTCGTCATGCATAGCCGCCCGCCATTGCTCGCCGCTGTCAACATACCGAATTATGAAAAACGTACGCACATGCAGGATGTAACCAAACACATTCCTCGCGCTGACGCGAAGTGGTTGGGCGAAAGACTCTCCCAGCTTACAGAGGAACAAATTCGCGATTGTTTCCGCGCGGGTGGATACACTCAGGAAGAGATCGAAGGCTACTCGACGATAATTCAAAATAGAATCGCGGCATTGAATGCCTTGTGATGGTTCCGCTGCCTCTTTCAAGCGCGGTCAGGAAGCGCCAAATATAACTTATGCCAACAAGTCATGATATGAGTGTAAACGTGCGCGTCCCACGGTTCTGGATTACCTGCCTGTGAAGCTGATCTATCAACCTCGTGATGGCGCGACTCCTCTTCTCAGCGCCATTAAGAAAGCCAAAAAATCCATCGACATCGCGATTTTTCGATTTGACCGCACGGATATCGAAGCGGAGCTCAAAGCCGCTGCGGCGAGAGGCGTCAAAGTAAAGGCGCTCATCGCGTATGTGAATCGCGGCGGCGAGAAACATCTTCGCGCGCTGGAGATGCGCTTCCTTGACGCTGGAATAACCGTCGCGCGCACCGCCGACGACCTAATCCGCTATCACGACAAACTGATCATTTTCGATCGTAAGACTTTGTTCATGTTGTCCTTTAATTTTACGCATCTGGATGTTGACCATAGCCGCGCTTTTGGGATCATTACCAGCAACACCAAAATCGTGAAGGAGGCCATCAAGCTATTTGAGGCTGATTGTGCGCGCACCTCCTACACCGCCGGGCTCGAAACGTTTGTTGTTAGTCCCGTGAATTCCCGCAAGGTCCTGACCACTTTTTTAAAACGCGCGAAAAAGCAATTGCTGATTTACGATCCGGAAATCTCCGACCCCGAAGTTGTGCGCATACTTCAGGAACGAGCCAAGTCTGGCGTTGAAGTCAGGATCATAGGAAAAGCCTCCAAGCGACTTGGTTTGAAAGTGAACAAACTCACGAACTTTCGTCTGCATACTCGCACCATTATCAAAGATGCTTCGCAAGCTTTTATCGGAAGCCAAAGTTTGCGCGAGGCCGAACTGGACTCTCGCCGTGAAGTAGGCCTGATCATCCGCGAAAAAAAGATCGTCAAACAATTGACGGACTGTTTCCAATCGGATTGGAGTTCCACGGATGAGGCTACAGACAGCACAATGAAGAAAGACGATCCTGAAGTCCCCAAAAAACACGTGATACGAGCGACCAAGGTGCTTGCCAAGGAATTGCATCCGTTGGAAGCAACGGTTAAGAAGGCCGTCAAAAAAGTCGTTGCGGAAGCCGGCGAGGACATACTCGCTGATAAAACCGTCAAGACCACCGTCAAAAAAGTGGTCAAAAAGGCCATTAAGCAGGCGGTAAAAGAAGTGGCGAACGGCACGAAAGATACATAACCGGATTTGAGGAGGCTTATTGAAAGCACGGCCGCGAATTACAATTCACATTCGATGGGCGCTGCTGATCCCATTTGCGTTGTTTGGCACCGCGCCGATTTACACCTCCGCGGGTCAGGGTTCTCAAGCGCAGAATGCACAAACGCAAAATCAACCGGCGCCGAATCCGCCGCCAGACTTGAAATCGCCCGGTTTCCAGGAATTTTCCGATCGCGTCCAGAAATATGTGCAGCTGCACAAGTCCGTTGAGGCGACTGTGCCGAAGCTCAAAGCAACTAATGAACCAGAGTTAATCGTTGCGCACCAGAAAATTCTGGCGCGCAAGATCAAGGTGGCCCGTGCACACGCCAAGCAAGGCGAAATTTTCACTCCCGCCGCCAAAGAGGACTTCGTGAAAGCCATATCCAGAGAATTCCAAGGACCTCAAGCCCCGCATGCGAAAGCAACCATCAAACAAGGCGCGCCCCTTGGAAAAGTTCATCTTCATGTCAACGAAATTTACCCTGAGTCCATCCCGTATACTTCCGTGCCACCGACGATGCTGCAAAAACTTCCTAAATTGCCCGAAGAAGTTGCCTATCGGGTGGTAAGCAGCGACCTTGTGCTCCTCGACGTCAAAGCGAATCTTGTTGTGGATTATCTGCCCGGTGTTATGCCGATTGAGGGTACCAACGGGCAATGATACTGCGGCGACGTTTTTTTCTCATTGGGCTATTTCTTGTATTAGCTACCGGCCAGCGCGCTGACGAATTCAAATTCCCTCTTAAATCCAATTCGGTGCGCTTCGCGGCCATCGGAGACATGGGCACCGGCAACAAGCCCGAATTTGAAACCTCCGCGCAGATGACTGAGCAACGCAAGAGCTTTCCTTTCGATTTTGTACTCGCGCTGGGCGACAACCTCTACGGCGGTCATTCCCCCTCCGACTTCGAGAAGAAATTCGCCAACGCGTACAAGGCTCTGTTGGACGCCGGAGTTAAATTTTATGCCGCTCTCGGCAATCACGACGATGCCAGCGAGCGTTTCTATAAGCCCTTCAACATGAACGGGGCAAATTATTATTCCTTCAAGAAAGGCAATGTGCATTTTTTCGCTTTAGACAGCAATTACATGGATCCCAAGCAACTGGACTGGTTGCAGAAACAATTGGAAAGCGCGGGAAGCAATGACTGGAAGATCTGTTTCTTCCATCACCCGCTCTATTCATCGGCGCACAAACATGGTCCTGCAACCGACCTGAGACTTCTATTGGAGCCCATATTTGTGAAATACGGCGTGAACGTGGTCTTTGCGGGCCATGAGCACGTTTACGAACGCATTCTCCCGCAAAAGGGCATTTACTATTTCACGGAAGGTTCATCCGGCCAATTACGCGCCCGTGGATTAGACCGTTCGAATATCACTGCAAACGGCTTCGACGCCGATCGGGCTTTCATGCTCGTGGAAATAGCAGATGATCAAATGTACTTCGAGGCGGTTTCAAGGACAGGAAAAGTGGTGGACTCTGGCGTCATTCAACGCCAGCAAGCCGCCGGTGCCGTCAAACCGTAGTTCCCTACAGTTAACGCAAAGCGTTCTCGGCTTTGCGCTGACGTTTCATCACATACATCGCAGTATCCGCCGCGGAAACCAAAGACTCCACGTTGTCTCCGTCCAGCGGATATACGCCCACCCCGACGCTGACGGAAATTCGCGGCCCATTGCCATCTTCCGCGATGCTGCTGCTGATTCGACGCGCCACAGAGTGGGCAGCTTCTCTGCCGGTTTCCGGAAGTAGCAGCGCGAATTCATCTCCCCCAAACCTTGCGGCCGTATCAATATCACGGCAAAACAGCGTCAAAGCGTCGGCCGTCCGGCAAAGTGCTTGGCTCCCGGTCATATGCCCGTAGCTGTCGTTAAGCTGCTTTAAATCGTCCATATCAAACAGCAGAAGAGAAAATTCCCTTCCAGTGCGATTCGAACGTCTAATTTCCATGTCCAATGCATCGATCAAATGCCTGTAATTGGCGAGTCCGGTAAGCGGATCGCTCGCCGCCAGGCGTCGCAAATGATCCTCCAACTCACGCTGCTTGGTCACGTCTTCGACGATGACTTCATACGCATACATCTGGCCCTGTTCGCTTATCACTTCCTGCGCGCTCAGTCTGACCTTAATGGTGGATCCGTCTTTGCGTGTCCACTCCGCCTCTACGGGATCCACCGCTCCATCCTGTGATTTTCCAAGAAGCTGCGCCCGCTTGGCTGGATCGCCAAAAATATTGCCGGCGATGTTAACCTCCAGCAGTTCCTCTTTGGAGGGATATCTCAGCATCTTCAGCAGCGCTTGGTTTACGTCAAGAAACGCGCCTTCAAGGTCACAACGGCATATCCCGTAGCTTAGGTTTCCGGCCAAGGCGCGGTACTGCGCACGCAATCGTCGCAGTTCTCGCTCCGCACGGTCCCGCTCATGACGCAGTGATTTCTCGTTAAGGGCTCGGCGAACGGCCACCGGTAGGTGCCCGATAGCATCGGTATGTACGCACTCAAAGGCACCCCGCAGCGTGAGATTAGCGGAGTCCTCTTTCGTTATATTGTTCACCAGCACGATCAGCGGCAGGTCTTTGGGTAGTTCACTGACTAGGGTACTCACGCTGTCCCCGCGTGCAGGGTCGGAACTATACTGGCAAATTGCAAGATCGAAGGATTGCCGTTGCGGGTGCTTAACTAGTTGGTTTGCGTCCGTGACGACATGAGAATCGACTGCATATCCGACACGCTTTAATTCCTGCACGCTGCGCTCGACCAACGATTGGTCACCAAGTGCAAAAATAATTCGCACAGTCGGGCGCCTGGC
>Ga0307479_10003142_pt1 | contig 15013 bp, 12 predicted proteins | sample atmos_gasesECM4C_FD_203743 | JGI IMG/M metagenome (GOLD analysis project Ga0307479, IMG submission 203743) | Hardwood forest soil microbial communities from Morgan-Monroe State Forest, Indiana, United States - atmos_gasesECM4C_515 | ecosystem: Environmental > Terrestrial > Soil > Temperate... | reverse complement strand
GCGCCGCTGCAGTGCAGTAAAGATGGTCGTGTCTACCAGACGGATGATTGGACTGGTATCGCCGGCGGCCGTCAGCTTATCAATGGTTAACGTCTCTTCGGCGCCAGTGTTCTCGTCTTCGCGGATAATCTGAAAGCCTTCGCTGGCTTCTTCCAGAACTCGCTGCGATTGCTCCGTTTTCTTCAGAATGTCGCTGATCTGTTTCAGCGTCGCCACTTTGGTGACGATCCGCTTCTGCAGCAGCAAACTGATCTCGTCGATCATCATCAGCTGGCTGGGATCGGCAATGGCAATGGCCAGTTTGCCGTCAGCTGTCTCTTCCAGCGGCACGAAGTTGTAGCGGAACATCAGTTCAGGAGAGAACTTCTTGAACAGCTCATGATGAAGCTGGAAGTCGGTGAGATCGACAAACTCGCAGCGATAGCGCCGTGCCACGTCCTGCGCGCGTTCCAGGTCGGTGATGGGATTCCCCGTGGTCACCACCTGCCCGCCATTCTCGCCGTGTACGAAAAGTGATTTCTTCTCTGCCATCGCCATTCTCAAATACCCGTGTCCATTCCGCTTCCGCGCTTAATGAGCCGATTGCATTCCTAAGCTGAAGATCGGCAAATACAACGAAATCATCACACCGCCCACAAAAACTGCCATCACAATAAGAATCAGCGGCTCTATCAGCGCCATGGACGCGGCCAATGCCGTCTGCACATCCTCTTCGTAGAACTCGGCCACGGAATTCAACATCGCTGGCAAGGCGCCCGTGGACTCACCAACTTCGAGCATTTCCACGGCCAGGTCGGGGAAAATCTCCTGTTCCTCAAGACTGCTGGCCAGCCCTTGCCCTTCGCGAACCCTCACACTCGCCCGCATTACGCCCTTCAGAATGCGACGGCTAGTCATCGAACCGCCGGCAGTTTCCATCGACGGCACCAGCGGTAAACCGCCCTGCAGCAAGGTCGCAAGCATGCGCGAAAAAGTGGCCACCTGATGTTTCAGCCGGATATCGCCCAGCATCGGCAAGCTCAAGATGAAGCGGTCAACCCGGTCGCCGCCGCTGTCCGTCTTCCGCCACTGCCAAAAAAGGAAACCCGCCAGCACCAGCCCGCTCGCTATAAAGGGAAAGTATTTCTGCGCGTTAACTCCCACCGAAAGCATGAACAACGTGATGGCGGGCAGCTTTGCGTCCAGGCTATTGAACAGCTCCGCAAATTTCGGCACCACGTACGTGAACAAAAACATCACCATAATCGTCACCACGGTCACCAGCAGCGTGGGGTAGATCAGGGACACGAAAAGTTTCTTGCGGAAAGTCATCGTCAACCGTTGAAAGTTGATGTAGCGAGTCAGCACCTCGTCGATGTTTCCGCTCTTTTCTCCGGCCATCAGCGTGGTGGTGTAGATCTTCGGGACCAAGGCGTGGGCAGCGAAGGCGTCTGAAAGCAACTCGCCGCCTTTGACCCGCTCCCGCACATTCTCCAGGAGTTGCCGCAGCTTGCCATCCTTTTGCCGCTTGATCAGCAGATCGAGGGAGTTCAAGATCGGCAGCCCGGCTTTGATCAACGTCAGGAATTGCTGGTTGAATACCAGAAACGAACTCTGCTTAATCTTGCGGCCGCGGCGCATTCTTAAGCCGCCCGACAGCAGTCCCTGCGGCTTTACCCAGTGCACCAGATAACCTTGCGAGGCAAAGCGGTCGCGCACCTCCGCTACCGAGTAACCCTGCTCAATCTGCTGGTGGGTGTGACCGCGTTCGTCTGCGAGTTTTACAACGAATTCTGCCATTTTCCTGTGTTTTTCTACCTCTACGCGCGGCAGTTCCTCGGCTCAGTTTAACATTCCTGCTTCCAATCCCGAATGCAGAACGTTCCAACTTCCAGTTCCTCAAGTATCGCAAGTAACCAAAGTGGCAATTAAACCGCTAAGGAACGGATGGCTCTAGGAGGGCTGGCTTCCATTCGTATCTCTAAGTTCCTTCGGAAGAATGGTGGACCTTTGCCGCTCACAGCACAATTTCAACTCCGACACAGACTATCCGTACTCCTAAGTCTCAAGCCATCATTGTCGTACAAAGACTTGTCGCACCAAAACATCAAGGATTGAGTTCGCTCTCCACCGTCTCCGTCCCCGGCGGAGGACTGAACCGGAAACGCGCCTCCGAGATTGCCTCATTTTCCCGCTGATTGCTGAAGCGATATTCGGTCACCGATCCGTCCACTTGATTCATCACGATACGTACAATTTGGTGTTCGGGGCTCACCTCCAACAGAACCTCGCTCACGCGCTCAGCCAAGGCCTGGGGCACGCCCCGCAACACAACATCCCCCGGCGTCATCGGCGGAACATCGGTCGCTAACGATAGCCCCTGTAACTCCTTTTCCAGCTTGCTCTTACCTAGCAAGAATGCAAGCGGGGAGCGAATATCATCCAGCTTTCGCGCTCCCGTCCTCCGCACCTGACGATCGCCGGGGACGTAAAACCACGCATCTTTGCCGTCGCTCACAAACAGCTTCTCCCTGGGAGAACGGTACTCCCATCGCATCTTGCCAGGTTTTTTAAGGCCGCCCTTTTCCAGCCACAGTGTTCCCGACTCGGTCCTCTCCATTCCCGAGCCGCGATACACCTCAGTGAACTCCGCCTGTAGGGTGTTCAGGTGGTTATAGTGCTCATCCACGGCGTGGGCGATAGCGTGCACATTGCCTGCCCCGGCGGCCACCTGCAGCGTCATCGCAAACAACAAGACCGTAACGAACTTGATCATTAAAATAATTCTACGCCTGCCGATGAACCTTTCCACGGCGCCACCTATGTGCTCAAGTGGTGGGATCGCGATCAAGTTATCCCAAGGGCCTCGCGTGGTTTCGTTTCTCTCTCGCTGTACAAGAGATTTCTCGACACCGCGGCAGCCCTGTGGCAAACTGCCATCGCTACCGGACGGCCTTGCCCGCGCCGAAGATCAAATATTATGCTTCGCGTTTTCCTCCTGAACTTACTTTTCGTGCTTTCCTCTCCTGGTTTCGTGAGTGCTCAGTCCGCACCAGCTTCCGATTCGGCTGCTCCCAAGTCCGATGGCGGTGAGACAAATTCTCTCGGGGAGGCGATGTCTCTTTATCGCAAAAATAACCTCGCTGCTGCGATCGATAAATATCACCAGGTCCTGCAGCAAAGGCCGGCTTCGCCCGACGCTTACGCGGGGCTCACACGAATTTACTTAAAGCAGCGGAACGTCAATCTAGCATTGGATACGGCGAACAAGGGCCTGACACTGTCGGATTCAGCCCGTCTGCACGTTGCACTTGGAGAAGTTTTTTTCCGGCAGGGCAAAATACCGGAAGCCGAACAGGAGTGGGTGAAGGTGATTAACTCGGGCGGCGTCGAGTCGCGCGCCTACCTCGGTTTGGCTCGCGTGAGAAACGCTCTTTCGATGTACAGGAAGGGTAAGCTGATGATCGACAAGGCGCATGAACTCGATCCCAGCGACCCCGACATTGAAAATTATTGGGTTGAAACGCTTCGCCTCTCCGAACGCATACAGTACCTGGAAAGCTATATCGCCCGCACTGACACGGACAGTGAAGACCGCGCCGATACTCTGCGCTACCTCACTTATTTGAAGATGCGGGCCGATGGGTCCGGGAAGAAATGCCGGATGGTCAGCCATGTGACCTCCACTGAAACCCGTCTAGTGCGCCTTCTTCTGGACCCGAACCATTTGCGCGGCTACGGTCTAACCGTCAATTTGAATGGGCACAGTACGAAATTGATGCTCGATACCGGTGCCAGCGGCATTCTGGTCGACCGCGGCGCAGCCGAGAAAGCGGGCATCGGCAGGCTGATGGAAACCAAGATCGCCGGCATCGGAGACAAGGGGAGCAAGAGCGGCCACATCGGAATAGCCAGCTCAATCAAGATTGGCGAACTGGAGTTCCACGACTGCCCCGTGGAAATCCTGGAGAACCGCTCGGTAGTGGGCGAGGAAGGCCTCATCGGGGGCGACGTCTTCGCTGATTTCCTGGTGAACCTCGATTTTAAAAAGGAAAAAATGCGCCTTAGCGAACTCCCGAAACGGCCGGGGGACGAGGCGGCTCCTGCCGCGTCCGTCTCACTACACAGTGAGGAAGAGGACGCTGATGTACCAGAAGATGCCGACAAGACTGCCGCACCTGGCAATGCCGCAGCAGCCTCCTCTACTTCCAGGTTTCACGACCCCTACATCTCGCCCGAGATGAAGTCCTACACGCGGATCTATCGCTTCGGCCACGATCTTCTGATTCCTACTAAGGTAGGGAATGCTCCCATGAAGCTCTTTCTCCTCGACACCGGCGCGTTGCAAAACCAGATCACGCCCGCAGCCGCCCGCGAAGTCACCAAGGTGCGCGGCGATCCTGACATGATCGTGAAAGGAATCAGCGGCTCGGTGAAAACTGTGTACAGCGCCGATAAAGCCGTTTTGCAATTTGGCCATCTCCGCCAGGAAAACCAGGACCTGATGGCTTTCGATCTCACATCGCTCAGCGACTCCGCCGGAACCGAGGTCTCGGGAATCCTCGGCTTCACGCTGCTGCATCTGTTGGATATCAAGATCGACTACCGCGATGGCTTGGTCGATTTCGAATACAAACAGTGAATTAACGCAGGGCGGAAGAATCGCCGCCCTGCGTCAAACGAGCTTCCTGGCAATTTCACAGTACAAATCAATCGCGTCCGCCAACTCCTTCTTCTCGATGAACTCACCCTCGGTATGCGCAACGTGAATCGATCCCGGACCGATAAGCAATGGTTCGCCCCAGTTCGTGAGCTTGGGAATGTCGGTGGTGAAGGCGGCGATCATGGCCGGCAAACCGTCAACGGTGCGTAGCCGTAAGAAAGGAAGTTCGAGCGGAAATTCCACCTTCACCTGATCGCCCGCAGTTTCTAGAATCTGTCCCCGCAGCTCTTGCGATGGACCAATCAAACGATAGAGCAGGTCTGCGTGAGCGTAATCAGGGATTACATTAGGCGCGCGTCCGCCCTCGATCAATCCAATATTCAGAGTGCACGGACCAATTTCCGGATCCGTTGGCAACGGCATCGCTCGTAGCCGAGTGAGAACGGGTATGAGCTTGTCAATCGCGGAATCGCCGAGTTCTGGATACGCTGAATGGGCCATGCGCCCGGAAGCGGTGACCTCCACCCGCAAGGTTCCTTTCGACGCCAGCGCGATGCGGTTCTCGGTCGGTTCGCCGTTTACTAAATACTTCGCGCGTGGCCCTTGCCGACTCCCGGCATATTCATTGGCCACTTCCGCGCCCAGGCTGTCGCGCTCTTCTCCCACCACGAAGAGCAGGCCCACATAGATGCCTTGCTGGCGCAGTCGCTGCGCAGCTGCAACCTGGGTGGCGATGATTCCTTTGGCATCGCACGAGCCGCGGCCAAAGATACGCGTTGCATCTTCGGAGGAGGGAATAAAAGGAGGAACCGTGTCCATATGCGTGGAAAAAACAACCGAAGGATGCGGTTCCTCGGGCGATGTGGCATATACATTGGCGCGCTCGCCTTCCACCGCCATCTTTTTCGTTTGATATCCCAACCGGCAAAGTTCGCGGAAGAGAAATTCTCCAACTGCGGCCTCGTTGCCGGTGATGGATTCGATGTCAACTAACTGGCGCGTGAGCGCGAATGCGTCCATAGCAGAAGGATAAACCACAGTTGTTGAAAAAACGGAAGACTGCCGCGATCATGTAATCTGAACTGTGTGAGCGAGAGTTCAACCATCAAGTCACTTTTTCTCGAAGGTGCCGCTGGTCGCCTGGAGGCGCTGTTGAATGCTGGGGCCGAAAGCGCGACTCACGCGGCAGTTGTTTGTCATCCTCATCCCCTATTTGGCGGGACGCTCCATAACAAGGTCGTGTTCCACACCATGAAGGCGCTGAACAGCTTTGGTTTTCCCGTGCTGCGCTTCAACTTTCGCGGTACCGGGCTCAGCCAGGGGGAGCACGATGAGGGCAACGGTGAGGTAGAGGATGTTCATGTGGCGCTCGACTGGCTGAACCACGAGTTTCACTTGCCTCTGATATTTGCGGGGTTTTCTTTCGGCGCTGCGGTTGGATTGCGCGCTGCTTGTCCGGATATACGGGTGAAGGCCCTGATTGGCGTAGGGGTTCCCGCGATTCCGGTAGCCGCCGACACAGAAACGCCGCGCACTTATACATTTGAGTTCCTGCGCAACTGTTCCAAGCCGAAATTGTTTGTCAGCGGGGCGCGCGATCAATTCGGCCCGCGAGCGCAACTCGAAGCCCTGGTTGTGTCGGCTGCGGAGCCGAAGAAGTTGGTCGTGATCGAAGGCGCGGATCACTTTTTCGAAGGCCGCCTGCGCGAGCTTCGGGAGACAATCGAAAGCTGGGTGCGCCAGGCCATCCTCGGCGAAGTGTCTTTATAATCCTGCCCATGGCTGATGCCGCTCGCGAATCGCAATTCCACCAGATGCGCGAGGCTGCGCGTGAGATCTTTAACAATGCCCTGCGCGAGGCCTCGATTCCAAAGGCATTTGCGCGGAACGTTCATTATGAGCGCGGCGTCCTGCGTCTCAGCGAAGATCTATACCAACTGCAGGAATATTCACGAGTCCTGGTGATTTCCTTGGGCAAAGCCGGTCACACGATGGTCGAGGCACTCGCGCAGCAGGTAGGCGAGTCGTTTCTCCAAACCTCGCTCGAAGGCATCGTGGCCAGTTCGGTCGAGTCTTCTGCGCAGGTGCGCGGCTTCCGTTATTTTCGCGGAGGGCATCCCACTCCCAATGCTGAATCCATCCATGCGGCCAATGCCATTCTGAAAGCGTTAGACGCGCAACCGGTCTCGTCTTTGGTGATTTTTATGATCAGCGGTGGCGGGTCCTCGATCGTCGAGAAGCCGATCGACGATGAGATTTCTCTTGACGATCTGATCATGACTTACCGCGCACTCGTGCTTTCCGGTGCCCCGATTGCCGAAATTAATGCCGTCCGCAAACATCTTTCCGCGGTCAAAGGCGGGCGGCTGGCGCGCGCGGCATTTCCCGCGCAGCAGGTTTCACTGCTGATTTCTGATGTTCCTTACGAGATGCCAGACGCACTGGCTTCCGGTCCGACTATGCCGGACTCAACCGGCGTGGAAGATTGTTATCGCATTGCCGAAAAGCATGGCCTGCTGACGCAGTTTCCACCCTCGACGCGCGAATTGTTCGAGAAGCACGCGCTTGAGGAGACACCGAAGTCCGACGATCCGTCCTTCTATCGTTCGCGCTGGTGGACGATTCTCTCGAACCAGACCGCGGTCGAACAGTCGACCGCGTCGGCGGAGCTCGCCGGATTCGCTGTGCACGTAGACAATTCCTGCGATGATTGGGACTATGAACCTGCGGCCGAACATCTCTTGAAGCGCCTGCGCGAACTAAGAAAACAATCGCACCGGGTATGCCTGATCTCCGGCGGCGAAGTCACGGTTAAAGTCACGAGTGGCGGCATCGGCGGTCGCAACCAGCAGTTTGCGCTGGCGTGCGCCGCGAAAATCCAAGGAGAGAATATTACCGTGCTTAGCGCCGGGACGGACGGAGTGGATGGGAACAGCCCTGCAGCGGGTGCGGTGGCAGATGGAACGACCGTGCTGCGTGCGCGGGTAATTGGGATGGATCCCCGCACCGCCCTGGAGAGATTTGACGCGTACCCGTTCTTCAAGGCTCTGGGGGATATAGTCGAGACGGGGCCCACGGGAAACAACTTGCGCGACTTAAGGATTCTGTTGGCTTACTGAATCTCCTAAAACCCGCCTGCCGCAACTCCGCCGGGCTTCGCCCTGGCGGGATAACCGAGGCGTCGTCGCTACGCCGATGCCCTCAAGCGGCTTCACCATTAACCTTCACCCCAGCCCACTTTTCCAATAGAGTCAGAGTCGCCGCATAGTCGAGGTCTCGGTGGCCGTCTTCAGTCGCCATTTCGTAAATCTCTTCCACGGTTTCAAGAGCGGGTAACTTTACCCGCGCTTCCTTCGCAGCTTCGAGCGCCAGCCGGATATCCTTGTGCATCAGGCGCAGTGGGAAGTTGGGAGTAAAGTCTCGTTGCAAAATGAATGGCGCCTTGTATTCCACCACGCCAGAGCGAACCATCGTGGCTTCGATTAGAGAAAAAAGTTGCGTCGGGTCCACGCCGAGCTTGGTAGCGAGCGTGAGGGCCTCCGCAACACCCTCGAAGATCAGCGCAATCTGCAGGTTCATGGCGAGTTTGGTGGCTTGTCCTTTGCCGATCCCGCCCATAGGGAAGATCTTTTTGCCCATGGCTGCAAAGAGCGGATTGAGCCGCTGAATGATCTCCTCGTCGCCTCCAACCATGAAAATCAGCGTTCCATTCTCGGCGCCAATCTTCGATCCCGTCATGGGAGCATCGACGTAGGCTGCGCCTTTTTCCCGAACCCGTTCCGCAAATTTCACTGTGGCAGAGGGCGAAATGGTGCTCGAGTCCGCGATGATCATGCGTTCAGCCAGCGAATGCTCCACACCTTCGGGACCAAATAAAATCTTTTCGACCGCCGCAGTGTCAGCGACGCACAGCCATACAACTTCCGCGCCTTGGGCCGCCGCAGCCGGATTTGGGGCGATGCCTGCGCCTTCCACCATTTTGCCCGGACTCCGGTTCCACACTGTGACTTCGTGGCCAGCCTTGACCAGATTCGTGGCCATGGCCTGGCCCATGATTCCAAGACCTAGAAAAGCGACGCGCATTTATGAACTTCTCCTCGAACTGAAATAGTTCCTTCGGATTAGAAATGAGTGGCAGGATTGGGGTCAAGCAAACTTCTCAGACTCGACGCGAGCGACGAGCTCATTCCCTATGCAAGAATCTTCACATCGACAGTGCTCAGCCACGGCGCTATAGTTGCGGGGCCTGTAACTTTGTGGCTGAAGCAAGGTCCTCCCGTCCTGCGATTGTTAAATCTTTCTATAAGAAATGTAAGGATGACTGTGATGAAGCTCCAAACAGCACTTTCTGATTCACCCAGAAACGCATGCTCGCTTACCTCTCCAATCAACATTTTGCTGGCGATCTCCCTGTCATTGAGTGCATCGGCACGCGCCCAAGTCGTAAGAATCAGCGGCGACAATCTTACCAATACCGACAGCGTACATAGAACGGAGGTCGAACCTGACACCTTCGCCTGGGGCAACACCATCGTGAGCGCTTTCCATGTGGCGCGCAGGCCGGGATCGATTGGCTGGGGCAGCGGCGATGTGGGATTCGCCACTTCGACCGACGGAGGCGTGACCTGGAAGCACGGAAATCTTCCCGGACTTACCGTGAACTATGCGGGAGGCCATTACGGTGCAGCGGCCGATCCGTCCGTCGCGTACGATGCCAAGCACGGCCAGTGGCTGATCTCGACGCTACCCCTGGCCGGCCTTAACAGCGGTTCGGGTTTGATTGGCGATGTGGCCGTCAGTCGTTCGCCGGACGGCTTAACCTGGGGAAAGCCGATCATCGTCGACAAGACTCACCTCGATGACAAGAACTGGACTGTGTGCGACAACACCACGAGCAGTCCTTTCTACGGCAATTGCTATACCGAGTGGGACCAGGCCTATGGCAGCGGTGATGTCCTGATGAGCGTTTCGAGTGACGGCGGCCTTACCTGGGGTCAGGGGCTAGCCTCCTCCGATCACGCTGGCGGTCTCGGCGGGGAGCCGGTTGTTCAGCCGAATGGCACGGTGATTGTGCCGTTTGAAGGTGGCGGCATTGACGTGTTCAGCTCGACTAACGGCGGCCAAAGCTGGGGCAGAAGTCAAGCCATCGCCGGCATCAACAGCCACTTCGTAGCGGGGGGATTGCGCAATCCCAACCTGCCCTCCGTGGGCATTGACGGCGCGGGCAAGGTTTTCGTCGTCTGGTCAGATTGCCGCTTCCGCACCAGTTGCCGCTCCAACGATATCGTGATGAGTTCCTCTGTCGACGGCAAAACCTGGAGCGGGGTCACACGTATTCCAATCGACGCTACCACCAGCGCGGTAGATCACTTCCTGCCCGGTATCGGGATCGATCCGGCAACTTCGGGAAGCAGCGCACACATGACGATTGTCTACTACTTCTATCCGGCGGCGCAGTGCAGCGCAAGCACATGCCAGCTGGATGTGGGTTTCGTTACCTCATCCGACGGTGGCGCAACTTGGACTGCGGGCGCGAAAATTGCCGGACCGATGAAGCTGGCCTGGCTTCCGGTTTCCGACAACGGCCCGATGGTGGCCGATTACATCGGCGTTTCCTACGTGAATGGCAATCCCTTCGGCGTGTTCGCTGGGGCGCAAGTGCCGAGCGGCAGTACACTGGCCGAATCCATGTTCACGACGAAGGCTCCCTTGCCAGCGGCGGGCAGCGCTCCACGATTCAGTGGCCTCGCTGACAAGCCCGTGGCCGGCGCCAGGTCGGATCACGAATTGCACTTCTACTACGATGATGAGGGGACGAAAGAAATCCCACGCTCGCGTTGGATAACGAACACTTCAGCGCAGTAAGTTCTGCTGGATCGAATTGCCAGGCATTTGCCGGTTGACGAATTGTTATTTGTTTTTAATTGATAGAGTTCGTGCCTGTTCGAAGAAATGGGGAATCGCCGAAATTACGCGCATTCCGGCACTCTAGTGAACTAAAATAAAACCGGCAGTGCAAAATTGTCATCCAACAAATAGGCCCTCTTAGGATGATCAAGGCAACGCTTCGTAATCGCGCCCTCCGCAAGCGTGCGTCACAGTTCGGGCGATTGGTGCGCCACTCCGCGGTGACACCGCTTTGCGGCGAGACCCACAAGCCGCGTCTTGCCTCGAGTGGCGAGCTGGGGATTACGTTCATCGGCCATTCCAGCTTCTTTTTGCAGATTGGCGGGCAGAGCGTGATGATCGATCCCAACTTCGCGCGCTGGCTGTTTGTGCTGAAACGATTGCGGCGTCCCGGCCTCCGCGTGCGCGATTTGCCGCCTATCGATATGGTGCTGGTTACGCATGCGCACTTCGACCATCTGCACCGGCCGTCTCTGCGCGCGATCGTGCAGAATAACTTACGCACACGCGGAACCGCGCCGGCCATCATCATTCCGAGCCATGTAACAGATCTGGTATCCGATCTGGGCTTCGCCGAGATTATCGAACTCGACTGGTGGAAGAGCTCGCGGCACGGTAGCCTGCAAGCGACCCATGTTCCTTCACGGCATTGGGGAGCAAGAATCCTGAAAGATTCGCACCGCGGCTATGGAGGTTACGTGCTTCGAGCAGGGAAGCACTCGGTGTATCACGCCGGGGACACTGCCTATTTTGCTGGCTTCCGCGAGATCGGCCGGAGGTTGTCGCCAGAATTAGCGCTGCTGCCGATCGGCGCCTACAATCCTCCAACTTTTCGCAATGTTCATACCAATCCCGCCGACGCCACTCGCGCGTTTCTCGACCTGAACGCCCGCTGGATGGTCCCCATGCACTATGGAACCTTCCGCCTGTCCCACGAACCCGTGGATGAACCCTTGCAGCTCCTCGAGCAGGAAGCGCGCTCGGCAGGGATCGAAGATCGTGTGGTGGTGCTGGAAGAGGGCGTCACTCGATTCTTCTGATCAGCCCCGTGAACTCAGATGGCCGCCGCCGGCCAGCAAGACCCTGTAACCATCCTTTTACAAACGACCTCAGCATTTTGGTGTAAGCTCCGTTGCACTAAGCTTTTCGCAGAGGAGGCTAAAATGGCGGTTCAAGCAATTCCCAAGGGCTACCACACCGTTACACCGTACATGACAGTGCGCGATGCAGCTCGCGCCATCGAGTTCTACAAGCAGGCATTTGGCGCGAGAGAAAAAGGTGTCGCGAAAACACCTGACGGCAAGGTAATGCACGCCGAGCTGATCATCGGAGATTCCACCATCATGCTCGCGGACGAATTTCCTGAATTCGGATCTCTGTCTCCGCAATCCACCGGCGGCAGCGGCATGGGACTGCACATCTATGTCGAGGATGTGGATTCGGCGTTTGATCGCGCCGTGAAGGCGGGAGCAAATGTAGACATGCCGGTCGGAGATATGTTCTGGGGCGACCGCTATGGCAAGCTGTCAGATCCCTTCGGGCACAAGTGGTCGATCGCAACCCATACCCGCGATGTGACGATGGAAGAAATGGAAGAGGCACAGAAAGAATTCATGAAACAAATGCCGAAGAGCGCGTGAAGACTAACGAATTACAGCAGTGGAATTTGTCTTTGTTTTGCAGGGCGCGGCTGACCGCGCCCTTTTTACTTCGGTTCTAGTACCTCCGTAATGCCCTAAAGTCCGCTATTACACAAGTATTACAGTGACCGTTCCGATCCCTTGATACGTTAGATAAAGCGGTAGCGAACTAAAAACCAGCTAATGGGGACCCTCGTGGAAATGGAACTGGAAAGCCTGGAAAAACGACAAGCGGCAAATGGTGAAATCAATTGGATAACAGCGACGTTCATGGCGCTGTTTCACGTGGGAGCCGTCGCGGCGCTTTTTTTCTTCACGTGGAAGGCGTTGTTCGTCGCCATGTTCTTGTGGTGGGTGTCGGGCAGCCTGGGCATCGGCATGAGCTATCATCGCTTGCTCACGCACCGCGGCTATAAGACTCCGAAATGGGTCGAGTACTTCCTGACCGTCTGCGCCACGCTTGCTCTTGAGGGCGGTCCGATTTTCTGGGTGGCTACGCACCGCATTCATCATCAATATTCCGACCAGGATGGCGATCCGCATTCGCCGATCGATGGAAAATGGTGGGCGCACATGGGCTGGATTCTCATGGGAAAATCCATGCACCATGACACGACCACGCTGGCCCGCTACGTTCCCGACCTCGCCAAGGACAAATTCCACGTTTGGATTACGAAATATCACTACGTACCGATGATTGTTTTGGGCGTGATTCTGCTGGCGACCGGCGGGCTGCCATTTCTGATGTGGGGAATTTTCATGCGCACAGTGGTGGGCCTGCACGCCACTTGGCTGGTCAATTCGGCCACACACTCCTGGGGCACGCGCCGTTTTACCACTCGCGATCTTTCCACCAACAGTTGGTGGGTTGCTTTGCTGACGTTCGGGGAAGGCTGGCACAACAATCACCACGCGCATCCCACCGCTGCGCAGCATGGCTTCACCTGGTATGAGGTCGATGTGAATTGGTACGGCATCTGGGCGTTGAAAACGCTGGGGCTGGCTTGGGACGTGAAGCGTGTAAAGCTGGCGGATCTGGAAAGTGGGCTGGTCGCCGCTCCGAACGGGCGGTTGATTAGTGCGATGCCGGAGGGCGCGGCGGCGGGCGACTAGAGCACAAGGCGACTCTTTCGAGATTTCCGGCTTAAGTTAGGCGAGAAATTGGCCCCGATCAGCGATCGGGGCTTTTCCTTTGGTCCGCGCAGTCAGGACTCCGAACGCTGTAAAATCAGCGTGACGCCATGCGCATCACGAGCCGACGCGGAACCATCGTTTTCTTTCTCTGCCTGGGCATCGCCCTGGTGGCGTTGGCAGTTGCCCTCAATGTTGGTTGGATCATCCTCAACTGGCGCCAGGGAGTGCTGCTTTTCTTCGGCATCATTTTTTTTGCCCTGATCATCGCCGGCATGATCGTGAATACAAGTTTCCTGGTGCGCGAATTGCGCCGCAGCGAGCAGCACGACAGCTTTATTAATGCCGTCACCCACGAACTGAAAACCCCGGTTGCTTCCATCCGCTTGCACCTGGAAACCCTGAGGCGCCTTGACCTGCCCGAATCGCAGAAGCAGGAATTTTACGGCGTAATGCTCAGCGATACCGACCGCCTCACAGAGACCGTGGAACAAGTGCTGCGGGCCGGACGCGCAGGCGACAAGAAGGCTGGACGGGAGAAATCTGCTGCCGTCGATTTCCCCCGGTTGGTGCAGGAGTGCATGGACGCTACCCGAACCCGCCATCACCTGCCGCCCCAATCGCTCCACTACGAAGAGGCTTCGAGCAATGGTGCAGGGATGCGGGTTCTGGGCAGCTCCGAAGATCTTCGCATCGCAATTTTCAATATTCTCGACAATGCCATCAAATATTCCGGAGACGACATCGATGTGCGCGTTAGCGTAAATACCCCCGATGACAAGCGAATCGCCCTGGTCGTCAGGGACCGTGGCATTGGCATTCCCCCGGATGATTTGAAAAGTATCTTCAAGCGCTTCTACCGCGTCAGCCACCGCTCGCTGGCGCATGTGAAGGGAACTGGTTTGGGGCTGTTCATCGTGAAATCGATTGCCAAGAAACACGGCGGCAAGGTGTTTGCCGAAAGCGAAGGCGAAGGCAAAGGCACGACGATTACGATGGAACTGCCGAGGTCGACTGCATGAGCCGTGTACTCGTGGTGGAAGATGAAGCCCATCTGGCGCAGGGATTGCGCTTTAACCTGCAGGCCGAAGGCTATTCCGCCGAGGTTGTCGGGGATGGCGAGTCCGCCACCGATCGACTGATTGAAAAAAAAGAAAACTTCGATGCCATCGTGCTCGATATTATGCTGCCCGGGAAAGACGGGTTCAGTGTGGTTTCAGAGTTGCGTGCGGCGCGAAATTATGTGCCGGTGCTCATGCTGACGGCTCGCGGCAGCCCGGAAGATGTCCTCAAGGGCTTCGCCGCGGGCGCTGATGACTACCTGCCTAAGCCGTTTGATCTCTCCATCCTGTTGGCGCGCTTACAGGGATTGCTGCGCCGCAGCCAATGGATGCAGACAGCGCATCCGCCCGGGAAATCGGACACCGCCCTTAATTCCGATACCGCCGCATCTGACCCGCGCAGCATCGGTGATTTCGGAACCTTCTCCTTCAGCGGCAAGACCATAGATTTCGGCACGCTGGAGTTGCGAGCGGGTGGCAATGTCATTCACCTAACCCTGATGGAATCGGAACTGCTTCGCCACTTGGTGCGCAACGATGGCCGCGTAGTCTCGCGCAAGCAGATTCTTGAAGAAGTCTGGAACCTGCACGAAGACACCGACACCCGCGCCATCGACAACTTCATGGTCCGG
>Ga0307479_10003140_pt1 | contig 15020 bp, 10 predicted proteins | sample atmos_gasesECM4C_FD_203743 | JGI IMG/M metagenome (GOLD analysis project Ga0307479, IMG submission 203743) | Hardwood forest soil microbial communities from Morgan-Monroe State Forest, Indiana, United States - atmos_gasesECM4C_515 | ecosystem: Environmental > Terrestrial > Soil > Temperate... | reverse complement strand
GCACTTCTCTTCTCCGATTACTTCGCGCAATACGCCAAAGTCCGCATCAGCTATCGCGGCGATTTTTTTATCAGCCTCGCCACCAGCATGGCCGCCACCATTTTTTCACTCGGTTTTGTCGTGGTCCTTTTCCAGAAAGCCACGCAACTCGCGGGTTGGCGTCTTGAAGAAGTCGTGTTCCTGTGGGGCTTCACGCAGATTCCGTACGGCCTGTTCAACGTCATCAGCCTCAACCTCTACGATTTCGGCAACAACTACATCATCGAGGGGAAATTCGACCGCGTTCTTCTACGCCCAGTCTCCTCGCTCTTCCAGGTTCTCTTTGAGACTTTCCGGATTGAATCTCTTCAGGAAGTTGCGACAGGCACCTTTTGCATGTGGTGGGCGTCTCACCGCCTCGGAATTCACTGGACGGCTGGAAGAATCTCGGCGCTTCTTTTCTTCAGCGTTTGTGCCGCGATTATATACGTCTCAATATTTTTGATCTTGAGCACCGTCTCATTCTTCTGGGAGGACCGCATCGGCGTCCATCCTCCCGTCTGGAACGTCATCGCGTTTGGGCGTTACCCGCTCTCGATCTACAGCGGTGTGGTACAGTTTTTCCTCTGCTGGATCATCCCTTTCGGTCTCGCGTCCTTCTACCCCAGCGTTCGTCTGCTCGGCCGCACGGTCACGCCGGAATATCTGCCGCTCGTCCCCGTCGTTGCCGTCGTGTTTCTCGCCATCGCCATCTCACTGTGGAATTTCGGCACGCGGCAATACTCGTCAACCGGTTCGTAATCACATCTCATTACCGCATCGAGCATCTCCACCAATCGAGTGGAACAGGAAAACTCCCCGCGCCGTATCATCCTTACGAGGAGATCTCTTGCGCCGCTCTAAATACATCGCGATTGGCATCCTGACCCTTTCCCCGTTCCTCGCCGCTTATGTCGGCGCATCGATTGGTGGAGGAATTCTCCATCCGGCTCGGCTGAACCGGATGCGGCTCGATGAAACCGATCAGATGCTGAAGCGCACCGGCGCCACGAAATCAGATTTCAAGGTGCGGGTATCCGACGGCGTCACGCTGAAAGGTTGGAAAGTCTGCCCACCGGCGCCGAACGGTGATTGGGTGCTGCTCTATCACGGCGTCTCGGACAATCGCACAGGAGTGATCGGCCACGCTGAATTTCTGCTGCGCCATGGGCACTGCGTCGTGATGATGGACTCTCGCGACCATGGGGAAAGCGACGGCGACATGGCCACCTATGGCTGGAAGGAACGTCAGGATACGGTTGCCATCACAGACGCCCTCTACGCGAGCGAGAAAGTCCGCAACCTATATGCTCTGGGTGTTTCTATGGGCGGAGCCATCGCGCTTCAATCCGCTGCGGTCGAACCGCGCATCGAAGCCGTTGTCGCCGAAGCCTCATTCGCGAATCTGCGTGAAGTCAGCTACGATTACGCAGGACTCCACGCGGGCTCATGGCTGGGAAAGACTCTCTTCCGTCCAGCGCCGATGATGGTCATGCGCTCGGTCGAAAAGGAAGGCGGCTTCAAGCCCGAGGATGTCTCCCCGGAAAAAGCTGTCGCGGCACGCACCTTCCCCGTTCTTCTGATTTGCGGCACACGCGACTCAACAATTCCTTGCCGCCATTCGGAGCGCATCTACAAGGCTGCGATCGGCCCGAAAGAACTTTGGGTGGTGCGTGGCGCGGGACATGCCGCTGCGCTCGGACAGGCACCGACGGAGTACGAGCGCCGCACCATCAGCATCTTCGAGAGATATCGAAATAATCTCTGAGGAATTACGCCGCTAGACTACTTTGAGGATAAGGATGACGCGGTCGTCCTCGTGGGTTCCGCCGCGGGAGAATAAATCCACCTCGGTGAGGACAGACTGCACGATCTCCGGAGCGGCCAGGGCGCGCTCGCGACCAATCAGGTCCACCAACCGCTGCTGGCCGTATTCATCGTCTGCGGGATCCATCGCTTCGGTGATCCCATCGGTGCAGCCGACAAAAATATCGCCCGGCTCCATACGCACGTGGCCGCGGTCATAGTGCTGGCTCGGGAACAGTCCGACCACCATTCCGCCCTCGCGCAGATAATCCACCGCGCCGTTCGCGCGCACCACCGCCGGCGGAACATGTCCCGCATTCACGTAGTGCAGCGTGCGGTGTGGCTGGTCCAGCAGAGCGACGAACATGGTCATGTATTTCTGCCCTCGCGTATCTGTGAGCATCATGTCGTTCAGTGATTCCACCAGCCGTTCGAGCGAATGCAAGTGCGCGAGCAGGGCGTGCAGCGTGGCTTGCAGATTGGCCATCACCATCGCGGAGCCGACGCCCTTGCCCTCCACGTCCGCCACCACCATCAGCGTCGTATCCGGCGCGATGCGGATGAAATCGTAGTAGTCGCCGCCCACTTCGAGCGACGGCCGGTGCGACACGGCAATGTCGAATCCTTCCAACTGCGGCGGGTGTTCCGGCAGCAGCCCAACTTGAATGTTGCGGGCGAGCGCCAGGTCGCGCTCCATACGCTGCTTTTGCAGCAATTCGCGGTGGAGTTGCGCATTCTCGAGCGCGAGCGCCACATGGTCGGAGATGGCGCGCAGTATGCTTTCGTCCGCGTGTGTGAAGGGGCCGGTCTTCCTATTCAGCAGTTGCAGAACGCCAATTATTTGGCGGGCCTTGTTAAGGATGGGCATGCAAAGCAGCGAGCGCGTCCGGAACCCCAGCCGCAGATCCACATCCGATTCAAAGCGAGGATCGGCATAAGCGTCGGCGATGTTCACGACCTCCCCATGCTGAGCCACCCAGCCTGCAATCCCGCGGCTGATCGGCAGGCGAATCTCCTGCTGATCGAGGCCCAACCCGACGAGCGACCAGATTTCCTTTCGTTCGTGGTCCACCAGAAAGACAGTGCCGCGCTCGGCGCCCGTGTGCCGCGTGGTAAGTTGCAGGATGATGTTGAGCAGCTCGGCCAAATCCAGCGTGGAGTTGAGCCGCTTGGTGGCCTCGACGATTGTGGAAAGCTCGATGACCGCGTGCCGCCGCTCGCTGCTCTCGAGCGCCACTTCGGCATACTGGCGGAATATATCGAGCCACTCTCGGGTTGGCGCGTCGAGTTTCCCTTTCGGGGAGGCTTCGAGGACGCCGATGGGCATGTTCCCACGCCCTAATTTCCACGCATGGCTCTGTCCGTTCGCACGTGCTGCACTCTTGCCCCGCAGAATTTCCTCGGCATGAGCGGCGTTGGCCGCAGGCAGCGCGCCACTTTCGTGCCACACCACCGGCTCGCCATCAACGATTCGCCACAGCCGCGCACCTTTCAGCCGCCCCGGCGCCGCGATCTCCCGCACCATCTGCGCCGCCAGTTCTCCGGGCGCCGCTTCAGGGTTCAGCTTCGCGAACACTTGCTCAAGTGTTTCGAGCGGTGTTTCCGCTGCCACCCGGCTCGCGGTCTTCTTCCTCATGAACTGGGCCCTTTGTGCTGCACCACCAGTATGGTGATGTCGTCGGACTGTGCCGCGCCCTCTGTGAACGCTCGCATCCCCTCGCGGATCGCATCGCCGAGCTGTTCCACCGTCTCACCGGTAAAGCTCTCCATGATCCGCCGCAGTCTCGCCTCTTCGAACATTTCATTCTGCGGATTCTGCGCTTCGGAGACCCCGTCCGTGTAAATCACCAGAAAATCTCCCGGCTCCAACTGGATGCGCGCGCTCTGGTATTCCGCTTCGGCAAACATGCCCACAGGAAAATTCGCTGAGCCAAGGCCCTCGAGCGCACCCGACTTGCGCCGCAGCAGCGGTGGCACGTGACCGGCGTTCACATACTCGAATCGCCCCATCTTGTCGAGAACGCCGTAGAACACCGTGGCATACCGGTCTTCGCCGCTGCGCTCGCACAAATACAGGTTCACGCGAGAGAACACACCGGGCAGCGAGATGTCCATCGCTGCGGTGGTGAAAAATACTCCTTGCAACAGCGTGGCCAGCAGCGCCGCTGAAATTCCCTTCCCCGAGACGTCGCCTACAAAAAATCCGTGGCGCCCGCCGCCTAGCTGGATTACGTCGAAGCAGTCGCCGCCCACCGAATGGCACGAAAGCGTTGAGCCCGCCACCGCCACCTCCGGCGTGTTTGGCAGCGCTTTAGGAAGCAGCGTGTGCTGGATCTGGCTCGCAATCTCGATTTCGTGGTCCAGCCGCGCCTTCGCGCGCGACGCGGCAAAGAGCCTCGCATTCTCGATCACCGTCGCTGCTTCCCGCGCCAGTGTGCGCAGCACTTCGCGGTCGACATCTGTAAACGCGCTCGATGGCAGATGGCTATCGAGATATAGCACGCCGAGCAGTTCTCCCTGGCGGGTTGAGATCGTCGCGTCGAGCGTTTCGATCACCGGCAGCTTGTCCACTGGGATGGCTACGATGGTGTGCAGTTCGAGCCGCGCGACGCTTTCACCCGCGGTCATGCCGCCCGTGTCTTCGCCTGTGTCGCTTACGATCAATTCGCGGCGCGTGGTCGCCACGCGCTTCACGACGCTTTGTGACACCTGCAATTGGTCCGGGCGCAACGTCCCACGCTTTGCGTCACGCGCCACCACCAACTGCAATTCCGCGCCCGGCGCATTCGCCAGCAGGAGCACGCCGCGCTCCGTCCGCGTCACCTGGATGGCCGCATCCACCACCGCCGTCAGCACGTCCTCGAGCGAAAGGCCCGTGCCCATGGTTCGCGCCACATCCAGTAACACGCCCAGATGGTGCAGTTCGCGTGTTCCTGCCTGCGTCGGCGCCGGCGCCTCCACGCGCTCTACCAACTCCTCAATAGTCGCTCCCTCGCCGATAAAAACGAGCCGGTAGGAGTCCGCCATGCCGAAATCGATCTTGTCCCTTGGCTGGAGCTCGTGCCGAAGTACCTTCTCGCCGTTTACGAACGTGCCGTGGCGGCTCCCCATGTCCTCAATCACCCATGAGCCATTCACGGAAAGTATTTGCGCCTGCTGCCGGCTGATGCGACTGTCTCGCACCGTCAACTCATTGCCTGCCTGCCGCCCGATGCGAAATGGAGAGGCGGACAGCGGCACTTCGCGGTGGACGCCGCTCGGTTCGATCACCATTAGTCGGGGAGCTCGTGGCATTAGCTGAGTCTCGCGCCTCGCAACGAAGGCACGCAGTTCGCCCCCAGGGGCGAATCCGGGGCACGGCACATGGTAGGTAATCTCGCGCCGGAAGTAAATGCCCATCCGACAACTGAAGCCATCTCGCGCATTTCTCGTCTTCTCAAGTGAAGCCGCCCCGGCTCGGAACCATTGAGTGGGGTATTTACAGCTGGCCTCCCCGCTACCTAGAGAGCCGAAGCGGGCATTTAACCGCCAGCTTCATTGACAGGCCACACTCGAAAATTGCGAATGCCTGGAAAGGTTCCGCGGTTATTCTTGCGGGCAATTTTCTGTCGTGCGCCTCGCTGGACCAGATGCTCTCGAAAGCGCGAGCCACTGCACCAGCCGCACCCCCCGGACGCGAAAAACTAGAAAATACCGCGAGAAGTAAATGGAGAGCGACGGCCTATGCAGATTTTAGCGAAGGCGGCTGCGTTTCCCAGGCATTGCTCAAGCGCCGCGTGGTTTCACGAAGCCGGACGGCGAGGTCAACGACGGTCTGGAGGCGCTGCGTGTCTGCTGTGGGCAGCCGGTCGCGGTGTGCCAAGACGAGCTCGGCATTACCGAGGATCCCTGTGAGCGGATTGTTGATTTCGTGGCGCAGGATTTCGGCACCGTCGGCCGGCAAACCTGCCCACGGCGGCCCAAGCGCAGATTCCGAACGCTCGGCCCAACGCAACCTGCGCTCGATGAGGCTCGCGGCGAGCGGGACGAAATCCCCCGTGCGCGCCACGAATTCCAAATCGCCCTCGGCGACCAGGCGCGAAATACCGGTGCGGTGTTCGGTAGCGCCAAGCAAGATCACGGGGGCTGTTTCTGTAAGCTGGCGCAGCAGTTCGATCAGCGGGGCGCCCTGCAGGATGGCCTCGTCCAGAAGGATCGCGCGGGGAGCGCACTCGCGCAGACGCTCGCGCAGTTGCGAAAGGTGAGACACCACCGTCACTGCCGCTTGGGTCGCGAAGCGTTCCACCTCGCGAGCGAGGCGCTCGCCCAATGCCGCGTCGGCAACCCCAAGCAGCGCGGTTCTCTCAAGCGCCATCATCAATCTCTTTGTGTCGGTGTGCGTGACTTTCACGACTTCGGGCTCACACTCCGCCCACTCGTCCCGACGGAAGCCGAACCCGCCTCTCCCAGCTCACGACTGCGCTCGAGCATGTGATTCACTGCCAGATTCAATTCCTCAACAAGGAATGGTTTCGCGAGATATGGCAGCGCGCGCGGTTCCAGGAATTCCAGCGTGCGTGGGGCGAGCGTATCCCCAGTAATAAAAATGATGCGGTTTTGCACCGGGCTGCCCGCTGCGACGAGCGCTTCATAGAATGCGGGGCCATCCAGGCGTGGCATTCTCAAGTCGCAGATCACCAGATCGTAATGGGCGCGCGAAATTCGCGTCAGCCCATCCTGGCTATCGACCGCCGCTTCCACCTGATGGCCCTCTTCGCGCAGAACATCCACGATCAGCTGTGCGACCGTACTCTCATCCTCGACCACCAGAATGCGGCCCGCCGGAACGGTGCAAGATTGCCCCATGGGTGCAGCGAGTGCGCGCGGACGCTCCGCCTCCGGAAGGACGATGACTGGAAGTTCGACTAGGAATTTTGCGCCGGCTCCCGGCTGACTCTCGAACGTCACTTCTCCGTCGTGTTGCTGGACGATCCCGTAAACGATCGAGAGTCCCAGGCCCGTGCCCTCTCCCGACGGCTTGGTCGTGAAAAATGGGTCGAAGATGCGCGAGGCGATCTCGGGCGGGATCCCCGGGCCATCGTCAGAGACTTCGAGTGATATTTTGGCGGCCGGAGTTTGCTGCGTGCGGATCCACACTCGCCCCTGGCCGCGCCCCTGCAACAGCGATTGTTCGGAGTTGACAAGGAGGTTCAGCACCACTTGCTGCAATTGATATGGATCGCCCACTGTTTCCGGCAAGTCGCGCGCCAGTTCACATTCCACGACGATGTTTTCGACTTTTAGTTCGTAGCTGCGAAGAGCGAGTGTGCGTTCGACGATTTCGTTCAGGTTCACGCGCGTGCGTTCGGGCTTGTTCTCGCGCGCGACATAGAGCAGATTTTTTACGATCCGGCGGGCGCGTTCCGCTTCCTGAAACACTTTAGTGGCTTCGGAAAATTGCGGCGGCAGCAATCCGTGACCGAGCAAAAGTTGCGCATAGCCCATGATTGTTGTGAGGGGATTATTCAGCTCGTGCGCGATGCCGGAAACAAGCTGGCCGAGCGCGGCCATTTTTTCCGTTTGCAGGAGTTTGGACTGAATCTGGCGATCGCCGGTCACGTCACGATACAGCTCGAGCCACCCGACGGCACGGCCTTCGCCATCAAGCACCGGGCGGGAGAACCTGTCGAGGACACGACGGGTGGGCCGCGTCATCTCCAACTCGTCGTGCGCCGGCACTCCTGCATCCGCGACGAACGATTTCCACGGCGCGGCGAAAGATTCCGGGCTGCGAAATCGCTCGGCCACCAGCGCTTCGAGCTCCGGGAAACCTTCCAGATTCGCGAGCTTTCGCGATTGAAGCCCGAAGAGTTGCGCGAACCGGTCATTGGAAAATCGCACGCGCCCCGAAGAATCGAGCAGTATGATGCCGGTCTCCACTGAATCGAGCACGCTTTTGAGTTCGGCGGTTGTCTGCCGCCACCGGCCGTCCGCCCGCTGAACGATCGAGCCGTCCTCGAGGCAGACGAGCAAGCCTGCCCCATCTGGCATCAACGCCCGGAATGTAATCCGGACCGGGAAACCCGTCGAAAGAAACGCGTCAACGCTTCTCCGGTCCGCTGATTCCGCCGGCCGCGTGCCTGAGGCTAGTTCGCAGGAAGCTGCAAAATCGCGCGCAGTCTGCGGAGCAAGAAATTCACCCAGGTTTGCTCCGGGGATTCGCTTCCCGGTGATTCGGAGCAGCTCGCAGGCGCGCGGATTGGCCTGGTGGATAATTCCCTCGGCATCCAAAACCAGCAAGGCCTCTCCGCTTGATTCGAATACCGCGCCCAAACTTGCCCCGCTGACCGACGCAGTCATTTGCATCTGCCGGGGACGAGGATTTTCCATCACCCCTGCAGAAATCCGAAGCGTGCCGGCAATCCTGGAGACCGCGGGCCCATTCATGCGTTTCTTCATTTCCATTACCAGCGCCCCCGGATGATCCAATAACTGCAAAGCAGCGCTGCACTCACAGCGAAACAGAATTCAACGATCACGCGGACCGATCTCATCCCTCGCGTTTGCCTCACTATGGTCAGGAAAACCCGCATGTGTGCTTCACTGCATGATGCTGACCATGCGAGTGGTTGATTTAACGCATGAATTGTCAACGACTTGGTCGAATTATCCGCCGCCCAAGCGCCGCGCGCTTCCCGGTTCGAAACGCATGCTTCCCCGTCTAGGAATCTTCCGCGTGCGGGTCACTGCTTCGCAGCCTTTGGCAGGATGATGAGGATGTCAAGCGAGGGTTCTGGATGAGCTCAGGAAGTGCTCGCCTGCGCCTGGGCATCGTATTGCTTCAGCTTGCGGTACAACGTAGTCTTGCCGATTCCAAGCAGCCGTGCGGCTGCCAGTTTGTCGCCGCCCGCCTCACGCAAGGCGCGCAAGATTGCCCGGCGTTCGAGCTCTTCAAGTGGCAGCAGCTCATCACCATGCAGGAGGCGTTCGCCGTTGCTGTGCTGGAGGTTTGTGGGCAGATCGCCCACGTGCAGGATGGGACCGGACCCAAGCGCAACGGCGCGCTCGACGGCATTTTCGAGTTCACGGACATTCCCGGGCCAGTCGTAGGCCATCAGACGGGCCATGGCATCCTCTGAGACCCTCCGCGGCTCACTATCGGGCCCGCTGAATTTCTCAAGAAAAGAACTTACCAGCAGCGGGATATCTCCTTTGCGATCGCGCAACGGAGGCAGCTTGATTTGCACAACGTTCAGGCGAAAATACAAATCCTGTCGAAAGTTGCCTTGGCGCACGGCCGCATCGAGGTCCCGATTCGTTGCTGCGATGATACGCACGGTTAGGGGCACGCGATCCGTTGAGCCCACCGGCCGGATCTCCTTCTCTTGCAGCGCACGAAGGATCTTGGCTTGCAGATCAACCGGGAGGTCGCCGATCTCATCCAAGAACAGCGTTCCGCTGTTGGCTACCTCCATCAAGCCTTGCCGCGTGTGCATCGCGCCGGTAAACGCTCCCTTCACGTACCCGAATAGTTCGGACTCGATAAGTGTGGGAACGAGTGCGGAACAATCTACTGGCACAATCGGCTTACTCCTGCGCGGGCCCGAGAAATGAATGGAGCGCGCCACCAGCTCTTTTCCCGTCCCGCTCTCTCCCAGAACCAACACCGGATAATTATGCTGGCTCACTTTCTCAATCAACCGGTACACGCGCTGCATCTTCGGAGAAAGCCCGATCAGGCCGCCAAAGCCCGGGCGGGTGCGCAGTTGTTCCCTCAGCAGGCGGTTTTCCTGGTCCAACTCGAGTGAACGGACCACGCGATCTAGCTTGGTCCGGAGCTCAGGGATATGGAAGGGTTTTGTGACATAGTCTGCGGCTCCCATCCGGGTTGCTTCCACGGCACTTTCGATTGTCCCATACTGTGTCAGTACCATTACTGCCGTTTGCTGATACGCCTGCCGGACTCGCTTGAGCAATTCAAGGCCGCCCATCTCCGGCACCTTTAAGTCAGTGATCACAATATCCACCGGAAATTGATCCAGAATCTCGAGCGCTTGCTCCGTGGTCGAGGCCAGGCGAGTGCGCATCCCGGATTCTGCCACCACGTCACGGCAAAGAGTTCGCGTGGTGTTTTCATCGTCCACGATGAGCACTGTTACGGGCGTCGGGCGTTCAGCAGCAAGGACGGCTTCGGCTCCACTCGACATTTCTCGTATCCCTCCAATCGAACTTCCACTTCCTGCATTCCGAAGCAATGCGTCAACCAAATGGGTACACTTGGCTTTCTGCCTCAAAATGTTAGATTTACAAAGAAGAGAGGCATTTCATGCTGCGGAGTGTAGTGTCAAAATGGAATGATTAACAAGTCCGTAATGTTACGTAAAATTATAAATGCCGTTGGCTCTGGAGGTTGCAAATTCGGGAGCCACACCTGCCCCAATTTGGCATTCAGTTCCCGAACTCGAAACAAAATCTGAGTAGTTATACGGATGATTTACTTCCCGGATGCCCCTCCGCTCGCGATTGCCTTGGCGGGAGCAAGATCTAAGACGTACAGCCCTCTCCAGACGAGCCCGCATTAATCAACCCGGTCGCCGCTTCGGCCATAAACGCAACATTCGCCGATGATTCAAACTGCAGGCGCACTTCAATCTCGTCGAGATCGAGCCTGGACGCATTAATCGCCGCGGTGCGGCACAGCGTCAATAGACGTTCACTTATTTTCGCCACCTGGGGCGGTAGGGTTGGGTTGCACCGTTACGGAAGCTGAACAGCTCGATGTTTTGCCCGCGCCATCATCCACAAGTGCCGTCAGCGCATAAGTTCCCGGAGCAGCGCCGCTGGATTCCCATCGCGCATACGGACCGTTGCCACTGATTTTTCCACCGGTCGCCGTCCAATTGTAGGTCAGCGGATGGCCATAGGAATCGGTCGCCGTAGCCGTGGCCTGCACCAGATCGTTCGATCCTTCCATCACCGACGGCTTGTCCACCGAGCAGCTCGACGTGAGCGAGTCCGGCTCCCTCGGCCTTTCCGGCCAGCGGGCAATGCCTAGTTTTGCGATGAAACCATTGCGGTCAAGATGATTGTTGAGGTTCATCGAATAGCGGTAGCCGACTTCCAATGCGGCACTCTTCCCCAGATACAAGCGAATTCCTGTGAGGTTGTCCACCGGGTCGCGCGGACCAAAACTGGTGTTGGGAAGGCCCTTGCGCATATAAATTAGCGCCGAATATTCCGTGATGATGTTGAAGCGCTTGTCCGGAAACATCAGCAATCCCAGGCCAGACCCCATTTGATCAGCGAGGTCCAACACCTGAACGGGGGGCGTACCGCCCGCAACATTGAATGTTTGCTCACGCATGAAGCGATAGGACCAGTTAATCGTCGCCAGAATGCTGCGGTGCAGAACCAGCTTGCTGGCTTCGAGGCCAATCCCATAGCTGAAATTCCCGTACTGCACCTGATTCGTGAGCAGGCTGCCGAGCCCCGTTCTCGTCGGGATGTAAAAATCATTTCGAATGGAAAGACTGGCCCAGTTTCCTCTTCTCTCCGAGAGCAGCCCGATCTTGAATCCCAAATCAACCTCGCCGTACCCGTCGCCACTATGCGATGCGAACGGATAATCCTCCGCGTAGGCGGGTGGATCTCCCGTCCCGGGAAGAAGTGAACGATAAATAGTGTTATTGAACTGTGGGTTCGTAGCCGGCGTATTCAGACTCAACTCGCTCGGCTGTCCCACATGGATGTGAACATGCGGCTGGAATTCCGCGAAAACAGACAGCCATCTATCGATCCCAATGGCGATGGAAGGAACTATCTGCAGGATGGTGAGGTTGCCGGGCATGCGCGAGAATTTATTGAAGCTTAGTGCCACATTGATCCCGCCTTTTGGCAAGATCTCGCCCGTTTCCAGGGTGAAGAGGCCTGGATTTCCGTCGAGAGCGGGCATCGGATTCCATCGCGGCGATTGCTCATCGCTTTCCGGGCGCCACGAAGTCGAGCCCTTCGGTGCAGGTTTTGGCGCGGGCGTTGCGCCGTCATCCGCCGGATTGCTGGCAGTGGCCGTCACGGCGGGCTGCGCCGCGGCATCATTTGAGGTTTCGGGGGCTGGATTTGCTGCGGAGGCTGTTGTCACTGCCGCGGAAGATTCGCCGCCTTTGCTGCTGTGGTCAGGTCTATCACCGTCCGCGAAGGAGGTCGAGATAAAGAAAAGAGACGTCAATACTACGATTCCCGCACGTCCCAAAAATTTCATCCCTTCCTCCTTACTTCTCAGCGGCCAAATTATCGCTACGCTCTTCCAGGTGCTCCCGCTCTCCTCTAATGAAACTCCTGCCGCAAGCAACGCATCGGGAAACAATTGTGACTTATGAATTTGGTGCCGATGCATGAGCCATCAGAGCCGGAGAGCCCAAGCCAGAGTAAGCCGATGAATTCGGGCGGATTATAATTCAGGCGCAACGATTCAACGTACAACATTTTTCCTCGCCCCGGCTTCGTCGGCGGTAAGCCGGGAAATGCGCAGCCCGCAGGCCACCCCTGTCCCTTCTCCGCCATCTCAGTGTATAGTTGTTTTAGACACCCTTTTCTTCCCGGCGAAGGGCGGCAAGCCAAATTCAAGGAGAAGCATATGAACTGCAGAACTATGCTTCTGGCCGCCGCCGCTTTTCTGGCCGCGGCCGGAATGCCCGCATTCGCGCAAGACCAGCAGTCATCCTCGCCCAAGCAATCCGAACAGAATATGCAAGCCGCACCGCCGCAATCGCGCGCGCAGGATATACCCGCGGCAGCTTACGTGGTCCCTGCAGGTACGCGATTTCTGGTCGCGTTGCAGGACAAGCTTTCCACCAAGGAAGACAAACCCGGCAAACGTTTCAGCGCAAGAACGCTCGAACCTTTGACTTCTGCTGATGGAAGTGTGCTTGCCCCGGGAGCGGAAGTTCAGGGGCACATTGACAAGGTCGAGCCAGCCGAAAAGACCGGGCGTGCGCGCCTGTGGCTCACGTTCGACGACATTCAAACGCGGACCGGGCAAAAGCCGCTGGTAGCGCAGTTGATCGACGTTCCGGGCGTTCACTCCATCCGCGTCGCCTACGACCACGAAGGAGAGATCGTCGTCGGATCAAGCCAGCGGAAGCGCGAAGAGGAAGCTGTGGCCGCGGCTGCGCTCGCGGGAGCGGCCCCGGGAGTGGTCGCACGCAATCCGAAAGAGGCCGCGATCGGCGCGGGGATTGGTGCGGTCACTGCGTTCATTGTGACATCCGGTCTGGGCCAGGAACTCACAGTCGATAAAGACACCAAGCTGGAATTGGTTCTGGCTCGTCCGCTCGCTCTCCGGCGAGACTAGACGCGCCCTGGTGGCTAGTGCGGGACGGGCGTCGCTCCATCAGCGAGGGCATTTTTCTGACGTTCAGGCCTGAGATGCATCAGGACCGCGCGTCGCGTTCCCTTGGATTTCGCGGGCACTGCTGGTAGATTCATCTCCTGATGGCGCCCAACAACAATTCACTGCATCGCGTACTGATCGTCGAAGACGAGGAAAACGCTCGCAAGGGTTACGAAGCCCTTCTGCGGAAGTGGAACTGCGAAGTTCTGGGTGTGGGCAGCGGCGAAGACGCGCTGGCGAAATTTCCGGAATTTTCTCCTCATGTTGTTCTCGCCGATGTCGAATTGCCCGGGATGAACGGCCTCGATTTGTTGCGCCATCTGGGAGATGAAATTCATCGCACGCCGGTGATCATCATTACTGGACGTGGCAGCGATGAACGCATCGTGCAAGCTATCGAAGCCGGCGCCTACTATTACATCGAAAAACCCTTGAAGCCCCCTATTCTGCGCGCGCTCCTCGACCGCGCTCTCGGCCGCGTGCGTGACCAGCAAGCCGTCGCGGCCCTCACGCGCCAACTGCGAGACGCGGGCAGGATCGGCACCCTCGTCGGCGGATCGCGTGATATGCAGGAGGTGATGCGGCAGGTGGAGATGGCTGCTCCCTCCACCGCTTCGATACTCATCACTGGCGAGACAGGATCCGGCAAGGAAATGGTGGCGCGGTCCATTCACATGCTTTCGCCACGCGCGGATCGGCCGTTTGTGGCCATCAATTGCTCCGCCATCCCCGAATCACTGATGGAAAGCGAAATTTTCGGCCACGAGAAGGGCGCGTTCACCGGCGCGGCCGAACGCCGCATTGGCTGCTTCGAGTTGGCCGATGGCGGGACCTTGCTGCTTGATGAAATCGGCGAGATGCCGGCGCAGACGCAAGCGAAACTTTTGCGCGTTCTGGAGGATCACAAAGTGAGGCGCCTGGGGAGTAAAGTGGAAACCCCGGTGGACGTGCGGGTGGTGGCGGCCACGAACAAGAACCCGGAACAAGCGGTGGCCGACGGCCACTTGCGCCAGGATCTCTATTTCCGCCTGAACGTCTTTCACATTCACTTGCCCCCGCTGCGCGACCACAAAGACGATTTGCCGCTCCTGATCGAATACCTGCTGGCGGAAATCTCCGAGAAGCACGGGAAAAAACTCTCCGGCGTGGGCGCCGACGTGATGGACCTCTTCAAATCCTACCCCTGGCCGGGAAATGTGCGCGAGTTGCGCAACGTGCTTGAGCGCTCCGCGATTGCTTCCGACCGCGGCACCATAACGCGGCAACATCTTCCTTCGGAGTTTGGCCACGCTCCCGCAAGGTCGTCCACAGGTCTCGGCGGTATCCGCTTTCCGGTGGGCACCACCGTGGACGCTGTCGAGCGCGAATTAATCGTGCAGACGCTTGCCGCCACCAGCCAGAACAAGACGCGCGCCGCCGAACTCCTTGGCATCAGCCTAAAAACACTTCACAACAAATTGAAGGAATACGAGGCGGGGCGGAAAAATGCGTCTCAGCCTGAAGACTAAATTCACGCTGGCGACCTCGGTGCTCGTTCTGGCCGTCGTCACCGGTGTCTCCGCTCTTTACATTGCGCGGCTTACCCGGCAAGTGCTGCGCCAGGCGGAGGACCGGGCGCAGTTTCTCGCCCTGCAGGTCTACGACGCCTGTAAACAGGCGCTGAAAGATGCCGATCTGCACGGCGAAGCACCTGCGTCACCTAGCCCAGTGGATGTGCGCGCCTATGTTCGCAACACGTTTGATAACAGCAGCACACTCAATTCGTTGATCGAATCGGCCGTCGGCTACTCGCCGACAATCTACGAAATCACGATCAGCGACAACGACG
>Ga0307479_10003139_pt1 | contig 15025 bp, 6 predicted proteins | sample atmos_gasesECM4C_FD_203743 | JGI IMG/M metagenome (GOLD analysis project Ga0307479, IMG submission 203743) | Hardwood forest soil microbial communities from Morgan-Monroe State Forest, Indiana, United States - atmos_gasesECM4C_515 | ecosystem: Environmental > Terrestrial > Soil > Temperate... | reverse complement strand
TTGCCTGCGTCGAATACCACACCGCGTAGCGATCCTTATGCGATAGCAGGTACTGCAACCCTCGGCTGATCATCGGTTGAATCTCGCGATCCTCCTGCGCTCCTTCCATCTTCTTGAGCGCTTCCACGGCCAGCGCGGTCGTCTCCAACCTTCCCGCGAATCCCCATCCGTAGAACGGTGAAGTGTTTGTCTCCAGGCTCCAGTACATCGCATCACCTTCGCGGTGTGCCAATCGTCCCAGCATCGTCCGCGCCTTCTCGATGTGTTTGCTTCGCCCGCTCGCCACCGCAGCCAGTGCGTAGTTCCCGACCAGGTAGGCGTCGTTCCATGAATCGACTCTCTCTTCGAGTTCGTGCAGCGCGGCATCCACCGCTGCTCGCGCCTGCAACTTCTCTTTGTCTTTCTCCTCTTTGTTGTCTTTCTTGTTCGCCGACTGGCTGTCAATTCCCGCCAGCGCGCGCGCCACGTACATCGTCGTGTTCGCGTCCTCCACTTCCTTTTTTAATTCCCTGTTGAACACGCCCCAAGTGCCGGGCCTCACCTGGTGCGCCACCAGATAATTCCGCGCGCGCCGCGCCACGTTTTCATCCACTGGAACGAAGTCCTTCGCTTCGATCACAAATCGCATCACATACGCGGTCAGCGCCGAGTTCCCCGACCACGTGTACCAATATCCGAATCCGCCGTCCGCATTTTGCGCCTCGGCCAGCTTTCGGTACGCCTCTTGCACCGCTGCGCGCGCACTCGCCGCTATCGCCGAGCGTGGATTGTCTCGTCCCGGCTTGTCCTGCCCCACTTTCTTCAATAGTTCCAGCGCCATCAGGCTGACGTACGCCGTGGACGTCACCTGTTCCGCGCACCCAGCCGGGCGCTTTCCGATTCCTTCGATGGCATCCAGCACGTGCGCCATCAAACTCGGATAAATCCGCAGCTCCGCCTCAATCGATCCGCCAATCGCGGCCTCCGGCACGCGCACCTTCACCGCATTCTGTGTTCCGCCAATTACTTGGCTCGTGCTGAAGGAGATTTCCTGGCCGTTCGGATGCACGCGCAGTTCGCGTTCCACCGCGTCACCGGTGGTCGTGTTGTGCGCCGTCACTCGTTGTTTCGCATTTTTCGCGCTATGAATCGCCCGGTAAGTAAACACCGCGCTCGCGTCCCCATTCGCCGCCACCGTCAACTTCTGTTGCGGCGCGGACAGCATCGCAAACCACGGCTCGGCCTTCAGTTCCGCGAGAATCGTTTGCGGCTGCTCCAGGTAATTCCGCAGCACCACCGGCTGGCTGATCTGGTCGCCTTCCGTCAGCACTTTGGGTGGATCATTCTCCACAAAAAACGGCTGAAAACTTCGCAACTCTTTCTCCGCCACACCAATCTGTCCGCCAATCGTCGAAGCAATCACCGACATCTTCCACGCCGTGATGTTGTCCCCCATCGGGAAGCGGATCTTCGCGTGCCCGTTTTCATCGGTGATTACTTCCGGCCGCCACACCAGAGTTTCAGGAAAATACTTCCGCAACTTCGGAGTAAACAGCGGTTTTTCCACCGGCGTCGAACTTGGGGCCCGTTCTGGCAATGTCACAACAGTCTGCGCCAGCGACAATCCTGATACCAGCGTCGCAGTCGTCTGCAGGTCTGTCCTAGCGGCTTCCACCGTCACCATTTCCGTCGAGCCGCCGACCTGCAAAGTGAAATTCACTTTGGTCGTGTCGCCCGCAAGCACCGGAACCCGCAGCACCGTGCTGGTCACGAATCCCGAAGCCCCGCACTTCAGGTCGTAAATTCCCGCCGGCAAATTGGAAAATCCGTACGTTCCCTGGAGGTCGCTGGCCTCCGTGTACACGACGCCGGTTTCGGATTCCGCAGTGATAGTTGCATTTAAGACCACTGCCCCGGTCGCATCGGTAACCACGCCCGTGATCGCTCCTCGTCCTCCCGCGAGCGGCTTCTGCTCTTTCGTGGGCATCGCGCGAATGTCCTTGCTGCTTCGCTCCGCCGTCACTCGATTGAATTCCGCCAACGGGAATGAGTGACTGAGGTCGCTCGGAGAGCCTTCGCCGTAACTCGACACCGTGAAATACTCGACCTCCTCCGTAACCGGCGTCGTTTGCGTATCGCGGTGCGATTCCCCCGCTGCATCCGTATACGTCCGCACATCAATGCGGTCGCTGTACCGTTTTTGCTTGCGAAACGTGTAGTAGTAAAGATGTCCCCAGGGATCCGTCAGCTGCTCCGGCGTCAACTTCGCCCGCGCCAGCACCGGCTTCAGCGCATCCTCGTTCTGGGGAAAAGCTTTCGTCAGCGCGTACTGCTCTGCCAGCGCTTTGGCCAATGCTTCACTCTGGGAAGTGAAATACTGAATCTGGGACGTCCATTCCTCCACGTCGTCCCACGAACGGTGTCCTTTACCGTCGAATATTCCGTCCGGCCCCGCGCTGCTCACCTGAATCCGGTATGCGCTTAGAAGTACATCGAATTCATAGCGGTAGAGATTCCCCCACGGGTCCCGCAGCGTATCCAGATCAATGCCACGGTTTTTTATCTCCTCACGCAGCGTCGGATAATCTCTGATGAATTTTCCCGATTGCGCGGCGTACTCTTTCACGGCCGCGTTGATTGCCATTCCTGTCTTGCCGAAGTACGACCATTCGAAATGCGAGGCGATAAAGTCGTCCTCCGTCCCCGGCCGCTTGTCGATCCCATTGCTCACCAGGTGGAGAAAACTCTTCGCTCTGCGGACTCCGAACACCGCACGGAACGGCACGCCCCAGGGATCACAAACGTGATCGAAATCAATTCCCGCGGCTTTCAGCGCCTCGCGAACTTCTGCTTCGTCGTGGGGGTACTCACCCTTCACCAGGGCCCAATTCTTCAGCGCCTTATTCGTTTCTTGCAGCTCCGCTTGTACTTCTTTGTCGAATTCACCACCCGATCCCGCTCCATTCCAGCCTGACGCCGCATAATCGTCGGCCGCACTCCACCACGGCCCAAATCTCGTGTGCACCATCCCTTCCGCCACTAGGTCCAGCTCCTCCGGGAAAGGTTTGCTCGCATCCAGATTTAGCAGGTCGCGGTAACTGACTCCTCCGATGCTCTGGGCATAAAACGGATTGAAATATTCCCAAATGGAAAAGCCGTAGCCTCTTCCGAACTCTTCATCCGTGCGCACGCGTTCCGCCACCGCACGGTCGTACACCAGTACGCCCAGCGCGCTTTCCACCGGCTTGCCGTCCGGCGCCTGCACGTCCAGATCGCTGGACACTGTTTCGCCCGGATTGAAAACTGCCTTTTTCATCCCCACCTTCACGTCCAGCTCTTCCTTCGCCGGATACAAAATCTGTCTGCGGTCGCTCAGCGTCGCATCCCCAGTCTTCTTGGGCGTCATGCAATACGCCGCCACGTAGATTTCGCCGTGGAATCGCGGTTCGAACGGCACTTTGATTTTTCCGTGCCCCTCATTCAATTTCACCGCCAGCGAGCGCAGTAACCCCTCCTGGCTCCACACGTTGACGATGGCTTCATTTACTTTCGCGGTGGTGGTGATTTCCGCTTCGATTGGGCCGCCGGGATGGTAAAGCGTGTGGTTCGTGCGCACGCGAATGTATTCGGCATCCAGATCCGCGCCGATCTCTTCGCTGTATACCCCGCTCTTTCCTTCTTTGTCCCGGGCTTCCAATACGAGTTGCGCATTGCGCGAGGTGTACAGCTCATCGGAATTGTAGTAGTCCCAATACGGGCGCCCGAGTCCGTGCGTAACGCGAATCACTTTTTCCGGCAGCGGCGCCAATTCCACGCGCCCGATCCCGTAGCGGTTGGTGTGAAAATGCCCGAGCGGAGATTTGCTCGTCTCGTCGTATGGCGCGCCTAGTTCTTCTTCCGCGATCGGCTTTGCCGCGCTAATCTCTCCCTCTGTGGACGCCGGCGTTCCGTCGGCGTACGAAGTTGTGACATAGAAAAGCAGGTTTCCCGCGTTTAGGTTCGAGCCTCTCTCCAGAATGTAGATGTGAATCGGCTGCGCGGTAATTCGCAAATTGAAGCGCCGCTGCTCCGTCCGTCCTGTCGAGGCGTCCGTCAGGTACGCCGCCAGCGACACATCTCTAAAGCGTTGGTAACTGCTTTCCTGAAAATTCTTGAACTCCTGTGCGAAATCAATTTTCGCGTGAAAATGCCCTTCTCCATCCAGTTCTCCCATGACCGGCTCGGATTCCTCGGCCTCCCACTTCTGTTCCTGGTAATTCCATTTGCGCTCCTGCTGTTTCACGACTTTCACTTTTCCGTGCTGCACGGGCTTCCCGAAGAGATAATCCGCGTGCACATCCACGACGGGATTCTGTCCCGGCAAGTAGTAGGGTCGATCGGGTTCGGCCAATACCGTGTAGGTGGGTAGTTCGTAACGGCTGACACGGACAGAAGTCTCTGCCGTAGTTTCTTGTGTGTAATCGTTTTTTTCCTTGTACTCCAGTTTGGCGGTTAATCTCTGCTCTCCGAGCTGCAGCATGTTCGGGATTTCCCAGTCGGCCCTGGCAATCCCGAATCGCGACGTCGTCACCTTCTGGTGGAATTGCTCCTGTCCTTCTTCATCCTCGATCGCCAGGTCGATTGACGCTCCCGGCATCGCCTTTTTGTCTCCGCCAAACGCCATCAGCCGCACGTGCACCGTTTGCCCCGGCTGGTACAGCGGTTTGTCCGTGCTGATGCTTATGTGCGGCGGAGGCGCGTCTGGGAACTGAAATTTCAGCGATGCTTCTTCGTTGAACGCGCCGCGTACTACTGTCGCGGTAAGTTCCCCTTCCTGATCCTCCGGCTTCGCCGGCAACGTGAACGTCGCAACCGCGTTGCCGTCTTCATCTGTCGTCACTCTCCGCTTCACGGTCTTTGTATCGTCGTTCCCGATCTCCATCTCCACGCGGACCGTCTGTCTTGCCAGAGGTTTTCCATCACGCGAACTCAAAACACGCAAGCGCACCGGGTATTGTGTTCCCGGTTCAACATTCTTTGCCGCCGCCATTCGAATCTCGAATCCATCCTGAATCACGCGGCCAAATTGCACGATTCCGCCTGCAACGGGGAGCCCGGAGTCCGCGCTTGGAAAAAAAATGTACTGGAGCCGGTACCAGCCCAATCCCGAGGAGGAATCGCTCGGCAAGTTCTTCGCGGCCCAGTCCAGCTTCTCCACCGTTTCGCCCGGCTGCTCGCTAAAGGAACCCCAAGTCGATGCCGCCACCCGGTCGTCCTGATCCAGCAATTCGATTGCAAAGGTTCCCGAGACCGGCTTGTTGGATGGATTGAAGACGGGAAATTCCAGCCGCGGATTTGGCAGCAAGTGAAATTGAATTCGTTCTTCGATGACGCGCAGCGCGTTAGCGTCTTTCTCGGCAGCGGCAGCGCGCCCCGCCATGCAGATGGCCAGAAAGAGAGCAATGCCAAACCATTTTCGCATCTTGGACATGAATCACCCCGTCTCGCGCACTTCGAACAGGCTATCAGTCGCGCGCACACTCGCGGCGAAATGTTCGCCGTCCGTTAGCAATCAGGCGACACTTCGCTCTTCGGCTTCTCTCGAAGCCGTTCGCACCGCAAGATTTCAATTGTTAGGACCCGTCCCGGGGATTGGTTGCAAACTTGGATGCAGCATTTCGAACAACAGAGGCCAGATGCGATGCAGTTTTTTTCAATGTTGCCGCAAAGGAGAGTACTAGGATTCTCGGACGGACTACCTCCGCATGGCGCTCCTCTGCTGATGCATGGTCACAGCTTGCGGGAAATTTACTCCCTCGACCTGAAGTTTCCCTGAAGCAGCTTTCTTACAAGCCTGCGATCACTTCGATTTCCACCAGTGCGTCTTTCGGCAGCCGCGACACCTGCACCGTCGAGCGCGCCGGCGGCGCCGCGGTAAAATGCTTCGCATACTCTTCGTTCATTGCCGCAAAATCATTCATGTCCTTCAGGAAAACCGTTGTCTTCACTACGTGATGGAGATTCACGCCGGCTGCTTCCAGAATTCCTTTCACGTTTTCGAGCACGCGCTCGGTCTGCTCGCGAATGTCCCCGCCGGTCATCTCCCCTGTTTTCGGATCCAGCGCCACCTGCCCCGAAACATACAAGAGTCCATTCGCGCGGATGGCTTGCGAGTACGGCCCGATCGGCTTTGGTCCTTTTTCGGTCAAGATGACTTGCTTCATGTCGTAGTCTCCTTTCAGATGGGGCCGCTGCCGCAACCTCTGCCCTGTGCCTGGCGCAAGGTTCTCGGGCACTTCTTGCCGAATGATTGTAGCGGGGAAAAGTTAGAAGAAAAAGCAGGGCCGTGAAGAATGTACAGAGTCGAATTGCTGCGCATTGTTCGCGAGAGGCGGGAGAACGGTCGCTGAATTCGTTCGCTCGCGAAACTTTCACGTTATTCGAACAGGAACGGATCGGCGCGACTTGCCTTCGCTCGCGAAACTTTTACGTCATTCGAACGCTAGCGAATTAGCGCGACCTGCGGCCGCGCAGGCGCACAAAACCGGTTCCGGAATGGTTGCGCGTCGCTTCCCGCAGCGCCGCTTCCTTGTCGGCTTGCGCGTCGGTCATGCCCTGATTGATGCGCTCCATAATTTGCTTTTCGGTCAGGCCGGTATTTTTCAGCCGGCCGATTTCCGCGCTACTCATGGTGGGCTGGCCTTGCATGCGGCGGTGCAAAATCACATCCACGGAGCGATCCGAGAGCCCCACCAGCCGTAGCATGACGGCGTCGCCGCTGATGATATCGAGCTGATCCACCTTCGCAATTTCCAGAATCACATTCTCCGAGTAACCCGCGTGCGCAAGATTGACGGCGGAATCCGCGCTGGTAAAAAGCCGGTGATGGTCACGGGCATCGGTAATCAAGGTGACGCAGGAATCATCGCTGATTCCCGCCTGCTTCAACTTCACAAGCTGCACCACTTCCACATCGGAAGTGTTTAAAGTTTTGAGCTGCTCGACGTTGCTCGAAAACATCCCCGCCTGGTCGAGCGGACGATAATCCGTGAGCGGATGCGTGTCGCATCCACTAATCCGGAAGAGGACGAACACCCCGAGAAGCATGAGCTTGGGCCGCATGATTCCATTGTAGCGGTGGCAACAGGGTAGACCCCCGGGTGTGTTGTGGGAGATACCCGGCGAAAGTACAGGTTGCCAGAAGCGGGCGGATAGCCGCAGATAAAAAGAATCTTCCCTGGAGCGAAATTGGCGCGAGGCAAATGGTAAGAGATCATTGAGATTGGCCGGCCTGGTAGACGCGTTCGACGCCGTAAACACCGGAGATTTTGCGGATATTGACGAGGATGGTTTCGAGCTGACGCTTGTCGGCAATCTCGAGATTAGCGTCGATGCGGGCATTGGTACGATCGGGGCGGCTTTCGAGGCTGTGAATGTTCGAGCCGGCGCCGCTGATGACCGCTGTAATTTCAGCAAGCAATCCGGCGCGATCTTTTGCACGAATGGTTAGTTGCACGGGAAACGTGGCAGTGCTGGCCCCGCCCCACTCGACGGCGATGCGGCGTTCGGTCTGGTACAGAAGATTCTGCACGTTCGGGCACGTGCGGGTATGCACGGCGACGCCGCGGCCGCGTGTGATGTAGCCGACAATTTCGTCGCCGGGGATGGGGTTGCAACACTTGGCGCGGTAGACGAGAAGATCGTCATGGCCCTTGACGATGAGCGGGGCTTCGCCAAAACCGAGCATGCGCTTGACGGTCTTGACGAGCGTGTGCTTGGAATCGGCGGCCTCGGACTCTTCCGTCTTCGCCGGTTCGCCCAGGAGCCGCGCGAGGACCTGGCGGGCGGAATATTTTCCGAAACCGACGGCCGCGAAAAGATCCTCGATTTTGGAGAGGCCGTAAGCCTCGGAAAGCTTGAGCAGGTCCGCTTCCGGAATTTTCTTCAAGCTGCGGCCGAAGTGGCGCGCTTCGTTTTCGAGCAGGCGCTTGCCCATCTCGGTGGCCTCTTCGCGCTCCTGCTCATTGATCCAGTGGCGGATCTTGCTTTTCGCGGATGAGGATTTGACGAAGCTGAGCCAGTCGCGGCTGGGGTGGTGGCCCTTCTGCGTGAGAATTTCGACGACATCGCCGTTGGAGATTTCATGGCGCAGCGAAACCATCTGGCCGTTTATTTTCGCGCCGACACACTGATGCCCCACTTCGGTGTGCACCATGTAGGCAAAATCAACAGGCGTGGCACCACGAGGAAGTTCCAGCACCCGGCCCTTGGGGGTAAATGCGTAGACTTCCACGGGGGCGAGATCGACTTTCAACGTGGAAAGAAATTCGCCGGGTTCCTGAAGCTCCTGGGACCATTCAATGAGCTGGCGCATCCAAGTGATGCGTTGGTCGTCATCCTCAGAGCCCGGTTTGCCAACTTTGTATTTCCAGTGAGCGGCGACGCCTTCTTCGGCGATGCGGTGCATTTCCTGGGTGCGGAATTGAACCTCGAAGGGCTGCCCGGCGTGCAATACGGTAGTGTGCAACGACTGATAAAGGTTCGGCCGCGGCATGGCGATGTAGTCCTTGAAGCGGCCAGGCACGGGGCGCCAGATGTGGTGGATGACGCCCAGCGCGGCGTAGCAGCTGCGTTCCGAGTCCGTGATGACGCGCACGGCGAGCAGGTCATAGACCTGATCGATGCCGGTTTCCTGGCGAATCGTCTTGCGATGCACGGAATACAAGCCTTTGACGCGCGCTTCGAGTTCCGCGGGGATACTGGCTTCGACGAGTTTCGTGCGGATGGTGGCCTGCACTTCCTCGAGGAATTTTTTGTGGAACGGAGCTTTATCGCTGACTTCTTTTTGCAGGGCGAAGAACGCTTCGGGTTCGAGATAGCGGAAAGCGAGATCTTCGAGTTCGCCGCGGACAACGCCCATTCCGAGGCGATGCGCGATGGGCGCGTAGATGTCCAAAGTTTCGCGCGCGATACGCTGCTGCTTTTCGGAGTCAAGATATTCGAGCGTGCGCATGTTGTGCAGGCGATCGGCCAGCTTGACGAGGACGACGCGGACGTCGTTCACCATGGCGAGAAGCATTTTGCGGACGTTTTCGGCCTGGCGCGTTTCGGGCGCCATCATGTTCAAGCGGCCGATTTTCGTCACGCCTTCGACAAGGCGAGCGACTTCTTCGCCGAAGCGTTCGGTGATGCGGGCGACGGGATACTCGGTGTCTTCGATGGCGTCATGAAGAATCGCGGCGGTGAGCGTGGTGGCGTCGAGGCGCATGTCGGCGAGAATGTGGGCGACTTCGAGGAGATGCGAGAGGTAGGGTTCGCCCGAACTGCGGAACTGGTCGTGGTGGCGTTCGGAAGCGATTTCGTAGGCGCGGCGCACCATCCAGGGATCTTCGGATGGGCGATTCTTGCGTAGTTTTTCGAGCAGCTCTTCGAGACTGGCATCGAGCTGGCGAACGGCGCGGTCGCGGTTGAAGCTCAGCGGAATTTTGTCCGGCGAGGGCATGGGTTAGTTTACGCCAGGAGGGGCGCCTCCGAGAAACGGATTGCCACAGAGGCACTGAGGTACACAAACGGAGATAGGGTGAACCAACGGGTGAGTACCTCGCGTTTTCTGGCAAAGAGTGCAGAATCGGCTGAAAACAAAAGAGTTGAGTTTTTGGTGAGCGCAAAAAAGTGCAAAATCGTGCAAAAGAGTACGCAAGAGTGTGAAGGGAAAGAGGATAGCGCGAAAGCTCGTGGAAAGGTCGGCACTCTGAATGGCGAGGGGATACCCGCCGTCAAAGGCAAAAGAGTGCGGAAGCGATTGATAAACAAAGAGTTGTGATACGTCCGTTATGAGGGGCAGTACGCAATCCACTGAAAAGAAGGGGCTTGAATGGAGAGACAACAAAACTGGATCACTTGCGCAGAGAGAAGTTCGAGCTTGGCGAGTGGCAAACACGCGAAATTGTAGCATTAAACTATAGCTTGCGTCAAGTCATTATTTCGATACCATTCGAATGGAACGGTAAGACGTTGAAATGTTGCAGGTTACAGGTTTGAAGGTTGAGATTCATGAATGGGACGCGGGTGGAAAAGCGGAAAATCTCGCGGAAAAGGCTTAAGCTCTCCATCTTATGAAGATTGTTGGACAACAGACTCGGCTAGCAGGGTCAGACCTGAGCAACCACCTTGCGTGCGAGCACTTGACCACGCTCGACTTGCAAGTGGCGCGAGGCGAGCGGACGGCGCCGGATTGGGCAGCGCCAGATCTGAAAGTGATCCAGGAGCTGGGGCTGAGGCACGAGGCCGCCTATCTCGCTCATCTTTCGGCGCAGGGGTTGGTGGTTGAGAACCTAGGGCGTATCGATCACAAAGAGGAAGAGCGGCTGCAGGCGGAGACGCTCGCGCTGATGGAGCGCGGCGCGCAAGTGATCGCGCAGGGGGCCCTGAGCGATGGGGAATGGTTTGGGCGGCCAGACGTTCTGCGACGCGTGGAGAAGCCGAGCAAGCGGTGGGCATGGTCGTACGAAGTGGCGGACACAAAGCTGGCGCGAGAGACGAAGGCGACGACGATTCTGCAACTGTCGCTGTATTCGGATTTAGTGGCGAGAATTCAGGGGACAGTGCCGGAGTTTTTGTGGGTGGTGCCGCCAGGCGAAGGATACCCGGGTGAAAAATATCCGGTGCTGGAGTATGCAGCGTATTACCGGCATGTGCGAAAACGATTGCTGAAGGCGGTGGGTGAGGATGCGGACAAAGACACTTATCCGGAGCCGGTGGACCACTGCAGTGTGTGCCGATGGTTCAAGGAGTGCGATCAGCGGCGGCGGGCCGATGATCATCTGTCGCTGGTGGCAGGAATCCGGAGGCAGCAGCGGGATCAATTTGAAGTGTGGGACGCAGAAACGATGGCGAAGCTCGCGCGGTTACCGATTCCGCTGGGGGAGCGGCCCAGGCACGGATCGAAGGCGGGGTACGAAAAGGTGCGGGAGCAAGCGCGTGTGCAGGTGGAGGGGCGAACAGAAAAGAGGTTGAAGCATGAGCTGCTCTTGCCTGTTGTGGAGGGAATGGGATTTTGCCGGCTGCCGGAGCCTTCGGCGGACGACATGTTTGTGGATTTGGAAGGCGATCCGTTTGTGGGAGAGAACGGGTTGCAGTATCTCTTTGGGTTTGCGGTGCTCGATCTGGCAGGAGAATTGAAATACGAAAAACGATGGGCTTTGAATCGTGAGGAGGAGAAAAAGGGATTTGAGTGGCTGGTAGACGAAATCATGCGGCGGCGAGAAGCGCATCCGAAGATGCACGTGTACCACTTCGGGGCTTACGAGCCAGGAGCGCTGAAACGTTTGATGGGAATGTACGCGACGCGGGAAGACGAGATTGACCGAATGCTGCGCGCGGGCGTGATGGTGGATTTGCACCAGGCGTACAAGCAGGGAGTGCGGGCGAGCGTGGAGGAGTATTCGCTGAAAAAAGTGGAACCGTTTTATGGATTCGAGAGAAAGACGCCGCTGGAAGCTTCGCGCGCCGCGATGCGATACATAGAGCATCGATTGGAGTTGGGCTGGGGGGATGAAGAACTGCCAGAGAAGTTTCGTGAGGCGATGGAGGGATATAACGGGGAGGATTGCGTTTCGACGGCCAAGCTGCGGGATTGGCTGGAGGCGGAGCGGAAAAAGGTTCTGGACAACGGAACAAGTGTGCCTCGCTTCTCTGATAGGGATGAGAAAGCGTCTGAAGAAACAGAGAAGCAGCAGACACGAGTAGCGAAATTAGTCGAACAGCTCACGAAGGACATATCTGCAAATCGTGAGGAACGCACGAAGGAGCAGGAGGCGCAGTGGCTCCTAGCCCAACTACTCGATTGGCACCGGCGAGATGCCAAACCAAAAGCTTGGCGCTATTTCGATCTCCGCGGAATGGACGACGCGGATTTAATGGAAGAAAGAGACGCCGTGTCGGGCCTCGTCTGGATGGGCAGCGTTACATCGCCCAACGGCTCGATAGCCGATCGCTATTCGTTTCCAAACCAGGAAACAAATGTTCGAGTGGACGACCGAAAAGAAGTTCACCAGAAGGGGCAACGAATTGGGACGGTTGTAGCAATGGATCCAATTGGCCGGACTATCGACATAAAGAAAATCAGCGAGGCCACGGGTTTTCATCCGACCTCCATTTTCGTGAAGGAGCCATATCGCAACGCCAAAGCGCAGCAGGACTCTTTGTACCGACTCGGTTGCTGGGTCAGAGACAACGGCATGTCCGCGGACGGCCCCTGGCGTGGTGTGCGAGACTTCTTGATGCGAAAGCCTCCCGGACTATCGAATTCGGAAAGCCTACAAATCAGCGGTGTCGAGGATTTCGGAGACGAGTTGACTCGCGTCGTTTCGGCACTGAACTTTTCCGTTCTTGCCGTGCAGGGTCCACCGGGATCCGGTAAAACTACGAGTGCAGCGCGTGCAATCGAAGCGCTAGTGACCGAACGAAAGATGCAAATTGGCGTTACGGCCCTAAGTCACAGTGTCATCCGCAATTTGCTTGGGACGATCGTTACCGAAGGATCGGGCTCCGTCCGGTGCATGCATAAATCCGACGGGAAGGAAGATGTCAGCAACGAAGAAATAGTGGTCACGACCAAGAACGAGGTCGCGCTGAATGGTCTGAAACAAAGGACCGTGGATGTTCTTGGAGGAACGAGTTTTCTCTGGGCTCGTGAAGAGTTTGTGAATTCCGTGGATGTCCTGTTTGTGGACGAAGCGAGCCAAGTATCACTCGCCGACGTATTGGCTATTTCGCAGGCCGCGAAGAGCGTTGTACTAGTAGGCGACCCACAGCAATTGGCTCGTCCGGGAGACGCCTCCCACCCACCTGGAGCGGAGCTGTCAGGTTTGGAACACATTTTGATGGATCCTCAGTTGGGCAAACTGAAAACCATGCCGGAGTCTTTGGGCTTGTTCATCGACGAAACAAAGAGATTGCATCCAAAGATCTGTAAGTTTACTTCAGGGGCCTTCTATGAAGGCCGGTTGCACTCCCGTGCCTTCACTCGTAGTCGAGTTATCGAGGGGCATCCATGGCTAAAGGGAGCCGGCTTGTGGTTCGTTCCAGTACAACACGAGGGAAATCGGAACTCGAGCGTCGAAGAAGTCGATATGGTCGCGCGAATTGTGGAAGGGCTGCTCAAGCCGAACGTAAAATGGTTCGACCGCGCTGGTAAGAGTCAGCGATTGAAGGAAAAAGATATTTTAGTAGTGGCGCCGTATAACGCACAGGTCTCTGATCTAGGGGCCAGACTTCCAAAATTGTCTGTTGGTACCGTCGACAAATTTCAAGGCCAGGAGGGAGCGGTGGTGATTTATTCGCTGACGACGTCTTCGCCGGAAGACGCGCCGCGCGGGATGGAATTCTTGTACAGCTTGAACCGATTGAATGTGGCGACATCGCGGGCGATGACGACAGTGATTTTGGTGGGCAGCCCAAAGCTCTTCGAACCGGAATGCAGAACGCCGCGGCAGATGCAACTGGCGAACGCGTTTTGCGGTTATCTGGAAATGGCCAGCGTGTGTGATCCCTCCTCGATTTAGGTGAGGCCCGATAAGAAGAATGGCTGACAGACGGTATGTGCGGAAGACCCAACGCAGCGATTGCCAGCCAGACTTTAAAGCCCGGCGTCTGCGTAACGGAAAAAGAAGATAAAATGGAAGTGCGGGGCCTGGAACTTGATGGATGCGAGGGAAAAGATGAAGGGAATCGTGAGATTGGCTGGAGCAGCGGTCATGGCAGGCATTTGCCTGTTGCCTGTGCGTGCGCAGGAAGTGAGAACCGGCGGTGAGGGCGTTGCGGCGAAAGACGAATTGCGCAAGTTGATCTCGACGGCATTGACGGCGGCACGGCGGAACGATGAAGGGAAACTTAAAGAGATTGCGCACGAAATGATAATCCCGAATTACGAGGCGTGGTTCAAAACAACGTTTGGCGAAGAGCGGGGCGCGGGGATGGGGACACCTTACGGGAGAAACCTGGAGCGAGAGGAGAGATCGATCCCGTGGGTGCTTGGGTTGATGGCGAAGAAGGAGGGCGCACTGCTCGTGGAAGACGTGAGAGAGCCACTAACTTCGGGCGAAAACTGGTGCGCGAAAGCGCTGGTGGACACAGCGAAGAAGGATACTGCCTTTTATCTGGTGACTCTCGAGCAGGCGCAGAGCGATGGAACCAAGAGATACTCGTCCGCCGGATACTTCACGCTCGTCGAAGGGGCGTATCGCCGGTTGGATTGTTTTGATTTGGGCTTGTCCGCCGGACCGGGGCACAGAATCGTGGGGCCCCTCAGGGTCGGCGGGAATGTACAGGCTGCAAGAATCATCAACCGCGTGCAGCCGGTGTATCCGGAAGATGCGCGGCTCGGCCGCATTTCGGGAACGGTGCGACTGCACGTGATCATCGGCACAGACGGAACGATGAAGCAATTAGAAGTGATCTCAGGCCATCCGATGCTGCAGAAGGCGGCGCTCGACGCCGTGAGGCAGTGGCGGTATCAACAGACTTTGCTAAACGGGGAGCCGGTGGAAGTGGATACGACGATCGACGTTATTTTCGCACTCAACTGATGAATCGTCATTGAGTGAATCGCAAGCGTGCGCCGAGAACTTCCGGAAGCCCCAAAGAAGAAGGGCGTCTGGAAGGACGCCCTTGGAGATAAATCGATTAATTAAAGGAAGAATCCAAGCGCCGAATCAGGACACCGCCTGGGGCTGTTCGGAGCGCTTTTGCTTGATTTCTTTGACCTTGTCGAGTAAATCGTCGGCCTGTTTCTGGAGGCTCTCGCGCTCCTCGGCAGACTCGACCATATCGGCCTTGCGGCGATAGAGCAGGTTCAGGTAGGCCATGGCGTCATCGTAATCGGACCGGATCTGAAGGGCTTTCTGGAGAACCCCGATGCCCTCCTCAACCATGGGCCCGCATTTGGCCACGTAGTCGGCTCGAACGGCCGACGGCATGGGATCGGTGTCCTTGATCTGCTTGGTGACGTGATCTTTGTTGTAGGCAGCGCGAAGTTCCAGGTTCACGCGCTGCGCCATGGCCCAAT
>Ga0307479_10003138_pt1 | contig 15025 bp, 14 predicted proteins | sample atmos_gasesECM4C_FD_203743 | JGI IMG/M metagenome (GOLD analysis project Ga0307479, IMG submission 203743) | Hardwood forest soil microbial communities from Morgan-Monroe State Forest, Indiana, United States - atmos_gasesECM4C_515 | ecosystem: Environmental > Terrestrial > Soil > Temperate... | reverse complement strand
AGCCTCCGTGCGGATGCGATCAACGCCGATATCTCAAACCAGCCGGGCGTTCCCAACTTCCTGCCCGTCGGCGACACCCAGGCGCTGCGCGTGATGCCGACCGTCGGGCTCGAATACCGCTACCCCTTCATCAACGTGCAGCCGTGGGGCTCCACGACGGTCACGCCGATCGCGCAGGTCATCATCCGGCCCAATGAAAGCTATGCCGGCAAGCTTCCCAACGAGGACGCGCAGAGCCTGGTGTTCGACACCTCCAATCTGTTCAGCGTCGATAAATTCTCAGGCTACGACCGCGTCGAGGGCGGCGGGCGCGCCAACGCCGGCGTCGAGGCCACCACGCAATTCGACCGCGGCGGCACGGTCACCGCGGTGTTCGGACAGTCCTATCAACTGTTCGGCCTCAACTCGTTCGCGGTCAGGGATGTCACCAATACCGGCGTTGATTCCGGCCTCGCCACGACGATATCGAACTATGTCGCCAGCGTGAACTATGCGCCGAACCGGACCTATACGTTCAGCACCCGCGCGCAAATGGACCAGGCGACCGGGAGCGTGCAGCGCTTCGAGGCGGAGGGCCGCGCCAATTTCGATCGCTGGTCGCTCGGCATGACGTTCGGCGACTATGCCGCGCAGCCGGATATAGGTAACCTGACCCGCCGAGAGGGACTGCTGGGCTCTGGCTCGGTCAAGGTTGCGTCAAACTGGGTGGTGACGGGCGCTGCGCGCTGGGATCTGGTTGCAAACCAGATCAACCAATACGTCGTCGGCGCAGGCTATGTGGACGACTGCTTCGTGCTGGCCGCCAACTATGTCACGTCCTTTTCTTATGCCACTACCACCTCGCCGCCGGTGCTCAGCCACGCGTTCATGCTGCAGCTTGGCCTGCGCACGATTGCCAACACCTCATCGTCGAGCTCTGGGGCGGGCATTCAGTAGAATCTCGTGCCGGTAGGTTTCTCGGAGGGACGAAACCTCCGGCGCGGCGCCAGCCTCATTCGGATCGGTCGATTTAGCGAAGATGATCATGACGACCAGGTTCTCTCATCGCTCTTGGGCTCTGGTAGCGGGTTATGCCGCAGCCATGATCTTGACGGTTTGCATCGCGCCCGCGCGCGCGCAGACCGTCGTCGTCATGGTCAACGGCGAGCCGATCACCGACTTCGACATCGAGCAGCGCTCCAAGCTCGACTTCCTGTCCGCCCACAAGCAGGCGGCCCGGCAGGACGTCATCAACGAGTTGATCGACGAGAAGTTGAAGATCAAGGAAGCCAAGCAATTCAGCGTCGACCCCACTGCTTCCGATATCGATCAGGCCTTCGCGCAGATGAGTTCGCGGATGCGGATCACACCGGATCAACTGACGAAATCGCTCGAGACCCAGGGCATCCGCGCCGACACGCTGAAGGCGCGGCTCAAGGCCGACATGGTCTGGACCAGCCTCGTGCGCGGCCGCTACAAGGAGCGCTTGCAGGTCGGCGAGAAGGACGTTGATGCCGCAGTCAGGGCCGAAGGCGGCGACGAACAGCAGAAGGCCGACGCCTTCGAATACAGGATGCAGCCGGTCGTGCTGATCGTTCCTCACGGGTCGGCGCAAGGCGCGGTCGAGGCCAGGCAGAAGGAGGCCGAGACATTGCGCGCGCGGATACAAACCTGCGACGAGGCCAAGGCCTATTTCAAAAGCATAACGAACGCCGCTATCCCCGACCCCGTGGTCAAGACGTCGGCCGACATTCCCGAAGTGCTGCGCAAGATGCTTGACGATACCCCTGTCGGTCATTTGACCCCGCCCGAAGTGACCAAGCAGGGCATCCAGATGGTGGCGCTGTGCGCGCGCAAGCCGACCACCGTCGATACCCCGAAGAAGAAGGAAATGCGGGAAAAGATCTATGCCCAGAAATACGAAGCGACGGCGAAAACCTACCTGCAGGAGATCCGCGGGAAGGCGATGATCGAATATCGCTGACCCATGGCCAGGCCGCTCGCGCTGACACTGGGCGAACCCGCAGGCATCGGGCCCGACATCACCATCAAGGCGTGGCTACAAAGGGATGAGCTGAAGCTCCCGGCATTCTATCTGCTCGGCGATCGCGATTTCATCGGCAGGCGCGCTCACGCGCTCGGCGTCGACATCGAGCTCGCCGACGTCGGCGCCGACGGCGCAGCCGCCGCGTTCGCGCGGGCGCTGCCGGTGGTCTCGACCGGCCGCGCCGCGACCGCGCAGCCCGGCCGGCCCGACGATCGCAGCGCGGACGCGGCGCTGGCTTCGATTCGCCAGGCGGTCAACGATGTCGCCGCCGGACGAGCCGGCGCGGTCGTCACCAATCCGATCGCCAAGGGCGTTCTCTACCGCGCCGGCTTCCGGCACCCCGGCCATACCGAATATCTCGCCGAACTTGCGGCGTCGAACGGGCATGTGCCACAGCCCGTCATGATGCTGTGGTCGCCGGTGCTTGCCGTCGTGCCCGTGACCATCCACGTATCGGTTCGCGAGGCCGCAGCTCAGCTGACGACCGACCTGATCGTCAGCACGGCGCGCATCGTGGCTGCGAGTCTGAAATCCCGCTTCGGCCTCGCCCATCCGCGGCTTGCGATATCCGGTCTCAATCCCCACGCCGGTGAGGACGGCACGATCGGCACCGAGGAGACGACTGTGATTGCGCCCGCGATCGAAGTTCTGCGCGGCGACGGCATCGACGTCAGAGGGCCGCTGCCGGCCGATACCATGTTCCATGACGCCGCGCGCAAAAACTATGATTGCGCGATCTGCATGTATCACGACCAGGCCCTGATCCCGATCAAGACGCTGGCCTTCGACGACGCCGTCAATGTGACGCTCGGCCTGCCCTTCATCCGCACCTCGCCCGACCATGGCACGGCGTTCGACATCGCCGGCACCGGCCGCGCCAATCCGGCAAGTCTGATTGCGGCCTTGCGGCTCGCCGAGCGCATGGCGGCTGCCCGGGCGCCATGAGCGCGATCGACGACCTGCCGCCGCTGCGCGAGGTCATCCGCGAACATGGGCTGTCGGCGCGCAAATCGTTGGGCCAGAACTTTCTGCTCGACCTCAATCTCACCGCCAGGATAGCGCGCGCCGCGGGTCCGCTCGAGGGTGCGACCGTCGTCGAGATCGGCCCTGGCCCGGGCGGGCTGACCCGAGCGCTGTTGGCACTCGGCGCGGCGCATGTGATCGCCGTCGAGCACGACGCGCGCGCCATTCCGGCGCTCGAGACGATTTCCAGGCGCTATCCGGGGCGGCTCGAGATCGTCTGCGCCGACGCGCAAAGCTTCGATCCCAGGCCGTATCTCGGCGCCAGCAAAGCGAAAATCGTCGCCAACCTGCCCTACAACATCGCGAGCACGCTTCTGATCGGCTGGCTGTCGATCGAGCCGTGGCCGCCCTGGTACGACATGATGGTCCTGATGTTTCAGCGCGAGGTGGCCGAGCGCATCGTCGCGCGGGACAACGAGGAGGCCTACGGACGGCTCGGCGTGCTTGCGAACTGGCGTGCCGAGACCAAGATCCTCTTCGACATCTCGCCTTCGGCCTTCGTGCCGCAGCCCAAGGTGACGTCGTCGCTGGTGCGGCTCGTTCCGCGCCAGGCGCCGGAGCCCTGTGATCGCAGGTTGCTCGAGCAGGTCACGGCCGCAGCGTTCGGCCAGCGGCGCAAGATGCTGCGGCAGAGCCTCAAATCATTGTCGGTCGATCCGGCGCGGCTTGCCGCCGCGGCAGATGTCGAGGCGAGCCGACGCGCCGAGACCATTCCGGTCTCGGGCTTTGTTGCCATGGCGCGCGAATTGGCCGATATACGCAACGAAAAAACCAAAATAGCCTGAGGAGAACGATCATGGCGTTGATGCGCCGCCAGTCATTGGTCAAATTCGACGCCCCGCTCTGCGAAACCATCGTCGAGACGCCGAAGCCTGTCGGCAAGGAGGTGCTGGTACGCATCGAGCGCTGCGGGCTGTGCCATTCCGACCTGCACATCCAGGATGGCTATGCCGACCTCGGCGGCGGCAAACGGCTCGACACCACGCGCGGCATGACGCTGCCGTTCACGCTTGGCCATGAGATCGCAGGCGTGGTCGAGGAGATAGGCGCCGAGGTCTCGAAAGACCTGATCGGCGCCAAGAAGGCGGTATTTCCCTGGATCGGCTGCGGCCAGTGCCGCGACTGTCTCAACGGCGATGAAAATCTCTGCCTCAAGCAGCGCTTCCTCGGCGTCTCCGTCGACGGCGGCTTCGCCAGCCACGTGCTGGTGCCCGACGCCAAATATCTCCTGGACTACGATCCGTTGCCGGTGAACCAGGCGGCCACGCTGATGTGCTCGGGCGTGACTGCTTATGGCGCGTTGAAGCGGCTGGTCGAGCGGCCGCGGCAACGCAACCTATTGCTGATCGGACTTGGCGGCGTCGGCATGATGGGCCTCTCGTTCGCGCAAGCCATGTTCGAGCAGACGATTTCGGTGGCGGATTTGAATCCCGTCGCGCGGGAAACCGCACTGCAAAACGGCGCCGCGGTCGCTTACGACCCCGCCGAACCCGAAATCGCCAGACGAATTGCCAAGGAGACCGAGGGCGGTTTTGATGAGATCGTCGATTTCGCCGGCAATGAAAAATCCATGGCGTTTGCGGTTTCCGTCGTCGCGCGCGGCGGCAAGATCGTGGTGTCCGGACTGATGGGGGGCAATTTCAGCCTGCCGATGGTGCAATGGATCTACAAGCGCATGACGATCGAGGGTTTCATGGTCGGGACCCTTGCGGAAGCACGTGAGCTGATGGCGCTGGCACGCGCCGGAAAGATCAAGCCGACACCCATGAAGGAAGAGCCGATGGGTGACGTGCAGAACTGGATCGATGCATTGAGGGCCGGAAAAGTCGTGGGACGTATCGTGCTGAGAAACTAGAACCAGACACTCAAACAATGCGTCTCGCCGGCCTCACCGACAAGAAACGGGAGGAGCCGAATGACTGGGAGGACAGGTTCGATCGCAGGCGCGCTGGCCGCGCTGGCGCTTTGCGTGATTGCCACGCCTGCGCTGGCGCAGAAAAAATACGGCCCCGGCGTCACCGACACCGAGATCAAGATCGGCACCACGACGCCCTATAGCGGTCCGGCCTCGGCCTATTCGGCCGGCGCGATTTCCGCGACCGCCTATTTCGCGATGATCAACGACCAGGGCGGGGTTAACGGCCGCAAGATCAACTTCATCAGCCTCGATGATGCCTATAGCCCCCCAAAGACCGTGGAGCAGATCAGGCGGCTGATCGAGAGCGACGAGGTCGCGTTCCTGGTCAACCCCGTCGGCACCGCGACCAACATGGCCGTGGTCAAATACATCAACCAGAAGCAGGTGCCGCACCTGTTCGTGGGCTCCGGCGCCACCGTCTTCAACGATCCCGAGCATTATCCGTGGACGATGAGCTGGACGCCGCACTATGCGTCGGAAGCCGAGATCTACGCCAAATACATTCTTGCCGCGAAGCCCGACGCCAGGATCGGCATCCTCGCGCAGAACGACGATCTCGGCCGCGACTACACCATCGGCTTCAAGCGCGGATTGGGCGACAGGGCATCGACGATGATCGTGTCGTCGCTGAGCTACAACACCAGCGATCCAACGGTGGATTCGCAAGTGGTGTCGCTGAAGGCCGCGGGCGCCGACGTGTTCGTCATCTTCTCGGTGCCGAAATTCGCTGCGCAGGCGATCCGCAAGGCCTACGACATCGACTGGCACCCGCAGGAGTTCGTCTCCAGCGTCGGCTCCTCGATCGCGGGCGCCATCCGGCCCGCAGGCTTCGAGGCGGCCAAGGGCATCATCTCCGCGGCCTATCAGAAGGATCCTGCCGACCCGCAATGGCGCGACGATCCCGAGATGAAGGCGTGGAACGTGTGGATGGACAAGTACAATCCGCATGTCGACAAGAGCGACTACTATGGACCCTATGGCTACAACGTCGGCACCGCGGTGGTGCAGCTCTTGAAGAATTGCGGCGACAACCTCACCCGCGAGAACATCATGAAGCAGGCCTCCCACCTCGACATGGAGCTGCCGCTGCTGTTGCCGGGCATCCGGCTCAAGACGACGCCCACCGATCTGCGTCCGATCAAGCAGATGCGGCTGGTGCGCTTCGACGGCCAGCGCTACGTGCTGTTCAGCGACGTGCTCGTCAGCGAATGACTGGTTCAGGTGGGACGGCGCGGCGCTTTTCCCGCCTCGCCTGCGCTGCTAGTCTCGTGCTCTGACCTTTCGCGGGATGCCTCGTCAATGCGCCGGCGCTTCGACTGGACGGTAACTCGCAACCAGCTTGCGCTGGCGGTGCGCTTGTTGGCGCTCTCGACCGCCGCGCCCGCCACGGCCGAGAAGCGCGTCGCGCTCGTGGTCGGCAACTCGGCCTATCGGAACGTCACACCGCTCGACAATCCCAGCAAGGATGCGGGGCTGATGGCCGATACGCTGACGCGGCTCGGCTTCACGCTGGTCGGCGGACGCTGGCCGCGCCGGCAATTTTGACGGCGCATGGGTGGTCGTATCAGTCGGCACGACCTGGTCCGGCAGCAGCACGACGGCGGTGATCGTGAGCAGCGGCAGGATCATCGGCGAAGGCCTCACCGGAACGGTCAACCCGAGCGGGTTTACAAGCTCCGTCGGCAACTACAACGGTATCACCGTCATCAGTTCCGGCCATGTTTCCGGCCGCAGCGGTTCCGGAGCGTTCAAGCGATCGGACGGATGTGTCGGGCGCTGGACTTCGTCGAAACAGTAGCATCACTTTTTGTTGCGCAGTTCGACAAACGCACCTCGATGCTCCACCAAAATAGTGAGAAAATGGCGAGCCTGAATTACGCCCAATCCTCTCCGGAATTGCGGCCCATTACGACCCAAGTCTTAGCTCAAGGTTGCAAGTTGAATTGCGTATTTGTTGCGTTGCGTAACCGGAGGTGCAGATGGCAAACCGAACCGCGAAATGCGCGTTCGCGATCTTCGCCAGCGTTGTTGCAGGCACTCCGGTCACGATCGTTGCTTCCAGCCCGGCTCGCGCGGTCGACGACTGCCTGACCGAACCTCAGGGGCAGGCGCCGCAGGGCCAGCACTGGTTTTACCGGACCGAACACACCACCAAGCAGCGTTGTTGGTATCTCCGGGATACCAGCGAAAAGGCCGCACAGGCCGACGCATCTGCAGATGCCGCGGCGCCTGCGCAAAGCAACGAACCTGCGACGTCGCTTTCGGCGACGGATGCCTACGCCGAACTGCCCTCGCCCCGGCCGCGGGCCGACCAAAACGGTGGCGTTTCCACGACGCGACGGGCGACGGCCAACACATCGACCGCCGCAAACGCGAAAGACAATGCAACTTCGCGCGCGGCTGCGGCCAATGACAGCGTGTTTGGACCACCACCGGCCTTGTCCGGCTCACCTGAAACGTTGGGGGTGAACTCGTCGGCCGACCCCACGCCGGATACACCTGCGGCCCAGGACACGAGCACGACGCCGGAAGCAACGCCCGTGCCCACCTCGCCCGCAGCCGCAACGCCGGCTCAGAAGGAGGCAGGCTCGCTTCAGATGCTGTTGCTGGTGATTTTCGGGGCGCTGACGCTGGCGGGACTGTCGGGAAGCCTCGTCTATCGTCTCGGCCGCGCACGGCAGACGGCGCAGGCGGCCAAGCGACGGCGTGAGATCTGGCGATCGGCGGATATCGCGCGCCGCCGCGCGGCGGCCGGGACGGATAGGCAACCCAAGAATTTGGCCGCTGCGCGCGCCGATCTCACCCATCGTCGCGATACCCCACGCGCCCATAGCCGGGCCGGTGGCGTGGACGATAGACGCACCGCTGCCATCGACGCCGGTGGCATGGGCGACAATGTCGAACGCGTAGAGGCATTCCTCTCGCAGCTCTCCAAGCTGGCGGAGAGCGACGCGCGGAGCCGGCCGTCGCGCTAGAGCATGATCCGGAAAAGCATGCCCTCGGGCCACGACCCGATGGGTGCGCAGCGGTTTTCCGAAAAGATCATGCGCAATCAAGAACCTAAGCGCGATGGTGATTCAACCTGATCCCATCGCGCTTTAGACGAGGGCACGACCCGGAAGATCGGGTCGGCGGCCCTATTTCTTCTCCAACTGCCGCTGCAATTCGCGCACGAACGTCGTCAGGCCGGTGCGGCGTTCGCGCTTGAGCCGCTCGGCCTTGAGAATCGACTGCACCTCGCCAAACGCCTCGTCGATGTCGTGATTGATGACAATGTAGTCGTATTCCGCCCAGTGGCTCATTTCGTGGCTGGCGCGGCTCATCCGGCCCCGGATTACCTCGTCCGAATCCTGCGCACGCGTATGCAGCCGCTTCTCGAGATCGGCGGCCGACGGCGGCAGGATGAACACGCTGACGACGTCAGCGCGCGCCTTTTCGCGCAATTGCTGGGTGCCCTGCCAATCGATATCGAACAGCACGTCCTGCCCCGCCGACAGCGCCGCCTCGACGGGCGCGCGCGGCGTGCCGTAGCGGTTGTCGAACACGGTGGCCCATTCCAGCAATTCCTGGCGTTCCACCATCGCTTCGAAGCCTGGCTTGTCGACGAACAGATAGTCGCGGCCTTCGACCTCGCCGGGCCGCTTCGCGCGCGTGGTCGCGGAGACCGACATTTTCAGCCCCGGAATGCGCTCGATCAAAAGACGCGAGAGCGTGGTCTTGCCCGCGCCCGACGGCGAGGACAGCACGAACATCAGGCCGCGCCGTTCAAGTCCGCCCATGCGGCGACCATGAGCCATCGGTCACTCCAGATTCTGAACCTGCTCGCGGAACTGCTCGACCACGTTCTTCATTTCGAGCCCCGTATTGGTCAGTTCGATGTCGTTCGACTTGGAGCAGCAGGTGTTGACCTCGCGATTGAATTCCTGTGCCAGGAAATCAAGCCGCCGCCCGATCGGACCGCCCTTGCCGATCGTCTCGCGGGCCTGCGAGATATGCGAGGCGATGCGGTCGAGTTCCTCGCGGATATCGGCCTTGGTCGCGATCATCAACGCTTCCTGGCTCAGCCGGTCGGCATCGAATCGGTCGGAGGTATCCAACAGCGCCGCGATCTGCTCGGCGAGCCGCGCCCTGATCGCTTCGGGCTTTCGGCCGGGTGCGGATTCCGCGCGCTTCGCCAATACCTCCAATTCGTCCATGCGCTGGGCAAGAATCTGCCCGAGCGCCACGCCCTCGCGCCGCCGCATCGCAACGAGGCTGGCGAGCGCCTCGTCGAATGCGGCGGCCGCCGCGGCTTGCGCAGCCTTGTCCTCTTCCTCGTCGCTTTCGGGCTCGACGACCTCGATGACGCCCTTGATGGCGAGCAGCCCGTCGATGCTCGGCGCCACCGCGTCGATCTTGCCGGCAAGGACGCCCGCGACGTTCACGATCGCGGCCAGCACGTCCTCATTGATGCGCACCGTCGAGGCCGCGTTCGCCCGCTTGACGTTGAGATTGGCGTAGACCGTGCCGCGCGCCAACACCTCGCCGGCGCGCTTCTTGGCAATCGCCTCGAGTTCGTCCCATCCCGGCGGCAGCCGCAGCCGCAGATCGAAACCTTTGGCATTGACCGACTTCAATTCCCATTCGAAGGCGTAAGGTCCGCTCGCCCCGTGGCTGCGGGCAAAGCCGGTCATGCTCGACAGCGCCATGGCGTGGAATTCTCCGGCGGAACAGGGGTGAGATTCGCGAGGGCCCAACTCCGCGCGGACCATAAGACCTTTTCAGGAAAAGTGGAGTCCGGTTCCTTGACCGGCCGTGGGTTTAACGATTGCTACCGCTGGACCACCGGAGGCGTCGTTGTCGACTGCGCGGCTCCCTGGCGGCCCGGAGCGCGAGCAGGCTTCTTCGCCGCCGGCTTGCCCGGCGTCGTGGTGGCATCGGCGGGGGCAGCCGTCGCAGCGGGCGGCGGATCGTCAGCCGGTTCGACCGTGTCGTTCTGGATCTGCTTTTCCATCGCGCGGAGCTTGGCGACGTTCTTCTGGTGCTGGTCGTAGGTCTCGGTGAAGGCATGGCCGCCGGTGCCGTCGGCGACGAAGTACAGATCGCGGGTGCGCGCCGGATTGGCGGCGGCTTCCAGCGAGGCACGGCCGGGGTTGGAGATCGGCCCGGGCGGCAAACCGTCGATCACATAGGTGTTGTAGGGCGAGGGCTGGGCGATCTCGCTGCGCTTGATCGGCCGGCCCAGCGTGCCCTTGCCGCCGACCAGCCCGTAGATGATGGTGGGGTCCGACTGCAGCTTGATCTTTTGCCGCAGCCGGTTGACGAACACCGCCGCGACCCGGCTGCGTTCGTCGGGTTTGGAGGTTTCCTTCTCGACGATGGAAGCCAGCGTCACCAACTCTTGCGGCGTCTTGAGCGGAACGTCCGGGCTGCGGTGCTCCCAGACCTCCGCCAGCACGCGTTTCTGCGCCTGCTGCATGCGCTGGACCACCTGGTCGCGCGTGGTGCCGCGGGGGAACTTGTAGGTTTCCGGCAACAGCGTGCCCTCGCGCGGAATCTCACGCACCGAGCCGTTAAAAATATCGTTGTCGGTAAGCCTGGCCACGATCTGCTCGGAGGTCAGGCCTTCCGGAAGCGTCACGGAATGTTGCACCACCTTGCCGTCGACCATGGTGCCAATGACGTCGCGCAGACTCGCATTCTTCTGGAACAGATATTCGCCCGGCTTCAGCTCCGAACGCGCCTTCAGCGCCAGCACGGCGCCGATGAAGGCCCAGCGATTGCTGTCGATCACGCCCTCGCGCTGCAACGTATCGGCGATGTCGGCCATGCCGGCGCGCGCGGGAACGTTGACGATCTTGTCCTCCTGCAGTGGACCGGGCGCTTCGATGGTCTGCTTGCCGTAATAATACGCCGCACCGGCGCCGATCATCAGCGCCAGCAAAATGGTGATGATGGCGTTGCCGACTACGACGAACGGATTGCGGGCGCGTTCCGAACGCCGGGGCGGCGGAGGAACCTGCTCGGGCTCCAGCGCGGCGCGCGGGCTGCGTGGCGAAATGGGCGGCCTCTCACTCATCGATGCAACCTGAATCCTGTCGCTCTCATCGTGGCCTTGCGCGATTCTCACGCAAGCGACCAACAGTCTACGCCCAAACCAACGATTCATCACCGAATGCGGCGAAACGGTGGATATGCAGGGGTCTCAATTGGTCACGCGCTGGACGATCACGGAGGCATTGGTGCCGCCGAAACCGAAGGAATTGGACAGCACGACGTTGATCTCGCGCTTGCGTGGCGTCTGCGGAACGAGATCGATCGCCGTTTCCACCGACGGATGTTCCAGGTTGATGGTCGGCGGAGCAATGTTATCGCGAATCGCTAAGATACTGAAAATCGCCTCGATCGCCCCCGCGGCCCCCAACAGGTGCCCGGTCGACGACTTGGTCGACGACATCGAAGCCTTGGAAGCGGCATTACCCAGGAGCCGCTCCACCGCGCCGAGCTCGATCTCGTCGCCGACCTGCGTCGAGGTACCGTGCGCGTTGATGTAGTCGATGTCGGAGGTGGTAATGCCTGCGCGCTTTAATGCGGCGGTCATGCTGCGGAAGCCGCCATTGCCATCGGGCGCCGGCGAGGTGATGTGATAGGCGTCGCCGGACAGCCCATAGCCCGTTACTTCCGCATAGATCTTCGCACCGCGCGCTTTCGCATGCTCATACTCCTCGAGCACGACGATGCCGGCGCCCTCGCCCATCACGAAACCGTCGCGGTCCTTGTCGTACGGGCGCGAGGCTTTTTCCGGCGTGTCGTTGAAACCGGTGGACAGCGCGCGGGCCGCGCAAAATCCGGCCATTCCGATCCGGCTGATCGGAGATTCCGTTCCGCCGGCCACCATCACGTCGGCATCGCCGAGTAAGATCAGCCGGCTCGCATCGCCGATCGCATGCGCGCCGGTCGAGCACGCGGTCACGACCGCATGGTTCGGACCCTTGAGGCCGTGCGCGATCGACACGTAGCCCGAGGCCAGATTGATCAGCCGGCCGGGAATGAAGAACGGCGAGACCTTGCGGGGCCCGCGTTCCTTCAGCAGGAGCGCCGTTTCGGCGATGCCGGAGAGGCCGCCGATGCCGGAGCCGATCATGGTGCCGGTGGCGCAGCGATCGTCTTCGGTCGCGGGATGCCAGTTGGCGTCGTCGAGCGCCTGGCGCGCCGCGGCCATGGCGAAGATGATGAAATCGTCGACCTTGCGCTGGTCCTTCGGCTCCATCCACTGGTCGGGATTGAAAGTACCGTTGGAGCCGTCGCCGCGTGGGACCACGCAGGCGATCTTGCAGGGCAGATCGGAAACGTCGAAGCTTTCGATCTTCCTGGCGCCGCTCTCGCTGTTGAGGATGCGCCTCCAGCTCAGCTCGACCCCGCACCCGAGTGGCGAGACCATGCCGAGGCCCGTGACGACAACCCGCCTCATATCCAGCTCTCCAGCTCGGAATCCGCGGCCTGCGCCAACAAGCCGGTGGACCGCTCGCCCACGGTCCGTCCGGCTTTTTCGGCGTTGCGCAGGGCGTCAGCTCTTCGCGTTCTTTTCGAGGAATTTCGTCGCATCGCCGACGGTCAAAATCGTCTCCGCGGCGTCGTCGGGAATCTCGCAACCAAATTCTTCTTCAAAGGCCATCACGAGCTCGACCGTATCGAGGCTGTCAGCGCCCAGGTCGTCAATGAAGCTCGCGTTGTCGACCACTTTTTCGGGTTCAACACCAAGGTGTTCGACCACGATCTTCTTAACCCGCTCGCCAATCTCACTCATCGCTCAACCTCGTGCTTGTTCCCTTGACCCGACCCCAGGATGATACGAGTCATCGTGGTCGTTAGCTTTCCTTCGCAATCGCGCATAAACTGATTTGGCCCGGTCGCATAGCCGACGCAGGCCCGGCGAACGACGGCAAGCTCCGCCCCGCCAATATACAGGGTTTCCAAATCCTGCAATGGCGATCTTTGCCCATCCGTTGCTGGTCCGTTATCATACTTCAAAAGCCTTGACTACAAGCCCCGATCGGACCCGGAAACGGCCCCTCTGCCCGCGCCCGGGCGCCGCACCGATCGCCTCAGATCATGGCCATTCCGCCGTTGACGTGAATGGTCTGCCCCGTGACATAGCCGGCCTCGTTGGAGCTCAGATAGACCGCCGCCGCGGCGATATCTTCGGGCGTCCCCAACCGCGCCGCCGGCACCTTGGCAAGAATGGATTCGCGCTGCTTGTCGTTGAGCGCGTCCGTCATCGGCGTCTTGACGAATCCCGGCGCGATGCAGTTGGCGGTGACGTTGCGCTTGGCGTATTCGGCGCCCAGCGTCTTGATCATTCCGATCAATCCGGCCTTCGACGCGCTGTAGTTGCCCTGCCCCGGATTGCCGGTGACGCCGACGACGGAGGTGATGGCGATGATGCGGCCGAAGCGCTTGCGCATCATCAGCCTGGTGGCGGCGCGGGCGAGACGGAAGGTCGCCGTCAGGTTGACGTTGATGACTTCGTCCCAGTCCTCGTCCCGCAATTGCACGAACAGATTGTCACGCGTGATGCCGGCATTGGCTACGAGAATGTCGACCTGCCCCATGGCCTTTTCCGCTGACGGGACCAGCGCCTCGACCTCGGCCGAATCGGCCAGGTTGCAGGGCAGGACGTGCGCGCGGTCTCCCAACTTGCCTGCGAGCGTGTCCAGCACCTCGCGCCGCGTGCCCGAGATTGCAACGGTCGCGCCCTGTGCATGCAGCGCCTGTGCGATCGCGCCGCCGATGCCACCGGTCGCGCCGGTGACGAGCGCCGTCCTGCCAGTCAAATCGAACATCGAACTCTCCTCCCGGCCGTTTCAGGCCGAACGCGCTGCGGCCAAGGCGTCCTTCGCCGCGGCAATGTCGTTAGGTCCCCCGACCGCAATACCGACCGCGCCATCAGCGATGCGCTTGACCAGCCCGCTCAGCACCTTGCCGGCGCCGATCTCGAAAAACCGGGTGACGCCGTGGCTTGCCATGTAGGCGACCGACTCGCGCCAACGCACCGTGCCGGTGACCTGTTCGACGAGACGGCGGCGGATCTCCTCGGGATCGGTGGTCGCCGCAGCAAGGACGTTCGACACCAGCGGTGACGCTGGTTTTGCGATCGCGACATCGGCAAGCGCCTTCGCCATCGCGTCGGCAGCCGGCTGCATCAGCTTGCAATGGAACGGCGCCGACACCGGTAGCAGCATCGCGCGCTTGGCGCCCCTGGTCTTGGCGATTTCCACCGCGCGATCGACGGCAGCCTTGTCGCCGGAGACCACGACCTGTCCGCCGCCATTGTCGTTGGCGGCCTGGCAGATCTGACCTTGAGCGGCTTCGTTGGCGACCGCGACCGCCGCGTCATAGTCGAGACCGAGCAGCGCCGCCATCGCGCCGGCCCCGATCGGAACCGCCTTCTGCATGGCAAGCCCACGGGTGCGCAACAGCCGCGCGGTATCCGAAATGCTCAGGCTGCCCGCGGCGGCCAATGCGGAATATTCGCCGAGCGAATGGCCGGCGACATAGGCCGCGTCCCGCCCGACGGAAAAACCTGCCTCGGTCTCCAGCACGCGGAAGGCGGCGATCGAGACCGCCATCAGCGCCGGTTGGGCGTTTTCGGTCAACTGCAGGGTCTCGGCCGGGCCATCCCAGATGATGGCGGTCAGCTTTTCGCCGAGCGCCGCATCGACCTCGTCGAATACCGCCCGTGCCAACGGAAAAGCCTCGGCGAGCGCCTTGCCCATCCCGACCGCCTGGGACCCCTGCCCCGGAAAAGTAAATGCTGCCGTCATCGGCGCTCCCTGAAGGTCCCGAAAATCGATAAAGTTTGGCCGTAAGACACCGCGCGAGACGGTTATGTCAAGCGCCGGGCCGATTCCGGGCCAAAACAGCCCCGTTTTTGCAGCGGCTTTTCCTTGCCATGGCGCACAAAATCCGTATAAACCGCGCCATCCGTGGATCCCGGCCGGGAGCTGAACGGACGGTCTCAGCAATCTCACCTTACGTCAGGCGAAGTTGATGTGGCAGGGCCAGTTGGCCCGTCGTCC
>Ga0307479_10003137_pt1 | contig 15029 bp, 14 predicted proteins | sample atmos_gasesECM4C_FD_203743 | JGI IMG/M metagenome (GOLD analysis project Ga0307479, IMG submission 203743) | Hardwood forest soil microbial communities from Morgan-Monroe State Forest, Indiana, United States - atmos_gasesECM4C_515 | ecosystem: Environmental > Terrestrial > Soil > Temperate... | reverse complement strand
ACCACTCCAGGCCAGGAACCACACAAGCCCCTCGCGACCTTCTATGTAATTCGGGTTTAAGTCGACCGCATAGCGCAGCTCCTTCTCCGCCGCCTGCCAATCCCAGTCATATTGCCAGTGAAGATAGCCGAGCGCGGAATGAGCCTCGCCGAGTCCCTGGTCGAGCCGCAGAGCCTCATGGATGGCCTCACTGCCGTGCCGATAGGCTTCCTGTGGAGGCAACAATCGAAAGGCGCCCTGATCCAGATAGCAATCTGCCAGTCCAGCGTATGCGAGCGCAAATCCAGGATCTTTTCGAACCGCATCTTCTAAATAACCTTGTGCCTGTTTGAGAGATGCTCGCGTGGCGGCGGCATGCATATAAAACCTTCCCTTCAGATAGGCTTCATAAGCCTCCGGATTTACCGCCGGTGCAGATCGGAATCGAGTCTGTTGTTCGGGAGTCAACTGCATCCGAACCTGTGCCACTACCGCCTGCGCCACTTCGCTCTGCAACCTCAAGACGTCGCCCATATCGCGCTCATACATTTCTGCCCAGATGTGCTGATCTGTCCGCCCGCGGATGAGTTCGGCAACGATTCGCACTCGATTGCCCGACCGCATCACCGAACCCTCGATCACGACGTCGACGTTCAATTCTGTGGCGATCTCCGGCAAACTTTTGTGCGTTCCTTTGTAGCGCATCGCAGTAGTGCGAGAGATGACCCGCAACCCGCCGGTCTTGGATAGCTGCGTAATGAGCGCATCCGTCATTCCGTCGGAAAAGTATTCTTGATCCGGGTCGTGCGAAAGATTCTCCAAAGGCAAGACCGCCAACGATTCGATGGTGTTTCCAGCCGCCCCGATTCTCCATCGATGGTTCCCGCCCCAATTCACCGCTGCGACCAGCGCGGCAACGGCAATCGTGATGCCCGCCAGGCCTAGCATGCGAGGCCAGTGCATCGCCTGCGTTAGGCGCGCCGGCGACTTACCAGTTTCTGCCGCATGTGTTCCCACGCGCTTTTCAACCCCGGCACTAAAGCGATAGCCCCGCCGCGCCAGGGTTTCAATGAATACAGGTTTTTCGGCCGACTCGCCAAGAGCATCGCGCAGCCGCTTGATAGCCGCATTCAGGCTGTGTTCGAAATCCACAAATGTGTCGCTGGGCCAGAGTCCCCGACGCAGCTCTTCCCGCGTGACGACCTCCCCTGCGTGTTGAAGAAGTGTGACCAGTATCTGGAAAGGTTGTTGTTGCAGCTTAACCTTGACGCCGTTCTTGCGCAGTTCCCCCGCTCGCAAATCAATCTCGAATGGGCCGAAGCGGATAGTCTGGAATTGGTCAGTCTCCGTCATGACCGCCTTTTACGGCTAGAGTGTAACACCCATCGCCCGAGTCCGGCGGTTCATCCTCTCGGAGGAGGCCTACGTTCCCAAGTAATCTCATCGTTACTTTGATGGACTTCGCGAAATAGCGGACGTGGACGAATCCGACAATTGACGCGCGTCTCTTTTAGTCCAAAATTAACTCCATGTACACATCGGCTCGCTCGTATGCGGAGGGGACAATGCGATTCTCAGGGATGTGCTTGAATCCCAGGGATTCGTACAGCCGAATCGCGGGCGTCAGCACGTGGTTGGTCTCGAGATAAAGTCTTTGCGCGCCAGCATTTCGCCCCTCTTCGATCGCCGCATGAAGTAGCCTGCGACCGATTCCAGCTTTCTGGTACGACGGCTCGACAGCCATCTTCGCCACTTCAAATTCTTTCTCCCCCAGACGAATCAGTGCGCAGCAGCCGACGCATCGTTCACCGGCAGTAGCGAAGAAAATTCTGCCGCCCGCGTCCAAAATTGTTGCCTGTGGATCTGCGAGAACCAGCTCCTCCTTCGGCTCGATACGGAAGAATCGGGTGATCCATTCTTCATTGAGCCTTCGGAATGCGGCAGCGTCCCCCGGCATAAACTGGCGGATTACGATTTCGGTGGACGCTAGGGGCTGTTCTTTGGCAAAAGTCATGGGCATAACCCCTCCCTGATCGTTCAACGATAGAATCTGAGATGGAGATATGTCCAATATCTGAATTGTCTTTACTGAGACGATCTACGTATGAAACAAGAAATTGAGTTCAGGCACTTACGTTACTTTCTCGCCGTCGCGGAAACTCTTCATTTCAGCAAGGCGGCAGCGCGGTTGGGGATCGCGCAACCGCCGCTTAGCCAGCAGATCAGGAGCCTTGAACGGATGCTTGGGTATCCCCTTTTCGATCGCACCACCCGCGGTGTGCGGCTGACCAAGGTGGGTCAATATTTCAGGGAACGTGCGTTGAATACCGTCACGAAAATACAGGACGACGTGGAGATGGCGCGGCGCTTGGGCAGGGGCCAGGAGGGCGTTCTGACGGTGGGATTCAGCGGTTCAGTTATGCTCACCACCCTGCCCAAAGCAATCGAACGCTATCGCCGCCTGCATCCGAAGGTTGAATTGCGGTTAAGAGAACTGGTCACCGCTGAGCAAATGTCCTCTCTGCTGGATGGAACCCTTGACCTAGGTTTTCTTCGCGACAGCGAACCGCAGGATGGGCTTACGATTGAATCTATCCTGCGGGAGCGCTTCATTGCTGTACTCCCGGCTCGTCACAAACTTGCCCGCAATGCCACGATTCATCCGGCAGATCTCCGAAACGAGCCGTTTGTCCTCTTCGCGCGCCGGATGGGCCCCCTGGCTTTCGATCGGACTTTCGCATGCTGTGAAGCTGAAGGATTCCGGCCGAATGTCGTACAGGAGGCCCCACAGTGGCCAACCGTAGTACGTCTGGTTGCCGCCGGGTCCGGTATATCCTTAGCTCCGGCCTGTGTCGCAAATTTCGCCATGCCGGGAGTCGTCTACAAGAAGGTTCGCTCCGGTTGTTGGACGTCGATTGACATAGGGTTGAAGCCTAAACTCGACAACCCAGCGGTCGAAGCTTTTCTGGGCATCGTGCGCAGGCAATTCTTGAAGAAGAAACCTCGTTCTGCGCCGGGCCGAACAGTCGCCCTCCGAAATAGTGAACCGTGAACCAATCCAACAATTGACGCGAGCCGCCTTTAGTCTGAAGATAATAGCGACACCACTCAGCAATCAGGCCTCATGCAGTAGAAAGCTATGCGGATCAAGTTCTGGGGCGTGCGCGGTTCTACGCCAACCCCTCAACCCGAGAACATGCGCTATGGAGGCAATACCTCCTGCGTGGAAGTGCGCTTCGGAGACCGCATCTACATCTTCGATTGCGGTACCGGATTCCGCGTCCTCGGCCAACAACTGCAAAGCGAATTCGGCAACCGCCCGTTTTCCGCTCACGTCTTCGTTTCCCACTTTCATTGGGATCACATTCAGGGCATGCCGTTTTTTCGCCCCCTCTATGAAAACCCAGACAACCGGTTTACCTTCCAGTGTTCCGCCCGCACGCGTAGTCTCAAACAAGTTCTCGCCGACCAGATGGCCGCTCCTTACTTTCCTGTAAAAATCGATGAGATGAAAGCGCGCCGCGATTTCTTCGACATCGAGAGTGGACGCACCACGATTGAAGACGGCGTGCAATTGCAGACTGCATGGCTCAACCATCCTCAGGGATGCATGGGTTTTCGACTCGAAACCAAAGATGGAATCCTCGTCTACGCCACCGACAATGAGCCTGGCGATCCTGAGTTTGACAAGTCCGTGCGCAAGCTGGCGGAAGGCGCGGACGTACTCATCTACGACGCGCAGTATCTTCCGGAAGAATACGAAGCGCGCCGCCGCGGCTGGGGACACAGCCACTGGCGCGAAGCGGTCAACGTGGTGATGCAGAGCGGCGCGAAGGAACTCGTGCTATTCCATCACGATCCCGAGCACACAGATGCGGTGATCGACAAAGTTGTAAAGGAAGCCCGCAACTACTACCCCAAAGTGCGGGCAGCGGCGGAAGGCATGGAAATCAACTTGTAGAGCAACGCTAATTTGTTCTCGCGAGTCTGTTTCATTATGGGATTCCAATTTGCTCCCTCCGCCTTGCTTCCCCGCCATCCCGCCTCATATACTCGGAACGTTTGCCCGTTCACCTCGGAAAGTCTTCCCGGCGCCGGCCAACATCTAATAGATCGCAATCATTCCGGAGATTAAATTTATGAGTACCTTGACCACTCCGCCGCAGGTTGATAAGGAAAGTAACCCGTGGGAATCGCAACGGGCGCGTTTTGACCTGGCCGCCCAGAAACTCAATCTCGATGACGGTCTGTGGCGGGTTCTCCGCTATCCCAACCGCGAATTGACGGTCTACATCCCAGTGCAGATGGATGACGGCCACCTCGAAGTCTTCACCGGATTTCGGGTGCAGCACTCGATCGCTCGCGGTCCTGCCAAAGGCGGCATCCGTTACGCGCCCGACGTCACGCTCGATGAAGTGCGTGCTCTGGCCAGCTGGATGACCTGGAAGTGCGCCGTAGTCAACATTCCTTTCGGCGGAGCCAAAGGCGGCGTGATTTGTGATCCGCACAAAATGTCGATGGGTGAAATCGAGCGCATGACGCGTCGCTACACCTCCGAGCTCATCGAATTCATCGGACCGGAAAAGGACGTCCCCGCTCCTGACGTCAACACCAACGAGCAGATCATGGCGTGGATGATGGACACCTACTCCATGCACATGCGGCAGACAGTCACCGCAGTCGTAACAGGAAAACCCATCAACATCGGCGGCTCGCGCGGACGCCGCGAGGCCACTGGCCGCGGCGTGATGGTGGTATGCGATGAAGCCATCAAAAAGCTTGGCCTGTCGCGCGAGAGCAGCCGGGTGATTGTGCAGGGCTTCGGCAACGTAGGCTCGAACGCCGCGCACCTCATGCATCAAGCCGGATACAAAGTCGTGGGTATCGCTGAAGTGGGCGGCGGCCTTTACAACAAGAATGGGATCGACCTGAACAAGCTGGTGGAGTTCCGCCAGAAAAATGGCACCGTGCATGGCTTCCCCGATGCGGAGAAATATGATCCCGCCGAATTGCTCACCACGGATTGCGAAATCCTCATCCCTGCCGCCACTGAGAACGTCATTACCTCGCGCAACGTCAATCGTGTGAAGTGCCGCATCCTGGCTGAGGGCGCCAATGGTCCCACCACATCCGCTGCCGATGATGTCTTAACTGACAAAGGCGTCTTCGTAATCCCCGACATTCTCGCCAATGCCGGCGGCGTGACTACCTCTTACTTTGAATGGGTTCAAGATCGCCAGGGCTATTTCTGGAAAGAATCAGTGGTCAACGAGCAACTGGAAGAAATCATGATCTCTTCATTCGGAGACGTAGTCCGCTACGCTGAGACCCATCGGGTCAACAATCGCATCGCGGCCTACATGCTGGCCATTGACCGCGTCGCCTATACCATCCGCCAGCGCGGAATTTACGCGTGATCGTGATAAAGACAACAGGAGCGCGCGTGAAGATACAAGTTGGGTCCCTGCTTAGCGGGCACCCGGCTTTGAAAGGGGGCGGCTTCAGCCGCGCCGTAAAGGACCAAGGCGGATGGATCAGCGCTTCAGCACTGCATTAAGTGTCCACTTCAGAACAGGCTTCCGCCGTTGAAGGTAATTGCTGAGGAGGATTTATGAATTCTAAGTCGACAAAGCAGCTCGCCCGCATCCTGTCCTTGCTGCTCGCGTTCTTCCTCTTGCAGGTAGCCCTCCCCATCCAATCTTTCGCGGGGGCCGCGCCCCAAGCCGCCGCTGCCTCCAAACTCGATCTCAACAGTGCCGGCAAAGACCAACTCAAAGCCCTGCCCGGCATCGGCGACGTTTATGCGCAGAAAATCATCGAAGGGCGGCCGTATCGCACCAAGCTCGATCTCGTGCATAAGAAAATAATTCCCCAGGCCACCTACGACAAAATTAAGGACCAGATCATCGCCAAACAGCCTAAGCCCCCCGCCGCGACTACGGCTGCGCCGAAATAAATAAAGTGTTGACCCCGCAATGGCCGCCGGGAAATTTCCGCGTCCGAACGATGCATTCCCATGATTGCGTTCCCCCTCATCGTGGAGGATAATCAAATTATCTTCCGGTCTCCTTCCGGAAGTTGCTGAGCCGCGGTGAACCTGCCCAATTCCATCACGCTGATCCGCATCTGCAGCATTCCTCTGCTGATCTGGATCTTGTCGTCCAATCATTTCAGCAGCGAGCACGGCGTCAAAGAGTTGCTGGCCTCCGCAGTATTCATTGCCGCTTCCATGACGGATGGGATTGACGGATACCTGGCCCGCAAGCGCGGCCAGATTACTACCATGGGCATCCTGCTCGATCCCATGGCCGACAAACTTCTGATTGCCGCCGCTTTTGTGACGCTCGTTCAGTTCAATCCCAGCCTGGTTCCCGCATGGATCACGGTCATCATCATCGGGCGCGAGTTTCTGGTAAGCGGCTTGCGGTCCATCGCCGCGTCCGGCGGCTTCACCATTGAAGCCAGCGAACTCGGCAAGTTCAAAATGGTCGTGCAGATCGTGTCCGTAGTCGCGGTAATTCTCGACCACCGCTGGAAGGAATGGCCGGTTTACGGAAACTTTATCTTCCCGGTGCACTGGATCGCCTACGTCGCGATCTGGTTTGTAGTCTGCGTTTCGCTGATCTCCGCTATCGATTACTTTGCCGCGTTCTGGTCGAAGATTGACCGGCGCGTCTCCAAACGTCGCCGCCGGGCTTTCGTTCTAAGCCGACGCCGAAAATCGCAACCGGCCGCCCGGCCGGCAGATGCCGATGTCGCGCCTACAACATAATTCGCCTTCGGAATTGGCTGCCTCAGAAGTGACCGGAGCAGAAGGCGGCACACCGATGGCCTCGGCGCGTTCCGGCCGGACAACATCCATTCAAGAATTCTCTGCTGAAGAACGCGCGGACCTGCTTCGTCTGGCGCACGATTCCATTTCCGCAGCGCTGGAAAAACGCGGAATTTCTCTCGACAGTCCCATTCCTCATTTTGCCGAACCTCGCGGAGCATTCACTTCGCTATATTTGCACGGAGAACTGCGAGGTTGCGTCGGTTACGTCTTGCCCAGTTGCCCGCTATATCGGGCGGTAGCGGAAACCGCGCGCTCTGCCGCTTTCCACGACAATCGCTTCCCCCCGCTCACCAGGGAAGAGAACCCTTACCTCGAAGTCGAGCTAAGCATCCTCTCGTCCCCGCGTCCGATCAAGCCCGAAGAAATCGAGATCGGCCGCCACGGCCTCCTCATCTCCTGGCACGGCCGTCGCGGCTTGCTGCTTCCTCAGGTCCCCGTCGAGCACGAATGGGATCGCTCAACGTTCCTGGAACAAACCTGCCGCAAAGCCGGCTTGCCGCCGGATGCATGGCAAAAGGGTGCGACGGTTGAGGCGTTTACCGCGGAAGTCTTCGGCGAGAAAAGTGGCCAGTGAGCCGTGATCACTCAAAACAAAAGCCGGGAACGGTTGCCTGTCCCCGGCTCAACGCTATCCACACGCTTGCGAAATTACTGTGCTTGCTGCTGTTCGTCCAATTCCACACCGTCCCCGGCATGCACATCCTCCATGGCAAACACGATCATGCCCGTGGCCGTGGTAGGTGTGGTACCAATCACGACAATCTCGCCTACCGCGCGCCGCGGCAGATCCCGCACGTGGATCACCGGCCCATTTGATCTCGTGAACATGTGCGGATCCACGGACGGCTCCTTTTTCTGCGTGTCTTCACTGATCGCAGCTTTGAAGGAAAGCGAATCGACAGGATCATTCAGGTCCGCCTCGTAAGTTCGCACCGCGCGGAAGTAGTCGCCAATCTTCACACCCTGGTTCGACCCTACGTTGAAATAAACTTTCTGACCCGTTCCCAACTCTGAATCAAAGTCCCTTCCCATGATGATGCGTCCGGAAACCTTGCTGCCGGTGGGCAGGAAACGATCAAACCGAACCGGCGGATGAAACGCCACCATCGGCTTCTCGGCATAAGGGATCGCAGTATCTCCCGGATTGATGGGGTCGCAGGAGTATTCAATCTGGGCCACGGCTGACTTGCCGCGCGCATCGACAATGCGCACCCGCCCAATTTCCCCGTAAGGCTGGCCCGTAGCCTTAAGCAGCTTCTTTTGGCCCGGAAACATTTCGTACTCGTTAACGTCACGCAAGGCGCGGATAATCTCGTATTCCGCCCCGACGCTATACCCCGATCCCCTCAGATAAACCACTTCACCGTTAGTGAATTTGGTGGTCGAGGGGGTCTGCAACCCACCCTCGACAAAGTTCGCGTCGGGCAGACTCTGGCGGTTGATAAACCCCGCGCAGTACACGTCCGAATAAGTGGGCATTTGCACGCGCTGAATCGGAAACCCCACCGACGACGCAAGCGTTCCCTGCGGCGTGGTTGATTCAGCAGCGGGAGCGTCCCCCGCCGATTGTGCCCCAGCGAAGGTTGCGGCTAACAACAATAACAATCCTATTTTCTTCATGTTACCTCCGAGAAGAGAGACACCGTCCCCTTCTCCAGCAAAATGCCATGGAAGCAAGGCTTCAGTAGGACGGTAACAAGGGGGTAAGAGGGGGTCAAGGTTACGAGGGTGTCACGCTCTCCGGGAAATCGGGTTTTTCGGGCAATTTGCGAATCCCTGTTGCATCTGCAATTAAGTCTCTGTAAGATTCGCGCCGAACCTATAGGTGAAGATGATTTCTGCGGCCACCAGCTATTCGCCCCGGCTTCTACCCCTGCGCCTGCCGCGGGTATGTGTCGCGATCACCGCCACCGATCCCGTTGAACTGGTCGACAAAGCGGAGGCCTTGATTCGCGATAACCCCTTCCTGGAGTTCAGGTTGGACTACATTCCGAAGCCAGGTCTGGCGATCGCGAAGATCAAGCATTTCTTTGAAACACACCCCGGCGTCACGGTCATCGCCACCTGTCGCCGCGTCGTCAGCGGAGGCAAGTTTCGCGGTTCTATCGCTTCTCAGCTCGATATTCTTTCCAAAGCCTCGGCCATCGGCTGCCAACTGGTCGATGTCGAGCTCCAAACCGCCCTCAAATGCAAGCCCGCGCAATTACAGAAGCTGCGCGCCCGCTCCGCCCTGATTCTTTCCTTTCATGACTTTCGGGGGACGAAGAAGCTCGACGAAACTCTGCAAAGGATGCGTGCCTTCCCCGCCGACTACTACAAGGTGGTCAGCACGGCAACTACTCTTTCCGACAACGTTACCATGATCAAGTTTTTGAGTCGCGAAGCCGACAAGCATTCGCTAGTCGGCCTCTGCATGGGAGAGCAGGGAATTATCAGCCGCGTCCTCGGAGTCCGCGCCGGCAGCGTCTTCACCTTCGCCTCCGCTGGCCTTGGGGAAGAAACAGCTCCCGGCCAGGCGACTGCGCAGGAACTGCGCAGCGTCTACCGCATCGATTCGGTCGACGCCGCCACCCGCGTCTACGGGGTTGCCGGAGATCCGGTCGCCCACTCGCTTTCTCCTGCAATCATGAATGCGGCATTCCGCCGCGAAAACGTCAATGCCGTGTATCTGGCTTTGCACGCCAAGACTCTCAAAGACCTGTTGAACTGCGTGCGCGAAATTCCCATCCATGGACTCAGTATCACCATGCCGTACAAGGAAGCCATTCTTCCCTACCTTGATAACACCGACTCGCACACTACGAAGATCGGCGCCTGCAACACCGTGGTTCGCGCCCAGGATGGCAAACTCTACGGCTTCAACACGGACACTTCCGGAGTCGTCCGCCCCCTCGAGCGCCGCCTGAGCACTTTGCAGGATGCAAAGATCCTCGTACTCGGCGCCGGAGGCGCGGCCCGTGCCGCCGTCTTCGGCCTTAGAGAACGGGGCGCCGAAGTCTATATTTTGAACCGTAGTCTCGCAGCAGCTCAGAAGCTTGCTCGCCGCGCCCGCGCGCGCGCGATAAAACGCGGCGACTTGAAGAAGTACGTCTTCGATGTGATCATCAACGCTACTCCTGTAGGCATGGGCAACAGTCGCGAAACGCCGTTGCAGGAAAAAGAAATCAACGCGCGCTACGTCTTCGACATGATTTACGATCCGCCCGAAACCCGCCTGCTGCAACTCGCCAAAGAGCGCGGCGCGCAAATCATCCCCGGTATCGAAATGTTCGTCCACCAGGCCGCTCGCCAGTTCGAAATCTGGACCGGCAAGCCCGCTCCCCAGGATGACATGCTGCAGGTAGTGACCTTGGCCCTGCAGGAACGCGCGACTCGATCTGCGGCTGCAGGAGCGAAGAAGAAGTAAGAGCGGGGGTTCTCCCCGCTCCACTCTCTCCGTCTCACTGGTAAGAGAACGTCAAATTGTCCAGATAGACTTTATACGGATTCTGCCACTGATTCCCGTCCATCTGATAATTAATGGTCACCCCGTACCACCCCGGCGCCGAACCATGTCCGAAGGTCCAGTTAAGGTTGGTCGTCTGCCCGTTCAGCGTGATGGACTGATACACCATGTGATTGTCCGAGGTCCGCTGCACCTTCAGCGTGAGATGGTTCCAGGCATTGCTGTTGGGATGGCACGGTACTCCCGTGGGCTTCCAGTAAGCATTCTGACCGTCCCAAACGTCCCATTCGTTCCCGCTCGCGATGCGACACTGGTGGCCAAAGATGAAACCCATACCACCGAAGAACTGATTGATATCGAACTCCAGGGCCTGCGAAGGCCCGAAGTCATCTCCGTAAAAGTCCACGTCATAGGTAAAGTCGTGTAGCCCCGGGACGATCGATTGATTATTGTCGGGCATGCCCTGCGACGAGGAAGGTCCAATCAAATGGTTATTCCACAAGCCGTCAGAGAAGGGAGCAGTTCCTCCAACATAAAATATGGTGGCCTCTCCGCTAAGCGAAGGAGATTGAACTCCTTGCGTCATGGAGAAAGAAATGCCATTACATGGAGAAGGCGAACAGTCCACGTAATTGGGACCTTGCTGCCCGAATTGGCTCCATCCGCCACTATGTTGAAGACTAGAGAACGAGTTTCCTGAGCTCTGCGGGGCGGCGCTCGGTGCCGGACCGTTTGAGACTGTCATTTGTAATGCTTGTTGTTTTGACAGTCCCTTCGAATCCGAAACCGAAACCGAGAAATTGAAAGTTCCACTGGTCGTCGGTGTGCCGGAAATGGTTCCGGAATTATCGGCCAGCAGCACGCCTTGCGGCAATTGGCCAGACACCATCGAAAAAGTGTAAGGCGCGGTGCCGCCCGTTACTTTGAGCGTGGTGTTGTAGTTCGAACCTGTGGTTGCCGCGGGAAGTGTCGAGGAAACCGTCAGGGTGGAGGTTGAACTGGAACTGCTTGTCGGCGTGGGGCCGCCTGCAGGGGTGGTGGACGCGGCAACGTTTCCGGGGACTGAGCCACCAGAACATGCGTTGAATAAAAGAGTTCCGGACAGGATGATAATCAAAGCCGCGCACTGGGACAGAAAAATTCGATTTGCGTAGTCATTTTGCTCCGGACAGGGAAAACGATAAGACATGTATCAACCTCTCGAATGGGGGTCAAAAGGACGCTCGACAGAGAAATCCTTCAGTTGGATCTGCTCGGCTGGTGACGAGCCAACCAGAACCAATGGCCAGAGGAGGGTGCTAAGACCTGCGAACACCCTTTTATTACTTCCCGCAAGGCATTCAATTGTTGGAGCTATTGAACGCGCTGACTAGCTACCGGCAGACGCACATCGGGAGTCACGGACCGAGCAGTACTGGGGTTAAATCCGGAAGCTACAGTGCGAACAGTATACCCCGCAAATACGGCCTTTGCAAAGGCTCGCGACAAGAGATTTCGTGAAGAAATAAGCGTTTTTGCCCTGTAGGAAGGTCCTGAGGGGCCGGTTTTCAGATTCCAGGGAGGGCCACACTAGAGGGCAAAGACAAGACGGGAGGGCATTTGCCTCTCTCTACGCCACCAAAACCACAAAGCCGGGCTGGTTGGCCCGGCTTTTCTTTCCGTGGAACTGGTCCGGCATATCTTGTTTCGACCGCCAGCCCAGAATGTCAAACTTGCAGACTATTCGTCCCCGCAGGACTTTCGTCTCACCGTGAAGAAGCGTCTCACTTTATTACGTCTGCGCCGCCGGTCACCAGCCCGCGCCGCGATTACATCACCAGAGCGAGATTCTCCAACTCATACTGCAGCACTGGCAGCGCACACCCAGCCATTTCCACCCGGCCAGCTGCATCGAGGGCTGCCTTAGGCGAAACTCCGTAGCCCCGCCCCATAAGGAAAACCTGCAACAACTCCGCGGCTTCGTAGGAATCGATCATGCCGCCTTGCAACAGGTCGCTGCGCAGGGACGCCAGTTCCGTCGCCGTGAATCTATCTTTGTCGTTGTGTACCGTGTCGTTCATCGCCTTTTCAAGCATGGCCGTCATCACCTCCGACTCCGACCTTAACTTCACTTGCCTATTAGACTCACCGGCAGCCTTCCAAGTTGCATGCAATTCAATTGCCGCGGCCCCCGTCTGGTTTCATATACGGAACCCAAGCCGGTTTAGATTCATAAACCCCTGTGAATATCGGAAGTTGCGGGCAACCCTGTGCGGGGTCAGGCGGTTCTTTAGGCAGCCTGGCCCCATCTGGCGTGTCCAAGAATGACACAGAGTGTCAGTTTGGAATCGCAACCGGTCAGCGAGGGGTTCAGTGAATCAACCGGCGGAAGTTGTCAAGATTTACAAATGTAAATGAATGTAAATGAAAGAAGGGCGCCTCGCAGACAACGACGCACAGGAGGTTGAAAATCCGCCTTCGCGACCATGTGGAGGCTTACACAACCTACCCCTCAATCGTCGCCTGGTCGATCAGCATGATGGGGATGTCGTCCTTCACCGCATAGACCCGGCCACATTGCCGGCACTTCAAGCTCTCCGGGTTCTCACGGTACTCGAGCCCCTGCTTGCACGCGGGGCAAACCAGAATTTCCAGCAAGTCCTTGGCGATCATGCAAACATTGTACGACGTAACCGCAAAACTGATTCACGGTGGAGGCACAACGTCCCTGAGAAAACAATTCGACGGGAAGCCCCTCCCGACTCCCGCTGCTCAAGAAGTTCTTTAAGTTTGTTTTTCTCTGCGACTCGGTTTCTCTATGGTGAGTGATTTCCCCGCCGTCGGTGTAAGATTTTTCTAGCTGAAGCTCGGAGCCCGAACCAATGCCAGCCAGAATCCTCGACGGCACCAAGATCGCGAACGAGATCCGTAGCGAAGTCGCCGCCGAAGTGCGGACCATGTCTGCCGGGGGAGTGCGCCCCGGCCTCGCCGTTATCCTCGTCGGCCACAATCCGGCGTCAGAGATTTACGTCCGCGGCAAAGTGAAAGCCAGCGAGGAAGTTGGTCTCTACAGCGAACAGCACACTCCCCCCGAAACCGCGACCACCGCCGACCTGCTCGCCCTGGTTGAGAAGCTGAATCGCCGCGACCAGGTTGATGGCATCCTGGTGCAGTTGCCGCTGCCTCCGCAAGTGGACTCAAAGAAAATCCTGATGGCCGTCGATCCCGCCAAAGACGTCGATGGATTCCATCCCCTCAACGTCGGTTTCCTCTCGACACAGCGTGCAGGCCTCGTCCCTTGCACTCCCGCCGGAGTGATGGAGATACTCAAGCGCAGCAACATTTCGACCGCTGGAAGCGAAGCTGTGGTCGTCGGGCGCAGCGACATCGTAGGCAAACCCGCCGCCATGCTGCTACTCAATGCCAATGCCACGGTTACCGTCTGCCATTCAAAGACTCGAGATCTTCCCGAAGTTTGCCGCCGCGCCGATATTCTCATCGCTGCCATCGGCCACGCTGGACTGATCACTCGCGACTTTGTGAAACCAGGCGCAACCGTGATTGACGTCGGCATGAACAAAGTCACCGATCCCGCGGTATTCCAGCGCCTGTTCGGCGGCAGGTTATATAAAAATGCAAAGCGTGAAGAAGCTTTTCGGTCCAAGGGATCCACTCTGGTCGGTGATGTACATCCCGAGGTGGCCGAAGTTGCTGGAGCGCTGACGCCCGTGCCAGGCGGAGTCGGACCGCTAACCATAGCAATGCTGATGTTTAACACCGTGAAAGCCGCTAAGATGCGTCGCGGCCGCCGCGTGCCGGAACTAACCAGCAAATGAAAAGTTTTCACCACGGAGTGGCAAAGACACGAAGAAAAATAAAGAAAGACCAGTTTTCTCTGTGTCTCTGTGACTCTCTGATGGTCTTTCGTCCGGAGATTCCTTGGTGAAAGTCGGCCTTACCGGCGGCATTGCGTCGGGCAAATCCGTCGTCGGCGAAATGTTTGTCGCGCTGGGCGCGCACCTCGTTCAAGCTGATCGCATCGCCCATCAACTCATGCTTCCCGGACAACCCGTCTACGACGAGGTGGTCCGGCATTTCGGCAGTGCGATGTTAAATTCCGACGGCACCGTCAATCGCGCCAAGCTTGCCGAGGCCGCCTTCGGCAAATCCCCTACCGCAGCCGCCTCCCGCATTGAAGAGTTGAACCGCATCGTGCATCCAGCAGTCATTCGCCGCCAGGAAGAATGGATGGAAGAAACGAGACGTCAGGATCCCGGTTCCGTCGCCATCGTGGAAGCCGCGCTGATTCTCGAAGCGGGCGCAGCCAAGGGCTTCGACCGTCTGATCGTAGTCACCTGCAGTGACGAGCAACGCATCGCTCGCTTTGCCGCGCGTCAGAAACTAGATTTCGAGGCCGCCCGCAAAGAGGTTGCCCGTCGCATGGCCGCGCAACTTCCCGACGCAGAAAAGATCAAAGCCGCCGACTTCGTGATCGACAACTCCGGTTCTCTCGACCGCACGAGAGAGCAAGTTTGCGAGGTCTGGAAAAAGCTCTGCTCCGTGGCGATAACCAAGCTCTGACATTCAAGAGGGCGAATCCCAAGAAAAGAAACGAAACGCCCGATCACGAGCGCCGCCTCGGACTTGTTCTACTGTCCAGTCGCGTTGATGGCCAGCGTGCTCGCGAACTCATTGGCCACAAGCCGGATGTCGCCCGTCGGAATCACCGTTCGCTGTCCGCGTCCAGTGCGTGACCAACGTTGACTGCTGCTCCGACCCATCGGCGGCAAA
>Ga0307479_10003136_pt1 | contig 15030 bp, 8 predicted proteins | sample atmos_gasesECM4C_FD_203743 | JGI IMG/M metagenome (GOLD analysis project Ga0307479, IMG submission 203743) | Hardwood forest soil microbial communities from Morgan-Monroe State Forest, Indiana, United States - atmos_gasesECM4C_515 | ecosystem: Environmental > Terrestrial > Soil > Temperate... | reverse complement strand
GCAAGGCTTTCGTGGTATGACTCGTGACCAGCACGCTTTTTCCCTGCGCCAGCAGATGACCGACGAGATTCCCGATGGTGTGCGTTTTTCCGGTTCCCGGTGGCCCTTGGACCAGGACTCCGCCGTGTTCTTCCAGCTGTCTTGCAATCCGAATCTGCTCAGGATTGGCCGGTTTGCTCAGCAGAACATCAGCGTCTGTGTCGTCAGTGTCGATCGTCGGCGAGTCCATTTGCCCAGTCTCAGCAATCGGCGATTCTTCTCCGATTATGTTCAACAGGGACCAGGGAAGATCCTCTCGGGTGCGAAGGTCTACTAGAATGCCTTCGATGGCCGCGGCGTACCCCAGGGTGCGGCCGCGCAGGAAAATGACTGGATCCCGCCCGATGCAAGGATCAGTTTGCTCGCTGCCGGGCGCGGCGTTTTCGATGAATTCTCCACGCGGCGAGAGTTGCACCACAAGCCGCTTCAGATATTCCGAGGTTGTGCCATTGATTAGGGGATGAAAGCCACTTTGTTCCAACTCTTCGCGGCAGCGGCCGATCGCCCGCCCGTCTACGTCGGCCATGGATTGGAACAAGGCGGAGTAGAGTTCCACCGGGTGGTCAGCCTCGGAGAGGGTGAATTCGGGTACGGCGGCATTGAACTGTAATTGGAGGCGTTGGAGGAGGATCGGATGGTAGATGCTGCCTTCAGGACGCCGCCAACTGAGAATGCCGTCCCCCAGGACCAGCTCGACTCTCTCAGCCTCACGATCAATGCGGCCATACAAGCTGTAAAGCGTCTCGAAGATCTTCATGGAAACGCGAGCGGGCTTTTCGCTCCTTGCCCATTCATCGCGCAAAGCTTTCCAGCGCTGAAAGATCGCAGGTCTTGTCGGGTCATCCGCGAATCTCTCAGTTCGAGGTTGGTCGTTTTCTTCGGACTCATCCAGGGATTCCCGGGTGCAGGCTTCATTTGCGGGGTCATCCCAGCCGGCTTCAATCCACTTGGCAATCTCGGGGGGAGGCGCAGGCGGAACAGTCATTGTCGGACGCTGGACCTTGAGCACAAAATCGAGGTCGCCGACGTCAACAGTCTGAGTGTTGGCACTGGCGCCCTTCACACCCCTGGTTTTGGCCCCTCCTCGCTTAATTGCAGGGTGGTCGGGAAGGTCATGTAGCCAGAGGTTCCAGAGCTGCTCGCGAATCTGCCTCTTGGCAGGATTGCGGTGCTGGTTGAGCGCTTCCAGATAACGGAAGACGCGCGTCAGCTTGTCACGGGCAATCCGGAGTTTCTCGGGATCCATGTTTAGTTGCCTTTTCCAGAGGTCTGCAGGGTCTGGGGATGGCTGGGGGGAGAGTCCAGAATAGCAGTGTTCATAGGACATTCTCAACGTCTCAAAACTACAACACCGGTCGCTGCGTTTAGCCCTTGCTGATCTTTACTTGCGCGGGGACGGGGTCCCTGTGAATTGCGATCAGGCACGCGTATTGCTGCTTATGGCATCGGAAAAAGGGAATGCACAGGCTATCAAAGAGTTGCGGCAACTGGATAAGACCGGCTGCCCAACGCCCACGCCATGAAGGTTCGGAGGCGCAGCATCTCTGAACATTAAGAAGTTAATCAAACTACGTTGCGCGTCCAAAAAAGAAATAGCTGAATCTCATTATTACTGTTCCAGCGTAAACGAAACATACAGCAGGCGCTCATCACGCTGGATTTGCAGCGCCACCGCGGAGCCCGGCGGCAGCGCTTTCAGCGCTCCGCGGAGACGATCGAGCGTGGTCATCGGTTCGCCGTTGAGCATACGAATCACATCGCCGGCAGCAAGAGGAACTTCAGCGCCGGCGCCAGCAGCGCGCGCGGCCACGATGATGCCGAACGGATCGCGCAGGCTAGGGATCATGCGGGCGACGCTATCGTCGATTTCCACGGCAAGAATTCCCAGCGGTAGGACGAGATTCTTTTCCGGGTCCGCAAGCGAGGAAACCTGGTCCATATCGTGCGGGTGTTCCACCACCGGCACATCGAAGGCGAGGCGGAGCTTGCCGCGCAGAACTTCGAGATGAACCTTTTCACCTTGATCAAGCGAAAGAAGGTGAAACGAGACGATTGGAAGACTATCTGCGGCCTTGCCGTCTGCGGAGAGCAAGACATCCCCAATGCGGAGCCCCGCGGCTTCCGCAGGGCCACCAGGCTTAACGTCGGAGACGATCAATCCGTAGTTACGCGGGAGATTAAGAGCAGCGGCCAGCGAAGGTGTGATGGTTTGCAGCCCAAGACCCACTTCAGGGCGGTGCAAGTGGCCGAAATTGCGCAGCTGCCGGTAGGCCACTTTTAACACGCCGCTCGGTATGGCAAAGCCGAGCCCTTCATTCCCGCCCGACTGGGACAGGATAAACGTATTCACGCCGATCACCTCGCCATTCACGTTAACCAGCGGGCCGCCGGAGTTTCCTGGATTGATCGGTGCATCCGTCTGGATGTAGATCATGGGCGAATCCGGATCGATTTGCCGCGCCACGGCCGAGACCACGCCATGCGTCAAGGTATTCCGCAATCCCTCCGGGCTGCCAAAGGCAAATACCGCTTCACCCTGGCGAAGGTTCCGGTACAAGGCAATCGGCAGAGCCGGAAGTTTTCCGCCTTCAATTTTCAGAAGCGCCAGATCAATCTCAGTGGTCACACCGACGATTCGCGCGGGGACGCTGTTGGTCCGGGTAGTAAGAGCGGCCTCGAGTGATCCATCTGCATTCGTGGCCGGCAGAACCACCTGTACGCGCTGCGCGCCTCTGACCACATGGGCGTTTGTAATGATGTATCCGCTGGAATCGATGACGAAGCCGGAGCCGATAGCCCGCTGCTTGCCGATCACCACGCCGGTATTGCCGTGCTCGGTATCTTCCAGAGGGCCGTAGCCGGTTACCAGGATTTGCACAACGCTCGGCGAAACCTTCTTGATTAGTGCGTCGACCGATTCGTTCAGCTTGCGCAGCTCATCCGTCGCACGCTCCTGTGCCATTGCGCGAGGGCATACGGAAATGAGGAGCAGCGGGAGGCAGAGTGCCATAAGAAATGCGCGCAGAATGGGGCGAGGGAAAGACGGGGTCACGGCCATGTTGGGTGCCTCCTGGGATAGCACTTACGCGCTGACTTCCTAAGCTTATTTCTAGAGTACAACGTTTTTGTGAACCGTGAGGTTTCGGGCGTGCGACCTCCCGGCTCGTTCGCTTCATGCAGCAATTCCTTTCAATGAATCTGCGACCAAACGCCTCTCGTTGCATCTCACAAAGGGGCTATTGAGCCGTTTAAACTGCCGCAGCGAGCACGTTTTCAAGCGTTTCTGACGCCCAAAACAGTAAAGAATGCGACAATAATCCGAATTTTCCTAGTGAGGATTCCCAGTTCATGCCACGAATCGTGACGACGGAAGACCGCCGGCTTGAAGAAGCCCGCAACCGCAAAAAACACTGGAAGCGATGGGGCCCCTATCTTTCCGAGCGCCAGTGGGGCACGGTCCGCGAAGATTACAGCCCGGGCGGCACGGCTTGGGAATTTCTCCCGCACGACCATGCACGCTCGCGCACCTACCGCTGGGGTGAGGATGGCATCGGCGGCATCAGCGACCGGCACCAGATGATGTGCTTTGGCCTGGCGTTATGGAACGCCCGCGACCCCATCCTAAAAGAAAGAATGTTTGGCCTCACCGGAAACGAGGGGAATCACGGGGAGGACGTCAAGGAGTATTACTTCTATCTTGATGCAACGCCCTCGCACAGCTACATGCGGATGCTCTACAAGTATCCGCAGAGGGAATTCCCCTACGCGCAACTGGTAGAAGAGAACCGTCGACGCGGCCGCGAAGAGCCAGAATTTGAACTTCTGGACACAGGCATATTCGCTGAGAACCGCTATTTCGATATTTATGCCGAATACGCCAAAGCCGATGTCGAAGATATTCTGATCAAAATCACCGCTGTGAATCGTGGGCCAGAGGCCGCTTCGCTCCATCTCCTCCCCTCATTTTGGTTCCGCAATACGTGGTCGTGGGGCAGGGATTTGCGCCGGCCAGACGCCCGCGTGGCCGCAAACGTTCCGGAAAGCGTCTGCGCAGAGTTGCAGCACTGGCAATATGGCAAGCGCTGGCTGATCTGCGCGGGCCAGCCCGAATTGCTTTTCACCGAGAATGAAACGAACAACGCCAGGATCCTCGGTGGGAGAAACCGCTCGCCCTACGTTAAAGATGCATTCCACGAGTACATCATTCATGGGAACAAAGCGGCCGTGAACCCGCAAAGGACCGGCACGAAGATGGCGGCGTATTACCCCGTGGAACTCGGCCCGGGGCAGAGTGTTACGCTCAAATTGCGATTGACCGATATCGAGCCTCTCGCTGGCATGGAGAGAGAATTGGGCCTAGTCGGAATCATGACTTCGCCGGGACACGCGGAGCGCGCCGAAGGCGTTCCGGCCACCAACGATTTCGGCGCTGGCTTCGACGGCCTCTTTGTGCTGCGCCAGAAGGAAGCGGACGAATTCTACGCCTCGCGCATTCCCAAAGAATTATCGAACGATGCCAAAGCCGTGATGCGCCAGTCCCTCTCGGGAATGCTCTGGTCCAAGCAGTTTTATTACTACGATGTGCGCACCTGGCTCGAAGGCGACCCCGCCGGCCCACCGTCACCCAAGGAGCGCTGGCAGGGGCGCAACAAGGATTGGACTCACCTCTACAATGAGGACATCCTCTCGATGCCCGATAAATGGGAATACCCGTGGTACGCGGCGTGGGACCTCGCCTTTCACTGCATTCCCCTCGCGCTGGTGGATCCGGATTTTGCGAAGGAACAGCTCATTTTACTTCTCCGCGAATGGTACATGCATCCGAACGGGCAACTGCCGGCCTACGAGTGGGCATTCAGCGACGTGAATCCTCCCGTGCATGCCTGGGCCGCCTGGCGCGTTTACAAAATCGATCGCCGCGTGCGCGGGGTTGCCGATCGCGCCTTTCTCGAAAGAGTCTTTCACAAGCTGCTTCTCAACTTCACCTGGTGGGTCAACCGTAAAGACCCGGAAGGAATGAACATCTTCCAGGGCGGCTTTCTGGGTCTTGACAATATTGGAGTCTTCGATCGTTCCGCGCCGCTGCCCACCGGCGGCAACCTGGAACAATCCGACGGCACAAGCTGGATGGGCATGTATTGCCTCAATATGCTGGCTATCGCATTGGAGCTGGCGAAAGAAGATATCGCCTACGAGGACGTGGCGAGCAAATTCTTCGAGCATTTCGTCCACATTGCGCATGCCATGAACGATATCGGCGCAGGCGGACGTGCCCTGTGGGACGACGAAGACGGTTTTTACTATGACGTGTTGCATCTGCCAAACGGCGAAGAACATTTCATCAAGGTTCGTTCCATGGTTGGCTTGATTCCGCTGTACGCCGTGGAAACACTCGAGCCCGAGATCGTCGATCGTTTGCCAGGCTTCAAGCGGCGTATGCAATGGTTCATGGACAATCACCCAGATTTCCCGGAACACATCGAAATGACGCAGCGCTCGGCGCGGGGCCCGCGCCGGTTGCTGTCGCTCGTGAACCGCAAGCGGCTGAAGCGCGTGCTCGCGCGCATGCTGGACGAAACGGAATTTCTCTCTCCTTACGGAGTCCGCGCGCTCTCCCGCTATCACCTCGATCATCCCTATGAAGCTCACGTGAACGGCCAGGTAAATCGCGTGGATTACGAGCCTGCGGAGTCCACCAGCGGCCTCTTTGGCGGCAATTCCAATTGGCGTGGCCCAATCTGGTTTCCGTTGAACTATCTGCTCGTCGAATCGCTCCAGAAATTTCACCATTATTACGGCGAAGACTTCAAAATCGAATGTCCGGCGCACTCCGGCAGGGAATCGGACCTCTGGGAAGTCTCGGCGGAAATATCCCGCCGCCTGGTGCATATTTTCCTTCGCGGCAAAGACGGCCGCCGCCCAGTCGCTGGAGCAATCGAATATTTCCAAAACGATCCACACTGGAGGGACTTGATTTTGTCCCACGAGTATTTTCATGGCGACAATGGCGCCGGCCTCGGCGCGAGCCATCAGACTGGATGGACGGGCCTCGTCGCCAAGCTTCTGGAGCAGAGCGGTGAGTAACGCTGTCTCATGACGAAGCGGCTGTTCAAGCAAAAGGCAAAAGCAGGTTGGTGAGGGATGCAGCAGTGACCCGGCGCGCAGAAGTGGAGTTTGGGCGGGAAGTTTGCGGCGACCTCAACACCGCAGAAGCCCGCGAATGGCTAGTCACCAACGGCATCGGCGGCTTCGCCTCGGGCACGGTAGCGGGGAGCCTGACACGGCGGTATCACGGATTACTCGTAGCCGCTTTGCAGCCCCCGCTCGGACGCACGCAACTTGTCGCGACGCTGGATGAAACGCTCCACTATGCCGGCTCTGATTACGCACTGTTTACGCAACACTGGGCCAGCGGCGCGATAGATCCTTCGGGCTTCCGCTACATCGAGAGCTTCCATCTTGAGGGCACCACACCAGTATGGATCTACGCTTTGGCCGATGCGCTGATCGAAAAACGTATCTGGATGCGCCAAGGCGAAAACACCACGTTTGTTCAATATGCGCTCGTCCGGGGGAGCAGTCCGGTGGAGATGGACCTGAAGGCTTTGGTGAACTACCGCGACTTTCATTCTTCCACGCACGCGGGCGACTGGCGCATGAAAATCGAGCCGGTTCAAGATGGCGTGAAGATTTCTGCCTTTGATGGCGCTACTCCATTTTATCTGAGAAGTTGCGGCGCTCAGTGCGAGCCACGCCACGAGTGGTACCGCGACTGCTTCCATCCAAGGGAAAAGGAACGCGGGCTCGATGACCACGAAGATCATCTTTTCGCCGCTCTATTCCGCGCCAAACTGGAAGTCGGGGCGAGCCTGACAATCGTAATGACGAACGAGGCTAACGCCTCTCTCGATGGAGGCCGCGCGCGCACCGAGCGCGCAGGCCACGAAGCAAAGCTGCAACGCGCGTGGTGGTCCAAGGACACCAAGTCCCCTGATCTTGCGCCGCCATGGCTGACCCAGCTCATCCTCGCAGCCGATCAATTCATTGTGAAGCGGAGTCTTCCAAATCAGCCTGACGGCCGCAGCATCATTGCAGGCTATCACTGGTTCGGCGATTGGGGCCGCGACACCATGATCGCCCTCCCCGGCCTTACTCTTGCAACTGGCCGCCCGGAAATCGCGCGCCAGATACTTCTCGCCTTTGCCGACTACGTGGATGGCGGCATGCTTCCTAACAACTTTCCCGATGCCGGAGGCAAACCCGAATACAACACCGTCGACGCGGCGTTGTGGTTTTTCGAAGCCTTGCGGCAGTACTTTACCGCATCGCAGGACACCGGCACGCTCCGAGAACTTTTTCCGATGCTTGCCGGGATAGTCGGCGCGCATGTGAAAGGCACGCGCTACAACATTCACGTGGACACGGCGGACGGGCTTCTTTACGCGGGCGGGCCCGGAGTACAACTCACTTGGATGGACGCCAAAGTCGGAGACTGGGTCGTCACGCCGCGCACTGGAAAACCGGTGGAGATCAATGCGCTGTGGATCAACGCGCTCGAGACGCTAGCGGGGTTCGCCCGGCTTCTCCAGAAACCCAGCGGCGACTACGAGAGCCTCGCCGCGCAAGCCAAGCAAAGCTTTCAGAAATTCTGGAATGAGGCGCGTGGTTGCTGCTTCGACGTCATTGATTCGCCCGGAATCGGCAAAGACGCTTTGCTCCGCCCGAATCAAATTTTTGCTGTTTCCCTACCCATCGCCCCGCTCACAGCAGACCAACAGAAATCCGTCGTCAACATCTGCGCGCAGCGTCTGCTCACTTCCTACGGTCTGCGCAGTCTCGCTCCCGGGGAACCCGGATACCTAGGCCTCTACATCGGCGGGCCGCGCGAGCGCGATGCCGCTTATCATCAGGGTACCGCCTGGGGCTGGCTCCTCGGGCCTTTTGCCCTGGCACATTTCCGCGTCTACAACGACCGCGCCGCAGCATTGCGTTTTCTCCAGCCTCTCGGCCGTCAGATCTACACCTATGGGCTTGGCTCGCTTGGTGAAATCTTTGATGGAGATGCTCCATTTATTCCGCGCGGCTGCATCGCCCAGGCCTGGACCGTCGGCGAGGTTCTTCGCGCGTGGCACGCAATTCAGGCGAGCTAATTCTTATCTGGGATTTTAGGTCCTCCCAGCATTTCCGGCTGGTGATTCGTAGAGCTCGATCAAGACTTTCCCGTAGTCCGGCGAGGCAACTAGAAAAAAATTGACGCGCGTGCCATCGGCGCCCGGCCGCGTCACTGGATAAACGGGCGTCACGCCGAATTCCTGCTTCAAGATTGCCGTGGCGCGGTCGATGTTCTTGCAGCGATATTCGACCTGCTGCACGCCTTCGCCGAACTTGGCCAGATACTTGCCGATGGCGTCGGAACCGCTAGGCTCTTTGGTCGTCAGAACATCCAGAGCGATTCCATTCGGAAAATGCAGTTCGAATTCCTCCGCGTCCTGGTCGGGCGGGACATCCGCTAGCTGCGGCAAACCATTCGCTTCTCGAATCCTCTGAAATGTCTTGCGTTCCACCGCCAGTCCTACCGTCACGCTTGGTTTAGAGCCGTATAGGAGAGAGTAGAATTCATCATTCGTCCACCACGCATGAACTACCTGATCGGCTGGAATGCGCCCTGCGCGGTAGATTTCCGCGGCGGCGGCAAGCCTTTTGGATTCATCCGAGGACGAGAGGTCCGCGATTCGCGAGCTCAGAGGACTGGGCATGGAAACCCAAAGTATTGTAGCTTTAGGATGAAACGAAAAGAAGCGGCAGAGGTCCAGCCATTTCTCAAGGACGCAACGGAATAGCAGACTCTTTCATCTGAGGGATATGCCCAAACCAGTTTTATTGACCGTAGACGACGACCCCGAAGTTCTCCGAGCCATTGAGCGCGATTTGCGCAGCCGCTACTCGGACCGTTACCGCGTAATGCGCGCAAATTCGGGAAGCGCGGCCCTGGTCACCCTGCGCGAATTGAAAGCGCGCAATAATCCGGTTGCCCTCTTGCTCGCTGACCAGCGCATGCCCCAAATGGACGGCGTCGGGTTCCTCTCCGAAGCCATGGACATGCATCCACTCGCCAAGCGCGCCCTGCTCACTGCCTACGCGGACACCAACGCCGCCATCGACGCTATCAATGAAGCCCGCGTTCACTACTATTTGATGAAGCCTTGGGATCCCCCCGAAGAAAAGCTCTTTCCTGCTCTCGATGATCTCTTGCACGACTGGACATCCACTTTTCGCCCGCCCTATGAAGGCATTCGTGTTCTCGGCACGCGCTGGTCGAACCGCTCCTATGAGCTGCGTGATTTTCTCGCGCGAAATCAGGTGCCCTATCAGTGGATAGACGTCGAATTGGCGCAGACCGATCCCGAAGTGCGCGGCCTGATCAATTCACTGGGCCCCGAAGCGGAAACGCTCCCTCTCATCATTTTTTCGGATGGCGCCCGCCTTGCAGAACCGCCTCTTCCTGCTGTCGCCGACAAAATCGGCCTTCGCACTCATGCCCAGACCAACTTCTATGACCTTGCGATTGTGGGCGGCGGGCCCGCCGGGCTGGCTGCGGCTGTCTATGGTGCAAGCGAAGGTCTGCATACCGTGATGATCGAACGCGAAGCTCCCGGCGGCCAGGCGGGACTCAGCTCTCGCATTGAAAATTATCTCGGCTTTCCCTCCGGTCTGACCGGCCTTGATCTTGCGCGCCGCGCCGTTGCGCAAGCCAAGCGATTTGGCGTCGAGATACTCTCTCCGCAGGAAGCGGTCGGCTTGCGCGTGGATGGCCCTTACCGTTTCCTGAAACTTGCGGACGGCTCCGAAATCTCCTGTCACGCGCTTCTCCTCGCGATGGGTGTCCAGTGGAGAACCCTGAATGTCCCCGGAATCGAACGTCTGCAAGGCGCGGGCGTCTACTATGGTGGCGGAACCTCCGAAGCCCTGGCCTGTAAAGGCGAAACGGTGTACATCATTGGCGGCGCGAATTCCGCCGGCCAAGCTGCTATGCACTTTTCGAAGTTCGCCGGGAAGGTCGTGATGTTGGTGCGCGGAGAATCGCTTGCCGCCACGATGTCCCACTACTTGATCGAGCAAATCGAAAAAACGCCCAACATCGAGGTATGGCCGAGGACCACCGTAGTCGAGGTGCACGGAGAGACGCGACTGTCTGACATTACGATCCAGCGTGTTGCTACGGGGGAAAAGGAGAAGCTTCCCGCTTCAAGCTTGTTTATTTTTATTGGCGCGCAACCTCGCACGGAGTGGCTCGCCAACACCATCGAACGCGACGAGCGCGGTTTCGTTTTCTCAGGGCCCGATCTTCTCCGCGACGGGAAGAAACCCCTTTCATGGACGCTCGATCGCGATCCCGGATTGCTCGAAACCAACGTCCCGGGAATTTTCGTCGTCGGGGACGTGCGCCACGGTTCGGTCAAGCGTGTCGCTTCAGGCGTCGGCGAAGGAGCCGTTGTCGTCCAGTTCATGCACCAGTATCTGGCGAAGGTCCAATGAGCGAAACACCGGATCAAGCACGTGTGCTAGCGCTGGTCGCCGAGCTGCGGAAAGTACCCGCGTTCACCGATCAGCCGCAAGCCGATCTGGAATGGTTCATCGCGCAATCGGAAGAACGGCGTTTCAACGTCGGCGAGATGACCGTCGTGGAAGGCGCCCCAGCGGACACGATGTCCGTGATATTCGAGGGAGAACTCCGAGCCCGGCGCGAGAACGGCCCGCAGGACGGCCCCGTTTTCACTGCCCGCGCCGGGGATGTCACGGGCGCCCTGCCCTTCTCTAGAATGAAGACGTTTAGTGTGACCGGGCGCGCGGTGCTCCCCGTCCATTCTCTTGAGTTCCCCGCGGCCAAGTTTCCAGAGCTGTTCCAGCGCATGCCCGAGCTTTCCCGGCGCCTCGTGGGACTCTTGACGGATCGTGTCCGGAGCGTTACACGCCAAGAGCAGCAGCGGGAAAAACTGGCAGCACTCGGAAAATTGTCGGCCGGCCTTGCGCACGAGCTCAACAACCCTTCTGCCGCTGCGCGCCGCTCGGCGGCCGCGCTCCGCGATTGCCTGGAGCGGTTGCGTGTTGCAGGGCGCACTTCGAGGCTCGGTCCGGATGATTGCGCTTTGCTCGCGCAGCGCGAAGAGCAAATCCGCTCCGAACTGAAACCTCCCGAATACAAAGATGAATTCGCACGCGTGGAGCGCGAAGAAACCATACAAAGCTGGCTGGAGGGCCGCGGTGTCGCGGAAGCCTGGAAATTGGCTCCGCTACTCGCCGACGCTGGCTTGGCGGACAAGCAGCTGGAGATTTTTGCCGGGGCGGCAGGCCATTCGTTGGGACCCGAACTCACCCGCTTCGGCACCCTTCTCGAAATGGAGTGTATCGCCAGCGAGCTTGAACAAAGCACCGCCCGCATCTCCGACCTCATCAAAGCAATCAAAGAATATTCCTACATGGACCAGGCGCCGCTCCAGGAAGTGGACATCAAGAACAGCCTGGAAACTACCCTGACCATCATGCATCACAAATTGAAGCGCGGAATCGTCGTATCTCGCGAGTATGCTCACGACCTTCCGAAAGTCATGGCTTATGGGAGCGAACTCAACCAGGTGTGGACCAACCTCATCGACAACGCCGCCGATGCCATGAAAGAAAAAGGAAAGCTCACCGTCCGCGCCGTCCGCGAAAATGAATACGTGCTCGTAGAGATTGTCGACGACGGGCCGGGTATCCCACCGGAAGTGCAGTCCCGCATCTTCGAGCCTTTTTTCACCACCAAGGGCGTCGGCGAGGGAACTGGCCTCGGCCTGGACGTCGTTCACCGCATCGTCCAAAAGGCGCGCGGACTTGTCACTGTGAAATCGGTCCCGGGCGACACGCGCTTCCAGATACGGCTCCCGATTCACAACGCACTGTAAATCCAGAGGAGGCCCACACTGGGTGTGGCGCTACGTCGACGAGTCGATGTTTGAAGAAGGCTGAGCCTTATTCTTTTTTCCGTGGAAGAATCAGTATCGATGCCAGCAGTGCGATAGACAGCATCGCCGCCACCACCGCCAGCGAGACTTGCACTGGAATGTGCAGCCATGGCTCGGCAATCATCTTCGCGCCGATAAACATCAGCACGAGCGCGAGCCCCTGGTTCAAATATCGCAGGCGGTCAAGAAATCCCGCCAGCAGGAAGTACAAAGCGCGGAGTCCGAGGATCGCAAAAACATTGGAGGTATAGACGATGAACGGATCGCGCGTTATGCCAAAGACCGCCGGAATGGAATCCACTGCAAGAGTTATATCCGCGATCTCGACAATGAGCAGCACCAAAAACAACGGCGTGGCGAAAAGCCGGCCTGCGTCGCGGACAAAAAACCGCTCGCCTTGGTAACCACCGGCCACGCGCAAATGCTTGCTGGCAAAGCGAAACAGGAAATTCCGCTCTGGACGGACCTGTTCCCTTCGAATGAAGAGCATGTGGATACCGGCATACAACAGGAAAGCGCCAAATGCGTACAAGACCCACGAGTAGTGTTCGATCAGCTCCACGCCCGCTGCGATCATCGCGCCTCGCATGATAAGCGCGCCCAGGATGCCCCAGGTTAGAATGCGATGCTGCAAACGCAGATCGACGGCAAAAGTACGGAAGATAACCAGAAAAATGAAAAGATTATCGGCGCTCAGCGATTTTTCGAGCAAATAAGCGGTGAAGAATTCCAGCGCCTTTTGGTGGCCGAAGTAACGCAGGATACCGACGCCGAACAGCACTGCGAGGCTGATCCACGCGAGACTCCAGAGCGTCGCCTCGCGCAACCCTAGTTTGCGTGGCCGACGGTGAAAGACGCCGAGGTCCAACGCGACGGCGACCAACACGAAAAGATTGAATTCGATCCAGCGCAAAGGCGTGCCCATGGCCCCGCAGCGGGGGCGCGCGTCAGGGAGTCGAGGCGTGCGCGTCAGTAGCGTTCAGGTTGGTCAGCTCGATGCGCGTCGCATGGCCAGGGCGAATGGTTACCTTCGCGTCCCACCGCAGCCGCGTATCTCCCGCCGCGGCATCCAGGTTTAGCGTGCTGATCCAATAGTTCCCCGGAGCCAGGTCAGAAAACACTGCGCGCCCGTCAAGATCCGTATCTGCTTTCGCGGCGAGGTACTTCGTCTGGGCCACGTCTGGCGCCAGCCGCAGCACGCGTTTTGTGTGATCGCTCTGAATCTTGACCCACTTCCTCTGCGGATTGACGCCATCGAGTTCCAGTTCGACCCCACTCACTGTCTCCGGGTGCGCAGTGATGAATTTTCTCAGGGACGCGAAATATTCCTGCTTCTGTTTCTCATACCGCTCAGGCTTCTCCGTTTTTTCCACTTCGGTGTACTTCGGTCTTGGTATCCCGGTCGTCACGCCGCCGCTGTTCGAGCGCTGGTATGCCAGCAGAAACTCCGGCGTGTGAATGATGTCGTCCGGGGTAACCGCCTTGTCCATGCTCGGCATGGTCAGGTCGAGAATGTCGTGCTCCTTCAGCCATTCCTTCAATTCCTTGGAAACTTTCAAATCATCGATGAATTGTTCGCGTGTGGGAAGCTTATCCGTTTCATCGATCTCCTTCGCGATTTCGCCGTAGCTCTTGGTGAGCAAATAGAACGTAAATTGCCGCACGGGTTCCGGCCGCGCCGATGTCGGCGTAATTCGCGCTGCGATTTCCAATGTACCGCTTGTGTTCGTTGTTTGTGCCGGGGCGCCCAGGCCCCAAATTGAATTAAGAGCCAAGGTAAGAACCGCGGCAGCGAGGACTTTGCTCATGGAGGCCATCGTAGCAGAAGCTGCCGAGGTGATATAGCAGCGAGATGAAGTCTGTTGTCTGATTAACCTGAGTTAGAAGAGCCGGAAAGTAACTTCGATCGGGATGCTCACGGCGACCGGCCTGCCATTGGGGCCGAGAGCCGGCTTGAAGCGCCACGTCCTAACCGCCTCAATGGCCTTTTCCTCCAGCCCAAGTCCGGGGCCCTTCGCCACGTGGATGTCAACGGCGCGGCCGTCCGCCGTGATGATCACGTACAGCACCACGGTTCCCTGATACTTGGCCTTTCGCGCTTCGTCAGAGTAGAGCGGATCAGGGCAGTAAATGCACGTTGGCGTACCCACACCGTTCACGCCAGCGCGAAACGCACCGCCACCCGTGCCGCCACCTTCGCCCGGGCCCAAGCCGCCGCCGGTGCCGCTGCCGATGCCCGTTCCATTGCCCCTGCCAAGAGAATCGCTCATGGCCGAAGCCAGTGGATCACCGAAGTTTGGGAGATTCGGACTGGGTACTTTCAAATCCGGCGGACCGAGCAGGGTGGCGTCCATCGCCAGCTTGGGGTTCGGGTTCACGATCCTTGCCTGAGGCGCTGCAAATTGCGTCCAGGTAAACTTGGGAAGTTTTCCCTTTGTCGGAGGAGTGAGAGTGTGATCGTTCGCCCCGCCGCCTCCCCCGGCTTTCTTCGCTCCCGCAGGCAGTTTCGCGACGTAAGGCGACAGGTCCAGCGGCGTCACGTCCATCTTATTCTTCGCCTCGGTCGGGGGTGCCAGGTGCCAGATGATGGGAATCACCAGCAATGTAATCAAGGCTGCGTGGAGGCCCATGGACACCGCTTGCGTCCAGCCGAAGTTCTCATCCTTCGTCCAAATCTCTTTCACCTTGACTGGTCTGCTCGTCACCCGCAACGGTGGCAACTTTGCCGGGAAGAAAACTTCTTTGATGCGGTCGCCAAATCCGCCAAAGTTTGTGCCCCAGCTCACGGCCAGTCGGCTGTTCACCGGCCCTTTTGGCACAGGCCGTGAGCTGAAGAATTCTCTAAAATTCGCGAAGAACCCGCCGCCATAGGACGCCGGCATCAGCGGAGAGCGAAAATTTCCGCTTATCTTTACGGGTCGCTCCGTTAGGAATTGCTTCAGGTTCGACCAAAATCCATCTGTAACGAAACGCTCCGGCGCCATAAATC
>Ga0307479_10003135_pt1 | contig 15031 bp, 17 predicted proteins | sample atmos_gasesECM4C_FD_203743 | JGI IMG/M metagenome (GOLD analysis project Ga0307479, IMG submission 203743) | Hardwood forest soil microbial communities from Morgan-Monroe State Forest, Indiana, United States - atmos_gasesECM4C_515 | ecosystem: Environmental > Terrestrial > Soil > Temperate... | reverse complement strand
TGCGCCCGTGGTCGTTGTGGTGGATACAACGACGCTCGGCGTCATTTATGGGATTGATTATGCGCGATTTAATGGATTGAGCGCGGGCTTCACTTTCGTTTCAGGCGGCGCCTTTGCCGGTCCAGATGACGTCATCGCTGACGACCTGGCGGCGCAAGCGCGCAAGCTGAGCGTCGGCTCCAATGTTTCCCTGATGAACCGGAACTTTCGCGTGAGCGGAATCGTCGTGCACGGAAAGGGCGCTCGCTTTTTTGTGCCCATGGAGACGGCGCAAGAAATTGCCGGCGCCGCGAAGCGCGTTTCGATGATCTATGTTCGCACCACCGGCAACACCGAGGCGGTACGGACTGAACTCATTCGGCTTCTGCCCGGTTACCGTATTCGATCGATGGCTGAATATATGTCTCTGATGACCTCTTCCAGCCTTCCCGAGCTACGGCCTTTTCTGCGCTCTTTCGTGGGACTCGGAGTGGTGATCAGTTTTTTGGTGGTTCTGCTAACGATGTACACTCTAGTGCTGGAGCGGCGCCGTGAGATCGGCATTTTGAAAGCCATCGGCTCATCGCGCCTGGAGATTTGCTGGCTAATCGTCGCGGAAGCTCTGTTGTTGGTGGCTCTGGGTGTGGTCGTGGGTTTGGCCGCCACTTATGGAACAACGATGCTGCTACATTGCACTTCGCCGACGCTGCAGATTCAAATCACGGCGGACTGGATCTTGCGTTCCATTTTGGTCGCCATTGCGGGGGCGCTTGCGGGCGCCGCATATCCAGCAATTCGCGCTGCGCGGAGCGATCCAATCTCTGCTCTCGCTTATGAATAGCGTCCGACATGTAAGAGCGGTCTAAGAACGACCTTCACGGAGAACCCTTGGAAAATCTAAATCAAAAGGATCTCGCCAAGCAGAAATTCTACGGCGCAAGAATCGTGCAGCGCAGAGATATCGCCGAAGATTTGTGGTCCATTCGCGTCAGTCCGCCAGCAGAAATCCCCTTTCTGCCGGGGCAATACGCCACTCTCGGAGTCCTGACGCCGCAGAAACATATCGAACGACCCTACTCGATTGTTTCCTCGCCTTATGAAGCGGAACTCGAGTTCTTTTTTGAACTCGTCCCGCGCGGCGAGTTGACTCCGGCGCTCTACAAGCTGCAAGTCGGAGACGAACTTACCATTCGCAAGGCTGCCAAGGGCCGCTTCACGCTCGATCGCGCGGTCCATAAGAATCATTTGCTTCTCTGCACGGTTACCGGCGTGGCTCCCTTTGTCAGCTTTATACGGACCCTCCATACCGACGCACAGCAAAATAAATTCCCGGAGGGGCACCGGCTTTTCCTTTTGGAAGGCGCCAGCCGCTCCTGGGAGTTCGGATATAACGAAGAGCTCAAGCGCATTGCGGATGAAGTCCCATGGCTCGAATACGTCCGTACAGTGAGCCGCCCCTGGGAGGATCGCAACTGGGCTGGAGAAGTGGGCCGCGTGGAGGACGTGATCCGCAAATACACGGATCTGTGGAAGCTAACTCCGGAGACAACTTTCGCCTATCTATGCGGTCATCCCAAAATGATCGAGAATGGCAACGGGATTTTGGCGCGCCGCGGCTGGGCCAAAGAACACATCAAACAAGAAATCTACTTCGTTCCCAAGGAGCGCGTCGTCACGACCTAGGCAGTTTGGGCTTTCAGTTGCCTTGCAATGCCTTGGAATTCCAAAGGCAGATGCCCATCCACCAGTGAGGCGCCGCCATCCACTTCGATCAACTGCCCGGTGATCCAACCGGCTTCCTCGGAACAAATCAGTGCCACGGCATTGCCGATATCGGACGGCTTTCCCAACCGGCCCATAGGGGTCCACCCGCGCTCTTGCCATTCGCGCAAGCCGGTTTGGAACACCTCGGGCAAGCTGTTCAGTACGCTGTCCTCTACCCAGCCCGGACTGATGGAGTTCACAGTAATCCCGCGGCTGGCGAGCGCAACCGCGAAATAGCGCACCACCGATTCCATCGCTGCTTTCGCTGCGCCCATGGCGACCCAGGGTTGCCAGCTCCCAAACCTTCCGCCTGGCGCAAACGTGATGGCCACGATCCTTCCGCCGTTGGGCATTAAAGGAGCCGCCTCGCGCACTGCCACCAAAAATGCCTTTGCTTGGGAATCCATGGCTGTGTCCCATTGGGGCAGAGTAATCTCCATCGGCGCTTGATAGAAGGTAGGCGCTTCGGTTCGCGCGTTGCTGACGAAAATATCAAGCGAACCGAATTCCGACCGCACGTGCTCGAAGATTCCTCGCACTTCGTCGGGCCGGCACACATCGGCCTGTACGAGAAATCCACTTGAGCCCAGTTCGCGTATCTTCGCCAGAGTTTTTTCCGCTGCTTCACGATTGCGGTAGTAGTGAACCGCGACGCGCGCGCCTTTTTCCGCGAGCTTCAGCGCGATGCCCCTGCCGATGCCTCGCGAGCTTCCCGTGATCAGCGCGTTTTTCCCTTGGAATGACATAGGCCACCTCCAGTGGCGCGGATGTTAGTCCTCGCCTCCTAGCCAGTCAACGCTGACTGATTTCGATACTGAAATCAGCTGCGTTCGATCGCTGAAGCTGGCGGAAGAGAGGCGCCTGGTGAAGCATTGTTTCCGCGGGTGTAGAATTGTCGGCTATGAAATTGCGCACGACCGCTCTTGGGATAACGTTGTTCGTAACGTCTGCTGGGTGGCCGATCTGTGTCGTCTCGGCCCAGACGAACAAACAACTCACTCGCAGGGGTGACCTCGCAGAGTCACGTGGGCTTTCCGATGCCGGCAAGGCTGCGCTATCGAGGCAGTTGAGCGATGCGGTCAATCGCGGCGACACACCGGGTGTGGTCGCACTGATCATCGACCGCGACAGCGTGCTCTACGAAGGCGCAGCCGGGAAGCTCGACGTCGCCCACAACATTGCGATGCCCGTGGATGCGATCTTTGCGATCGCATCGATGACCAAGCCGGTGACATCCGTCGCCATCATGATGTTGTACGAAGAGGGCAAGCTCAAGCTCGATGATCCGGTGTCGAAATATCTGCCAGGCTTCGATCACCTGCTGATCATTACCAAGTTCAACGAAAGCGATGCAACTTACAAAACGCGGCCCGCAAAGCGGCCGATGACGATCCGTCATCTGCTGACGCACACGTCGGGCATCGGATACGCATTTACAAATCCGATCGAGTTCCGGCTGACTCAAACAACGAAGAAGAACGAGTGGGAACTGCCGCTCTTAAGCGACCCGGGCGATGAGTGGCACTACAGCGCCAGCACGCGGGTTCTGGGCATGATCGTCGAGAAGATTACCGGCATGATGCTCGAGGCCTACTACCAAAGGCGGATCTTCAAGCCACTCGGGATGGTGGATACGTCGTACGCGGTGCCTGCCTACAAACAGTCGCGTGTGACGATACAGTACAGTCGTGCAAACGGCGTGCTGCAGGAGCCGCCGCGAACCCCCGTTCCTTCTACTCCCACGGCTCCATTTCGGGGCGATGGCGGACTCTATTCAACCGTACAGGATTACGGCAAGTTCGTGCAGATGATGCTTAATGGCGGCCATCTCGGGTCTACAAAAATCCTGAACGAGAGTTCGGTGATGATGATGGGCGAGAACCAAATCGGGCCGATCTTCGTGGAACTGCAGCCCGATGCCGATACGCAACGCACGAAACCGTTTCCACTTGGCGCCGGGCACGACAAATTCGGTCTCGGTTTTCAGATTGCCTCGAACAATCCGCAATACGCGGAATATCGCAGCGCGGGCAGCATGAGCTGGGCCGGCATTTACAACACTGAATTTTGGATCGATCCGGTCAAGCACATCGGCGGAGTTCAGATGATGCAGATGCTGCCGTTTTACGACGACGGCGCAATCCGCACGCTGCGCGATTTCGAGAAACTGGTATACCAATACCTGCGCTAGCAAGGGCATGCACCTGCGCTGCGGAAAGTTCCTCCCCAGGGCGTAACGTTAAGCTTTCGGTATAGGCGGCCAGATTCTGAGCGCGCTGTTGGGTCCTCCTGGCGCGTGCACGAGCATGGGAACCACGGAATGTCCGTCTGTGCCGAGAGGCGAATTCGCATTCGCGGCCTCGTAATCGCGCTCGAAGCCTTCCTGCGATGCGAACTCATAGAGAATCCCGTGCTTGGCCCATCCGGCAACGGAATTCAGCTCGCGGGTTCTGATACAGGAAGATGTCTCGCACATCGCGGGCAGGCGCTGCTGAACGTATCCTGCGTGCATCTCCTCTTCGTATTCAACCGGGCAATTGAAACTCCCGATTTGAATGTAAGGAGCACCTGTCATTCCTTCCTTGTAGGCGACGCTCCCATGGCCCTCGCACCGGCCAGCTTCGGTCATCAGGTTCACGCGCTCGCCGGTACGCATCGCAAGCATTTTCCTGCCTTGCTCAGGCAGCGCGGCGTTGATTGCACTTGGAACGGGATTGCCTAGTACCAGAGCATCGATGACACCAATCAGAAGGATGTAGTGAAAGCCGGTGGGAACCTTGGGATCTTCCGTGTGATGAATCTGAGAGGAGCCGCCGCTCGTGCGCGTGGCGTAGTGCGCCGCCCACAGATAGCCGGGTCGGTTCAACAGATTGGGGAGATACGTTTGGTCTAACCAGGCGAAATAATCATCGCGGCCGGAGTCTGGCAGGTCGTACCAGGTGATCCAAAGAGCTCTATCGGTCGGCCCGTTGCGACGATTGTTCGGGCGCGCCGCAGCTTTGGCGTTTCCAATTTGTGCGGCGGCGTTCTTCGCGACAGCGAGCCCGATTGCCATCCCACCAGCCGCTTTCAGAAAATCACGACGATCCCGCCGTTTCGTTTCATCGGGTTTGACCATATTTCCCCCTGCTGAGAGTGCAGCGCGTTGTGCGGACATTATCACCCCTTGTGCGGATCACAAAGACCGGCTCCGGTGCGCCACCGAAGGGCGCACTCGCGTCTTTGCTCTAGCCTGCGGCCGTGATATATCTCGTCCACGCAATTTCACGACCGCACGCAACGACAATAGGAAATGAACATGCCAACACGCAGAGAGTTCTTGAGAAATCTTTCCGGCGCGACTGCAGGAATTGTTTTCACAGGCTGCTGTTGTGCGGACGGTGCTTTCGGCTCTGCGCTCCGGCAGCAATCTGTCGCATCTCGGGCGACTGGCTCCAAGCATGCTCCTGTAATGATCAATGGCCGTCGGGTGGTGGTGGTTGATGTTCACTCACACGTTCGTGTGCCGGAGGCGTGGGAACTCGTCAAAGATCGGATTGGCCGCGAGGGCCACTATGGCGACGCGGCGCAAGCCAACCCGGATAACGTGGGCAACATTCGCAATGTCGATAAGCGGCTCGCGGATTTGGATGTGATGGGAATTGATGTGCAGGCCGTGTCGGTCAATCCATGGTGGTATTGGGCGGACGAAGACCTCGCGCGCAAGATCATCCAGATTCAGAACGACAAAATTGCGGAGTTTTGCGCGGCCCGCGCGGACCGTTTCGTGGGCTTGGGCAGCGTGGCTTTGCAGCACCCCTCGCTGGCGGTCGCGCAAATCGAAGAAGGTGTGAAGAAGCTGGGGATGAGAGGGTTTGCGATTGGCGGCAGCGTGAATGGGGACGATCTTTCCGCAGCCAAGTTTAACCCGATTTGGGCGAAGGCCGAGGAACTCGAGGCGCTGATCTTTATACATCCGCAGGTTTCGGGAACGCCGATAGACGAACGCAGGCTGCAGGGGAATGGCAATCTGGATAACGTGATCGGACATCCGCTGGAGACCACTCTCGCGCTCACGCACCTGATTCAGGACGGTACACTCGATCTTTTCCCGAAGCTGAAAGTTTGCGCTGCCCATGGCGGAGGTTACCTGCCGTCGTATTCAGGCCGGAACGATGAATGCCTGAAAGCATTTCCGAAGGAGTGCAGGCCGCTGAAGAAACTCCCCAGCGAATATCTGAAGCAGCTTTATTACGACTCCGTGCTCTTTACGCCGGAGGACATGCGGCATCTGATCGCGGTGGTTGGCGTCAGCCAAGTCGTGCTGGGAACTGATTATCCGGCGTTGTGGAATCGCACTCCTGTCGACCGCATCCTTGCCATTCCAGGATTGAGCGACGCGGAGCGGCTAGCGATCTTCAACGGCACTCTAAGTCGGTTGCTCAAGATCAAGGCTTGATCCGTGACGACGGGCCAAGTCGTTGACAGCGTAGCTTACGAAGACTACATTCGCTTCACCTAGAGAGCCGCCGTGTGTGCGTTCTCTCGCACTTGCAGCGTCCCAACGAAGGAGCGCCAGCTATGAAATTTTTCGCCCTGCTTTGGTTTGCCGTCGTCCTTTGCGTCCCCGCGTTTGCCCAAAATCGGCTGCCGGAAATCCCGGCGGATAAATTGACCGAGGCCCAGAAGAAGGCGTTGGACCAATTCATTTCAAAACGAGGCGGGCCGCTCGTGCGCGGACCTTTCCTGGCGCTTCTGCGCAGCCCAGATGTGATGACGCCTGCCGAAGTCCTGGGGGAATATCTTCAGTTCAAGACGGTGCTGCCGCCGAAGCTCCGTGAATTCGTGATTCTCATCACGGCGCGGCAGTGGACTCAAGATACGGAGTGGAACTCGCACGTCGCTATCGCCGAAAAAGACGGGATTAGTCCTGAAATCGCGACGGCGCTCGCTGCCGGTCAGCGCCCGTCCGGGATGGACGAGGGCGAGCAGGCCGTCTACGACTTTTGCGAGGAGCTTCACCGCAATCACAGTGTGAGTGATGCCACTTACGCCAAAGCGCTCGATAAGTTCGGCGAACAGGGCGTGGTCGACATGATTAGTGTCAACGGCTATTACAGTTGGTTCGCCATGATTATGAATTCAAGCCGCACGCCGCCATATCCACCGATCGCGGGGATGCCGACTATGGCGCTTTTTCCTCGAAGTAAGTGACGCGGATGGTGAGGCGTGGCAGCGGTTAAAGATCCGGTTAAACGCCCCTGAGTTCAGTTCTGCGCGTTCTGAGCAAGCTCCTGGCCGTTGGCAAAAACCACTTTGCTGAGGTGCAAGAACGGCCTGCCGTCTTTGGCGCGATTGCCGAAGATGGTGATCTCGTCGCCCGCCTTGACTGTATCTCTCCTCCAGCCGGCACGAGCTAGCATGCCCGTGCTCGCCATTTCGACGCTCCACTTTTCGACGGCGCCCTTCTCGTCTTTAACGTCGACGTAGATGTAGACATGAGGATTGGTCCAGTCGAAGCCCGTTACCGTGCCCTTCACGGTCATGGACTTGGTCATATCGAACGAAGCCGTGGCGTGATGCGCGGAGACTGACCCTGCGAACGAAATCAGCAGAAGAACGGCGCTAAGGGTAAGAGTTAAGGGTTTATTCGTCATCTTTTTCCTCATCGGGGTCGCTCCTCTCTTTTTGCGCGTTCATTTTCCCTGGTAGGTGTACTTGTTATTTTCTTCACAGATATATTCCTGGATCTCCCAGCCCGGCTTCAGCTTGTAGACCTGCTGAATGGTGAAAGGCTTCGTGTAGGCCTTTGAGTCATCGATAGTCACATCGTCAACGAGCGTATCGTGGTCGGTGCGCCGAATACGCTCGACTACGTGCATAGCGTCGCTATGAGGCAAGCCGACGGCGTCCAGCCACGTCTTGTCGTTGAATCCGATCGTATCCAGAACGAGCGTGTCGCCCTCCCATTTGCCGATCGAGTCGCCCGAATAGGTGGGGTCCAAATCCTTGGGGTGCTGGCGATTCAGGTAGATTTCGCGCAAGGCCTGCACGCCCTCGTGAATGATGACTACACGCGTGGGCGTTTGAACGATCTCCAGCGGGAGAGGCACGAACATGAGCCGCGGGACCCCGGTCGGCAAACAACCGAGATTGGGATCGTTGGTCTCGGCGTTGGCCGTCTTGAATTTGGCCTCGCCCCAGGGCGCCAAGGGCGCGCCGCCGTTTGGAAACATGCGAGGTTGATACTTTGTGACTTGCCAGACACCGGAAAGATCCGGAACTGATGCTTGGTGAGCAGCGTCTTGGCCGCGCGCCGCAGGTAAGAGCGCCAACATCGCCACGGCAGCCGCGGCTGAAAAGATCAGATGATTCCGCACCTACGCTCCTCCTCGATTCTCGCTTGGTCTGGTCCGGCTTGCCTACCGGTTTCGGCTTGCGAAGAATCTACCACGGCGTCGTCTCCCCTCCAACCCTGATTGCTATCGCCAAGAGGGATGGGATGTGTTTCGCGTTTGACAGTGCCTTTCGCATCATCGGTTGTCCACAAATTCATGGCCCAGTCGCTTTCTTGCAGGAGAATGAGAACTGGAGGCCGTATTGTCTGCGCGGAGGCTTATTCTCGTTTGTGTGCTTCTTGGAGGGCTGCTATCGGGATGGCTCTTCTGGCGCGGGCGATCCCCGCTCGGGGCATCCGGCAAAACGGCGAGGGCGACGGTTACGAAGCAGCCGGTCAACTTTGCCAGCCGCACATTTGATCCCAACAGCCCTCCATCCGAAATGCCGCCCCTTGGCACGGGAGAAGAGGCGGAATGCGATTCCAATTTCTTGTCCGCCGCCAACGTTGCGGCACAGACTCAAAAAACGGACGCCACGCACGCTTTTGTTACCGTCACGCAAATCAACGTGACTCTACAGCTCAACGTCACCATATGGGCGCCCGCCAATGAAACTCCTCACGTGATCGAACATGAAGAAGGTCATCGCCAGATTGCCGAATTCTACTATCAGACCGCCGACCAACTCGCCGAGCGAATTGCGGACGAATATATGAGCCAGGTAGTCGAAATCAGCGGCACGGATCTGGAAGCGGAGTCGAACAAGGCGCTTCAGCAAATCGCCACCGAAATTGCAGACGAATACAACAAGGAATTAAACCCGGGTCCGACGCAGCTGCTATACGATTCCATCACGGATCACGGCCGCAATGAGGTCGTCGTGAAAGATGCAGTCGCTTCGGCCGTCAAGAACGTTGCAGCGGAATCACCTAGGCCTGCGGCAGCTCCGGGAAATTGACCTTCGGCGTATTTCCAGCACTTTGAGGCAAGTCGCGGCCCCGCCCTCACATCTTGCCTTCGTGAGCGGTAAGCACAAAGTAGCCGGGTTTGGACCCGAATGGAGACTGCCGTATTCTTGCCGCGCAACGCGAAAATCAGTATTCTGCTAGCCAACTTCCCTAGACGAGAGAGGAATAGCCAATGAGCACCGCGACAGAGACCCTCAAGAAAGTCCGCGTTTCGATGATGAACGCGATTCACGATCTGCCCTTGCTCGTGGCGCGGGACGAAGGTTTTTTCAAGGATGAGGGGCTGGACGTGGAGATTCTCAAGACTCCGGGCACGGCGCAGCGAAAGGCCGATCATCAGGCGCTGCGAGACAATGTGTTTCAACGCACCATGGAGTCTCTCTATGACAAGGGCGCCTGCGACCAGTTTCGCATGTGCGAGTGGGGCGTAATGAAGCGCGCGGTGGAATCCAATGTCACGCCCGGACACCGTCCGGCGAAGATCGTGGCGTTGGGGTCGGCGATGTCGACTTTCGCAATCGTGTCTAATCCTAAATTCGGCATCTACGAACCGGAGCAATTGAAGAACAAACCCATCGCCGTCAGCCCTTACAACGGCTCGCATTTCACGATGTTGAAGATGCTCGAGGGCTTTCTGAAGCGCGAACAGATCAAGTGGATGAACGCCGGAACTCATGAGGAGCGCCTGGAGGCTTTGAGCAACGGCCAAGTGGAGGCCGTCAGCTTGATGGAACCCTGGATCAGCGTTGCCGAGAAGCGCGGGCACACAGTTTTGATCGAGTCGCATTCAACGCGAAGCGAGGCGGCCGGCGACGAACTGGATGGCCCGACCCTGCGAAAGATGTTCAATGCCGAGGCCGAAGCGGCCGCGGCGATTCAAAAGAACCCCGGGAAATATGCGCATTATCTCATCGAGGAAGCCGGCGGCGAGCTCGATCCGCGTGACCTGAAGCTTTCTCGAATACTGAACGCGCCGCCCCAGCCTTACACGCGCGAACGGTTCGACCACACTTACCAGTGGACGCTCGGGTGGGGCTTAACCGCGGCGGGCGCAACGTACGAGAACACGGTCGACAATCGAGCCTGGGCGTAGCTGCTCGCGGCGAATGCTTTTCGATCCGGGAATTACCCCTACAAATACGAGTGAGTTTGCCGTCCGTCAGATGCCGGCGTACCAGGAGAAGCCGCGCTCGACGCCTCCGGCTCCGAAGCCCTTGCCGATATCCTTGACCGTGTCGGTTAGCGTGATCCACGAAAGATATTTTGTACTCTTGCCTCCGAGTTGGCGGGGTATTCGAAGGCGAAGAGGAGCTCCATGGCCGGGCGGGAGAGATTCCTGTCCGTTCATGCCATAAGCCAGCAAGGTTTGCGGATGCCAAGCGTCTGCCATATCGATGCTGTTCCACTTGCCCTTGATCGTTCGCTTGTCCACGGCGTCAAAATTGGTGTCGAAACCAAAGAACACAACGTACTTCGCCTGCGGAAGGACGCCGACCAGATTCAAGACGTAGGACAGCGGGACGCCGACCCATTGCGCAATGAAAGACCAGCCCTCTTCGCAGGCTTGATGGTAGATATGGCTCTCGGCAGGAAACCGTTTTAGTTCTGCGAGAGAGAAAAACGATGGGCGAGCGACGAGGCCGTCGATTTTCAACCGCCAGTCCCCAAAACCGCCTGCCAATAAGCGCTGGTAGGTTTCATCCTGGGGAGCTTCACCCTTTACAGGGGCAATCTTTGAGATATCGCTGCGGGTGTACTCTCGGGCGAGGGCGTGGTGGGTCAAGAGCCTTTGCGCGGCCTAAGTGATGGTTTCGCCGACGCCATAGATTCCGCCGTCGTCGGGCGGGATCAGGCTATAGCGGTCAGCGAGTCGGGCGGCGATTCCCAAGCCGGAGGCGCCTGCGGCAGCCGCCAAGCCCGTAGTGAGCAGCTTTCGCCGCGAGAGTCGGTCGCTCATGACGGCTCCTTTCCGGCAGCACTGTGCCCCGTGATCATGGCCCGCACGCGGTTCGTGAAGCCTGCCAGAAAAACCATCAGGATGTGCACGCAAACGAAGAGAACCAAGGCCACCGCGATGAAAAAATGAATTGTGCGCGCGGATTGCTGACCGCCGAAGCCCTCTCGGAGTATGGGAACCACCGATGCGATCGCCGGAGACATGGCAAGACCGGTGAGGATAATCAGGGGAAACAGCACGAAGACAACCGCGAGGTAGGTGAGCCTTTGCACCACGTTATACGCCAGCGCTTCTTCTTCCGCGGGACGCTTCAGACGCAAATCATTCCAAACGAGGCGCCAGATGCGGCGCCAACTGAGATCAGCCTTGGCTGGCAGCAAATTCTTGCGGAAGTGCGGTGTCACTAGCCCATAAATTGCGTAAAGCAGGCCGATGAAGACGCAAATCCAGGCCGATAGAAAATGCAGATATCGGCCCCAACCCGAATGCCCAATCATGAAAGGAATCGGAAGATCGATCAGCGAGGGAGTTCCTACGCCTCCCGTGTCGCCCCAGTACAGGCGCGGGTGGGCTATGAGAATGGCGATACCGCTGACCACCAAGGCAACGAAAGTGGCCGCAGTGATCCAGTGAGTGATGCGAACGACCGCAGAATGCCGTGGATAATCGAGGCTATCGGAACCGAGGCCATCGGAGCCTCGGATGGCGAGCCCCGGGAGGTACGTGGTCTCGGCCATAACTCACGGGCGATATTAACACATGAATACAGCCGGCTACACGGAGAGGGGTTGCACAAATGGCGTTCTAGCACCGAAACGCTAATTACAACCCGGCCTCGCGGGCCGCAACGCGGGCCACGCTCGACCAATCCATCTCTGCTTGTCCTTGTGCCACGGCAGAGACCATATGGTCGTGGACCAGACTGGCCATTGGCATTGGGGCCGCACGTTCATCGGCCGTCACCAGCATCAGGCGGAGATCTTTCAAGCCCAAATGCAAAGCAAATTGGGCTGGCTCGAATTGCTCCTTCGCGATGATGCTCCCATAGTTGGCAATGACGGGGGAGCCGAATAGGGCATTCATGATATCGAGGAACGCCAGCGGAGCAACACCTGACTTACGCAGCGTGGCGTAGGCTTCTCCGAGTGCCTCAATGGCGCTGCCGATCATGAAATTGCCGCACAGCTTAGAGACATTCGCTTGCCAGGGCTCTGCCCCGACCACGAACGACTGGCGGCCGATGACGTCGAAAAGCGGCCGGCAGCGCTCGACTAGTTCACCGCGGCCGGCGGACACGACTAGCAGCTTTCCGGCTTCCGCCGCATCGGGGCGGCCGAAGACAGGCGCGCTCAGGTAACCTTGGTTCCGCTGACCGTGCTCGGCCGTTAGCCTGCGGGCCAAGTCTGGGCTGATCGTGCTGTGCGAGACGTGAATGCAGTTTTTTTTCATGGCCGAAGCGATGCCGTCACGTCCGAAGACAGTCTCTTCGACGGCATGATCGTCCGCGACCATGGTCATGACGACTTCCACATCGCGACAGGCATGCGCGGGAGATTCGGCCACCCGTGCGCCTTGGCCGGCGAGCGCTTGCGCCTTTTCGCGGCTGCGGTTGTAAACCGTCAACGTGTGACCCCCGCGCAGCAAGTTGCGAGCCATGCCCCGGCCCATTCTTCCGAGTCCAATGAAAGCGATATTCATATCCGCGACCTCATTCCTGACTTTCTATTTGATGTCGTGGTCCCGCTATTTGATATTGTTTTCTTTGCCTTCCTTTACGTAGGCGATCGATTCGGCAATGTGATTTCTGCTGTGGATGGACTTTTTCTTAGCTAGATGGGCAAACATCTGGATCCCAAAGCCGCCATCCAGGTCGTCGGTAATCCTCTTTTTCCACGGTCGACGGATGATTTGTGTGGTGAGGCGGCGCGTGATGCGAGGCTGGGTCATGATGAAGTCAGCAATCTTCCAGGCGCGATCGAGGAGTTTATCGCGGGGCACGAGTTCGTTGACCATGCCGTACTCCAGGGCTTTTTTCGCGTCGATGGCCTGGCCAGTGAGCAGGGCATAAGCTCCGCGCTTGACGCCCAGTAACTCCAAAAAACAGCTGTGAATACCGTCGCCGGGAACGGAGCCGATGGGGTAGTGTAAATCAAAAATGATGGCGTCTTCACTGCAGATGGTTAGGTCGCACATGAGGCAAATTTCCGTGTGGAAGCCGGGGCCATTCAAAACGCCGATGGTGGGAATTTCCAGATCGTTTATTAACGAGCTGACGTTGATCCTGCCGTCCTTGTAGGCGTACTCGTACGCCCAATGCTGCAAGTCCTCCTGTTCGAGTTTGAATCCTTCCGGGTCGGCATCCATCATGAAGTCTTTGCCGGTGCCGGTGAAGATCATGACTTCGTTTTCAGGATCGGCGCCAATGGTCTTGAAAAGCTGCCCGACCGAACGATGATTTTGGACGCTCAGCTGGATAGGTCCGCCTTTCGTGTGCGCTTGGACAAGAATGACGCCGTCTTTGCGGCGCTCCAGCTTGTAATGCTGCTCGAATCGCTCCTTGTACTCCTCGAATTTTGGAGTGGCGACAAAATCTACCAATGACATAACGGATTCTCCTTTCGTGGGCCGATGAGATATGTAAAGCAGCGTGCAGCTGCAGGAATTCGGCGCGCCCGAGATGAGCATAGCTGCCGAGCCGCTCGACTGCGGGACGTTACGTGAGGCGGAGGTTTGAGTCAACGGCGCATTGCGGCACGGACGGTTCCCCTACTTCGGAATCAAGGGGGCGCGATTGTTCGCTATTACTTTCTGTTCAGCGCCTGGATCTGCTCGACCAACGTGTTGATCTCTTCCGATGTCAGTTTGCTGCCGAAGTCCGGCATGCGGAATTTGGGGACATGTCCTTTGCCGTTAGCGATGGTGTTGCGCAACTCTTCTGCGGAAATGCTTGCGATTTTGGCAGCAACGAGCGAAGGCCCGCCGAAACGACGGCCCTGTGCAGTTTTTCCGTGACTCTTGGCGCAGTTTTTCTGATAGATGGGACTGGCGGTCAGATTCGTATCAGGCGACGAGGTTTGCGCGAAGGCTGTGCTGGCCGCGAAGAACCAGAAACATGTGGCGATCGTGAAGGCATATCTTTTCAAGTCGGACCTCATCGAAATCGATTGCCGAGAGGTGTAGATGCGTTGAGGTCGGAATTGGTGTCTCGCGATTCCAGGCTTAGGACGAGAAAGCCCTTTCGTCGTCTGAAGGACGAGGGCCGCCATCCACTTCCGCGCGTTCTTTCCGATGGAATGGCGGCCCCCTACATCAGAACTTCTCCAGCTTTGCCACTCCGAATACGGCGTGAAATCGCTGACAGTAGATGACCACGGCATCGTATGTCTGCAAATTGGCGGATGCAGGCAGGCCGTAGTTTTGATCTCCCTGGTTTCCCTTCAGAGACCCGAGCTCGATGCTGTTGAGCTGGCCCTTCACCATTTCCTGTTTAAGATTTTCGTCGTTGCTTCGACCTAACAGGACGCGCACGTCCGGGCCATTGGAGGTCGAGAAATCGGTTAGCCGCAAGTACTGGGTGCCGTTTGCAACCTTATAGATCGTTGCTCGCCCGCTCGTTCGGTGCGCTTCTCCCTGGAGCCGTCCAGTGTAAAGCGGCTGAGCGTCGCTGCTCGAGGCGAACGGCGCGGCCTCATTCACTTTCTGATTGATCCATAACCGTTCGGGACGAAAAGCCCACCAGGCCGCAATGAGAATAGGAAGGGTAACGGCCAGAATCCATTTTCTGTGGAACAACAAGAAAGCAATATGTGTGCTCATGATTTAATCCTTCGAAGTGATCGGGCAGGTTGATCCCGCCCGATCGATCGAAAATTTTGTGAATTTAGAACTTCTCGAGGGGCGCAGCGCCGAAGTTGGCGTTGAAGCGCTCGCAGTAAATCGAGACGGTCTGGAACTTCGTCAGGTCCGTGCCAGCCGGAATTTCGTAGTTTTGGTCGCCTTCATTCCCCTTGATTTTGCCTAGCTCTACCCGTTTGGTGCTGCTCTTG
>Ga0307479_10003134_pt1 | contig 15032 bp, 13 predicted proteins | sample atmos_gasesECM4C_FD_203743 | JGI IMG/M metagenome (GOLD analysis project Ga0307479, IMG submission 203743) | Hardwood forest soil microbial communities from Morgan-Monroe State Forest, Indiana, United States - atmos_gasesECM4C_515 | ecosystem: Environmental > Terrestrial > Soil > Temperate... | reverse complement strand
TCTGCCGACGTCCAATGCAAAGGTTTTCCCGACTTGGACGCCTAATGTTCTGCCAAATCAAGTTCCAAATCACCCGACTTGATGGAGGGTGGTGGTGGAGGTTTGACCTGTTCCGACTGCCAACCCGATCTGCGGAGGATGGCCCCGATGCGCGCAATCAATTCACGCGGGGCTGAATGGCTTTGCCAAATAGTCGTCCGCACCCATTTGGAGACCAAAGACACGGTCAACTCGTCGCCTTTCGCTGTTAGCCTCAGAACTGGCGTACGCCGAGCGTAATTCCCGCAGGACATCAAACCCTTCATATCGGGGGCCATCACATCAAGCACGATCAAGTCGTACTTGCCGCTTGTACCCTCGTGGCTGCCGTCTGCGCCGCTATCCACGACGAATATCACGAACCCCTCAGCTTCCAAATACCGTTGCACGAGGTCACACAGATCCGGATCGTCGTCCACGATCAGCAAGGGGGCATGCTTTCGCTGCGTTTCTCCCAGTCTCGCAACTCGGACCATCTGAACCCCGCACCCTACGAAGCCGGTTCCGTTACGCCGAAGTACCCGAGAGGCTTCGGGCAACTCCCGACGCAATGATAGCCGAACCCGTAGCGTTCCTTGAAGCTGGACCGGGAGTATGACCCGCTACAAATCCTGACTCAAAACCAACCCTTTCGGACAGCACTCCGCGGCTTCGTCCAGCACTATGAGACCACGGTGGTCGCACAAATTTGACTTGGAGTGGAACCGATGGTCACTGATACAGACTCAACTGGTGAAGGCGCCTCGGCATATATCACAGCCTCATTTCTTGGAAATCCATCTCTGCGAGGCACGCTCATGCTGGTATCTGATATTTTCCAAACTGGCGGATTTTGTGGTCTGTTGACCTGGCTACTGTCAGTTCTCATCTCTCAAGGCTTTGCATTTCTCCGCGGACTGCGATCACCCTAATCCTGTCGATCGTCTATGCACCAGTCTGCTCCTGTCTGGTCCTCAGCGACAACAATCAAGAAGGTCCCTCTACTTTTATTTGTTGTACGTCATTCACCGCCGTCGGAGAGAAGACACTGATCCTGGGGTGTACAAAAAGGCTTGCGTAGGCACGAACGTAAGTGTCAGAGCAAACACACGTTGACATATTAATCCGCAGCCGGTGTGACTTCACCACTTGATCAGCAAATTCTCAGGCGGCCAGTCTTTGTCCCCTGTTCACGGCTACTGCCGGTTTGCCCGTGACTCGACAGGAATCCGGACCCAGCCGCACGACAACCGACTACGTTAGGTGGATTCCGGCCACGGCACGCGCGACAAGAGGGTGAACCGCGCTGAAAGTTCAGATGGAATGTTGAAGGTCGTCACCGGGGGAGGATTTGCTCTTACCCATTCCTCTGTGTGGCGCACCCTTATCGGTGCTCCGCGGCTTCGAGGAGACCTGAACGGATTAATCGTGACAAGAAGCTGCCCACGTGAAAAGGATTCCGGCTGAAAGTACCACTCTCTTTCCTTGGAGGCAAAAGAGCGCTTCTCTTCAAACGAGATGATCAAAAGCCGCTGACGCCCGAAGAATCCGAAATACTGCGGCACTGCCAAATAACGCGAGTCGTCGGACCATACGAAACTCGGATTACATCGTTCAATGTGGGGACCACCCGTGACGCAAAGCATCCCCGATGTGGGATTGCCCATGGACACTTCATAGGCCGGGTCGATCTGCGCGACACGTTGCCCGTCCGGCGATGCAGCGCGGTAGAAGCGCCGCCAAATCGGAAGGTTGTAGGGCCACGGCAACTCTTTCATTGGACACCTAGCTTGTGCTCAGGCTGACCTGGGACGAGACTTCTTAGCGGAGAGTTGGCACGCCAACAGGCTTGATTGTAACAACACGTAGTATGCACGTTCGAAACGGGACCTGTGAGGTGACGGACAAGGTTATGGATGGATGGTCGGCAACTCTTCCACAATCCCATGGTGTCCGGGTGGCCAGTCACTCGGGCCCCACGGCAGAACCGGGTACCTGGCTTCGCTCGGTGTCTATAGGAGTTTCCGTGACCATGATCCGATCAGTCCGGGAGAAAGAACTACACCTCTTGCAGCAACCACCTCATCCCGTAACCGTTGTGCGAGACTTGAAACGTCTACTTCCGTCGCGGTCGCGATTTTCAACTTCTCCATCACGGGTAGGAGGCTTCTAGTTACTTCTGCGACGAGCTCATACACTGGGCAGTCCGGACCGCCACCGATCACAGCATCCATCCGCATTGTAGGGCCGGGCAGTCCCGCAGCCACAAATACCGAGTACAGCTCCAAGCCTAACTGTGTTCGTGCACCCGTGGCACTTAGCGTCTGCTTGATCCAGCTGGTGTGACGTTCAAAGGTCGGGGCCAGAGGCATCGAGCGGCAGTTCGCAATGTCAAATTCCTGAAAAATAAGCAGGCCTCCCTCGCGAACATGCCCTGCTAATCTGCGGACAGCATCGACCGGATCCGGGTAGTACATAAGGACTAGGCGGCCTATGACCGCGTCAAACAGCCGATCAAACTGCATTTCTGTCGGGTCGCCTTCGAGGAATTTCACATTCCGAAGGTCTCGCGCCTGTGCGCGTGCCGTTGCCCGCTGCGCGGCTGCAGCGGCGCGGTCGGCACCCATAACCTCCCCAGTTGGCCCAACAAGGCCGGCGGCCAGAAAGGCTACGTCTCCACTACCGCAACCCACGTCAAGAACGCGCATGCCTGTGTTGATCCCGGCTTGTTGTAAGAGTTGACGCGTAAAGGGCTCAAAGGCCTGCGCCTGACGACTGAGACGTTCGAGTTCCTGCTCCGAATGACCTAAGGCGTACGTCGATTGCGAAGTTGCTGTCTCTTTCATTTCTCACCTCAAACCGCTAAGAACAAGCGAGCAATGATTAGCCGATTCTACGCGGGTGTTTCGTAATCATGTATGTGTTCGGCAGGGTGAAAGCCGGTGCGCGTGGCCCACTGCCAAAGATCGAGGATCCCGTGATTCTGGACGAGTAGTAGGCAAACCTTACCCTACCGGATTATGTAAGGGTAGCCCGTTATTCGGGAGTGACCGCGATCGATTCCCACAATTATCGGACTAGTCGCTCTAGCGTGACTTGCTTCTAACTAGTGATGACCCAGGACGAACGCGTACAGCTTTGTCATTTGGCACTCCCCAATCAGTGGATACCACGGATGCCGCCGACGCTGTCAGAATGGGCCCAGTATATAGCCAGAAACGCGTACCTCGTCATTCACTCCCGGATGGTCGCTAGCCGGAACTCATCATCGGACCAAGCGGCTAAGTCCAGATAGGTTGCCTAACCGGACATGTTCGTATGCCCAGCGTGATTATCTGAATTCCATCGCATATTTGTGGGCGACCTCATTGATCTGCTCCCGAGTGAGCTGCTTTGGCGGTACTCCGGGCGGATTGCAGGTGTCACGGAAAAAACCGTCCAGGCCAGCAGGCGCCATAATCCACAGTAGGAGCAGTTCGTGATCGGGATTCGTAAACCCATGCCAAGAGTTTTTGGGGATGAAGATTGTTCCGCCCCTTCTCAAAGAAATGACGTACATCGTTTAGAATGAAGACTCCGCTGCCTTCCAGAACGTAGAAGGACTCGTCCATCTTTAAGTGTCGGTGGATTGGAATGCCTGCGCCGACCGTCACTTGCTGAGTCCCCAAGGCGAGATTGTCGGAGCCTGTAGCGGAGCCGACCTTGATAAAAATGTTGCCATGATCGCGAAAATGAACGAGATGTTCGCCTTCGGTGGCACTTAGCACATATCCCTGTGGCCCCGCGGCTGGTGCCCGGGTCATGGCTTGCGCCAATACTTGGCTGATGCCGAGGCCGCCCAAGCCGAACAGGAAGGATCGGCGTTTTTGCTCGAGTACGTTCATGACAATCTCCTCTGAGGTGCAACCACCCTAGTTCCCCACAACTTCCCGCATCACGCGCAGAAAATTCCCACCCATGATCTTGCGAATATCCGCCTCGGTATATCCTCTTCTCAGCAGCGCCGCCGTGAGTGCTGGCATTTTTGATACGTCCTCCAAGCCCTGAGGCAGACCGGGAACGCCGTCAAAATCTGATCCGATTCCCACATGATCAATGCCGGTTAGCTTCACGATGTGATCGATACATTCCGCTGCATCTTCGACCGTCGCATGGCCGGCCTTAGGATGCGAGTCGCCACTTTCCGCATACTTCGCCGCCGCAAACTGATCGAGCGCCTCTCCGTTCAAGGCAGGCTCAAGTTCGTTGCGCTCGGCAATCCGCTGCTTAAGTCTTTCTGCATCCTTCTGATTGAGGAATGAATCCCCCAGATTCACGCCGACTACACCACCATTTTTGGCCAGCGCCCGGAACATCTCGTCCTTCATGTTTCTGGGAACGTCGGAATAACCAAAGCAGGAGGAATGCGACGCAATAACCGGTTTGGTCGAGACCTGCAGGACGTCGTAGAACGTCTTATCGGAAACGTGAGATACATCCACGATCATGCCGATTCTGTTCATTTCATGCACGACCTGTTTGCCAAATTCGGTCAGGCCGTCATGTTCGGGTTTGTCGGTGGAGGAATCTGCCCAATGGTTATTTCGCGTGTGCGTCAGAGTCATGGAGAGAATTCCCATGCGGCGGTACATCCGCAGGACGGCCAGGTCGTCGTCGATTTGGTGGCCGCCTTCTGCGGTTAGGATTGCCGCAATCTTCTTCTCGCCTACGATGCGCTCGACATCGTGAGCGCTAGTTGCGAGTTCGACCTGATCGGGATATTTGTCGAAAACGCGCTGCATGGCATCGCGCAGGTCTAGCGTCCGGCGCACGGCCTCAGCCCCGTGATAGTAGCTGGGCACCCAGAGGGCGAAGAACGGCACGTGTATCCCCCCTTCGTGCAAACGAGGAAGATCAACCGCGCCGGCACTCGAGGGTTGGCCGATGTCGACGTTTTCAGTGAGGATTCGCTGAACGGTATCGTTGTGGGCGTCCACTCCAAGGACGTTCGCCTGGATGCGCTTGGCGGCTTCCATTTCCGGCGAAGTAGTCTGGCCGCGAGCGATGGGTGACGTCAACAGAAGTGAAATTGCAAGTAGCCAGTGGACCGTTTTCACCATGATCTCCTTAAGAAGGTCCCAGGGTCTCTAGTGACCAGACATTTCATTGAGGAATCCCCCAGTGCGAGTTTTGAGACTTGGAATCAGGCCTCCGGCTGCAACATAGACCAGCGCTATGAACGCGAAGCTGGCTCCAAGGGAGTGCGTTCGATCGTTGAGAAAACCGATCAAGTAAGGTCCAGCTAATCCGCCGAGTTGCCCGATTGAATTGATCAGTCCGAAAGTGGCAGCGGCTGCCGACTCACTTAGCATCGCAGTGGGTATCGACCAGAAAACAGGATAGAACGCATAGAAGAACCCGCTGCCCAGAAGCAAACATGCAATCGCCAACGGCGCTTCGTGGCGGAAGACGGTCAAGAGCCCGAACATCGATCCGGCAGCGACCAGCGGAATCGTGCTGTGCCAATACCTCTCGGTTGTCCTATCAGAGTGCCAACCGTTGATGAGCATTACGGCGATCCCGATCAGAGCTGGAATCAGTAGCAGTGAGGTTACTGTCTGATTAGACGATCCCGAAAGGCGCTTCACGAAGGTCGGTATCCAGTAGATGGTCCCGAGGGATCCCGTGAGGGCCAGGAACCACGCGGCAATCAACCTCAATATCCGCGGGTCGCAGAATGCTTCCGTGATTGTGTAGTTTCGAATTTTCTTTTTTGCTTGTAGCTCCGCTTGCAACTCGTTGACGAGCCAGTCACGTTCGTCCTGAGGAAGCCAGTGCGCTTGGGCAGGCCAGTCTGTCAAGTAAAAGACGGTGATGATCCCCACGACGATGGCAGGAATCCCCTCTAGAATAAAGAGCCAGCGCCACCCCGCCAGCAACCGCCAATGAACTCCGAGCAGCCATCCCGCCAGTGGCGAGCCGACCAGCGAACCGGCGGGAACAGCTGCATATAAGCAGGCGATAGCCCGGCTGCGTTCGCGCCCACGGAACCAGTGGGTCAAATAGACGACCATCCCGGGGAAAAAGCTGGATTCAGCAGCTCCCAGGAAGAAGCGGGCGGCATAGAACTGTCCGGCAGTTTGCACAAAGCCAGTCAGAATCGTCACGATTCCCCACGAAATCATGATTCGCGCAATCCATTTTCTTGCGCTCCAGCGCTCGACGATAATAGCTCCCGGTATCTCGAACAGGACGTACGTTATGTAGAACATGCCGACCCCTAGGCCGTAGACGCGGTCGCTGAAGCCTAAATCTGCACTCATCCTGAGGTTGGCAAAGGAAACGTTCACGCGGTCGATGTAGTTAACGACGTAGAGGAGAAAGACAAAAGGAAGCAGACGGTAAGCGATCCGCCGTCGCGCACGCTGGCCAACAGCACTCCGTTCGACCGTCGTCGGGGTGGAACTTCCATGCGAGTTCATGCCCATCCCTCCGGCCTCTTCGGCCGAGTCTTGATGCTCAGCTCAACTTCTTCGCAACATAGACGAAGCGAGAAAGGCGTCCTTCTCTGGCAACACGAGCAGCAACCTCAAGGAACTCCTGCTGGCCGTCATATGCTTGATCGCCTTCAATTTCACGGAGGGCAGCGCTTCTCGATGCGCGAGCAGCGTGTCTCGCCTCGGCGACTTTGGCCATGTTCGCCGTTACGTCTTCGCATACCAGCAACTGCAATTTGCACTGCGCAATAACGCGTTCGTCATACCCATGCGGCACGAAGAGATAGAACCCTGCTGAACTCCGTACCGCGATTTCAGCTTTCGTCAGCGGCCCGGTCAGAGTGATGGGATCGGTGAACAGCAGTCGTCCGCCCGGCTTCAGTAGTCGGGCCCACTCAGCAATGACAAGGGGCCGGTCGGAGAAGTGGTTGATTGAGTCAATACAAGTGATGGCGTCGAAGCGGGCGTCGGAAAATGGCAACGGCCCGGTAGCATCGGCAACACGGAATTCGGAGCGGTCGGCAAAGCCGCTCTGCGCTGCAAGTGAACTCGCCGTCGTAATCGCCTGTGCGTGAATGTCAATGCCAACGACTGAACAGCCTGTGATAGCGGCGATTCGCAGCGCTGGGCCTCCTGCTCCACAAGCAACATCGAGCATGATCTTCCCTGGGGAAACTTCCAGCCACTGCAAAAACCTGTCATGCTCGTCCGCGGTGAGCCAACTGTTTTGTCCAACATCCTCGCCAAAAGCTTCGTGACGGATCCGTGCGTACACGTCCGTTTGAAAATTCCCGTAGTTGGCGTTGTAGTGACCGGCGAGAGGCAACGAGTTGGGTTTGTCCATCTGGACCTCAGTTCAAACCGACTTAGAGATTATGTCTTTCGTGATTTCGAAAGTGCGGGGAAGCTTTGCTGACAATTCCCTTTTGTCGGCCACGACTCTGTCTAATTGCTATTTATTCTTCGCTGCGAGGATTAGGTGCAAGAGTGGCCAAACTGCTCCAGTGTGACCTTCTTCGCTGCGTCATCTGTATTTACGCGGTGCACAACGACGACATTCAGAGCGGGAATGACGGCGATAAAATGTCCGCCAGCGCCCCACGCCGAGAAGCTCCCGTCCGGCAAATCAACCTTCGGATAGTGATTGCCGTTAATGGCAACCCACCACAAGTAGCCGTAACCACTGTAGCCATCCCCTCCGTTACCGTCCGCGACGGAATAAGCCGTTGTGCTGTCTCGCACCCACGACGAGGGAATAAGCTGCGTGTTGCGCCACCTACCGTCCCGCAAATACAGCAGGCCGAATCGAGCCATATCGCGGGCAGTCATCCGAAATGGGTATGCTCGGTGAATCGAATCCGGCCCGGTTTCGTACTGCTGCTCCTTCGGCTCATAGTCTTCCATACCGATTGGTTGAGCGATCTGTGTGTCGAAACTGTCGTAAATTGAGCCGTGCGTCAGTTTCTCATAGATAGTCCCCAGCACATTGAAGTCCCAATTGCTGTAATACCAAAACGACCGCGGCGGGTGGGAACCACGCAGCGGTCTTGCCGCCTTCATTCCGGGGGACTCAGCGAGGGCGACATGATAGACGCCCGACCGCGCCTTAAGCAGGTCAATCACTCGCGCCTGTTTCTCTTCCGGCGTTAATGACGGCGCGTTATCATCAATGCCCAATTGATCGAGCGTGGCGTTTAGGTCGATTTCGCCTTTTCCAACAGCGATGCCATACAGACCGTTCAGAAAGCTCTTGCGAACGGAGTGCACCTTGAACTTAGTTGCCGTCGCGCCCCATTGGGAAACAATGATCCCATCGTCGACGATGACGACAGCGGCCGTGTCGATGGAATCTGCGCAGGCTTTGGCGGCTGCCAATTTATCTGACGACCACCCTCGATCCTCAGGCCTGTCGACCTGCGTCCAGTGCTTTCCCGGGTACTCATTGTCTGCAAAGCCGTGGTGCTTCTTCTCACTAGCTCCGGCTACTTGCGACGCAATAACGATGACAAAGCAGCAACACGTCAATAACCAGTGTCGTCCAGTCGGCGTGGGCCACTCTGCTATGGATTTTGTCGCCTCGCGATGAAATCGGGTCTGCGGTTGGCGTGAGAACATAGTCATTGCTTTTTCACTCTTTTGAGAAAGACTGGTCAACCGATTCCGTGATGTTGGTGGAGGTCATCATGTTTTGTCCGTCTTGGGACTATGGCCCGACGATACTGGAGACTTTGTTGTTCACGGCGACCACGGCGCACAATACTTTTCCGCCGCCTAGCGTCGTGCAACTTGGATTTCCGACTGTCGTTTGTCCCAGTCGAGTAAAGCCACCCCATCCCCCATTGAACTCATCCACCCAAAGGGCGCTGTCCGTTATTCCAAACACTCCACACACGAGCTGGCTCGCAGCCACGTTCGCGCAACTCCCTTTGGCTCCCACCAAGCCGCTCAAACTTCCCCATCCCGTCCAAGACGCCGCCGCCCAGGTTCCACCGGCAAAGCGATTTCCCCACAGTGCGGAGTCCGTTCCTCGTGCAGAACAGACCACTTCGCCACTTATGCCGAAGTCCGTACAAGTCGGATCGCCGGTTCCTCTGCCGCCAGTATTGATGAAGCCATCCCAACTCGTCCCGTTGTATCGGTTCGCGATCTCGCTGCTGGATGTGTCCTGCATCATGCACACGACGCGCCCCGCGTCGTCGCTCGCGCATCCTGGCGCCGAAGTTGTGTTCGCGGCCTGGTTGTCAAACGCCCTCCACGTCGCCCCGTTAAACACACTGGAGGTAAGTCCACCGGTCGCGCTGCGCGCCGCACACAGGACGCGTCCGCCGCCGAGCGAGGCGCAACTGAGGGCCGACTCCAGTGATCCGTTCACCTTGGCCTCGATGCTCCATGTCGTTCCGTTGAACACTGTGGCCACCATGCCACCGTTTGACGCGCGCGCCGCGCAGATGACATGGCCGTTGCCGTCATTCGCACAACTCGGCGCAGAGGTGATTGCACCTGCTAGCTTTGTCCAGCCCGACCAAGTTGAGCCGTTGAACTGGTTCACGAGCAAGGTATTGGTGAAGCCGCTGGCGGCACATACCGCTTGTCCACCCGAGGTGGCGGCGCAAGAAACATCAGAGTTCACGGTTGTCGATCCCATTGAAACGAATGAACCCCATGTAGCCATGGCTGGATGCGCTTCCACGAGCAGCAACAGCAGGGCCAGAGAAACAGCAAAGCGGATTTTCATGTTCGAACCTCCTAAATTGGGAACTAAGGTTATGAGGAGGAGTTCCTGGATCTGCTCCCCGTTGCGGTTGCAGTGAAGAGACTCTAGTCGTCATCGGATCACGATCCTGCCGCTCTCTGTATGTACCTCGATTCGTTTGCCACCACCGTTTACCTTCCGATGGAAGTGATGGGGGTCGAGGTCAGTCTTTGCGATGTCGTCACGATCGACCTGAAGCTCGCCTGAATTCGTCGAAGCGTCGAGTTCAAGCATGGCAACCGGTGGCAAATCGAGGCGGACACTTCCCGAGGCCGAGTGCAACCGCCAATCGTCGTGGGGTATCGCTCTTACGTGGAGATCTCCCCCATCGGTCGAACCCACAAGACTGCCTCTGGCGCCACCCACATCAATCCTCCCGGTTCCTTCCTTTACGGTTGCGGTGGACGGACCGACGACCATGAGGGTAATGTCACCTTCTCCTGTTTCGGTGCTGACGCCTTGCACGATGCGCGTGCAGGAAATGTTGCCGCTCCCGGCCTTGGCTTCGACGTGCCCCCCGATTACCTGGAGATCCAAATTTCCGCTCTCAACCTCAGCTTGCAGCCCCTTCGATACATACAGGGCCTTGATGTCGCCCCTACCCGTCGAGGCTTTCACAGGCCCCATGATTCCACTGATGCTCTGTTTGCCCTGGTTGAGCCTCGAAGTGACTTCGGTGCGATAGGGCACAGCAATCCGGTAAAGAACACTGATCCCTTCTTCGCGATAAACGGGATTGGGAACATGCCGGATGGTGAAGCGATTTCCTTTCTGCTCGATGGTGAGAACTGCGGGGAAAAAGTTGTCGTCCAACTTGGCGTCTGCAGAAGCTTTTGCAGTTCCCGAGATCGATAGTTGTCCGTCCTGGCCATAAAGGATTTGTAGTTCTCCGTTGGGGATCTCAACCTCGAGCATGACCGGTTCCGTGGCCGTTACCGTGAGAGTTCGATGGAATTCAGCCGTGACCGCTGCGAACGTAAGCGGAGCCAGTGCCACCGAGGCAATTGTGACGACCGTGACCCAAGCAAGGAGTCTCGTTAATGGCGCCCTGCGCTGAATCGCATTCAGAAGCGAATTTTGTTTTATGGCAGTGGTTGCCATAGGCGTCTCCAAATTAGGCCGCTCCTTCCCATGACAAGAGGCGGCCTTGATTGCTCAGCCCGTTATAGAGAACGGAGAAAATCCAGAATTGCCTGCTGGTCAGTAGGCGACAGCTCATTGAACTTATGGACAACTCCGTTCGCTTCGGAAGCAGGATACTTTGACGATGCGGGCGAGAAGTGATCTCGAATCGCCTGGAGCAAGTCCGATGTTCTCCCATCGTGCACAAAGAAGATGCGCTGACCGACACCCCACAGAGGCGTAGTGCGGAACTCGTCCGGACCAGCCTGACCTTGGGAGATATCGTCGGCGAGCTTCGAACGCATGTGATGCACGAGTAAATCGGAGTAGGGGTTGAGCGGCCGGTTTTGAAGAACCGCGCTGTTCATGACGGGCGCGGTCTGCATCTGCGGGGTGTGACACAACGCGCAGCCGATATCCGAAAAAATGGTTTTGCCCTTCTTCGCGCTCTCGCTTGGATTTGGGTCGCGTGCCGGTCCGTCCGTGAAGCGCATCAGGATCTGAAACTGCATCCAGTCGGGCAGGATATGGAGAGGGTTGTCAAACGCCTGGTTCTTGACGTCGGTGTCGTCGGTGCGCACAACGTCATTCGGTTGCGGCTTATTTGGACCTTGACAGTCGGGGTCTTCTTCCGTCGCGGTTGGAAAAGCTTCGTTGGTGATACCCATCTCGACGTTGTAGGCTTCGCCGGCAAAAATGGTGACCGATTTGTTTTGCGCCTTCCATCCGAAACGGGTGATAGTACCGTCGTTGCCGCTGCGGTTGGGGTGGCCAGTAATGTGGAGAGGCGCGCGCAATGCAGCCGTGGCGTCATGCTGCGCGATAATCTCGCGGTCTTGAATTGATTCAATCAGGCCCAGTCCCATCATCTGCAAAGGGATTCGGAACGCTAAATTGCCCGCCTTCTCCTCCGCTGCGAAGTCAGGCTGCGTAAGAGCGCAGTTGGGAATGGTGGGATCGTTCGTACTGCCACGTACCGTCCACAGTTGATGGACTCCGCCATCGGCTGTGCCGTCGGGCTTGTGTTTGAATCGCACTTCCCGAATAGGACCGAACTGATGCTCAAAACTTGGGACGACGTTTTGCCTCCCATACCGGTGTGGCACCAAGCGGAATTGCGGATTCTCCGCCTGATGGGGAGTCTTGTCGCCGGGATTGGGAACGATGAAGCCGCCCGATCCTCCGAGCACGGGCTGCGCGTGGCAGGCAAAGCATTGATCGGCGTTGTGCCGCGCACCCAAGCCGTTGGAATTGGTGTGGAACTGGGGGAACACCGGGTCGAGTTCGCCGAGACCACTGACAGGTGAGCCGTCGGTCACATCGGCACAGGTATCGCAGGTGGATTCGAGCTGTCCGGCGCGCAAGATTCCTTCTAAGAATGATGCGAGCTCGTTGTCGTTGATTGTGACGCCCGTGGTTGGATTCGGGCTGATCAACGGTGGATGCGGGATTGGAATTCCCTGCTGTTGTAGTCCGCCCCCGGTGTTTTGAATCCCGCCGCGAACGCCGGGATCTTTTTGTCCGAACGCCCAGCTGGAAAAGACAAGCAGCGCGCACATGATTGCCAGATTTTGCGCAAACTTTCGAGTTGTCGTCATTGCCATCTCCGTGTTTTCTGATATTGAGCTGAAGAGTCCAGGGGGAAGCGGGTCCGCTCCTCACTACTAAGCTGCGGAAAAGGAGGGACGAATCGGTCCAGGAATTTTTCTAAAATGCTAGAAAACTCCATGGGTGACCACCAGGCGGGCCCTTTGCATTGACTTGGTTGAGCGCTGAAGCTATCTTTACCTCACTGTGCCTGGGGCTGTAACTGATTGTGAATCAACAACATTCCCATCCTGTTAGCGAGCTACTCATACGCTGGAAGGCCGGCGACCAAGAAGCGCTTGAGGCCTTGGTTCCTCTGGTCTACAAGGAACTCCGGGACATCGCGCGGCATCATCTCCAACGAGAGCGTCCCGGGCACACCTTGCAAAGCGCAGCTCTAGTCCACGAGGCTTACCTGAGGCTGATTGACCAGCGTCCGTTTGATACTGAGAGCCGGGCACATTTCCTCGCCGTGGCCTCGCGCCTGATGCGGCAGATTCTGGTGGACTACGCGCGCACCCACGGCGCAGCCAAGCGGGGTGCGGACCGCATCGTCGAGCTCGATGCCTCGCTCATCCTGCCTCAGGTGCGAAGCACGGATGTCGTTGCGCTCGACGACGCGCTGAACGGGCTGGCCAAGTTGGACGAACAGCAGGGCCGCATTGTCGAGTTGCGCTTTTTCGGAGGGCTCGCTACTGAAGAAATCGCGCAAGTCCTGGGTATTTCTTCCTCCACCGTCAAGCGAGATTGGAATGTGGCAAAGGCATGGTTGACCAGGCAAATGAAGAAAGGAACCCGTGGCAACACCAGACCAGTGGCCCAAGATTAAGGAGATCGTTGGAGCGGCCCTCGAACGCGAACCTAGCGAACGTTCGGCGTTTCTCGACCGAGCCTGCTCGCAACACGACGAGTTGCGGGCGGAGGTCGAATCCCTGCTGGCAGCACATGCGGACGCGGACGGACTGTCTGGACATCCCTGGGCAATCAAGTTAGCGGAGGCTGCGGGGGAATCCAAAACTATTGGGCCCTACCAGCTCATCCGCGAACTGGGCGTCGGTGGGATGGGACAAGTGTGGCTGGCCGAACAGACGGAGCCGGTACGCCGCCTGATTGCGCTGAAGTTGATCAAGGGCGGGATGTACGACACCGCGGTTGTCCAGCGGTTTCAAGCTGAGCGGCAGTCCCTCGCCCTCATGGACCATCCGGCCATCGCCAAGGTCTTCGACGCCGGCGCGACGCCAGCGGGTCAGCCCTACTTCGTGATGGAGTACGTGGATGGTCTTCCCATCACCGAGTATTGCGATCGCAAGAAGCTGGGGATTCGAGATCGGCTGAAGCTGTTCATCCAGGTGTGCCAAGGGGTGCAGCACGCCCACCAGAAAGCCATCATTCATCGCGACCTGAAGCCTTCCAACATTCTCGTAGTTGAAGTCGATGGGAAACCGATGCCGCGCATCATCGACTTTGGCCTGGCGAAAGCAACGGCGCCCGCCCTGCCGGGAGAAACGCTGTTCACGCAAGTGGGAACATTCCTAGGCACGCCCGGGTACATAAGTCCGGAGCAGGCGGACCCTGAGGTGCACGATGTCGATACACGCGCGGACGTCTATTCGTTGGGTGTAGTTCTCTACGAGTTGCTGACGGGATTTCTTCCGTTCGATACGACGCTATGGAAGAAGCAACGGCTGGACGAGGTATTGCGGCAGTTGCGCGATACCGATCCGCAGAGTCCGAGCACCAAGGTCAGGACGAATCGCGATAGTTCGACAGCGCGGGCCGAAGCTCGCGGTACGGAAGCTCGGCAGTTGGTCACTTTGCTGTGCGGGGATCTGGACTGGATCACGCTGAAGGCGCTGGAGAAAGACCGCGAACGCAGGTATGGCACGTCCTCGGCCCTCGCTGCTGACCTCGAAAACTACTTGCAGAACCGGCCGGTCGAAGCGCGTCCGGCCAGCGCAGCTTACCGTGTGCGGAAGTATGTGCGCCGGCATGCTGTGGCAGTCGCGGTGGCGTCGGGAGCGGCAATACTGCTGATCGCGTTCGCCGCTACGCAGGCCGTGCAGTTGCGCAGGACCACGCGAGAACGAGATCGGGCCGATCGGATTGCCGAGTTTATGACCAGCATGTTCAAAGTAGCGGATCCGAGCGAAGCCCGTGGGAACAGCATCACGGCGCGCGAGATTCTCGACAAGTCATCAAGCGAAATCGACACCGGGTTGGCCAACGATCCACAACTACAGGTACGGCTCATGGGGACCATGGGCGAGGTCTACACCAACCTGGGACTTTATTCCAAGGCGCAGAAGACACTTGAAGGAGCCGTAGCTGCGGCTCATCGGCTTGGAGACACGAGCGATGCATCAGCTTTCAACTCTGCGAACATGTTGTCTTACGTCATGATTCAGCAGGGAAGATCCGCAGACGCGGAGAAGATGCTACGGGAGACGATTGATAGCGAACAGCGCAGACTTGGGCGCGAACATCCGACAACCCTGACGGCAGAGCGGTTCCTCGCTTTTGCCCTGGAGAGCGAAGGCAGATACGACGAAGCAGAAAAGATTCAACGTGGAGTTCTC
>Ga0307479_10003133_pt1 | contig 15034 bp, 8 predicted proteins | sample atmos_gasesECM4C_FD_203743 | JGI IMG/M metagenome (GOLD analysis project Ga0307479, IMG submission 203743) | Hardwood forest soil microbial communities from Morgan-Monroe State Forest, Indiana, United States - atmos_gasesECM4C_515 | ecosystem: Environmental > Terrestrial > Soil > Temperate... | reverse complement strand
GACCTGAATTACGAACTTGATGTTCAGATGCTCCTGTTCGCGCATGGCGATGAGGCGGTCGAAAACTTTTTCCCAGTCGGTGTTGCGGGCGAAGTTGTCGTCGGTGATGAAGAAGCGGTTGATGCCTTGGGCAAGGTTGCTGCGGACGATCTGCTCGATGTCGTCGGGGGAGCGGCGGCGGGATTTGCGTCCCTGCACGTTGATGATGGTGCAGAAAGAGCACAGGAAGGGGCAGCCGCGGCCGGCGTCGAAGGTGGTGATCTTTCCGCCGGTCCGCTTCACGCGGTGGGCGGGAAGAATAGGCATGGGGACACCGTCGAGCGAGGGCAAGTCCGTCATGTAGTTGTAGAGGGGCTTCAAGGTGCCGTTCCAGGCGTCTCGCAAAACGAACTCTAGGCGGCCTTCGGCTTCGCCGGCGAAGAGTGAGATGCCGAGATCCATCGCTTCCTTGAGTTCTGGTGGAAGCTCGGGCAACATCGCCAGACAGCCGGAGACGTGAAAACCGCCGATGCAGACCGGAATGCCAGCCGCGCGCAGGGGACGTGCAAGATCCATGGCGTGGGGAAATTGGTTCGACTGCACTCCGACAAGGGCGACCATGCCGCGTCCGGCGCGGAGTTGACGGGCGATGCGCTCCGGCTTGATGCGAGTGTTGGTTTCGTCGAAGGCGCTGACCTCGATCTCAACGCCGTCGCCGAGCACTCGGCGCTGTTTGCAATCGAGCGCCAGGCCGTTGAGAACAGCCAGTGTGTTGGAGGGAATGGCAGAGCGAAACCACTGGATCACGTAGCCGTCGTCGTCATAGTGCGACGGCTTGATCAGCACCAGCGAAAATCGTTGTGGGGAGCGTGGACTCATCTCCACCTTTCCAAAATGGGGATTGGGCTTGGAAGGAGAATATCACGGGATGAGAGCGATGCCGAGAGCCGAGTCATTCCCGTAACCGGAGAAGCAAACGAAAAATAAAGCTCCGCAGCATGGTCTACCACGCAACATTGTTTGGTATGCTGGAGTACAGAGCGAATTTTTGGTAGACTTCGCCGCAATCGGTTCTGGGTACATTTTACAGCCACTTGGCGTGCGCCTCAGCTTTGGCAAAAAGACCGAAGATCAAGCGCACGCGACACAAATTATTCTACCCAGCCCGCTTAGGGAGTAGCCATGGAATTGCACCCTGGGCCAGAAGAGCCTCGTTTTACGGAAGTAAGACGCACGGCGTCGGACCCTCTCCGATGGGCGTTTCACGATCACGAAGACTGGTATCAGGATCTGGTGGAACAGAGCCGGGACCTGCTGTGCATTCACGATCTTGAGGGGCGGTTGCTCTCGGTAAATCCTGCCCCTGCCCGCCTGCTTGGTTACAGTGTGGAAGAAATTCTGCAAATTCCTCTGCGGGATCTCATCGCCCCGGAGTTCCGCGACCAGTTTGACGCTTACCTGCGGCAAATTGAGCGCAGCGGGGAGTCGCACGGCTGTATGGCCGTGATGACGAGGACGGGCGGGCGGCGCATCTGGGAATATCACAATACGCTGCGAACCGAGGGCGTAGCGATGCCGATTGTGAGGGGGATCGCGCATGACATTACCGACCAGCAGGAAACGGAGAAGCTGCTGCGCGAATTGAGCGATCGCTTGCTTTCCCAGGTACGAGAGGGTGAGCGCACCATCCGTGAGCTGAAGCTGTTTCGAACTCTGGTGGACCACAGCAGCGACGCCATCCTGGTGATGGATCCGGAAACGTTGCGCTTTCTGGATGTCAATGAGAAAACCTGCTCGGAACTGGGCTACAACCGCGAAGAACTGCTCTCGATGCGAATGTTCGACATCGATCCCGCGCTTGCCGAGGCTTCTGCCGCGAAGGCACTGGAAGAGTTGCGAAAATCGGGATCGCTTGTGATGGAGTGCCTCCACCGGAGAAAAGACGGAATAACTTTTCCCGTGGAAGTCAGCATGAAGCGGGTCCAACTTAAGCGGGATTATATTGTTGCCAACGCCCGCGACCTCACCGAGCGCAAGCTGGCCAAGGCGCGGCTTCAGGCCAGCGAAAACCGCTATCGAGCTCTCCACGAGCGTTCCCCTATTGGCATCTGCTGGGTTGAAGCCCGGACCGGACGATACCTGGGGGTCAATCCCAAATACTGCGAGATCGCCGGACGGACGGAACAGGATCTGTTGGGACGAGATTTCCAAAGCATCACGCACCCCGACGACCTGGCGGAGAATCTCGAGAAGTTCCGGCGGCTCGCGGACGGGGAAGTGCGGCACTTTGAAATGGAAAAAAGGCATGTACGTCCGGATGGCTCGGTTCGCTGGGTAGAAGCTGAGGTTGTGGCGATGTGGCCCGAGGGTAAGCATCCGGATTGGATCATGGCCGTCGTCCAGGACATCAGCGAACGTAAGCAGGCGGAGGAGAGGCTGCGGGAGTACGAAAGAGTCATCGAAAATATAGAGGAGATGTTCGTGGTGGTGGACCGGGATTACCGCTTCGTAATCGCAAATCGCGCATACCTGACCTACCGAGGCAGTCAGAAGGAGCAGATCATCGGGCGCCGCCTGGACGAAGTGTTGAGGCCAGAGGTCTTTCAGGAAGTTATAAAACCCAGACTGGATGAGTGTTTCCAGGGCAAAGTGGTGCGATACCAGTTGAAGTGCGAGTATCCCAAGATGGGCGAGAGAGACTTACTCATGTCTTATTTTCCCATCGAAGGTGCACGGGGTATTGATCGAATCGCCTGTACCTTGCAGGACATTACGGAGCGCAAGCGCTCGGAAGAAGCTTTGCTGAGGAGCGAGGAGAATTACCGGCTGTTTATCTCGCAGAGTTCAGAGGGCATCTTCCGGGAGGAATTGGAGATACCCGTCTCAATTGACCTGCCAGAAGACGAACTGGTCCATCGCATCCTCGACGACGCCTATATCGCGGAATGCAACGACGCCCTGGCAGCGATGTACGGATTCACGTCCGGCGTACAGCTGCGGGGTAAGCACTGGAGAGAAATGGTGCCGCCGGACGATCCGCACAACATCGATCTCACGCGGCAGTTTGTTCGTGGGGGCTTTCGTGTGCTGGATCACGAGTCGCGTGAAGTCGATATCCATGGCAATCCCAAGGTCTTCCTCAACAGCATGATCGGCACGGTGGAGAATGGGAGGCTGGTGCGAACCTGGGGCATCCAGCGGGACATCACGGAGAGAGTGAAGGCCGAGGAAGCGGGAGGAAAAGCGGAGGAAGCGCTGCGCCAGAATGTGGCACAACTGAAAGCAGTCACCGAAGAGCTGAGGGTGGCGCAGGAGAAACTGGCGGAGGAGAAGCTTTATCTGGAAGAAGCCATCGACAGCGAACTGGGATTCGGGGAGATCGTTGGGCGCAGCCCTGCCTTGAAGGACGTGATGCAGAAAGTGGCCAGGGTTGCCGCTAGTGACGCCACTGTGCTGCTATTGGGAGAAACCGGAACGGGGAAGGAACTGGTGGCGCGCGCGCTGCACCGCCTGAGCAAACGACAGGGCAAGAGCTTCATCAAGATGAATTGCGCCGCCATCCCTTCCGGGCTGCTGGAAAGCGAGCTATTTGGGCACGAGAAGGGAGCGTTTACGGGCGCGGTGGCCCGAAAACTGGGCCGCCTGGAACTGGCCGACCAAGGCACGCTTTTCCTGGATGAAATCGGGGAGGTACCGCTTAACCTGCAGCCAAAGCTGCTGCGAGTGCTGCAGGACATGGAGTTCGAGCGGCTGGGCGGCACGCAGACGTTGAGGGTCAACTTTCGGCTGCTGGCGGCGACCAACCGCGACCTGCTGCAGAGCGTGAAGGCGCGCGAGTTTCGCGGCGATTTGTATTATCGCTTGAATGTGTTCCCCATCGTGATCCCGCCGTTGCGCGAGCGGCGCGAGGACATCCGGCCTCTGGTCGAACATTTTGTCCGCAAGTTCGCCCTACGGATGAAGAAGTCGATCACCAGCATTCCAGCGAAAACCATGGAGATGCTAGTGCGATGGGAGTGGCCCGGGAACATCCGCGAACTGGAGAATTTTGTCGAACGCTCGGTGATTCTGACTCCCCGGTCTGTGTTGCAAGCGCCGCTCTCCGAATTGGAAAAGGCGGTTGAAGGAGCTAATGGGGACCACAGCGACATGCTTCGCGACAAGGAACGCGACCGCATTCTTCAGGCACTGCGGGATTGCCGGGGCAGGCTCGGGGGACCCGATGGAGCAGCTGCGCGGCTGGGGTTGAAACGTACGACGCTGCAATCGAAGCTGGATCATTTGGGGATTGAGCCGGGGGCTTATCGGGCGTGACTACCTCAGGGGCTGAAGCCCACTCTGAACCCAGCTCACGGGCGCTGAAGCGCCGATCTTCCCCCAAGAATCGAACACGAAAAAGCCCCTCGCTTCGCGAGGAGCTTTTTCTGGGGGAGGGACTGGGCGTAGGCGCCCTGTGTCCCGAACAAGCTTGATTCAAGCTACTTGGGCTGCTGTTGCTGGTCAGCACCGGTCGTAGGAACGGACGAATTGCTGGAGAGTTGCTCCAGATCGTTCTTCAGGAGGCTCACTTCCACGCGTCCGCCGCTGATGTGCTTGGTCTTCGCGTTCTCTTCCGTGCCGGCGATCGGAGTGTTGCCCATGCCAACGAGATAGATGCGGTAGACCGGGATCTCGTGGTTCAGCACCATGTAGCGGACCACGGACTCGGCCATCTTCTGCGAGTTCTGGATCGCGACTTGGCCCTTGCCGGAGGAGAAGCCCTGCACTTCGATGATGTAGCCGCGCTGGCCCTTCACCGAATTCGCCATTTCGTCGAGAGCGTCCTTGGCGTTCTTGCTCAACACGCTCTGGCCGGGCTTGAAGCGGATTTCAGTCTGGTTCGAGGCTTTGTACTGGTCGATGTTGCCAACCACCGTCTCGACAGTCTGGATGCGGGTATTGGCCTGCTGCGCGGTCTGCTGCGCCATGGTGGCCTTGTTGCCGGCGTCAATGGCATGCTGATCGGCCTCATTAGCCTTGTCCGAAGCGAGCTTGATGCCAGCCTGGGCGCGTGCGTCGGTGTCTTTGATGGCTTTGCCGTTAGCGGCGGTCAGGTCGTCGAGTTCATTGACGCGGTCGCGGATGGGATCGGTCTGGCGCTTGACGTAATTCTTGCGGGCAAATGGATTGACGCGGCCCCAGAAGCCTTCACGGGCCGGAGCCTGCAGGGGCTGCTTGCCGGTAGCGGTGTCGGTGGACTGAGTGGCGGCCGGCGGGTTGGACTGATCTTGAGTAGATGAAGACGGAGTTTGCGCGAAGGCCGGAAATGCGAGCATTGCAGCCAGCGGCAGAGTAATCAGAATGCGGCTTTTCATAGGAAACTTCCTCCAAGTTGGGGGAGCATTGGGGGGCTCCACTCCAGCACGCCAAAACGCGCGTGTTGCGTGATTTTTAAATTGCGTCCCCTAAAACTTACGACGAGCAAGCGGTGGCCGCTTTGCCGGCATGCGCTGACGCCACGCACACCTGAAAATCTCAAATCTACAGGCACCATAACCCGTTGCCGCCTGCGTCCTCACTCATACAGGTTGGATGCCAAACCTGACCGCAAGGTTGAGAACCTAAATTGTTGATACCTAAAGACATTGTACCCTTGGGTTCCGGGGAAGGATAGGGCGGGATGCTGAAAGCAGGGTAATTTTGGCGAACCTGATATAAAAACTGCGTGCAGTTGCAGACAGGTTTGGAAGTAAGACGACGAGCCTTGGGTTATTGGGATGCGACCGCTTGCGGCGCCTTCGGGACCACGAATTCGTCGAAGTAGCGGTAAATTGTGTCGCGATGGGCAGCGCGATAGGCTGAGTAGTCCTGGGCAATTTCGTTGTCGTTGCGGTTGAGAAGAGCAAAGGGTTCGAGGAATCCCGCATGGTCGATGGCGATGAGCTGGACTAAAGCCGGATCGAGGTCTTTCTTCGTTTTCTCAAAGTCTTTCTGCTCAGTCAGGACCGTCACCATCAAGTGCAGCGACTCCACTTCCTCGCGCATGGTACGGCGGTACTTGGGTTCCTGGGGAAACTCTTTGGCGAACTTCTCGCGACGCCATAAGGCACGATTCATTGAGTACGCGAGCCATGTGGCGAGGTCGAAATCGCCATCCTTTGTGGGCTGACTCGTGTCGACGGTGATGGTGGTCTGCATGCCCTCCTGCGTCACTTTGCTTTTATCCTGCAAGCGAACCCAGTTCAATGCAACCTTCACCCGTCCCGCCCATTGATTCAGGCCGACGAGAGACCGACGGTTGTAAGGCTCCGCAACGATGGCCAGGATATATTTTTCGCGGGCCTCGGCGCTTTTTCCCAGGTCCCACAGGGCGTCTCCCCAATAGCGGTAGGCGGTCTCGCGATCGGGATTGATTTGGGCGGCGCGGGCAAACCATTCTCCGGCGCTGCCGTTGAGGTTTTGCTTGAAATAAACGTCACCGATAAAGAGAGCCGCTTCATAATTGCCAGGATCGAGAAGCAGAGCCTGCAGGTAGCCTTGCCGCGCCAGGTCGAGATCGCCGCGAGCGAAATCGGCCTCGGCAGCCTTCATGGCGTCGTCGACATCTTTGCGGTTGGAAAACGTGGGTTCCGAGCCGTCCTCCGGAACGTCGAGTACAACTTGCAATAAATTGCTGTTGTCGCCCAGCTTCTTGGCTTCAAAGCCGATTCTACGGGCGCGGGCCCGGGCCTTCTTGCGCATTTCAGGATCCGGCAACGTGGCGGCATAAGTCATCATGGAAAATGCCCACCACTCTTTGACGGCAGCGTCGGATGGGCGGTCGGAGGCCAACTTTTCCAGCAGTGGCATGGCCTCGACAAACTTGCCGGACATGAAAAGCTCGTGGGCATGAGCGCGTTCGAGATCGCTTTGGGGCGCTGGGGCGGGCGCACTCTGATCCGGCGCGCGTTGTGCGCCGGTGGATGAGGCCAGGAAAGCAAAGCAAATGGCGATGGCAGCGAGACGGTGAAGATTGAGACGCAGCTCCAATTGGGACCTCCCTCGCTAAGAGTGGCACTGGGAGAATGCTTGAAGTTCCTAAGTTTGCGGTCTGCGTGGCGGTAATGCAAGGGGCAAAGCGTTGGAAGGAAAGATTGCCAAGACGTACGCAAAGAAGAACCTATAACCACAGGGAACGCAGAGGAGCAGAGGGTAAGGCTGCTTTACCCTTTGCTCCTCCTTGCCTCCTGTCGTGAAGATTCTTCGCCAGCACAATGCTTTTCGTACTGTTCGATGATGAAGTGATCGGTCATGCCGGCGATGTAGTCGCAGACCACACGAGGTACAGATTCCTGATCTGCTTTTTCCTGGTAGTAGTGCGGCAAGGCTGAAGGGTTCTCCATCCAGAACGCGAACAGGTCGGTGACAATGCGTTCGGCATCGACTTTCTCCGAGGCCAGCGACGGGCTGTAATAAAGATTTTCGTAGAGAAAATCTTTGATCTGCTTGCGCTCGGCTTCGACTTCGGGGCTGAACGCTGCGATACGCTCGCGATGCAGACGGACATCGGAAAGAGATCCGATTCCGGCGTGCTTTAGCTGCGCCTGTGTGTTGGTGATTAGATCGCCAGCCAGGCGGTTGAAGATTCCTTTTATCGCTTCGTTGAATTTCAGTTTTGCGGGAGCGTTGGGATAGGTTTGCCCGGCCTCGCGGAAGAAGGTTGCGAATACCGGCACGCCAGCGCGAATCTGATCGAGCGTGAGCAGACGGGCTTCGTAGCCGTCGTCGAGGTCTGCGGTGTTGTATCCGATTTCGTCGGTCAGGTCGATGATCTGGGCTTCGAGCGGAGGGCGCTGATCGAGCAGGTACTCCGCCAGTTCTGGATATTTCGCCGCATCGTAATCGCGCGAGTGCTTGATGATGCCCTCGCGAACTTCAAAGGTCAGGTTGAGGCCCGGGAAGGCGGCGTAACGTTGCTCGAAATCCTCCACGATGCGCAGGGCGTGCAAGTTGTGATCGAAGAAAAGGCCGTGTTGGCGCATGGCGGCATCGAGCGCCTTTTCGCCAGCGTGGCCAAAGGGAGGATGGCCGAGGTCATGCACCAAGGCCAGCGCTTCGGCGAGATCGACATTAAGAGCGAGCGCACCGGCTACGGTGCGCGTGATCTGTGCTACTTCGATGGTATGGGTGAGGCGGTTGCGAAAATGATCGGAATAGCGGCGGGTGAAGACTTGGGTCTTGTCTTCTAAGCGGCGGAAGGCGCGGGCGTGGATGACGCGGTCGCGGTCGCGCTGAAAGTCGTTGCGGTAGGGATGCGGCGGTTCAGGGAAGCGGCGTCCGCGCGAGTGTTCCACGTGGACCGCGTAGCCGGCCAGCATTTTTGAAGTTTAGCAGTTAGCAGTACCTAGTACCTAGTACCCAGTAAACAGGTTGTTTCCGGGTACTGGGTACTGGCTACTGTTTCCCCGAACCTTCCTTCGCCAGGCGCACCTTGGCGGCGTCGAGTTTCTTCTGGGTGGCTGCAAACAGCTCAGTGTCTACTTCTGGGCCGACCGTTTTGTTCCATTCCTCTACGGCGCGCTCCCAGTGCGCGGCGGCCAGTTTCAGCCGGCCCGTCTTTTGGTAGAGATCGCCGAGATGATCCTGCACGGTGGGATCGGAATCCATACGCATCGAAGCCTTGGCCAGATTCTCTTCGGCCAGATCGTACTTCCCAAGTTTGAAGTAAGCCCAACCGAGCGAATCGAGATAAGCGCCGTTCGTTGGCTCGAGGCTCACAGCTTGTTTAATGAAGGTGAGCGATTCTTCGAGACGGACATCGCGATCGGCATTCATGTAGCCAAGGTAGTTGAGGGTGGCGGCGCTCTGCGGATTGATGGCCAAAATTTTTCTAAACTCGGCCTCGGCCTCGTCGTATTTCTTTTCGCGCTGGTAGGTGTCACCGCGCAAGAAGGAAACGTATTCCTTCTCCTCCGCCTTGGTGGAAAGCTTCTCCGCTTTGTCGAGAGACTCTTCGGCTTCGCTCCAGCGCTTAAGGCGCGTGTACACGATGGAGAGGCGCAGGTAGACTTCGCGGTCTTCCGGCGTGCCCTTGAGCATGGAGCGAATATCGGCAAGCGGCTTTTCGGGATCGCCGGTGTCGGCGAGTTGGGCATCGAGAACCATCCGCAGTTCGCGATCATTCGGCAGCTTTTGCGCAGCTTCTTTGGCGGTGGCGGTGGCTTGTGTCCATTGCTTGGCTTCGCGGTAGGTATCGATTACGTCCTGATAGCCGGTGCGGGCGTTTTCGTCGCCGAGCGGAATCATCTTGCGGAAAGTTTCCACTGCGGCAAGGTAGTTTTGCTGGTCGCGATAGACCATGCCGAGACGCTCGATGAAGATGGCACGATTGTTGCGGTCGGCCTGCGAGTAGCTGTTTTCCGCCTTCTCGGTTTTCTTGAGCAAATCCTGCAAAACCTTGACCGCTTCGTCGTAATGCCCCTGAGCCTGGTACACGACCGCAATGTTGTAGGGAACTTCGAGCGCGTCGGGGACCATGGCTTCGGCCTTTTTCAGGTTTTCGAGAGCCTGGTCGTATTTGCCCTGGCGGCGGTAGACCTCAGAGATGCGGAGGTAGGTCTGTGCATCTTCCGGGTTGGCGTCGGCGATAACTTTGTACTGGTCGAGGGCGGCGTCGATCTGGCCGTCGTTCAAGAGATTCTCTGCCAGTCCGCGAATGGCGTCGAGGTTGTCGCGGTCGAGCTGGATGGCGTGCTTGTAAGCATCGATCGCGCTCTTGTATTCCTTGCGCTGCTCGTAGGTGGCTCCAAGCGCGGCGTACAGCTTGGCGGAGCGCGCCGTGTCGGGCACGGAACTGAGCACCTGGAGGGCCTTCGCCGTGTCGCCTTCATCGCTGTAAAGCAAGGACAGAGTGGTGATGGCTTCTTCTGAATCGGGATCTAGTTTTATTGCGGTCTTGAGTTCGCCTTCCGCCTTCTGCAAGTCATTGTTGAGCCGGTAGAGGCGGCCGAGCAGGAGATGATCGTCAACATTGTTGGGCTCGATCTTGACGATTTGCTCGTACTGCTCGATGGCCAGCTTAAGCACGTTCTCGGAACCGTTATTGCCGCCACCGGGAAGATCGCCGAGCGAGCGCAGATAAATCCGGCCCAGCAGTTTATGGGCTTCGAGGTTGCTGGGATCGCGCTTGAGAATATCCTGCGCTTCGAGAACGGCGTCGCGGATGCGTCCGGTCTTTACGTAAAGCTCGGCTAGCGCCGACGTGAGGAACTCAGACGAGGGGTCAGCTTCGATGGCAAGGCGGTATTCTTCCATCGACTTGTTGGCCAAGTCGCTGCGACCGTAGATGGTGATCTGCTCCTCGTACATGTGCGCCAAGGTGTAGTGGTAGTAGGCGGCGGCGTGATCCACTTTGTGCGGAGAGCCCGGCGCCGCTGAAGGCTGGGCTGAACCGGATGGCGCCGCTTTGGACTCCGCCGGCTTCTCTGCGCTTGAAGATGGCTTGGATTGGGCGGCCGCTGCCGCTGCCAGGAACGACAGTATTAAGACGCTGCGAAAAATTCGATTCATGCTGGACCTGACCACGCTGGAATTAATTTCTGTTGGACCGGACTGTATTAGAACGACCCTGTTGGACTTTTGTGCACTTCCCGAACTCATAATCATTGGATGCAAAACCGCCGGGGGTTGGGTTCCCTTAATTCTAACCTGAGCGCGGTCCGGATTGGGGAAAAACACTGCGCTTCGCGCGAACTGAAGAGCAGCCGAAGGTACAAGGACTGAGGGGACTTGCAGCGTGCGATTGCCAAGTTTGGTAAAGGATGAGAAGGGAAGCGAGCTCGATCTGCGCGAACGAACCCGGTTGCAACGCTACTCCTAACTTTGTGAGTGATCCATCCCTTTGCCAGGCGACCCTACGGTTGCTGGGGCAACGGCGTGCTTAATGTAAGCTTTGCCACGTAGCACTCTTCGTGAATGGGTTGCCCGTCTTCGCTGACTTTCGAGACTTCGAGAGGAACGGGTTTGCTGCAGATTGCGCACTCGAATGACGCTTGGGAGACAGGAGGAAGAATTGTTATCCCAGCGCCACGCGGCCGCCACGCGGCGAGTTTTGCGGCCGCCAGTTTTCTGAGTCTGTCGTTGTGCTCGTGAAGTGCGCTTTGCAGGGCGGAGAAGATCGAGTCCAACTCAGAGTCCTGCGCCTCCAGGGCTCGGCTACAAAGCTCACGAATGCGATCTTCCAGACGACGGGCGCGCATCGATAGAAATTGCTACACCCGCGACCTGGAGTCCATACGGCATATCCTGTAGCGAACTCGCGGATGCGCCACTACCTGCCGGCCTTCGCAGCGGGTGTTTAATGCCGGAAGTGGCGTACTCCGGTAAAGAGCATGGCCAATCCCAGCCGGTCGGCAGTCGCGATGACCTCGGGATCGCGCTGCGAGCCTCCGGGCTGGATGATGGCAGTGGCGCCAGCCTTGGCGATTTCTTCCACGCCGTCGGGGAAGGGAAAGAAGGCGTCGGAGGCGGCAACGGTTCCTTCCAGCGGCAACTGGGCCTTCATGGCGCCGATTTTAGCGGAATCGACGCGGCTCATCTGGCCTGCGCCCACGCCGACGGTTTGTCCCTCGCGTGCGTAGACGATGGCATTCGACTTGACGTGTTTGCAAACTTTCCAGGCGAACAGTAGGGCGCGGATCTCCTCGGGCGTGGGAGCGCGCCGAGTGACGACTTTCAGGTCGATATCCTGCAAAGGACGTACATCGTTGTCTTGCAGGAGGATTCCGCCGGAGACGTTCTTGAGAATCCACTTCTGCGGGGTAGCTTTCACTTCGACCAACCGCAGATTCTTCTTGGTGGCGAAGCGGGCTTTGGCAGCATCGTCGAAGCCGGGGGCGGCGATCACTTCAAGGAATAGCTTGTGCATCTCTTCGGCGGCTTCGACGTCGATGGGACGGTTCACTCCAATCACGCCGCCGAACGCGGAGACGGGATCGCACTCGAGCGCGCGCTTGTAGGCTTCGGCCAGAGTTTTGCCGGTAGCCGTGCCGGCGGGGTTGGTGTGCTTGATGATGGCGCAGACGGCAGCATCGTTCGGATCGAATTCCTGCGCGAGATCCCAGGCGGCCTGCAGGTCGACGATGTTGTTGTAGGAAAGTTCCTTGCCCTGAAGCTGGCGTGCGTTGGCGACGCCCACGCCCGAGCCGTCGGAATACATGGCGGCCTTTTGGTGCGGGTTCTCGCCGTAGCGCAGGTCGAGGGTTTTCTGGAATGAGAGCCGGAGCGTTTGCGGGAAGGATTCGTCTTTTGGCGGCAACTGGAAGTCGGCTGGGATTGTTTCCAGTGTTGAGACGATGGCGGAATCGTAGGTAGCGGTGGTAGCGAAGGCCTTCTGCGCCAGCCGCCATTTAGTTTCGAGCGAGAGCGCGCCTTGGCCGCGGGCGAGTTCTTCCGCGATGGCCGGGTAGTCCGCGGGCGAAGTGACGACCGCAACATCGCGAAAATTCTTGGCGGCAGAGCGGATCATGGACGGCCCCCCGATGTCGATGTTCTCGATCAGCTCTTCGAAAGCGACACCCGGCTTGGCGGCGGTTTTTTCGAAAGCGTAGAGATTTACCACGACCATGTCGATCGGCTGGATGCCGTGTTCGGCGACGGCGGCGGTGTGTGCGGGAATTTCGCGGCGATGCAGAATGCCTCCGTGAACTTTGGGATGCAGCGTCTTGACACGGCCATCGAGCATTTCCGGGGAGCCGGTGAGTTCGGAGATGTCTTTGACGGCGATGCCGGCATCGCGCAGCAGCTTGGCTGTGCCTCCAGTGGAGATGAGTTCGATGCCGAGGCCGGAGAGCTGGCGCGCGAAATCGACGAGTCCAGTCTTGTCGGTGACGCTGAGAATGGCGCGCTGGATGCGGGAAGCGCTACTGGACATGTGAGGCCTCGAGATGAAGAGTTATCGTGGAGCGACCGACGATTCTATCAGCAAACGCGCGGGCGGCGAGGCATTCGACTGCGGTTCATCTCGCGTAGTGGTCCCTGATTCATTTCACGCGATCACTTACTTGTACAGTCTCGAGCTTTGTCCTAGCCTTGTCCCTGTATCCCGAAATTATCATTTCCTTACCATCCAGGGATATTTCCCGCGTCCAGAACAAGGTCTTGCCGCCGGGAGATACAGTATCGCCCTCGACACGGTTCGCGGATAGGTATGTGCAGGAAGTCGTGCAGGAGGCTTCGCCACATTGGACACGATGGGACAGCCCATCACAACGAATCCTATAGTCGTTCTCGGAGAATCCAGCAGAGTGTGCCCTTTTGATTCGAGAGGAGAAGACGAGATCGTTCCCATCCCGCGCCATCGTCCTCACGTACGATGCGTCAATTTCGTCCAGCTTGGGGCGAGACTTCTCTGCATTCGCCCTCCACGTTCCCACGAATGGGTCTTTGTCAGGTTCTGGCAAGGATGACAAATTCTGTGTCTGGGACTGGATTGTTAGAGGAAAGAGGAACACCATGAACCCGACAATGAGCCTCATGGCCGACTAGTTTATACCTTCCAACCTAAACTCCGTAATCGTGATCAAACATTTAGGCCAAATACTCAGAGAGGGGATTTGGTAGCCGACTTCGGGCGTCTACGCTTTCGCCTTGGCCTTCAGCTTCACATGTCCATCCGCGAGTTCGACGGAGAACTCCACGTCCTGGCAGTGGAACTTCTTGCGGATCTCATCGGTCTTTTTCTGCACGAATGTGGAGAAGGAATCGAGGTTGCCGGAGACATTTTCTCCGGCCTTCTTCTTGGCCGCCACCAGAGTGTTGAACAGGCGCTCCACCTGTTCGCGCTCAACTTTATCTACGGTGCTGTGCAAGGTGAATGGCCGCGAAGTAACAGCAGGCTCTGGCGCGGTAACGGCAGGCGCTGCCGCGGCCGCTGTGGCGCGACTTAACCCGTAGACCGGATGCTGGGGCTTATGCTCTTCCTCCACGCGAACTCCCTGCACGGAGAGCAGCGCGTCCTGCGGGCGGCGGTAGCCCTCTTCGCGGATGCGCGACTTCTTGCGCCACAGGTCGCTGTAAATGGCATAGCGCTGGGCCATTTCGTTGTAGCGGAAGCGCTGGGAGAAGCTCATGCGTCCGCCGTCGGAAAATTTGCGCAGCAGGGAGAGCACCTTCCACTCGATGTCGGTGGGAGGGCGTTTGGTCGGGTTGCTGAAATAAACTTCGTACTCGATCTTCAGCCGGCGCAGCTGAGTCTCGAGCACATTCAGTTCTTCATCGGTGGTCACGCGGGAGTCTCCATCCACAGTGTATGGAGGATTTGGGAAGACGGCGAGGTAACCCGTGGTCACCGAGGGGCATGGTACGAAAGTAAGGGCAGCTGTCAGCCATCAGCCGTCAGCCATCAGTAAAACCCGGGGGCTAAAAGCCCTTTCAAATTTGAAGTCTCTTCGCGCCGCTGGAAGCGCCGCTCTTCCACGTTACTGCTGACGTCCTTGTCAGAACTACCTTGGAGCCTAGTTCGGTGAAGGGGTTTCGCTTTTATTGACGGCTGATGGCTGACGGCTGGCGGCTACTTCGCCGAATTTGCCGCCATCTTTTTCACCATGGCCAGCACCAGCTTGCGGTCGCTGTCGTTCAAATTCGTGGCGTAGCGGCGGACCTGGCTCAGGAAGCGGACTTCGTCGTCCGAGAGCTGCGGCAATCCCTTGGAGCCGTTGCTGTGGCCGGACTCGGAGAAGAATTGCGAGAGCGCGATCTCCATGGCTCCGGCAATTTTCGACAGCGTGTCGAGCGATGGGATGGTGTGGCCGTTCTCTACTCGTGACAGGTAGCAGCGCAGCAGGCCGGTGCGCTTCTCGATGTCGCCTTGAGACATACCCTTTTGCAACCGGTAGTCCCGGATGGTTTGTCCGATATTGATCTGGGGGAGCATTGCAGGATGCGACATAGTAACCAGATCGGCAATTTCTGGCAAGTGGAAATTAGTGCTATGACAACACTGGTGCATTTGGTTTCTGGCCCGGGGACGGAACTGGCCTTGCTTAGACACTGTGCAAGCAACGAATTACCCGCGGAGCCCGCCTACTTCTTCAAGTTC
>Ga0307479_10003132_pt1 | contig 15035 bp, 13 predicted proteins | sample atmos_gasesECM4C_FD_203743 | JGI IMG/M metagenome (GOLD analysis project Ga0307479, IMG submission 203743) | Hardwood forest soil microbial communities from Morgan-Monroe State Forest, Indiana, United States - atmos_gasesECM4C_515 | ecosystem: Environmental > Terrestrial > Soil > Temperate... | reverse complement strand
GCGAAAAAAGCATAGCAAGCTTCCGGAACGATTGCCATCCGGCCGCGAAAATCATGCGTGCGGTACGCTTGGCCTTTGCCGATCATTCCGCGGCCCGACCCTGTGCCTTCGCCTTTGCGGCGCGCTCGGCCTGGTGCTGGTCGAACATCTTCTGGGCCGCGGCATCACGCAGGGTCGAGAACGCCATGCGGTGCTCGTAGGCCCAGGCGTTGGAGGCCGCGCGGTGCGCGTTCGAGCCGCGGAAATGCGGCACGACGTGGCGGGCATAAAGCTCGTAGGATTTCTTCGTCGCCTCCCAATCGGCCCAGTTGTGCGCGAGCTGGAGGAAGCAGCCGAACTCGCCTTGCTTGGCGCGCAGGCGTTCGATCTGGTCGATGGCGTCGTCGGGCGAGCCGATCACCGCGCGCCGCGTCTCGGTCAGGACGTCGACGGGATCGCGCCCCTCCAGGTCCGAGAACCGCGCGGGATTGATCGCCTGGTAATAGTCCAGGTACTTCTGCAGCCCGTAGCGCACATTGGCGCGCGCCTGCTCGCGGGTCTCGGCGATATGCATCGGACCGACCAGGCGGAGCACCGCGGGATCCATGGTGCGCCCGTGCTCGGCCGCGATCTCCTGCGCCACCTTCCAATTGGTCGCCAGCACGTCGAAAGCGCCCTCCACGGTGGCGGCGACGCAGAGCATGCCGAGCCCATACTTGCCAGCGGCGCGCCCGCCGGAGGGTGTCACCAGGCTCGCGACCGCCACCTCGGGATAAGGCCGCGTATAGGGCAGCAAGTGCAGGCGCGCATCCTTGAGCGTGTACCAGTCGGTCTCCTCGGTCACGGTCTCGCCTCGGAACAGGCGCAGGATCACGTCGAGCGCCTGCATCATGCGCTCGCGCTGGCTCGAGGGATCGATGCCGAGCATCATCGCGTCGGAAGTGAGCAGGCCGGGCCCCGCGCCGAACATGACCCGGCCCATGGTCATGTGGTCGAGCTGCACGATCCGGTTCGCCACCATGAGAGGGTTGTGATAGGGCAGCGAGACCACGCCGGTACCGAGCCGGATGCGCTTCGTCCGCTCGGCCGCCGCCGCGATGAACAGCTCCGGCGAGCTGATGATCTCGAAACCCGCGGAGTGGTGCTCGCCGATCCAGGCTTCCTCGTAGCCGAGCCTGTCGAGCCACTCCACGAGTTCGAGATCGCGCCGCAGCGCCAGCGTCGGATCCTCGTCGATGGGATGGAACGGCGCCAGGAAAATGCCGCTGCGCAGGGTCAAGCCGGACATGCTGGTCTCCTCTGGATGGGTCGCCGCGGCCGATGAAGCCATCTTGCCGGGTCGGACCGCCCGCGACAACCGAAGCGCGGGCGGACCAAGGATGTCGGTGCCGCATGCCGCACGCCCCGTCCGATTTGCCAGCCCGGCTCTTGAAAACTATGATCGCCTCGCCCTGAACAGGTCCGACATCCCCGTGACCCGCACACCTTCCCGGCCTCTTGGCGCCTATCCGCGCCTGCGCATGCGGCGCAATCGTCGCGACGACTGGAGCCGCCGCATGGTTTCCGAGCATGTGCTGACGCCCGCCGATTTCATCTGGCCCGCCTTCGTGCATGAGGACCGGACGGCGCGTGCGCCTGTCGCCTCCATGCCGCGCGTCGATCGGCTCTCGATCCCGGCGCTCGTCGATGCCGCGGGCGAGGCAAAGAGTCTCGGCATTCCCTGCGTCGCCCTATTCCCGGCGACCCCGCCCGAGCGCAAGTCGCCCGACGGAGAGGAAGCTCTCAATCCCGAGAACCTGATCTGCCGCGCGGTGCGCGCGATCAAGTCGGCGCATCCCGACCTGGGCGTGCTCTGCGACGTGGCGCTCGATCCCTTCACCACGCACGGCCATGACGGTTTGCTGCGCAACGGCGAGGTGGACAACGACGCGACCGTCGACATGCTCACCCGTCAGGCCCTGGTGCAGGCCGAGGCCGGCTGCGACATCATCGCGCCTTCCGACATGATGGACGGCCGCGTCGGCGCGATCCGCGACGCGCTCGACGCCCGCGGCTTCGAGCGCGTGAAGATCATGTCCTATGCCGCGAAATATGCGTCCGGCTTCTACGGGCCGTTTCGGGACGCGCTGGGCTCCAAATCGTCGCTCGGCAAAGCGGACAAGCGCACCTACCAGATGGACCCCGCCAATGCCGACGAGGCTCTGCGCGAGGTGGCGCTCGACCTCGCGGAGGGCGCGGACATGGTGATGGTGAAGCCGGGCATGCCCTATCTCGACGTGGTCCGGCGGGTGAAGGAGCGCTTCGCCGTGCCGACCTTCGTCTACCAGGTGAGCGGCGAGTACGCGATGCTGCACGCCGCGATCGCGCAGGGCTGGCTCGACGAGACCGTGATCCTCGAAAGCCTACTGGGCATGAAGCGCGCGGGCGCCGACGGCATCCTGACCTATAGCGCGCTCGACGCCGCCCGCCGCCTCAGGAAGGGCTGAGCGGGCTCTTTCCTATCGCGACACGGGAGCCCGAGCAGTTGCTCGAAGAAGGTCTGCACCGCCCGGTCGTGCCAGGTGCCGCCGCGGCGATCGTGGAAACCGACGTGGCCGCCCTTGGGCTGCAGCATCGGCAGCAGGCGCCGGTTGCGGCTCCAGTCGTACTCGCGATAGGGCTCGCCGGGCACGATCGGATCGTCGAGCGCATGGATCAGCAGCGTCGGCACGACGATCTCGTCGATGAAGATCCGCGAGGAATTCCGCCTGTAGTAGTCGCCGGCGCCCTCGAAGCCATTCCGGGGCGCGGTGAATTGCTCGTCGAACTGCCAGAGGTTCTGCGCGCCGAGCGCGGCGTGGCGCTCTTCCGGACTGACGATCGACGCCGGCGGCAGGACCTCGCGCTGGCATTCCCTGAGAAAATACCAATGGTAAACGGCGTTGCGCGGCGCGCCGATGCGGTGGGCCGTGGCCAAGAGGTCGAGTGGCGCCGAAATGGTCGCCGCCGCGAGGAGGGCCGTACGCGATCCCACCTCGCCCAAATATTTCAGGAGCAGGTTGCCGCCCAGCGAGAATCCCACCGCGACCATACCGCCTGCGGTCACCGCCGGCGGGAGCGCCGACAGGATCAACCGCAGATCCTCGCTCCGTCCGGCATGATAGTGCAGACCGCAGTGCGGCCTGCTGGGTCCCGCGCCCCGCAGGTTGAGGCGCAACACCGGGAAGCCCGCGCGCAGCAGGTGGGCGGTGCTGGCGCACATGTAGATGCTGTCCTCGCAGCCGGTGAGCCCGTGGATCAGGATGACGACCGGGCGCCGCCCTGCGGTGCCGCTGCGCGGCTGGTGCAGCACCGCCGATGCGCGGTCGCCGCTGCGCTTGTCGAGCGGCAGGAGGATGCGCTCGCTCTCATAGGTCCGGAGATTGATCGAGGGCCGGCGCAAGAAATTCCGCACCGACTGCAGGTCGCCGCCGAGCCAGGGCGCCCGCTCCCGGAAGTCCGGAAGCTGCGGGCTGATCGGCCCTGTGGCAGGATGGGTTATGTGCTCGTGACTGATCGTATCCATCGGTTCGATAACGGCGCTGACCCGCCGTCTCGTCCCACTCGTTGCTGGGCCGTGCAGACTTATAAACCCCGCATGACGCCGATACTCCGCATGCCGAAACCGTTGGATATATTATTGTCACTCGCGCGGCCCTTTTCGAGCAGCGGGACGGCGAAGTCATGGCTATGCCACCGGAGGAACTGTGTCATGCCGTTCTGTCTGCTGGGGTACCGTAACCTGTGGCGGCTGCTGGAGCGGCTTAGTCCTGCCTACATTTCCGACACATCCGCAAATGCAGGGCTCGGTGCGAGCATCAGGCAAGCCTTGCCCAGGTGAGTTCGTGCTTGTTGTGGTGGAGGTGCAGCAGCCGCGAGCCCGGAATGGCGGCGAAGCGGCGCGCGGTCTCGTGGTCGGTGGCACCTTGGAACTTGAGCGTGCAGACGAAGCGACTGCAGGCACCGGCGTCGAGCCAGCGCTCGACCAGCCCAAGAAGCCGCGCAGGGTAGCACACCACGTCCGAGAACAGCCAATCGATCGGCCCGAGCGCGCGGGGATCGAGGGCGAAGGCGCTTTCTCGTCGCATGTCCACGCCGGGCATGGCGGCGATGCCGGGATCGAGCGGCGCCTTGTCGACGCTGATCACCCGTGCGCCCAGCCTCGCCAGCACCCAGGTCCAGCCGCCGGGGCTGCTGCCGAGATCGAGGCAGAGCTCGCCGGGCTTCGGATGAGTTCCCAGTACCGTCAGCGCCTCCCAAAGCTTGAGATAAGCGCGGCTTGGCGGCGCCAGCTTGTCCTCTAGGAAACGCGCCTCGCCGTTCGGGAACGGGCTCGTGCAGCGGGCCGAGGCCAGCATGGTACCGGCATCGATCAGGGTCCAGGAGCCCAGGAGGGCCGCGGGCGCGGGTGAAGGAAACGCAAGCGGCTTCGCCGAAACCTTTGGCAGTTTCGCCTCGATGAGTGCTGCGCGCCGGTGCTGCGCATGCGGGTAGAGCGCCCAGTTTCGCTGGATCGCGCGCAGCCGCTTGGCCGCATCTCCGATCGAGGCAATCGGTATCTCGACCGGGTCGATCCAGAGATTGGCGACCCACGCCGCGGACTTCGGCGCTCCCGGCGAGATCAGCAATCGCCCGTAGGCGGCGCTGACCTCGCCGAGCTCGGTGCGCAACTCCTCGACGAAACCTTCGGGTGCGAGATAGCCGGCGGCGCGTCGCGGTTCGCTCACCCCGCTCCGCCGAGCAAGAAGCCGCGCACGGCCGCGATCTGCTCCGGCGCCATCAGCGCCGGCGCGTGACCGATGCCGGGGAATTCGATCAGGCTCGCCCGCGGCCCCCGCTGAGTCATGGCGAGCGCGTCGGGGCGGCGCAGCAGATCGGACTCAGCGCCGCGCAACACGAGAGTGGGACAGGCGATCCGATCCCACTGTAGCCAGAGATCGACATCGGCGGGCGCCGCTTTCTTGAGCGCTTCGGCGATGCGGGGATCGTAGGCGAGACCCAGGCTGCCGTCCGGCTTGCTGCGCGCGGTGTGGGTCGCCAGATGATGCCACTGCGCGTCGGTGAGCGGGCCGAAGCTCGCGGCGACCTCGCGCTGGTAGGATTCGAGCGCCGCAAGATCAGCGAAGCTCGGGTCCTTGCCGACGTAGCCGGAGATACGCGCGAGTCCTTCCTTGGCGATCAAGGGTCCGATGTCGTTGATGACGAGGCGCTTGATCGGGGCATTGGGCAGCGCCGCCGTCAGCATGCCCATGAGTCCGCCCATGGAAGTACCGACCCACAGCACCTCTGGCACATCGAGGCGCGCGATGAGCTGCGCCACCGCGCCGATGTAGACGGCATAATCGTAGTCCTCGGGATGCTCGAGCCAATCGCTCTTGCCGCGTCCGAGCACGTCCGGGCAGACCACGCGGAAATCCCGCGACAGCGCCTCCGCCAGCATGTCGAAGTCGCGGCCGTTGCGCGTGAGGCCGTGGACGCAGAGCACCGTCGGCGCCCCCGCCGGACCCGGCCACTCCGCATAAGACATGCGATAGAACCCGTGCGGCGTCAGCACGCGAAGATTGCGGATCGACATGGCCATAGGGCAGCGGACCTCCCGTGGAGAACCATCGACCATCGCCTGAACCCAGCGCGGGGGCAAGGGATGGACCATCCCACTCGATTGCTCCGCCATCGAATCCTGCGCTAGGAATGGGCCGAGACTCTCGCAGCGCCGTACCTCAGGGTGATTTCATGTCCGCGCCCGGCCCGCTTTCCGGCATCACCGTCGTCGATCTCTCGCGGATCCTCGCGGGACCCTATTGCACGTTCCTGATGGCGGAGCTGGGGGCGCGCGTGATCAAGGTCGAGCCGCCGGGCAAGGGCGACGACGCGCGGGAGTATGGCCCGTTCAAGAACGGCGTCTCCACGTATTTCTCCTCGATCAACCGGGGCAAGGAGTCGATCGCGCTCGATCTCAAGGCGGAGGGCGACCGGCGCATCTTCGAGCGCCTGCTTGAGCGCGCCGACGTGATCGTCGAGAACTTCCGTCCGGGCACCATGGAGAAGCTCGGCTATGGCTGGGAGAGCCTGCACGCGCGCTACCCGAAGCTCATCTATGCGGCGGCCTCGGGCTTCGGCCACACCGGGCCATCCTCGAAGGAACCCGCTTACGACATGGTCGTGCAGGGCTTGGGCGGCATCATGAGCATCACCGGCCACCCGGGCCAGCCGCCGGTGCGCACGGGCATGTCGATCGGCGACATCGGCGCTGGGCTCTATACGGCGGTGGCGGTGAACGCCGCGCTCCTCCATCGCGAGCGCTCGGGCGAGGCGACCAAGGTTGACGTCGCCATGTTCGATTGCCAGCTGGCGCTCCTGGAGAATGCGATCATGCGCTATACGGTGACCGGCGAAGTGCCGGGACCACTGGGGGCGCGGCATCCCTCCATCACGCCCTTCCAGGCGTTCGCGACCGCGCGCGGCGACATCATCATCGCCGCCGGGAATGACGGGCTCTATCAGAAGCTCTGCGCCGCGATCGGCCGGCCCGACCTCGCGGCGGATCCAAGCTACCGCACCAACGACCTCCGCTGCCGGAACCAGGCGCCGCTCAGGGCCGAGATCGAGCGCGAGCTGAAGAAAAAGCCGGCGGAAGAGTGGATCGACATTATCGGCAAGGCCGGCGTGCCCTGCGGCCCTATCAACACCGTCGACCGCGCCCTCGCGCATCCGCAGGTGGAGGCGCGCAACATGCTGATCACGGTCGAGGACCCCAAAGCCGGCACGCTCAAGCTTGCGGGCAATCCGCTCAAGCTCTCGGCCTTCGCCGACCCGCCGACGCGCCCGCCCGCCCCCGCCCTCGACGCCGACCGCGCGAAGCTGCTGCGCGAGCTGGGGCTGTGACGCGACAGGAGTCGAACCGCCAAGACGCCAAGGCGCCAAGATGATTGGGCCCGGAAGCCGGTTGGGTGCTGACTGACGTCAATACGGTCCGCGTGAGGGGCGGGCTCCGTCGCCTGATCGATTGACGGAATACTTGGCGTCTTGGCGGTTCGACTCATTTCGCTGAGGATACCGGCCTGCGACCATTTGGTCTCCGCGTCCAAGGGGCTGGCGGGCGGTTTGAGGACGTGTATAAAAGGCCCGATCGCCCGAGGCCCTTGGGCCCTCCGACTTCATTCCGCTCTGCCCGATGGGAGGCTGCGTCCATGCTTCAGAATCGCCTGCAACCGGTGCTCGACCCCTATCAGCTCGCGCGCGAGATGTCGGGCAGGATGCTGATCGACGGCGGCATGGTGGGCTCGATCACCGGCCGCAGCTTCCCGATCGTCAATCCCGCGACCCAGGAGAAGATCGGCGAGGCCGCCGACGGCGACGCTGGGGACGTCGATGCCGCAGTCAAGGCGGCGGCGAAGGCGCAGAAGAGCTGGGCGAAGCTGGCGGCACGCGAGCGCGGGCGTCTGGTCGCGGAGTGCGGCCGCGTCCTCAGCGACCACGTCGAGGAGCTCGCGAAGCTGATCACGCTCGAGACCGGCAAGGCGATCCGCACCGAGAGCCGCGTCGAGGCGGGGGTGTTCGCGGATATCCTGACCTTCTACGGCGGGCTCGGCTCGGAGCTCAAGGGCGAGAGCGTGCCGTTCAAGCCCGACGCGCTCACCATCACCTTGCGCCAGCCGATCGGCGTGGTCGGCGCGATCATCCCGTGGAACGTGCCGCTCCTGCTGATGGCGCTCAAGATTGCGCCCGCACTGGTCGCCGGCAACAGCGTGGTGGTGAAATCCGCGGAAGAGGCGCCGTTCGCGGTGCTGCGCGCCTGCCAGATCATGAACCAGGTGCTGCCGCAGGGCGTGCTCAACATCCTCTCGGGCGACGGTCCGCAATGCGGCGCCCCGCTGGTCGAGCACAAGGGCGTGGGCAAGGTCACCTTCACCGGATCGGTCGAGACCGGCAAGCTCGTCTACAAGATGGCCTCGCAAAAGCTCATCCCCGTGACGCTCGAGCTCGGCGGCAAGAGCCCGATGATCGTCATGGGCGACGCCGATCTCGAGAAGGCGGTGGCGGGCGCGGTGATCGGCATGCGCTTCACCCGCCAGGGCCAGAGCTGCACGGCGGCAAGCCGCATCTTCGTCCACGAGGCGATCCACGACGCCTTCGTCGACAAGCTCAAGGCGAAGGTGGACGCCATGAAGATGGGCGACCCGCTCGACGAGCAGACCGACATCGGCACCATCATCTCCAAGCAACAATTCGAGAAAGTGCGCTCCTATATCGCGCTCGGCGAGCAGAGCGCGGGCGCCCAGGCGCTCAAATGCTCGAAGATGCCGAGCGATCCCCAGCTGCAGCGCGGCTATTTCGTGCAGCCGGTGATCTTCACCGGCGTCGCCAACGACAATCGCCTCTGCCGCGAGGAGATCTTCGGCCCCGTCACCTGCGTCATGAAATTCCGCGATTACGAGGACGCGCTGGCGCAGGCCAACGACAGCGACTACGGGCTTGCCGCCACCATCTGGACGCGCGATCTCAAGACCGCGCTCGATGCGAGCCACCGGCTCGAGGCGGGGCTGGTCCAAGTGAACCAGAACATGGTGGTGCAGGCGAACATGTCCTATGGCGGCGTGAAGCAATCGGGGCTCGGCAAGGAAGCCTCGCTCGAGGCCATGCTCGAGCACTTTACGCAGAAGAAGACCATCATCCTCAATCTCGGCTGATCGCGGGCAGGCCGGTGCGGCGCGTCACCGGCATGGGCCGGCGCATTCTCATCGTCCTCCTGCTGCCGCCGATCGTCGCGGCGCTCTCGGGGTTGCTGTGGCTGCATTCCTCGCTGCCGCCGCTCCGGCCGGCGCGCATCGTGCAGGGCATCACGGCCCCGGTGCGGATCGCGCGCGACGTGATCGGCATCCCCACCATCACCGCCGAGAACGACCTCGATGCCGCCTTCGCGCTCGGCTACGTCCATGCCGAGGATCGCCTCTTCCAGATGGACGCGCAGCGCCGCTATGGCGCCGGGCGGCTCGCCGAGTGGTTCGGTCCCCGCACGCTCGATGCCGACAAGATGATGCGCACGCTCGGGCTGGCACGCGCGGCCGAGCGGCAGCTCCGCGAGCTTCCCGAGGAGGTGCAGGCGGCGTTTCAGGCCTACGCCGCGGGCGTCAACGCATTCATCGCGGACCGGCGGTGGGCGCTGCCGCCGGAGTACTACCTGCTGCGCGTCCGGCCCGAGCCGTGGCGGGCGGTGGACACGCTGATCTGGGGCAAGCTGATGGCCTGGCAGCTCGCCGGCAATTACCGCGGCGAGCTCGTGCGCGCCCGGATCCTCGAGCATGTGAAGCCCGATGAGATGCCGATCCTCTACCCCAGCTATCCCAAGGATGGTCCGGTGATCCTGAGCGCGATGGCGCCGATCTACCGCAGCCTGCCGCTCGGGCCGCTGCTGGCGCTGATGCCGGCGCTGGAGGAGCCCGTACGGGCCTCCAACAACTGGGTGGTCGCGGGCAACCGCGCCGCCTCGGGCAAGCCGGTGCTGGCCAACGATCCTCATCTCGGCCTCGACGCTCCCGGCATCTGGTATCTCGTCCACATCGCCACACCCGCGCACAAGATCGAGGGCGGCACCATGGCCGGCGCCCCGATCGTCCTCGTCGGCCACAACGAGCACATCGCCTGGGGGCTCACCAACACCGGCAGCGATGTCTCCGACCTTTTCGTGGAGAAGCTGGATCCCGACGACCCCGGCAAATACGTGACACCCGACGGATCGCGGCCATTCGAGACACGCACCGAGACCATCACAGTGAAGGATGCGCCGCCGGTACAACTCACGGTCCGCGAGACGCGGCACGGGCCGGTGATCTCCGACCTCGCGCGCCCCGGGCAGCAGGTGGCGCAGCCCGGCTATGTCATGGCGCTGCAGGCGAGCTATCTCATGGACGGGGACCGGACGCCGCAGGCGCTCTGGGAGATGAACCGCGCGGTCGATTGGGACAGCTTCCAGAGCGCGCTCGGCAATTTCGGCGCGCCCGAGCAAAACGTGGTCTACGCCGACGTCGACGGCCACATCGGCTTCATGGCACCGGCGCGGGTGCCGACCCGGGCCGGCGGCGACGGCTGGGTGCCCTCGCCCGGCTGGACCGGTGAGTTCGACTGGACGGGCTGGATTCCATCCGACGCAATGCCCCGCGTGCTCGATCCCCCCGCGGGCCGCATCGTCACCGCCAACAACAAGCCGGTGCAAGACGGTTTTCCGTATTTCCTCGGGCGCGACTGGGACTCGCCCTACCGCGCGGAGCGCATCGCGGCGCTGATCGACCAACGCGCGCAGCATTCGCTCGACAGCATGGCCGCCATCCAGCGCGACATCTATTCGCCGATGGCCGAGCAGCTGCTGCCCATGATGCTGAGCACGCTCGCCACCACGCCGCAGGCGCGGGCGGCGATTGCGCTCCTCAAAGGTTGGGACCGGCGGATGGACAAGGACAAGGTCGAGCCGCTGATCTTCACGGCGTGGCTGCGCGACTTCAACCGCGCCGTATTCGCAAATCGGCTCGGCACCGCCTTCGACGACTATTGGTCGCTGCGTCCGGAGGCCATCGCCGGCATTCTGACGGCACATCAGGATTGGTGCGACGACCGTATCCTGACCGTGCCGAAAACCTGCGCCGAGCAACTGTCCGGGTCGCTGCTGAGCGCGCTCGACGAGCTCACCGCCGCCTATGGCCCCGACATGGACGAGTGGCGCTGGGGCCGCGCGCATCCGGCCGAGTTCAACCACCGGGTGTTCGATGCGGTGCCGATACTCGGGCGCTACGTAGACACGTCGATCCCGGCCGACGGCGGACAGGACACGATCAATCGCGGCGGCTTTGACGTGCGCGGCTCGACCCAGCCTTACCGCGACACGCTGGGCCCGGGCTTGCGCATGGTGATCGACATGGCCGACCCCGATCACGCCCACTTCATGATCGTGCCCGGCGAGTCCGGTAATCCGCTGTCGGAGCACTACGCCGATCTCATCCGTCCCTGGCGCGACGGCTATACGCTGATGATCGACACCCGCAACCCCGTCGCGGTCGAGACACTGTCGCCGCCGTAAGGAGCTGCGCGGGGCGCTCGCGGCTTTGACTTCGAGCGGCGAGGCATGCCTCACTGAGGCGAACCGCCGCCACAGCATGGAGATCGGCTATGGCAGAACCGCCTCACACTCGGCAGCCCAAGGCCTACCACAACCAACGATTCATCGAGAGCAAGGACGCGCGCTCGCTGCGCATCCTGTCGGAATACTTGGAGCCGCTCTCGCGCTTTCAGCGCTATCAGGTGCAGGACACCATCGTCTTCATGGGCTCGGCTCGGCTCAAATCGCGCGAGGCGGCCGAGGCGGCCTTAGTGGAGGCGGAGCGCAGTGGCGGCGACATCGCGAGCGCGCGCACCGCGCTCGAGCTCTCGGAATATTACGAGGCAGCCCGCGAGCTCTCGCATCGGCTCACGGATTGGTCCAAGAAGCTCGGCGATGCCGGCCGCCGCTTCGTCGTGTGCACCGGCGGCGGCCCCGGCATCATGGAAGCGGCCAACCGCGGCGCCTCCGAGGCCAAAGGCCTCAACGTCGGCCTCACCATCTCGATCCCCAACGAGGAGTTCGATAATCCCTTCGTCAGCCGCGAGCTCCACATGCACTTCCACTATTTCTTCATGCGCAAGTTCTGGTTCGTCTATCTCGCCAAGGCGGTCGTGCTGTTCCCGGGCGGATACGGCACCCTCGATGAGCTCTTCGAGATCCTGACGCTCGTGCAGACGCGCAAGATGCGCAAGCGCATGCCGATCGTGCTGTTCGGCGCCAAGTTCTGGGACCAAGTGGTGAATTTCGACGCGCTCGTGCGCTACGGCACCATCAGTCCCGAGGACGTCAAGCTGTTCCATCGCACGGATTCCATTGACGAGGCCTATGAGATCGTCACCCGCGGTCTCACCGAGCACGCTCTTGGCAGTCCGGGCCCGGTTCTCTAGCCGCCGAAACATGGTTAACGAAAGCCCATCCTGTTCTCGGGATGGGGATTCCACGATGCGGGTGATCCATGCCCTAGCCGCGCACGGGAGTACCTAAAGGGGTTCTTAACGCAAATCGCACAGGGTGGCCCATCGCCCCCAATTCGTCGCGCCGAGCCCCATGTTCCTGTTGATCGGATCAGCCATTGTCCTGGTGAGCGTGTTCGGCGGCTACGCGCTGAACGGCGGCCACCTCGCCGTGCTGTTTCAGCCGTTCGAGTTCCTGATCATCGCCGGCGCGGCCTTGGGCGCGTTCCTGACCGCGAACCGCCTCCCCGTGGTCAAATCCGCCGGCGGCGCCGTGCTGGGCTTGCTCAAGGGAGAGAAATACGACAAGGGCGCCTATCTCGAGCTCCTGAGCCTGCTCTACTCCGTCTTCAAGCTTGCCAAGACCAAGGGCGCGCTCGTGCTCGAGCAGCACGTGGAGAAGCCGGACGAGAGCACGCTCTTCCAGCGCTTTCCGCTGTTCTACGCCAACAGGCACGCGCTCATCTTCCTGTGCGACTATCTGCGCCTCCTCACCCTCGGCACCGACAACCATCACGAGATGGAAACGCTGATGGACGAGGAGATCGAGACGCACCACGCGGAGCACGAGGCGGTGGCGCACGCGATCACGCTCACCTCCGACGCGCTGCCGGCGCTCGGCATCGTCGCGGCCGTGCTGGGCGTCATCCACACCATGGGCTCGATCACAGAGGCGCCCGCCGTGCTCGGGCACCTGATCGCCGGGGCGCTGGTCGGCACCTTCCTCGGCGTGCTGCTGTCGTACGGTTTCGTCGGGCCGATCGGATCGGCGGTGAAGAACCGGGCGGACGCCGAGACCCGCTATTATCTCTGCATCAAGTCGGCGATTCTGGCGTATATGCAGGGCTACGCGCCCTCGGTCGCCGTGGAGTTCGCCCGCAAGGCCCTCAACTCCGATGTCCGGCCGTCCTTCTACGAAGTCGAGGAGGCCGTCGACAATCTGCCGTCGGTGGCGGCCTAGGCGGGCGCAGCATGGCCAAAGGCAGCAACGCCCCCCCGCTCATCATCAAGAAGATCAAGAGGCCGAAGAGCGAGGCCCATCACGGCGGCGCCTGGAAGGTGGCCTACGCGGATTTCGTGACCGCGATGATGTCGTTCTTCCTGCTGCTCTGGCTGCTCAACGTCACCACGGATATTCAGAAGCGCGGCATCGCCGACTATTTCGACCCGACGATCGCATCGAAGTCGCAAAGCGGCGCCGGCGGCGTGCTGGGCGGCCTCAGCATGGGCCCGCCGGGCGCGCAGGATGTCTCGGCCTCGCCGCCCTCCTTCCAGCTCGCCGTGGCGGCGCTCCGCCAGCCCGACGAGGGCGAGGAAGGCGACCTCGCGGGATCGTCGGGCCAGGGCGACGCGGGAGACAAAGTGGGTGGCGCCACGGCCAGCAACCAGACCGGCGGCGCCACCGCGAACGCCAAGAAGCCGGTGGAGCAGATGACCGAGATGGAGCTGCAGAAGCGCATCGAGCAGCGCGAAGAGAAGCAGTTCGCCGCCGCCGAGTTCGCACTGCGCCAAGCGATCCAGGACGTGCCCGAGCTCAAGAACCTCTCCGACAACCTGATCATCGATCGGACGCCCGAGGGCCTGCGCATCCAGATCGTCGACCAGGAGAAGCGCTCGATGTTCCCGCTGGGCTCCGCGCAAATGGCGGACAGCGCGCAGAAGCTGATGGCGCTGGTGGCGCTGGTCGTGCAGAAGCTGCCCAACAAGGTCTCGATCACCGGTCACACCGATGCCGCGCCCTACGCTTTCGGCCGTAACTACACGAACTGGGAGCTCTCCGCGGACCGCGCCAACGCGAGCCGGCGCGAGCTCGTGAGCGACGGCGTCTCCGCCGACCGCATCGAGAAGGTGGTGGGGCTCGCCGACCGGGACCCGCTGGCGCCGGAAGACCCTCGCGCGCCGCGCAATCGCCGGATCAGCATCGTCCTCCTGCGTGAGGCCAAGCTCACAATAGCGGCCGCCAGCGAACCGCCTGCGCCCTGACCACCCCTTGCCTCGCCCCTGAGCCCTCGCCGATACTTGCGGTCTCCTGAAAGAGAGAGACGCGAGCGGTGACCGTCCACGACGAGACCCAGAACATTGCCTGGACCGGCGATCCGCCGGATCCCTTCGCGGCGCCGGCCTATTACCGAGGCGTCCTGGTGCGTCGCGTGTTCGCCTATTGGGTGGACCTCTTTTGCATCGGGTTGCTGGTCGCCTTTGCCTGGCTCGCGCTGTGGATTCTGGCGATCGTCAGTCTGGGGCTGTTGTCGCCCCTCCTGCTGATCCTGGGGTTGATCCCGGTGCTCTATCACACGCTCACGATCGGCGGATCGCACTCTGCGACGCCGGGAATGCGGCTCACCGGCGTCGAGGTCCGAAGCTGGACGGGCGAGCGGCCGAGCTACCTCCAGGCGTTCGTCCAGACCGTTCTCTTCTATGTGACCGTCTACCCGACCTGGTCGCTGGTCCTCCTGGTCGCGCTCTTCAACGAACGCCGGCGCACGCTGCACGACATTCTCGCGGGCACATTGGTTATCCGGCGGTTTCCCGAGGCGGAGGTCTTAGCGGCTCGATGACGCTGGCGTAGCGGCACCCGGTTCGCACATAATGCGGGGCATGAAAACGCCGCGCGCTCAAGCCGAGGGGCAACGATGCGGGTGAAAGTCGAGCAGGATATACCGGAGGGCAATGGCAGCTACCTGTTGCGCGGCCGGGAAGCCGCGCCAGGGCTGCCCGCGGTGGCCTCGGCGCTACGGCCGTTCTACCGAACGGCGTCGCTACCCTGCCCTTACCTCGACGGGCAAACCGAGCGCAAGCTGATCACGGAGATCAACGGGCGCGATTCCTACGAGTTTTACAACGAGCTGTCGCGCGCGGGCTTCCGTCGCAGCCACCATCTGGCCTACCGGCCCGCATGCGCGGGCTGCGCCGCCTGCCTGCCCGTGCGCGTCGACGTCGTTAATTTCGAGACCAGCCGCTCGCTGCGCCGCACACTGAACGCCAACCGCGAC
>Ga0307479_10003131_pt1 | contig 15041 bp, 4 predicted proteins | sample atmos_gasesECM4C_FD_203743 | JGI IMG/M metagenome (GOLD analysis project Ga0307479, IMG submission 203743) | Hardwood forest soil microbial communities from Morgan-Monroe State Forest, Indiana, United States - atmos_gasesECM4C_515 | ecosystem: Environmental > Terrestrial > Soil > Temperate... | reverse complement strand
AAAATCAACCAGTGGACCGGTAGCTCAATGGTAGAGCAGCTGACTCTTAATCAGCGGGTTGGAGGTTCGAGTCCTCCCCGGTTCACCAAGTCTTTTCAATGAGTTAGCCGCATCTGGTTTTTCGCTCAAGAAAAACTGTGCCCTATTTTGTGCCCACCCCGGCTCAAATTCGGTTCCGCTGAGATCATCGACGGCACTTCTTTTAGCTTCCATGCGAATGTGACTGCATCTTTCCATCATGGCTCGGGATACATGCCCCGCCAGCGCCATGACAGTCGAATCCGATGCCTGGGACTCGGCGAGCCTCGGAATGAAAGTGTGGCGGAGATCATGAAAGCGGCAAGAGACCTTCGCAGCCCTGCGAGCGCTTTCCCATCCTTGTACCACCACACATCTCCTCGTTTGAAGACGCTCACTTTGTTTCTCCCTTCTTCGGCGGCCTGCCGCCCTTCTTTCCCCATTTGCGCAGAGTCGCCTTGTCATGCTTGGCGGCTCGCGCTTTGCCACCCTTGCGGCCGGCCTTTGCCTACTCCTACACCAAATCGCGCACGCAGCTTCTCAATGCCTCTCCAGATGTGTGATGATTTGGGAAGCAAAGCTCACGTCGTGATCAGGCGCGCTCGCCCAGCGTCTTTTGTACGGGATGCAAGTCCGATAGCAGCCAGGAGGTTTCGCGAGCTCGGCGGGCGACAGAGGCCATTTATTGAGAGCACGACACACCTTCAACTGGTGAACCGCGTAGTTATGAGGTTACTGATGCGAGCTTCCCCCGGCGTCAAGAATAAGACAATGGAAAAAAGGGGCGTCCGACTATCATCCCTCTTTCGCTTGGCTGCCTTGCTCGGTATGGCGACCCTGCTGGTGATTGTGGCAATCTTGCAATACCAGTGGGCCACGCAGTTGAGCACCGCCATGGAGGTCCAAATTGGGAGCAACTTGCAGTCATTGATGAATAGGTGGCATCGCGATTTCTACGACGAATTGTCGGCCATATGCATTGCCATACAGGTGGGTCCGGATTCGGGCGCACACGACGATTGGAACGATTATCTCCAGCGATATACCGAATGGAATCGGGACGAGGCAAATCCGAACTTAGTTCGGGAGATTTACAATTGGCAAACCAGTGCGCGCGAAAAGCCTGAATTGCTGCGTCTTAATCCAAACGCTAAGAGCCTTGATCCTGTCAGCGTGCCACCCGAACTGGAAGGCTTGCTGACTCGGCTGCAGACAAATTCATGGAACCTTCGTTTGAGTCTGAGCGCTTGGGAATTTCGCAATTCGTCTGAAAAAGAGCACCCAGCAGGTAACAATTTGATGCCCTCTTTCGGGTTGCGAAGCAATGCATTGGCTGGCTGGCAGTTTGATGAGAAAATCCCAGCCCTCGTTCATCCCGTGGTTCACCACGTCAATCCGTTTAATTCCCAGACTCCTGTTAACCGGGAAGCCGTTGATTGGCTTGTGGTTGTCGTCAATCTCAGCGAAATTCAGAACAGGATCCTTCCTGAGCTTGCGAGCCGACATTTTGGAGGTCAAGCCGGGTTGGAATATAAGCTGGCGGTTGTTGCTCTTGGCGATAAACCCAGATTCATCTACTCCTCCGATCCTGCGCTAAGAGTCGAAGATGTTGGTAACTTCGACTTAATCATGAACATCTTTGACTCGTCGCCTAACAATATGAACGAGGCGCTTTGGCAAACGGTCAAGCATAACCGGGCTTTGCAGGGCCAAGAATGGCGCAGCTCTTCGGCGCCAGTTTGGTTTCCGGTAATACAGCACACTTTGCATGATGAGCCATGGGTATTAATCCTGCAGCATCGGATGGGTCCGGTGGGAGCGATAGCCAGGGGCGTCTGGCATCGCGACCTCATCATCGGCGGTATCGTGCTCGTACTGCTGGCAGCGAACATGGGGCTGATTGTTTTTGCCAGCCAGCGGGCACAAAACTTCGCCAAAGTGCAAATGGAGTTCGTGGCATCGGTTTCACACGAACTGCGCACGCCCCTGGCTGCTATTTATTCAGCTGCCGAAAACATCAAAGACGGATTTGTTGAAGGAGAGAAGAATCTGAAGTTCTACGGTTCCCTGATAACTGGACAGGCTCGTCGACTGACCGACCTCGTAGATCACATTTTGCTTTTTGCTTCCACGCGCAGTGGCAAGATGCAGTATGTGTTGTGCCCGCTTACTGTCTCAGAAATCCTGCAAGCTGTTCGGAAAAATGCGGCAGGGCTGGTCGAAGGAGCGGGCTGCACCCTTGAAGAGCACATTGCACCCGGGCTGCCGCGTGTTCTGGGCGACCTGCCGGCAGTGTGCACTTGTTTGCAGAATCTAATCGCCAACGCAGCTAAGTACGGAGGGGAGGACCGCTGGATCCGCCTGTCCGCCACGTGCGGCGAGACGGACAAACATACCAGAGAGGTCAGGATCAGCGTTCAGGATCACGGAGAGGGTATCAGCAGTCCAGAGTTGCCTCACATTTTCGAGCCGTTCTATCGGAGTCCTAAAGTCATCGCCGCCCAAATCCATGGAACTGGACTAGGCCTGGCACTAGCAAAGCGCATTGCAGAAGGCCTAGGAGGAAGAGTTTCAGTTGTCAGCGAACCTGGTGTTGGCAGCACATTTACATTACATTTGGGCACGGCGGAGGACCAGGAAGGCAAACTCGCAGCCGCGAATTCCGAGAGCACCAGGACAATGAAAAATGAATGAGAGCATTCTTTTGGTCGAAGATGAAGCAGCCTTAAGGACCACGCTGAGCGACCGGCTTCGCGGCGAGGGTTACGTCGTTGACACTGCCGTGGATGGACACGAAGCGTTTGAGAAAGTGACCAACCTCCCTTTCGACTTAGTCATTCTCGATCTTATGTTGCCCTCGCGGAGCGGACTCGATGTGTGCCGCGACATTCGGCAGGCAGGAATAGCGACTCCCATCTTGATCCTAACCGCCCGCAGTCAAACGATTGACAAGGTGCTAGGGCTCAAGCTGGGTGCTGACGATTACGTGACGAAACCGTTCGAATCCGCGGAGCTGATCGCTCGTATCGAAGTTCTGTTGCGACGCGTGCCCATTCAAATCGGGCAGGGTGTTGCCGAATTTGGTTCCATCCATGTGGACATCAGGCGAGCGAACGTGACTCGAGATGGAAAACCCGTTTATCTTACGGGTCGCGAGTTTCAGCTTCTCCGCTATTTCATCGAACGAGCAGGAAGTACGGTGCCCCGGAAAGAGTTGTTGCAGTCAGTTTGGGGTTATGACGCCGATAGTCTTACGCGCACCGTTGATACTCATGTTGCAAGCCTTCGCCAAAAGCTAGAGGAAGACGCGAAGCGACCGGAGCTCATTGTCACCGTCACGGGAGTCGGCTACAAATTTATGGGACATAGCCGGAAATAGTGTCGTGAAGAAATTTGTCTGAATGCGACGCGAACACCCATGATGTAATTAAATTTTACAATATAGAATACAATCTGCTGCATGTAGCCGCTGTTAAATAGTCGTAAACTTAATCAGTTTTTTGCTCGTCATCAAGTACTCAACTTCGCCTTAACCCTAATCTCCCCAATCACTGGCCCAGCTAGCTTTCGGCTGGGAGCGAATTACGCGCAACCACGCGAGGACACTATGAACAAGACTCATCAGATTTGGTTGCTAATCCTTTCGGTCTGTTTGGCTACCGTATCTGCGAATGCCCAGTCGTTCAGGGTGCAATGTCCAACCAGCACGATCACTCACCCGGTGGCGGCCAACAATAATTCGGAACCTGCTTACAGCGGTCCGACTTATACAGGTACAAGCGGCTATCCGGCGCCTGCCAACGTGAACGGCGCTATCAAATGCCAACAGATCTCAGGCGGCGACGGTTTCGCGACGATGGGCGACGGCACGCAGACGTACATGTTCTCTTTCGGGCCGCTGTCCGGGCTCGCCGACATCGCTAACGGCCAGCCGGGTACGGAGCCCCCGAGCATCTTCAATAGCGTGTACCCGGGAAGGCTGATGCCGGGTGATCCTGCCACCACGGTTGACGCGTTGGGCCTGGGCCGGTTTACCTATAACGGCGCCGTGGGGCTGGCTCCTGACTTGGATTGCATCGCCGACAACGCCGCAGTAGCCGCTGCCAACGCCTTATTACCCCCTGGCGTCCCTCCCCAACCTCTTCCTTGCCCCAATCTCCCAGCCAACGGCCTTGATGGCCACGTGGATCCACGCCAAATCGAGGATATCGGTGTGATGAACGGCAACATCCCGGCGCCGCTGATGGCGTTCGATGAGGATGACGAATTCTTCCTCACCCTCACCAACGTGGGCATGATCATGCGGCCGGACCTTTTTGAACAGCACACCGTCCATTTCCATGGTTATCCGAACGCTTCGTCGTTCTACGACGGCGTGCCGGACGCTTCGGTGGCTATCAACATCGGCGGCAGCTTTACGTATTACTACCTCGCGCCGGATGCCGGTACGTACTTCTGGCATTGTCATATCACCCCTCCGGAGCACTTGCAGATGGGCATGGTCGGGCAGCTTTATGTACGGCCTCGGCAGAACCGGGTGCCACCCACCACCACCCTCTATAGCGCGCTCCAAACACAGCAAATGGATCTGCGTACAGCTTGTCCTCGCGGTTCCGATACCGCCCACTCGGATATTCTTTGCAGCAATTCCTTGCCCGCACTTCCAACTAGCGCGACGGGGGGCTTTTCATCCGGCGTAGCCACAAAAAAATATGCGTACAACGATGGCGACGGTTCGACGTACTACGATGTCGAGTATCCCCTGCAGATCCACGGCTTCGACCCCAGTTTCCACTTTGTCGGCATGACCTTCAACCCGGAAGAATTTGCCGACATGAAAGACAAGTATTTCCTGCTGAATGGGCGGAGCTACCCTGACACGGTAACAACCGGTCCTTTGGAGACGCAGACGACGGATGGCGCCAACCATTTTTCGCAGCCGCTGCCTTCCATCATCACCATTCAGTCCGGGCAAAAAGCGCTTCTGCGCATTTCCGACCTGGACGTCACGGAGTATCAGACTCTGGCCTCGCTGGGGATTCCGATGCACGTTATCGGGTATAACGCCAAGCTGCTGCGGGATCAGGCGGGAAACAACCTCGACTACTACACCAACTCGATCACGCTGGCTGGCGGCGAGTCGCTCGACGTGATTCTGGATGCCACCGGTTATACGGCGGGCCAGGTATTTTATCTCTACACACCCAATCTTGATCACCTGTCCAACGACGCCGAAAATTTCGGCGGGCTGATGACTGAGGTTCGTATCAATTAGAAGCGCGGCAAAGAGGGCGACGAAAATGAAAAATGTAATCTGGATGACACGACTGCTCCTGGCACCCATGGCGGCGTTGTTACTCACAGCGACGGCTTATGCCACGGCTCCCGGCATCACCGGCGGCACCGGTACGACGGCAACCTTCAACCTGACCGCGCAACCGGCCTACGTCTCCCAGCCGGACGGGGCGGCGGTTTATTCCTGGGGTTACGGTTGCAATGGCGCGCCGATCGACTTTGCCCCGAAGCCGGGCGGCGCGAATTTGTCCAACGCGAATTGCACCACAATGCAGGTTCCCGGCCCCACGCTGATCGTCACGGAAGGACAAATCGTCACGGTGACGCTGTCAAATGGTCTGCCGGCCTCGGCAGGAAACACCTCAATCTTGTTTCCTGGCTTTCAGGTATGTGTAGGCAATGTCAGCAGCTCAGGAGCTTGCACGCCGATTAGCGGCAACGGCGTAGTCGGCCTGGTGACGCAGGAGGCGGCGCCCGGGGGAACAGTGACTTACTCTTTTCTTGCCTCCTCGCCTGGGACGCGCGCCTATTACAGCGGAACGCAAGGCGACCTTCAAGTTGAGATGGGCTTGTACGGCGCCATCATTGTGCTCCCGAAGACCATTCCCACCAACTGCACCACCGGGCTGGCTGCTGCGAATCTCGCAGTAGAGGGGAATTGGGGTGAACTTGATTACCGCCTGGCGCCGGCCGCCTACGACCACGCCAAAACATGCTATGACCGGGAATACCTCTTCCAGTTCTCCGAGATGGATCCCAACATTCACACGCAGGCTTTGGCGCAGGTCGCTGCAAGAACTGGCTGCACAGCTGGAGCTTCGGGATGCAGTCTCAACGTCCCGACCGAGCCATACCATCCCGCGTATTTCCTGATTAACGGGCGCTCGATGCCTGACGACATGGACACCAACTATGCCGCCCAGTATCCGCACCAGCCTTATAACGGCAATCCTCACATGCATCCAGGCGAGCAAGTGCTTGTCCGCATCATCGGCCAGGGCCGCTGGCAACATCCCTTCCACGAGCACGGCAACCATGTGCGCATCCTGGGGCGGGACGGGAACTTGATTCTCAGCCAGGCCGATCCAGCTAACAATCTTGCCGGACCACTGCTGTTCACCACGACTACGACTCCGGGGCAGGCTTTCGATGGCATTTTCTACTGGACAGCCAAGGGTTTGAACTGGGATGCGTACGCTCACAATCCAAAATCCAGTGACGCTAACGCTTTGCTTCCGTGCAACCCTGATGCCAACGGGTATAACACCGGTCCCACAGCGTATTCTGCAATCAACTATTACGAGTGGTGTCAGGACCACAACAAGCCGATGCAAGCCGCCCCGTTCGGTGATGTGGCTGGTGGCGGGCCCGTAACGCTCCCCGACCCGAACATTTTCACGAACGGCGCCTGGTACGGCGGTAGCCCGTACCTCGGACCGAATGCAACACTTCGGGCGACTGGCTGCAGTTCCGGTGCTGCGAACCCTGCACCCGGCAAGTGCGGCGCGACCGGCTCAACTCCGCCGTCGGGCACGATCGCCAACCCGCCCGGCAGTGAGGCTGGCTTTGCGTTTATGTGGCATTCGCACAACGAGCGCGAGATTACCACCAGCAACGTTTTCCCCGGGGGAATGCTGATGATGATGCTGGTTGATTCCCGGGAATTTGTGATTGACGAGTCCAACTGACGGCGAGGAAGAAAAATGCGAACCTACAATTTCAAATCTGTGATCAAGACCGCGCTCCGAGTAGCGTGTCTACTTCCTTTCGCGGCGGTTGCAGCCTTTGGCCAGCAGCAGATCAATCTGACTGCGGCGCCGAGCAGCGTTACCCTGCCCGACGGCACGGTGGTGCCGATGTGGGGCTACAGTTGCGGCGCAGTTGTGACCACCAACACCGCGCCCGTGACGTGCGCCAAGTTGAATCCGGCGGCGACCGGCTGGTCTCCTGTGGTAATCACAATTCCCACAGGCGCAACGGGCGGTTTGGCGATCAACCTCACGAATAACCTCTCTTTCACGCCGACAGTTAGCGCTACCCCAAACAACATCCCCACTTCGTTGGTGATCGTGGGTCAGTTGGGCGGAGGCCTCGGAACGACGGCGACCTATAAGCCCAGCCCCGTGCATCCCCCTCAGGGCCCTACGTGGCCCATCGCCGGTGACAACAGTGGGCCCACGTTCAACCCCCCCGCACAGCCGGATCGCGTCCAGTCATTTTCAACCGAAGTTGCGGCGGGAAGCACAACTTTACTGCCTGCTTGGACAAACCTTCGGCCGGGAACCTACCTGATTGAGTCCGGCACGCACCCGTCCATCCAGGGTCCAATGGGCTTGTACGGAATGTTGGTAGTCACCACTGCACCTTCAGGAAGCACCGCGGGCACAGCGTATCCCGCAGTTGGGGCGACTCCTGCAGTGAGCTACAACGCGGATGTTCCGCTCCTGCTTAGCGAAATTGACGCCGTCCAGAACAACGCTGTCAACACCGCGGTCAACACCGTGGGTTTCATCGAAACGGCGACGCATAACCTCAAACTAACAGATACGGTTAATTCCATCGCGGTTACCAATGGAGGTTCCGGTTATTCGAGCACTCCCATGGTTCACATCGCAGGCGGCGGTGGTTCAGGTGCACTCGCGAGCGCGACAGTGGATCTCGTCACTACTAGCCCAACGTTCGGGCAAGTTACGGCTATCACGGTCACAAACCCTGGCTTGGGCTACACGTCTAATCCGAGCGTTAGCATCGATCCTCCTTCTACGCCTGGGGGAACGACGGCCGCGGCAGTTTCCGGTCTCTTGTTAGCCAACTCCGATCCTTGCGGCGGCGGCGTTCCCGCTTGTTATCCGCCGGCGGTGAATTACACGCCGCTGTATTACCTCTTCAATGGAGTCGCGTTCGATAGGACCAATGCGTCGGCCTCGCTGTTCCCGGTTTCGCCAGCCACGGGCGTGGCGGCCACGGGTAACGTCTTGGTGCGGTTCGTGAATGCCGGCTTGCGCATGCACGTGCCTTCGATTATCGGATCGCAGACAACGGGGCAAACCGGAGCGACAACGCCAACGGTTACGGGATTCCAGCTGATCGCGGAAGATGGTAACCCCTTGCCGGGCGTTCGCCGTGCACAGAGCGAAGTATTTATGGCTGCCGGCAAGACTTACGATGTAATGGTGAATGTCCCGGCCGCCGGTGGGACAGCCCTTCCGGTCTACGACCGCGAGTTGAGCCTATCGGGCAATGCTATAGCGCGTGACGCCGGTATGCTGGCGTATATCAGTGTCAACGGCGCTGGACTCCCGAACACCGGTGCAATCGCGCCAGCGGCGGCGAGAGATGATATATACCCATCAGTAATTACGTGCGCCGCCGCAACGCCGCAGCCCCCGTGCAAAGCGGTCACGGTGTCGGATCCATCCAAGGGTTTGATCGCCAACGACACAAATGTTTATGGCGTTCGCGTTCTGGCTGCTCCTGCCTTGGGCGCACTCGCTCTGAATGCTGACGGCACGTTTACGTATACCCCGAATCCAGGGACTGGCTCAGACACCTTTACCTACTGTGCGAACGGTACTGTTAGCGGGACGACATGCTCCTCCGGTGTAACCGCCACCGTGCACCTCAATGCGGCCACCATCGAGGCGGCCAGCGGTGTCTCGGTCGGCAACAAAACGTACACGTCGAACCTGGCCACATCCCTGAGCATCAAGTCCCCCGGTGTCCTGGCGACGCTTTGGGACGCATGTACCCCAACGGCGGCGAATCCTTGCCATGACAGAGACGCGCTGGGCTATCCTCTTACCGTTGCCCTGTCGACTGTCACACCCGCAACAGGCCTAACGGTTTCTGTTGATAAACAAGGAGGGTTCAACGCCTCCGTCGCCGCCGCGGGTGTTTACACTTTTAGCTATCAGGCGCAGAACTCACAGGGGACAGTCAGTGGCTCAACCGCGACCGTGACGCTCATCTTCCCCTCAGCGACCGGTCTTGCTGTGAAGGTTTTGGACGGCACTGACAAAAAAACTGTTATTGGCGACTATCGCTGGATTATTGAGGAAGACCGGACATTCTATATCGACCCCAAGTGCACAACCAATCCCCCGCCGACGGGCTGCCCGACTGCGGGCTCCGGAATCGTTCCCACCTTTGGGACTAATTTCCACACCAGCTACATGCCGGTCGTGGCGACGGGCTGCACGGGCCCCCTCTCCTGTGAATCGGGTCAGACTGTCCTAGGCGTGCCGGCCGTGTGTGATGTTGGCAATGGCGATTGCAGGACGACTGCCACGCAAGAGACGGCCGTAGATCCCAGCCAGGTCCATCTAGATCCGACCAAGCGTTACTACATTTCGGTCCTGCCAGGCGACGCGGCCAATCCGTTCGCCGCTGCATACGGAGGTGCGCCTGACTGCTCCAATTCCAATCATAATGGTGATGCGACTTCGTCAACGACCTGCGGCCACGGCATGGGCGGCGCTCCGATTGCCTTTCCCCAACCCAATACCGCCGTTACAATACTGACTCAACCCACGCCATTCCCACCATCGAAACTCTCGGTGTTTGTGTTTGAGGACGACTTCCCGCTCAACGGCGAGCACGATGCCGGTGGCGGAATCGACGTATTGTCACCCTACGAGCCGGGTCTGGGCGGCTTTCAGATCACGCTTTTCGACGACGCGGGCGGCCCCGGTGATGCGACCGGACAGCCCACCTACGACATGTTCAACATGCCGCTATCGAACAGCCTGGCGGGAACGCCCGATCCAGCTAACAACAATATCGATGCCTGCCCGATTTCCCCGGTTCAGTCGGTTGGGTTTGACGGCACCGCGAGTCCGCTGGGAATCACAGGCATGATCGTTACCTGCCCGAAGTATGAAGCGGACGGAATAACCCTCTCCCCTTTGGCGGGCCAGGCCGTCATTGCCAATCTATACCCTGGCCGATATGGAGTTATGGCGACGCCGTCGGCCGACCGGATTGCACGTGGTGAAGAATGGCTCCAGACCAACACGCTGGACGGCCAGAAGGCCCACGATTCGTTCCTCCGAATCGGGGAGCCAAGCTTCTTCCAGGAATACGGGCCGGCGGGATACCACGTGTCCATTGGCTTTGCCAACCCGAAGATCATCAATAACCGCTTGGCAGGAGTGTGCGGAGGCAGCGACCCCAACATCACGGGGACGAACTGCACCCATTCCGTAACTGGTAGAGTCACGGCCGACCGCATGAGCCGGACCCCCGATCAGAGGCTCTATAGCAGCGGCTCGAACGCCAGCTTTGCGTTCACCCAGTGCTACGTAAGTCTTGGCGATGCGGACGGCGAGGATTTTGCGTTCACCAAGTGCAACGCGGACGGGACCTTCACCCTCTCGGGTCTTCCCGATGGCGATTGGAGAGTCACCGTCTTCGATCAGTGGAATGACATGCTTGTGGACGGTCTCTCGACGCCCGTCAGGTTGTCGAGTGGGGGGCTGCCAGTCCTCGATATGGGCGACATTGCCACAAACCAGTGGCAGGCGAATATCTACACCAAGACCTTTCTTGACCTGGACGGCAATGGTATTCAAAACGGCAGCGAACCCGGACTCACGCTGGTCTCGACGAACATCCGTTTCCGCGACGGCAGCTACTCCAATTTCAACAACACCGACCTGAGCGGCAACGCAGGCTTCAACGAGATTTTCCCTTTGTTCAGTTGGTATGTTGTTGAAACGGATTCGACCCGTTACAAGAACACTGGGATCCACGTGGTGTACGATGCGGGCGGGCCCGCCGACGGTACATCCTGCGGAAGTTCTGCAACTCCTCCAACCGCGCCGTGCGGAAATTCCAACATCGCCGGGAATCTGGCGAACACGGCCGAGCAAGTATCTGTGCCCCTGGCCCTGCGTGTACCGGGCGCTAGGTATTGCGCATCGGCGGATTGTCCCGTTGGCGATCCTGGATTCGACCCTGCTACTGGAAATGGCTCTACCGGCCGAATCGATCCGGCTTGGGTTGAGAGTGAAGGTTGGCAGGGCTTTTCCGGTCAGAACTCGTTCCTTGAATTTGGCAAGAAGCCCTTCGCGGCCCGCGAGAACGGCGGCATCAGGGGCGAGGTGATTTATGCCTCGACTCGGCCATTCGATGATCCCGCGCTGCTCATCCACACCAGTTGGACACCGGACGTGCCGGGAGTAACCATCAACCTGTATCAAGAGGGCACGGCGCCAGATGGAACAAAGAGCCTCAAGCTTGTTGACACAACTAAGACCACCAGCTGGGATGACTGGGCTCAGGGCTTCCGGTCGGATGGTATTCCCAACATGAACTGCCCCGGACAGGGACGCGACACTGGAACGAACGCGGATCTATTCTTCTTTTCGCTGTTTAACCAGCCCAACACCCTGAACCCCGGCACTTCGCTGCCGAACAATTCCCAGTTCAAGTGCTATGACGGCATGCACAACTGGAACCAGCTCCAGCCGGCGCCTTACGACGGCGCGTACCGATTCCCCAGCGTCACCGGCATCGACCCGGCCACCGGCAAGCCGGCGGGTACGAACTGCACAGCCTGCGTTGCGAATCCTGATGCGAGTGATCCCTATAGGTTCGGGACCCCCATGCTGCCAGCGGGCAAGTATGTCGTTGAAGTAGTGGTGCCTCCAGGCTATGAGCTAGTGAAAGAAGAAGACAAGAACATTCTCATCGGCGACAACTACATCGCGCCGGTCACCCAGCAGTTCGCCGGCCTGGGCAACATCTTCATCCTGCCCGACCAGGCCGCGGTCGGCGCCAGCTACAACCCCAACAATCCCCAGAATCCCACCCAGGATCTGGGATCACTTACTTTACCTCGCCACGAGGGCGACACTGGAAGCGTGGAGGAGTTCTGGCCTTGCGTGGGCGCATCGCGCATCGTTCCCGATTACATCAGCCTGTTCCCACAATCCAAGGAGGTATCGCCGTTCGCTGGAGCTACTCGCAATCTCTGCGACCGCAAGGAAGTGACGCTCGATGAGCAGAGGTCGGCGCTGGCGAAGTTCTGGCTCTTCACCTCGGCTCACGTCGCCGCGCACTTCACTGGCGTGATCACGGACGACTACACGTCGGAATTTGATCCATTCTCGCCGCAATTCGGTGAGAAATTTTCGCCCGCCGACCTGCCGATATCCATCAAGGATTGGACCGGAGCCGAAATCTCCCGCGTATATGCGGATCACTGGGGTTCCTACGATGGTCTGACGTACTCGACTTGGGAAGTCAACCCGCCCAACCCGACCGGGTACGCCCCGCAGATGATGGTCACGTGTATGAACGATCCGGGCACGGGACCGACGCCGGATCCGCTGTTCAACCCGTCCTACAGCCAATTCTGCTATGAGATTCCGTTCATGCCTGGGCAAACCCAGTACATGGATACCCCGGTGGTGCCCACGTCCGCCTTCGCGGGCGCAGGGTACAACAACCCTGACTGCGCCTACCCGGATGCCACGCCGGCGGTCAGCGAAGTGGACGGCGACGGAATTGGACCATGGGTGAGCGCGCCAGGCAAAACCATTACGATCACCGCGCTGGGCGACCAGATGGTGAACAATAATGCATACTCCGGGCCGTCGGCCACAACGGCTCCTTACAATCAGAAGACCATCAAGCGCCATTATGGCTTCGGCGCTAACGCTAAGGTAACAATCGGTGGTATTGGCGCGACATGCAGCAGTGGCGACCTCTCGATGACCTGCACCGTTCCCATGGGTGTGCCGCCATGCCTCGTGCAGCAGCAAGCGCAATACGGCGGCTCACCGGCGCAGTGCGGTGAACTGGTCATCACGGCAGCCAATGGCAAGCAATCGGTCGATGCCGTGACTGTTACGATCGGGGGCAAAGGACCGACGCACGTGCTTGCCTCGGGCACCATCCAGAGCGCCATTGACGCCGCCAAGCCGGGCGACTTGATCATCGTTGACCCAACTTGCAACACCACGACAGGCGTAGCCTCGTGCCAAACTCAGGGCGCTGCCCCCAGCGGCAATTCTACCCACAACGAATTGTTACTGATGTGGAAGCCGGTCCGGCTGCAAGGTGTCGGAGCTGCCTCCAGCATCATCAACGCGAATACCCACCCCGCGGGCAAGTTGGATCCCTGGCGCCGGCAGGTCGTTTGTCTGTTCGGAATAGCGCCAAATGGGACGCCGAGCGGGTGGGATCCGGGTTGCGGGGCAGGGTGGACCGCTTTCAACGCGACGCCCAACAATCCGCAGGTGGATCGCTTACCGCTGGAGGCCGCTGTTGGCTGGACCGCCTCGCTCAACGGCAACCTCGCCGAATTGTTGCAAGAACCAACTCTTATGGGAGCGTTGGAAGGAGCGGCGATCACGGTGCTGGCGAAGGGAGCAGACTTCCACGGACAGGATCCGTTCCAAACGAATGTGGGAACCCCTGGCGTTTTCCCGACCGGCACGACGCTTCTGCAGAATGTGCCCGGAGTCTCGAGCGATCGTTGCCAGGACAATCCGAACCCATTCCCGAGCAACTTCGAATGCAACCCATCGAGCATCGATGGCTTGGGCATCACCAACAGTTCCCAGGGAGGCGGCGGCATCTTTGTGCACGCTTGGGGGCATAACCTGCAAATCGCCAACAACCGGATCTACAACAACGCGGGAACCTTCTCGGGCGGCATCAGCGTTGGCCAGGGTGAATTCGCTCCGTCGTACATCCAGGGTAGCGCCTTAAACGCGGCTCCCGGCTCCTGCCAGAGCAGTCCTCTAGCGGGTGTTCAGTTGCCGTATTGCGAAAACATGTTCGTCAACATGCATCACAACTATGTCGCGTTGAACTCTTCCACTGGCGACGAATTGTTCTCCGCCACGCCGGCGGGGACAGGCGGTGTCAGCATCTGTACCGGCGCCGACTACTATAAGTTTAACTACAACTTTGTCTGTGGGAATCTGAGCACAGGTGACGGCGGAGGCGTCGGACACCTCGGTTTCATCTACAATGGTGACATCGAACACAACACCATCGTATTCAACCAGAGTCTCAACCCGACGATCCCAGCCAATGGCGGCGGTCTCCTAGTCATGGGCACTCCCGATGTCGATCCTCCCTGCGGCACGACAACCGACGCGGATTGTGTGCCCCCGGTTGGCTCTGTGGCGCCGAGCGATGGCATGGGCCCCAACCTGATCATCAATGCCAACCTGATCATGGGCAACGCCGCGGAAGCTGGCAGCGGCGGCGGCCTGCGGTTCCAGAACGCCAACGGCACGGAAGTGGTCGCTTTCCCGAGAACTCCCAGCCAGTGGTACCATGCGACCGTCACCAACAATATCATCGCGGACAACGTCGCCGGGTGGGACGGAGCCGGAATCTCGCTGCTGGACGCCTTGAACGTAGACATCATTAACAACACGATTGTTTCCAACACTACGACCGCTTCGGCAGGAATCCTTTTCGACACAATTGGGGCTCCCCTTGCCAGCGCGCAGGGAACTAATTGCACGACAACCTCGACGACCTCGTGTCCTCAGGTCGCCGGACTGGTGAGCATCCAGAACAATGCGAACTTTGTCGCGAATCTCCCCGCGACGGTGGTCTGCCCCCCAGGCCATTTTGCGGGTGGTGCCGGTGCCGCAACGAATGGGACCTGCAGGCGGTACTCGTATCCGCTGCTGGCTAACGATGTGTTCTGGCAAAACAGTGCCTACTACATCGGCGTGGGCGCGCTAAGCCCGCAATACCAG
>Ga0307479_10003130_pt1 | contig 15047 bp, 11 predicted proteins | sample atmos_gasesECM4C_FD_203743 | JGI IMG/M metagenome (GOLD analysis project Ga0307479, IMG submission 203743) | Hardwood forest soil microbial communities from Morgan-Monroe State Forest, Indiana, United States - atmos_gasesECM4C_515 | ecosystem: Environmental > Terrestrial > Soil > Temperate... | reverse complement strand
CCACCTCCGCGTGCGGGTTCTTCGACGCCCGCAGCACCAGCTCATTTTCTTCCAGCACGTACACGAAACAGGAATCGAACTTCGCCACTGCGGAGATGAACTCCACCACTCTTCCCAACACCTCGTGCAGTGGATCCGCCGCTGCGATTCGGCTCCCGATCTCATGCAGAAAATCCACTTCCCGGTTCTCGTTCACAAGTACATCGTTGCTCGTGCTCATAATTCCAACCTAGCCACTCCCTCCGCCGCTGTCCAATGCAACTTTCTCGCCTGCAATATCGTTTTTTCGCCTAGCTCTCCCAGCAAGAAAAGGATGCCAGGAAGAAGGGCCCACAAGAAAATGAGCGAGGACGGGTTTGCCGACCCGTCCTCGATCTCACTGCCTACCCTCTAATCGCTTCCCTTAACCGATGTCCCTCCTTGCGGCAGCTCTGGTCCTCGAGCGTGCATCACGTTCTTGGTCTTGTTGTCGCTGAACTCGAACACCAGCCCGAGTTTTTCCAGGCACATCGAATGGATCATCATTCCGGTCCCATCCTCCCGGATATCCAGTGCTTTCGGATTCGGCATGTCCGCTTGTCTCGACGCCATCGCCACCACGCTCGCGAACTGCCCGCCTTTCGCCGTCCCCCTTACGACCACCTGTACGTAACTGCTCACCACCTGAATCGAGTCGGCCAACCGGATGTTTCCCAGCGGCACGACGGAGAATTTGTATTCCCCCGCCGACAACACTGTCTTTCCCAGCCGGGCCTCAACTGGCAGCGTGAATTTTCCCTGGAGCATGTCTTGGCCAAGAGCCGGTTTCGCGGTTCCTCCGAGCGCCGCCAGCCCCAGCAAGACCATCGTCCCCACGGAACACATCCGCACCGACTTTTCCTTTAATCTGTTCATTTCCTTCCTCCAACTTGATTTTTGAGATGGGCGCACTGGTTCTGCCAGCCGCGCCGGTGCTTCCTTGTTTCTTTCCGTGCAGGACGGCTCGGTCCTCGAGCAAGGCGGGTTGCCCTGGAGAATTACACGGGTAAGGCAGGAACTTCGCGGTTCTCGTCACACGTTGCTACGCAGCGAACGTGCTCAATACATCGCCAAAATGCCACTCTCTCTGCTCCAAGTCCAACGCAAAGAATCTATCCCATCCATTCATCCCAGGAATCCTCGCCGCCTCTTTGGGGCGATTTCACTTGTCCGATTAGCGCGGCGGTCTCAATGGGTCGATGCAACACTATGCCGAAACCCACTTGCAGGGACTCAATAGCTAAGGGTCGTTCGCGAGCGTTGATTCAGAGCGGAACACCATCCTTGCTAGGGTCTGATTGAGTACAGTCTGGACAAAGCGATTCTCCATGAGGAAGTGCTGTTGGATCAACTGACTAGACGGTGTTGCGTCGACCGTCTGAGCCGGCATCGTTTATCAGGCACTGAAGACTTATCAAGGCTGGTTGCCGCCTAGACAACAGCTGACCCTTTGGTCAGGTCCCAAATGACAAATGAAGCTGTCACAGTTACTTGGTCCAGGCCGGAGGGATCCCAATGAAGGTCCAATATGGGCTCAAATGGTTTCAGGGTTCGATAGGTTCCGCGTCGAAGCTGACGAATTCACGTGGCAAGAATCCTCAACAAGCTTCTGGTGACTTCCATATGTGTCCTCCTACTTCCCTCCGCACGAGCCTCATGGGCGTGGCTGAGCCTCGCGCTGTGGCTTCCTCTCTGGCTTGGAAGCGCGCTTTGAGAAAGGCCGCGCGCCTATGTCTTCACGCAGTTTTCGCAAGCGCGTCGCTCCTGCTCTGCATGGTTCCTGCGAGCGCACTCGCTCAGCAAGGAAGTGCCGGGCGCGGGATTATTAGCCGCTCCCTCCCGGATGCGCCTCTGCCCCATTCAGACCCTCAGAATTCGGCTGAGCAAACACCGCCTGAGGAGAGTTCCGCCAGCGTCACAGGCACCGTGCTGGACGTAAGCGGAGCCTCCGTTCCCGGCGCAAACGTCAGCTTGATCCATGGAGACGGAACGCAATTGCTTACGATGGTCTCCGAGGCGAACGGCGAATTTAATTTTACTAAGATTCCTGCCGGTTCCTACCTTGTGATCGTCTACGCTAATGGTTTTGCGCCCTATTCATCCGCGGAGTTCGCCGTCGCGGTGGAGCAGGCCTATGAAGTTCCTGATGTCTCATTGTCTATCGCGCCGGCAAACATGGAGGTGACGGTCCGTCCCACCGACCTGATCGCCGCTGAGCAGATAAGGGCTGAAGAGAAGCAGCGTCTGGTCGGCGTGATCCCAAACTTCTTTACAAGCTACATTCATGACGCCGCCCCGCTCAATTGGAAACAGAAATTCTCGCTCACTGCACGGAGCGCTTTCGATCCCGTTGTCTACATCGGCGTCGCCTTCGGTGCCGGCATCGAACAGGCGACGAACGCCTTTCCCGGGTACGGGCAAGGTGCTGCGGGATATCGCAAACGTTATGCTGCAACGTTTGCCGACGGACGCATAAGTGACTTCCTGACGAATGCGCTCTTCCCCGCGCTCCTTCGCCAGGACCCGCGCTACTACTACCGAGGCTCCGGCTCCTTTAAGTCTCGCCTCGGGCATGCGGTCATCTCCGTATTTGTCACACGCAGCGATACTGGGCGAACTGTGCCAAACTCTTCTTATTTGCTAGGCGACATGTGCTCAGCGGCAGTGTCCAATCTGTATTATCCCAAAGCGAGTCGGGGCGCCAGCCTGGTCTTCACCAATGCCGCCATTGGCCTCGCCGGGCGAGTGGGTATGAATTTATTCCGTGAATTCCTCTCGAAGCGCTTGACGACGAACGTACGGGGCGATGGAAGACTTTGAACACTCCGTATGACCAGGAAAGGAACGCCCGAGGATAGCCTCTGCCATGTTTTCGGCCAGACCATAGACTCTTGTGCAACTCCCGTGTAGTCGCGTTACCGGACATCTTGGTCCTAGTATGAACACCTCTGGTAAGCGCGTTAATCAGGCATCTTCAAAGGAAGACTGGCCCGATTGCTGATTTTTTCGGACCCTCGCACGCCACTCGTTGATCCGGCAGCGGCAGCGAGCCTGATCTGCCATCACACCTTATGGCAAACGCCTCGAATTTGCTACGCTGCACGGCCAGTTCATCCTAGAATTACATTGTCCTCAAGAGCGACGCCGCAGTCGGTTCAGCCACGCATCGAAGGAGCAGCGATGAAAGCTGCACAAGGGGCAAAATCTCCAAGAGTCCTTGTCATCGACGTCGGCGGCACAAACGTCAAGATGCTGGCTACCGGGCAAAAGGAACCTCGAAAATTTCCGTCTGGCCCTACCATGACCCCGCGCAGGATGGTCCGCCTCGTCAAGAAGGCGGTTCGGGACTGGGAGTTCGATTGTGTATCGCTAGGCTTTCCCGGCCCCATCATCAATCAGCACCCACTTCGCGAGCCCCACAACCTGAGCGGCGGCTGGATGGGATTTAGCTTCCGCAAGGCTTTTGGCTGTCCGGTCAGGATCATCAACGATGCTGCCATGCAGGCGCTTGGCAGTTATAAAGGCGGCTCGATGTTGTTTCTCGGATTAGGCACCGGCCTCGGGTCGGCCATGGTCGTGGACGGGGTGCTCCAGCCCATGGAGTTGGCACACCTTATCTATAAAAACGGCAAAACCTACGAAGACTACCTTGGTTTGCGCGGGCTAGAACGATCCGGCAAGAAAAAGTGGCGCAAGCATGTGGCCACAATTGCGAAGAAACTTAAGACCGCGCTAGATGCCGATTATGTGGTGCTAGGTGGCGGAAATAGTAAGAAATTGAAGAACCTGCCTCCCGGCGCGCGGCTCGGCAGCAACGAAAACGCTTTCCTAGGTGGCTTTCGCATGTGGCAGAAATAGCGAACCAGACTTGTGTATCGCGCTCCTGCTTACTCAGAATCTCTCCTACACGAACCCACATCTCCGGTAAGCGCGGTGGATTCTATAGTTCGATGGAGAACGTCTCTAGGGTTCCACGTGAGCGTCGAAGACGCCTGTCTGCACCTGGCCGTTCCGTTTGATTTGCACAAACAACCGGTAATCTCCCGCCTGAGGAAAACCGTAGGGGAACGTAATCTCGGCCGGCACGGACTCGTGGTGCATGCCCTGCATGGAATCCGCGCTTCCTGGCGTCCTCTTCTCCAGCAGCATGAGGGCGGCCATAGGCACCGACCCCGCCGGATGCACGTGCGCAAAGACGCTCAGGTCCCCCCGGAGAATCACCAGGTGGCCGGCCATCCCCATATAAGGTTCAAGGTCCATCGCCGCCTGCCCGCTTTGGGTCAAGACGCGGAAGCGTAGCAGCGTGGGCTTCCGCGCTTGGAGCGTCTGCCCGTTCGTCAGCCAGTCCACATGTTCGCCGTTACCAAGCGGCGCCGTCGAATTTACCCGCGAATTCGAAAACGACGCCGCCACCGCTTCCGAATCGTCGCCCGTCAACGGATTGCCCGCATCCTTAGCCGAAGTTTCCGGGAGCTCCAGTTGCGCCGTCATCGTATCCGGGAAACCCGATTCGCGCACAATGTCGGCGAACGCCGCGTAATGTCCTCCCGGAGCCGCGGGTAATGTCTCCGCGAAGGTACTGGCGGCCGTCTCCTCCGGGTGCAGATGGAAGAAGCGATCCATCTCCGGTATTCGAACGAGGAAGAGGTGCATCAGGTGTCCGTGATCGGGAATGATTTTGTCGAGTTGCTCGGCTTTGCGCAATTCGTGCCAGTAAGAGGAGCCCAACTTCAATGTGAGCTGGTTACCCCCGGTGAGCGTAACCTGCATCGGTGGAGGTTTGTAAACCATGTCCCGGACGTTGGCATTTGCTACCGAGGTCCACCACATATTTCCCAAGAACAGAACTGCAAGAATGAGGATGGCGGCCGCCCCCATCGCGATGCGCGCCCTGCGGCGCTTCCCCGGCGGCACCGCCTGGCCCGGCTCCAACTGGCTTTCGCGCGTCGCCGCGCCAAAGATGGCGATGAAGCTCAGAACAAGCAAAAGCATCAAAGCGCTCAGCATGGCGCCGGTGGATTTTTGCATCCGAAGAGTCCGCTGCGCGAACGCGGCCACTGGAACGCCCATTGCCGCTTTCCCTTGCGCGCCATCGATCTCCATCCGAACCTGAAATGAGCCCGACTCCATCAGCCACAGCTTCCCGGTGAAAAACTGCGGGTCCGACTTGGATTGTTCCATATGATCGGCGGGCGGTGCGGCTTCTGATCCTTCGCCAACAATGCGCAACGGCATGATCTGGATGTCGCTGACGCGTCCGTTAAGGACCTGCGCTTCGATCTGCGCGATTCCAGGAATCATCTGCGGAGCCCGTACGGTCACGAAAAGCCGGTAGGGCCCGGCCATGCCCTGGTAGTACACGTCGGGGCTTCCGACGTGCGCCAAAGCGCCCGGCCCCAGTAAGAGGGACGCAACAATGACGCAGAAAAACGCGCGTTTCATTCTGTCAACGCCTCACTCGCCTCATCCAGTCGCCCCATGCTAGTCCGACGCGCGTAGTCAGGATCGCGGCGACAAACGCGAAGGCCATCCCGAGCCAGAACTCCGCGCGCGTCTTCTCCCAGGCTTCAAACTCGTGATTAAAGTGGTAGTCGCTGGGCCGCTGCATGTAGGGGTAATAGTCCGTTCCAAAGATTCGGTTTTCCGCAAGCGGAGAAACCAGGAAACTCCCTACGGGCCATTCCACCGCGATCATCACCAGCACGAAGCCCGCTCCCGCCACCGCTGCCTGCAGCCATTTGTTCCGCCCCGCCAGACGATCCAGCAGGAAATCCAGCGCCGCCGCGCCAGCGAACAACAGCACGGGAAACTCCAACGGTACGAGATGCGTGATACGCGTGTACACTGGCCCCAACTTTGCCTGCGCCGGTATCAACGGCACCAGCCACAGCGCCAGCAGCCACAGCCCGACATAGATTCCCGCCACTTTCGTCGCTGCCCAGCGGTAACCCGAAGCTCGCGCGATGCCCACAAGCGCCGGCGGCATCGCTAACGCCAACACGCGGTAGTAAATCGCGCTGTGCGACAACGTGTAGTCCGTATATTCGTAATTGAGCATCAACAGCAAAATCGTCAGCATGCATCCTGCGTACAGAAAGACGCGATTCAGTTTCGCGCGGGCCGCCGCTCCGGCCCGGTTCATCTCGGAAACAATCAAGAACAACCCGCCCAGACCCACCGTAAATATGCCCAGAATGAGCACCACATGCGGCGGGCTCATGATCTGCACGTCCAACCCGAACGCGTTGTGCCACCAATTGTCAAAAGGAGCCGACGTCAGCATCGCCAGGCCACCCCATAGCGACACAAACGCACCCAGCGGCCCGTAAAATCCCCAAATTCTTACAGAGGATTCCTGCGCGGCACGGTTCTTTCCAAATGTGGTCGATAGAATCAGGTACACACTCGAAAGACCCGCGACAATCGCCCCAAAGTGGATGCACAGGTGCGCCGGGGTCCAGAAGGTATCCCGCCCGATGGACATGTGCCAGGAGATGTCCCAGTACAAGCCAACTGTCGTGGATGTAACAGCGATCGCAGAGCACCAGGCATACCAAGGTATCTCAGCAACTCGATCTAAGACTGCACTTTGGGTAGGAGCCGAGACAGGGTAGGGAGCACTGTGTGCCATGGCCTCACCTCATCTGAAACAGGTTTCAATTTTAGACGGAGCACTAATATACACGTGAGCACCGCATGGAACACTGCAACTCAGTTTTAAGTACCGCTCGCTGCCGCTGTTCGCAAGGCCGCCTCATCGGAAGCGAACTGACTATCCGTCATCCCTTCGGTTGAGCCTTCTCCCGCCCGGGTGCTATTCTGCTTGTTATGGCGGATCACGTCATTTCTCCGCCGGAAGCGGCGCTCGCCGCGCCGTTCGAACACTCCCGGCGCCAGCTCGAAGCCTTGCTCGAAGTCGGCGAAGCTATTGCCCAGCAGCGCGATCTTCCCGCGCTTTTCCACGACCTCGCCGCGCGCCTGCACACCGTCATTGACTTCGATTTCCTCTCGCTCGTCCTGCACGACCCCGCCAAGAACGTCATGCGCCTCCACATTCTGGAAACGCGCATCCCCAGCGAAAAGCCCACTGGCACTGAGTCTCCCGTCGAGGGCAACCCATCCGGTTGGGTCTGGCAAACGCAGCAGCCCTTTGTGATCAGCGACACCGAAGAAGAGACGCGCTTCCCGGATTTCCTGAAGCGCATCCGTGAGCATAATGTGCGCTCGCTCGCGATTCTTCCGCTCACGACCGCCCAGCACCGCCTCGGCGCCATGGGTTTCGGCCGCCTCACGCCGCAGCGCATCACCGATTCTGAGCTTCAGTTCATGCAGCGCGTCGCGGCACAGGTCGCTGTTGCCGTAGACAACGCCCTCAATTTCGAATCTTCGCAGGCCTATCAACAGCAGCTCGCCCGCGAGCGCGACCGTCTCCAAGTCCTCCTCGAGATCAACAACCTTCTCGTCAACAGCCGTGAGCCGGCCGATCTCTTTCGCGACATTGTCACCACCCTCAAGCGCGTCATCCTCCACGATTTCACCGGCGTTGCTCTTCTCGATCCCCTCACGGGCCTTCTCAAATTTCACGCTTTGGATTTTCCAGGCCGCCAGGGCCTCATCAAGGAAGAATCGGTCGTCCCTCTGGATGTCTCGCCCTCGGGCCGCTGCTTCACCGATGCCCAGCCGGTCATTCTCCGTGGTGCGGAAATCGGCCGCTTCGATACCGAAATCATTCGCCTCCTGCGCAGCGAAGGCGTCCAGGCCATCTGTTGCGTTCCGCTCATCACCCATGGGCGCACTTTCGGCACGCTGGATCTCGCCAGCCGTCGCTCAGACGCATTTTCTCCCTCGGACGTCGAGCTCCTCCAGCAAGTCGCCACGCAAACCGCCATCGCCGTCGAGAACGCTCGTGCTTTCAAGCAAATCGACGCACTCAAGGACAAGCTAGCTGTAGAAAAGCTTTATCTTGAGGAAGAAATCCGCAGCGAATTTAATTTCGAAGAGATCATCGGAGACAGTGCTTCGCTCAAGCGCGCCCTCGGCCAGGTCGAGCTCGCCGCGCCCGCAGCGACCACCATCCTCATCCTCGGCGAAACCGGCACCGGCAAGGAGCTCATCGCCCGCGCCATTCACAATCTCAGTCCGCGTCGCGAACGCACCTTCGTCAAGATCAATTGCGCCGCCATTCCCGCCGGCCTGCTCGAATCCGAGCTCTTTGGCCACGAACGCGGCGCTTTCACCGGCGCAATCAACCAAAAGATCGGCCGATTCGAGCTGGCCGATCGCGGCACCATTTTCCTCGACGAAGTCGGCGACATTCCTCTCGAGCTCCAGCCCAAGCTCCTGCGCGTTCTCCAGGAGCAGGAATTCGAGCGCCTGGGCAGCAACCGCGCCCAGCGCGTTGACGTCCGCGTCGTCGCCGCCACCAATGGCGACCTCTCCAAACTCGTCGCCGAGCGCGCTTTCCGCAGCGACCTCTACTATCGCCTCAACGTTTTCCCCATCCACATTCCGCCGTTGCGCGAGCGCCGCGAGGACATTCCCCTCCTCGTCCGCTATTTCGTCCAGAAAATCAGCCTCCGCCTTAACAAAACTGTCATATACGTTCCCGCCGACGCCATGGACGCCCTTGTGAACTATTCCTGGCCCGGCAACGTTCGCGAGCTCGAAAATCTCATCGAGCGCGCCGTTCTTCTTTCACCCGGCAAAGAGCTCCGCGTCCCGATTTCTGAACTCAAGTCCGCCACGCTCGCGGGCGCCGACCCCTCTTTATCAACTACCTCCTTGACTTCCCCTACTTCGTCAAACTCCTCGATCTCCACCCTCGAAGAAGCCGAGCGCCTGCACATCCTTCGCGCCTTGCGCCAAACGGAATGGCGCATCGCCGGTCCCAAAGGCGCCGCCACCCTTCTTGGCATGAAGCGCACCACACTGCAGGCTCGCATGCGCAAACTCGGCATCCGCCGCCCGGTGTAGACGCCTTCCCATTCCCGATCAGGAGACACGGTGCGAAGAGCCGCGCTCAACTTTCTTCTCATATTCCTTCTTGCGACCCTGCTTGCGCGCGCACTCACCGCGGCGCAGTCATCGCCCCAGGTCTCACCCGCCGCAGTGGCCCAGCAGCAAGCACAGGAAAACAGCGCGCCGTCTTTGCCCGCTGCGGCGTCTTCGCAACCCGAAGCTCCTAGGAAAATCACGGCCTACACTCTGCCGCCCGACCTTTATCGGAAAGCTCACACTCGCGGCCGAATTCGTTTTTCCCTTAGCCTCTTCGGTTTTTTCTATGGCTTGCTCATCCTCTGGTTTATCCTGAATCGCGGGCTCTCCGCGAAATATCGCGATTGGGCCGAAAATTTCTCGCGCAGACACTTCTTGCAGGCGCTGATCTTCGCCCCTCTGCTCGCTCTCACCGTCGGCGTACTCCAGCTCCCCCTCGATGTTCTCCAGGAATGGATTGAAAAACTCTATGGCATTTCCGTCCAGCCCTGGGGCTCTTGGATCGCCGACTGGGCCAAAGCCCAATTCCTCGTTGTCCTCCTCGGAATTCCGCTCGTTTGGATTCTTTACTCCATCATCCGCAAGAGCCCACGCCGCTGGTGGCTCTATTTCTGGTTCGTGTTGCTTCCCATGATCTTGCTCATCGTTTTCATCTCGCCCTACGTCATCGAGCCCATGTTCAATAAATTCGAGCCGCTCGCCGTCGAAGCCCCGCAACTCATTGCACCGCTTCAGCGCGTCACCCGCCGCGCCGGTCAGGAAATTCCCCCGGAGCGCATGTTCTGGATGAAAGCCAGCGACAAAACCATTTCCACCAACGCTTACGTCACCGGCTTCGGCGCTTCCAAACGCATTGTGATCTGGGACACCACGATCGCGCAAGAAACGCCCGACGAAGTCGTCACGGATTTCGGCCACGAAATGGGTCACTACGTCCTCGGACACATCTGGAAGGGAATGTTTTTTGCCGCCGCGCTGCTTTTTGTTCTTATCTATCTCGGCTATCGCTCGATCGGCTGGTTTCTCGCTCGTTGGGGCGCAGGCTGGGGCGTTCGCGGTCTCGATGACTTAGCCTCGCTTCCCGCGCTCTTTCTCTTGATCACCGTTTTTGCTTTCCTTGCCAATCCCATTACGAATGCTTTCAGCCGCTATGTAGAGAATCAAGCTGATATCTACAGTCTCGAAGTCACTCACGGCGTCCTTCCCGACCCCGGCCAAGCCTCCGCGCACGAAATGCAGCTATGGGGCGAAACCGTTTTCGTCGACCCCGACCCCAATCCCATTGACGTCTTTCTCTTCTACGACCACCCCACCATCGCCGACCGCATCCACCTTTTCGTCACCTACGACCCCTGGTCCAAGGGCGAACAACCTCAATTCGTAAAATGACGCCCACATGCGTGCATATATGAGCACATGTTCCAAGCGCGGGCTCGGGCGATCAGAGTTTCTAGTGCTTACCGGCGTCCCGCAACGTCTCGCTGTGAACGGAGTTGGGGTCCGCCAGAAAACGTGCGACCGTTGGTCCAAGCGAGATACAAGTAAGGCTCAGATGTCCGCACGCTGAGTCCAAACTCACGACAGGGACGCCCGCCGCGGCGGCAAACTCCAGTGCAGGTGTGGAGTTCACCATGTGGTCTTGCGGCGAAACAATGATGAGGAATTTTGCGCGCACTCGTTTCGCAACCTGGTCCAGCGTCATACCAAATTCATCAGGGATGTCCAGCGCAATGATGGCTTGCCGCTGTCGAATTTGGTCGCTTGCCGTTCCGCCGTCACCTCTGGCATTTTTCCTGATTTCCGCTATAAACGTGTCGAAATCTTTGGGACTGGTGTTGGCCACTCGATAGGCGGGAGATGTGGCGTTCATGGAATCGATTTCCTCCGAAAGCGCGAAGCCGCGGCTGAGCTGCCCCGTTGGATTTCCGTGATTCCACGCGGGATCAAGCTCAATGGCGTCCATCTGCGCAGTCCAGAGCAGCTTGTCGTAAGAAGTGGACTGAGGTGATCCGGCCATGGGGATGGCCAAGTCGATGAAATCAGGATATGCCATGGCCCATTCAAACGTTTGCATTCCCCCCATCGAAACCCCCATCACTGCGTGGAGATGCGAGAGGTGCAGCACTTCGATTGCCAGCCGATGCTCCGATTCCACCATGTCTCTGATTGTGAATCTTGGGAATTTCAGAAGTGGTTGCCTCTTGCTATTCGAGGGAGAAGCCGATACGCCGTCGCCGATCGCATCCACGAGAACGACGTAATAGCTACTTGTATCAACCACTTTTCCCGGGCCGATGAACTGCAATAAATCCTCCGACTTGCCGCCCAGCCAGGTGGGCCAAAGAACGGCATTCGACTTGTCAGCGTTAAGTTTGCCCAGTGTGCGGTACCCGAGACGGAAATCATGAATTACGCTGCCACTCTGCAATTTGAAGTCGCCAAAATCGGCAAATTGCTGCATTCCCTCTTCAGGCAAAGACTGCCCGGAAGCAGGGCTGACGCAGCATTTCGTGAGGATGAACAAGAGACAGACTACGAATGGGCTTCTGTTTTTCATGGTTTGCATTCTACTTCACGCTTGGAGCCCACCCCGCCGAAAATTCCGCGCGCGTTCCTCTTACAAGAAATTTAGTTTTCAAAATGTATTATTCTGTTTAGTCTATGCGTCGCTGAGGGGGACTCAATGGCTGATATCGGGGCTAGGACGGCAGGTGAGCATCGTTTTGGCGGCACTTTGCGCCGCGATGCCTGGTGGCTGGAGATTTTCCCGGTAGTGATAGTCCTCGGAGGGTTCGGTGTCTACGCAACACTGCGCGCCTTCGAAGGCCGTTTCTACGAATGGGGACCCTACCTTTCCCCTTTCTACTCTCCTTTGATCGACGTCCAACATCATTGGTGGCCGCTCTCTCCGGCAGTGCTCATTCTCGGTGGCCCGCTCGGCTTCCGCGCCACTTGTTACTACTATCGCAAAGCCTATTACCGCGCCTTTTTCCTCGACCCGCCGGCCTGCGCCGTAGGCGAAGGCAATCGCTCTTATCGAGGCGAGACCTCGTTTCCTTTCATTCTTCAGAATGTCCACCGCTATTTTTTTTATCTGGCGGTGCTTTTCCTGGCCTTTCTTTGGTATGACACCATTCTCGCTTTCAATTTCGACGGTCATTTCGGCGTCGGGGTGGGCACGCTGCTCATGCTCGTCAACATTTGTTTGCTCACCACCTATACGTTTTCCTGCCATTCGTTGCGCCACCTTGCTGGCGGCAAGCTCGACTGTTTTTCCTGCTCCACGTTCGGCAAGCCTCGTTACGGCGCATGGCGCGGCATCACCTATCTCAACGAACGCCATATGCTCTTCGCCTGGTTGAGCCTTTTCTCCGTTGGCCTCACCGATTTCTATATCCGGCTCCTTTCCTCCGGCGCCATCCGCGACGTGAGGCTCTTTTGAGCGCCCCTTTGGCAGATAGGTTCGAAACCCACGAACACGACGTGCTCGTCATCGGCGCCGGCGGCGCGGGCCTTCGCGCCGCGATCGAAGCGCTCGCTCAAGGCGCCTCCGTAGGTGTCGTCTGCAAATCCCTCCTCGGCAAAGCCCACACCGTAATGGCTGAAGGCGGCATCGCCGCCGCCATGGCCAATGTTGACAAGGCCGACGACTGGCGCACTCACTTCCGCGATACCATGCGCGGCGGAAAAATGCTCAATAACTGGCGCATGGCCCAGCTTCATGCGCAGGAAGCGCCCGCGCGCATCCACGAGCTTGAGCAGTGGGGCGCGCTCTTCGATCGCACCGAGGACGGACAGATCCTCCAGCGCGCCTTCGGCGGCCACACTTTTCGCCGTCTGTGCCACGTCGGCGACCGCACCGGCCTCGAAATGATTCGCACGCTGCAGGATCGCGGCGTGCACATGGGCTTTGATGTCTACATGGAGTGCACCGTCGTGCAGCTCCTCAAGGACGGCCCGCGCATCGCCGGCGCCATCGCCTACTGGCGCGAACAGGGCCGCTTCGTCGTTTTCAAGGCCAAGTCCGTGGTCATCGCCACCGGCGGCATCGGCAAAGCCTGGCCCATCACTTCCAATTCCTGGGAGTACACCGGCGACGGCATGGCTCTCGCCTACGAGGCCGGCGCCGATCTGCTCGACATGGAGTTCGTCCAGTTTCATCCCACCGGAATGGTCTGGCCTCCCGGTGTGCAAGGCATCCTCGTTACGGAAGCCGTGCGCGGCGAAGGCGGCATCCTGCGCAACAAGTCGGGCGAGCGCTTCATGGAGCGCTACGATCCCAAGCGCTTGGAGCTTTCCACGCGCGACATCGTCTCCCGCGCCATCTACACCGAAGTTCGCGAAGGCCGCGGCACCGAACATGGCGGCGCCTATCTCGACATTTCGCACAAGCCCGCCGAGTACGTGAAGCGCAAGCTCCCCAGCATGTATCACCAGTTCAAGGAGCTTGCCGACGTGGACATCACCAAGGAGCCCATGGAAGTCGGCCCCACGTGCCACTACATGATGGGCGGCATTCGCGTGGACGCGGAAACCGCGCAAACCGCCGTCCCCGGCCTGTTCGCCGCGGGAGAAGCGGCCGCCGGTTTGCACGGAGCCAATCGCCTGGGCGGCAATTCGCTTTCCGACCTTCTCGTCTTTGGACGTCGCGCGGGTCTCGCCGCCGCCAATCACGCCAAGCAAGTTGCTTCGCCCGCGATGGACCCCGCGCAACTCGAGCGCGCTGAAAAAGAAGCGCTCGAACCCTTTCAGCGCAAGAATGGAGACAATCCTTACGCCATTCATCGCGATCTCCAAGCCACCATGCAAAATCTCGTCGGAATTTTTCGCAACCGCGACGACGTCCAGCGCGCGCTCGGCGCACTCGAAAAATTCCGCCAACGTCTGGCGCGCGTGAGCGTGGAAGGTTCCCGCCTGTTCAATCCCGGCTGGCACCTTGCTCTCGAGCTGAAGTCCATGCTCACCGTCTCCGAAGCCGTGGCCCGCAGCGCTCTAGTGCGTGAAGAAAGCCGTGGCGCGCATAGCCGCATTGACTTCCCGAATCTCGATCCCGCCTGGGGCTCGAAAAACAATATTGTCCGGCGCGAAGGCGAGACGATGAGGCTGCTTCAGGATTCGCGCACGGAATTGCCCGATGAGTTGAAACAAATTCTCGCGGAAGAAAAGTAGCGGAGGCCATAAATGGCGGAAGCCAGGTTACAAGTTTTTCGCGGCAACTCCGAAAGCGGCTCGCACGTCGAGTACAAAGTTCCCATCGCTCCCGGCATGGTCGTTCTCGACGCGCTTCACTATATCCAGGGCCATTTATCTCCGGATCTCGCCGTGCGCTGGAACTGCAAAGCAGGGAAGTGCGGCTCCTGCTCCGCCGAAGTGAACGGCCGCCCGCGCCTCACTTGCAAGACGCGCATGGACACTCTGCCGCTCGACCAGCCCGTCGTCATCCGCCCGATGAAATCCTTCCCGGTGATCAAGGACCTCGTCACCGACGTCTCGTGGAATTACAAGGTCAACAAGAAGATTCCCCCGTTCCAGCCGCGGCCCGGCGCGGAGTGGAAATTTTTTCAGGAAGACGTAGACCGCGTTCAGGAATTCCGCAAGTGCATCGAGTGTTTCCTCTGCCAGAACGTGTGTCACGTCCTGCGCGATCATGACAAGCAGGAGCAGTTCGCCGGCCCGCGCTTTTTCGTGCGCGTTGCCGGCCTTGAAATGCATCCGCTCGACGGCGTCTCCCGCACGAAACTGCTCCGCGACGAGCTCGGCCTCGGCCTTTGCAACATCACCAAATGTTGCACCGAAGTTTGTCCCGAGGAAATTCGCATCACCGATAACGCCATCATTCCGCTCAAGGAGCGCGTCGTCGACCAGTTCTACGATCCGCTCCACTGGCTCGTGCGCAAAATTCGCGGCACCGCGGAATAGGAGTATCGTGGAGGCAGACGCTTGCCATGAGCGTTTGTCACAAAACGGCAGCGCAGCGATCTCCCGCCCTGCAGCTTGCCGCCGGGATCGTTTAGGAGGGCCCCATGGATCTGAAA
>Ga0307479_10003129_pt1 | contig 15048 bp, 13 predicted proteins | sample atmos_gasesECM4C_FD_203743 | JGI IMG/M metagenome (GOLD analysis project Ga0307479, IMG submission 203743) | Hardwood forest soil microbial communities from Morgan-Monroe State Forest, Indiana, United States - atmos_gasesECM4C_515 | ecosystem: Environmental > Terrestrial > Soil > Temperate... | reverse complement strand
ACGCGCTTGGCTACTGTGGACTGAACAGCTTTTATGGCTATGGAGCGGCATGGGGCATCGTGCCGCCAGACGAAGGCTGGCCGAAGGCAGAGTGGGCAGTTAGGAAGGCGCTCGAACTCGATGACCAGCTCGCCGAAGCACACCTCGATCTGGCTGCACTCAAGATGGTTTACTACTTAGATTGGGTAGGCACAGAGAGAGAAGCGAAGCGCGCCATTGAGTTAAGTCCGGGGTTCGATGAAATACACTACATGTATTCTTTTTTCTTGGTTGTGATGCGCCGATTCCGCGAGGCCGTCGCAGAAGGCAAGAGGGCGCTGGTGTGCAACCCGTTTTCGCTTCGCATTAGCCAGCACTTGGGTTATGCCTTGTACTGCGAGCGCAGCTACGATGAGGCAATCCAAGAATACCGAAAAGCACTCGAACTCGATCCCAACGACGCCTCCGTCTGTGAAGCACTAGGCGATATCTACGAGCGGAACGGCGAATACCGGGAAGCGGTCGAACAGTGGACAAAAGCCCTGCTCTTGGCCAACGATACAGACCTTGTCGCCACTCTCGGCGGGGCCAACACCAAGGAGGCTGTCGTTAGGGCTGTGCGCACGGTAGCTGCGAAGCGACTCGATCGGTTGCAGCGCAACCGGGAGAGTGGCGCTTACGTACCCGCAATGAGATTCGCCCGTGAGAGTTTGCGGGCAGGTCATCAGGAGGATGCACTCAAGTGGCTCACGCTGGCCTGTGAAGAGCGGAACGTCTACTCTCTGATGATTGCCAGCGATCCCTTCTACGATCCACTGCGAACCGACCAGCGTTTCGCCAAATTGTTACGGCGTCTGAAGCTAGATGGTTAATCTCCCCCAAATTCATTTCCGCGGGACTTCGGACGGCGTTGCAGAAGCGCGCTCTTTGTCGGGGATCGAGTTCTTGGCAAGAACTCGATTAAAGTCTCCCGCAACCGCCATGTTCGAACAGATCAACACTCAGAAGTCGCCTCAGCGTGATCCCATGGTGCCTTGCCAGGGCTGGATCGAACATGCTACGTTCGGGTTAGGACGTGTAATCGAAGACCGGGGCGACAGGCTAGACATCGACTTCATCAACTCCGGTGCCAAGACGATTCTAAAGACATCCGAACTCAAACCCACCCTGTCGCCTACCTCAGACTTCAAGTTCCCCGGCGACAAGGGCAAATCTCGTATAGCACGGTTTAAAGTGGAACGGCAGCCCCGCCGACCTCCCTTGGATTTCGACCATCTTGTTGAGAGTTTTCTCCGGTTCTTTGATGGTGGGTTTGACTCGGACGACTTTCACCAAAGGGAACGCGATTACAAGGGCAAAGCAGCGGGCATGCTTAAGGAAAAACTTGGAAAGGACGCCTTTGAGAACCTGCTTCGTGTTGGAAATTACACTGAGGTCTGTGACATTGCAAAGGCTGTCTTGCGCACTAATCTTGTTTTCCAGATCGAGAAGGCCAAGTTTCGTGATGGTATTAAAAACGTAACGAAGCATGAGCCTTTTGCGAATGCGCTGTACGATCTGCTACATGGTTCGGGTGAAATGGAAGGACGCTTCACGACGTTTTGCGATCTCCTCTCCGAGATGGGCGCGAATAAGTGGCCAATCGCCACGTACTTCCAATTTCTCGCGAGTGATGGCAAATGGATGTTTATGAAGCCTTCTATCATGCGACGTATGGCGGACTCGCTCAAGATTTCACTGAACTACAAGCCGGAACCGAATTGGCTCACCTATCTAAAGCTTCAGGAGTTGGCGGATCGAGTGGACTCGGAGTTGCGGAGCCGGGGGCTGATCCCACAGTCACGCATCGACGTGCAGGGCTTTATTTGGGCTTCCATCTGGATTGAGGAAGGTAAGTACGGCAAAACGTGAATGCAGGAAAACCATTGGCAAACACAAATTATCCAACACTCCTTCGCGATGCTCCATCTACGAAATCTCCACATTGCCAGCACGCATTCCCTCGCAATTATCTGAGCCGAAGTGATACCAGTACTGGGAAACCTGCCGACCTCACCAAAAAGGGTGTGGTGATGAGCGGTATCGAGATTTAATGGATGTCTTCCACCGTACGAGCCTTCCCAGCCGGGATCAGGAGTACAAGTCATACCAGCTAATTCGCAATGTGCTTGCTACTCATGCCAAAGACGTTGGCTCATGCGTCTTGATTGATGAACGTCGGCCTGACCTGCGAGCATTGTGGCAGGAAGTTGTCGGATGTATTCGTATTCCCGAACTGCGGAATCGATGTTCCCTTCGGACGTGGCAACAGCTTGCGAGTGCTGCTCCGGACGATCTTCGGCGATACCTCCAACAAAAATACGGCATTGAAGCTGAACCGAACTGAGGTATGGGGGCTTATTTCAGCAAAGCTCCTACGATGCTGAGCCACTCCGCATCGAGTGGCTCCCGGCAAACGGGCTTACCTGCCCGGCTATACCAGTAGGCTGCGTTGCTCTGATCGCCCTCCTTGCGGTGAAGGTAGGCGTGAACTCACGATCCCTCGATGCCTTCGTCCTGCTGGGCAGACTCGTGCGCTCGCTTCCAATCACCCTTGCCATCCCACAAGAGTCCCGCGAGCGCCGGCGTGAGTCCGGCTGGCGGCTCGGTCGCGGTGAGTGATTGACGAAAGTCGTCCAAGGTCATTCTTGGTCTCCGTAACGGAATGGTGGGCCGCTGCCCTCAGACCGAATCGCCCTGACAGCCGAAATCGTCATGGCTTGCTGGGCAGCCGTGAGGTGGCTGTCGCTCTTCATACTTAATAGCGCAGTACAGCCGATTGAAGTGCTGTTTCACGCACGCCCTGGTAACTCGGCGAGGGCGACCGCTGGATTGCCGGAATGCCCTTGGGATACTGATACGGTCTCAGAGATTCACCTTGCTTACGGATGCTGTTTTCAATGCTGTTACCAGCATTGGAACTTTCGCTCAAGGTGTTCTCCTCTGCCGTTCTTGCCCGCCCTTAGGCGACGGAGTGAAAAATGGAATAGACCAAGTGGCATAGATGTCCACGAAGAAGTGAAGAGTCCGCCGGCCAAATGCTTCTCCAGTGGCAGGCGACGGGATACCACATGGCGATACTGTTTGATGCCAAAGGTCGGTTTGCAAAGACCATTCCTGGCCAGCTTTAACCGCCACTCGCACCCCGGAAAGATGTGACTGAATACGGCGTTCGATCTGCTGAAGCCCTGCGATGCTCGGCTGATGCGGTGCTACCCCGTGAGCACGCGGATCAATCACGTGACGAATGATGACGAAGGATGTTCCGCGCCAGTGGAACTGGAGCAGATTCAGAACAGGCTCTTCTCGTAAAAGGGCTGTGAGTTCGTCTTCCCCTAGAGCAGCGGATTCTAGGCCGGGCTTCCGACTGAAGCCGCCACCCACTCGTCCGCCTCTTCACCCTCTTCCTCAAGCGCGGAACCAGTTTCGGTAGGAAGTATCTGTTTGCCCATTGCGCTCTCAATCAAGCCCAGCAGTGATAGTTTTCGCGCTTCTATGAAAGCATGAAAATTATCTGCTCGGAGAAGCGCAGGGTCGATGTAGTGAGTCCTTAAAATATCATTCATCTCCGTGTCCGATAACCCTACCTGCTTGTGTTTCTGAAGTGTTTCGAGGTATAGACTCGGTGCCTTCCCTCCAATCATGCGGTTAGCCTTGTAGGAGATCGGAGTCTTGTTAAGAATCGAATCGTAGATTCGAGGGCTGATCTTCGGTGTAGTTTTCTCACACCAATCCTTCGGGAAAATATGGTGGATGTCGATGGCAACATCCTCAATGTCGAGCTTTCCGACCGTTTCCTTCCAGAAGAAATCTCTACTACCCTCCCGCATCATCAAGACATGCACACCTTTGTAAGCCGCACTGTTTCTTGTCTTGAGAGTGTCAAGCCGATTCGGTCGGAAACCTGCGTCAGCTACGGTTCGAGGCTCGGAATCACCATCCTCTATCCAGTTCAAGACCTCATCGAGGTCGTTAGCGATGCGAGTTTCCACTGCTCCCCCGTAGAGTTCCCCAAGAACGCCGCACCAATACCAACGGGACAGTTTTTCGTAGATTTTAGGCTCTAGCCAACGTTCCTTCAGTGTGGTTAAGAGGCAGGCCAACGGAATGACCTGTGTTCTGTACGGCAAATCCTTCACGCCGAAGATGCACTGTTTCCGCAAGAACTTTGCAGCCAGAAGAAATCCTTCGGCAAGTTGATCCGCCCACATCTCATACGTCGAACGCGGCACATTGAGTATCGCTTCACGCTTGGCGCTGACCGCCGAGACTTGCTTGCCTGTTTTCCCTGCTGACAAATCTTTCCTGTGTAGTTCCAGCGTGTGTAGGAGAGTCACAGCCTGAAGAAAATCGGTGGCTTGGATGGATTTCAGAGTCGCTTCCTTATCAAGCCTCTTTCTTCTTCCCGCGATATGGTGCTGTTTGCTGCCATACCAATCATCCCGCAGGTTGAACCCTTCCGCTGCGTAGGTTGCGGTCACCAGTTCAAAAACAGAGAGCGGCACCCCACCCGTGTTGACCTTCTCGAATACAATGCACACGGCAAGCTTCCCATTATCTTTCCTAAGCTCGATGATCGGTAGCTGGTAGTTCCCGAACGTTTTGATGATGTTCTTCTGGAATTCGAAGAAAGCTGCCATTTTATGGGGGCTGTGCGAGAACAGACCCGAGAGCCAATCCGAGTCATTCAAGATGTCACTACATGGAAAGTGAAAATTCTCATATTCAAGATCACGCGTACTGAGATCGAGCACGACATCCCTGCCAAAATTCGTCGTGATCTGACGGTTTTCGTCCACACCTATGAACGCTTCTTCTATTTGTCCATCGAGCGCCTTCTGAATGTCAACGTAGTAGACGCGCTTGACCTCCCGTTTCTTATCGTCGGTCGTATCGACTGGCTTTTGCAGGGCAAGCACCTGCGTCAGAGATGTGAGGCGCTGTTGGCCGTCTAGGATGAGGCGTTCGGCATTTACGCTCGCGTCCAGAGCGATCCCTTCCACAGGGCGGATTTGAAACTTTGCTTCGCCACCTGTTTCGAGCAGCATCACTGCACCGATTGGAAATGAGCGAGCGACGCTGACAAGCAGCGAACGAATATGCTCGTCGTCCCAAACCCACCCGCGTTGGAAGTCTGGAAGTTGAATCTTGCCGAGAGTGATGTCTTTGATAAGGTCTGCCAGCGATCTCTTTGTGCTGTCGAATGTCGCCATATTCTCCGTCGATACCGATGTGTCGGAAAAAGCTTGCAACTGATGCAGTCAGAGGGGAACCTTCATGATACAACGGGTTTGCACACAGGGGAGTCGCTTTGTTCCTTTGTGGCGGCGATCCGGTCATTCTCATCCCCTTCTTGACCACCGATAATGCCTGTTACGCTCTTCAGGCAGCGGAATATTCCAAGCACTTCACCTGCATCTCTCTTGACCTCAGAGGAACCGGGGAGAGCGATAAACCGGAAGGTGGCTACTCGACAGAGGTTCTCGCCACCAGTGGACTGAAAACCCAGTGCCTCTCTCGCAGCCGATGGTCGCCACACTCGCTCTGGTATGCGAATTGATAGGGACCCAGTCTAAAGCGAGCCGATACGCTCCCATCCACCGGGGTAGGTGGTCAGCCGAGCCATTGGACGCTAGCGGAACTGATTTTGCAGTCTTTGAACGGATTCCCCGGCAAAGTCAATTGCTACTGCTGCGTGATCGACCAAACGGTGAGTGATAGGTAGAGCAACACAACAACTAAGAAAGACCACGTTTTATTGAGAAGTGACTGTGACATAGATTTCAGGGTGCCGCTCTTGAGCAAAGGGTTCAAAGTATACACTTGCCCCTTATGAATCAAATCATCGTGATTCAGTTTTCCTGTTTTCGGAACAACGCTTGTACGCTCCTTTAACAAAAGATTCTTGCACGCTCGCGCCTGTTGTGCCTTAGAATCTCGCACGATGCAGCGGAGGGCCCGCTCGCGGTGCTGCAAATCCAAAAACCAAGCAGGAGGGACCTCCGATGAAGAATGCTTCTTGGTCCATTTCAGCAGTCATACCGCTCGTTGCGTTTTCGGCACGAGCAGACGCGCCTGACAGGTCATTCACAAAGTTTGATGGTCAGATGTATGGGAAGCAAACCAAGGCCAACCCGCTCATCCTGGTTATCAAACAATAACCGTGAAAACGCCCCACGGCTACATCATCGATACTTCGTATGGGTTGGGGAAAATTGCCTGGAAACGTCCGAATTGAGGTAAAGGCCCTGCTTGATCCGAGTGCTAACTTATTACGTAGGAGGAGTGCGAGGTATGTCTTGGTCATGTCGGAGGAGCTGGACTGCTTTCTTAATTCCGACACTCACTATTGTTGTTTTATCTGCATCCAGCCTCTCGGCATCTTCACAAGTGCCGTCCGCAACGACTGACCGCCCTCACACTTCGTCGGCATCGCGTCCTAAGAAGACGAAAAAACTGGGGGCCGCAGCCACAAAGGCCACTTCCAAAGAATTTACACGACCGCGCTCATCAGTGATACGTACTCAGGACGAAGTGCTGCTTGCGCGGAAGTTCGGGGCTTCCAAATGGGAGTATCGCGATGCCTATCTCTATTGGCTCCGACAGAGAGCTTATCCCTTCGACAATATTGAGCCATCCACGTACAGACTGGGCGTACAGCACAGGTTTGGGATGGCTCACGAGTTTGCAGCAGCGGCTTCGGTCCCCCAGTGGGAGTTCGTGGGTCCTCGTAAGCTTCCGCCCCCCTACCAGCAATACTTCGGTCAGGGTACGACAAGTGGTCGGATTAATGGAGTTGCTTTCGACCTCTTGGACCCAGGAATCGTATACCTTGCGACCGCAGGAGGTGGACTATGGAAAGTGGATCGTCAGTCAAAGAAGTGGACGAGCTTAAGCGATGACTGGGCAGATTCTAAAGTCAGCAGCATTGCTATTGATGCATCGGGCGGACACGAGACGATTTACGTTGGAACGGGGGATTTTGACGGTGGCCGGAGCATATACGGCTTTGGATTGATGAAAAGCACTGACGGTGGATTGAGCTGGACAAACATTCTGAACCAAGAATTAAGCGGCCTTTCCGTTAAACGTATTGTGATCTACCCCGATAACCCTTCTATTCTGTTGATCACCGCCGGTAACGGCTCCTCCTCCGATCTAGGTGGCATCTGGCGCTCGACCGATGCGGGAGTGACGTGGAAAAAGGCTGAGCTCTATGGTACTGACTGGCAGGACATCCGATGTGGCGCGAGAGACACCACAGCTACTAAGCGATTTTGCTACGCTGTCGGTGCTGGGATCGGTGGTCAGATTTCGCGCTCGGAAGACGCGGGACAAACTTGGACAACTTTGTCGCCCCCAATTTCGTGGAATTATCAGGACTCCTTCGCTATTGCGACTTCCCCTCACAATCCCAATGTTGTCTACTTGCTTGCCGGGTCTGATCGAACCATTTGGAGCAGTTCAGACGCCGGAGACCATTGGTCAGACATCACCGGGAACTTCCCCGCAGGAGACAACAGTTACAACTGGAGTCAAAGTGATTATGACTACTACATTTCATGCGTAGAACATCCAACAAAACATAGTGACGTACTGTACGTCGGCCTTATCGACATAGTTGCCTCACTCGATGCCACGGCGAATTGGCAGTCCGTCGGCAACACTACTACCGCCGGCGCGGTAACCCACAACGATCAGCACGCCCTAACCGCCAACCCCGGCAATCCGCGAGAGCTGCTGATCGCTAACGACGGCGGGGCTTATTTGGTAACCTTTGACGAAAGCACTGGAACTTGGAGCTTCGATTCGAGTATTAACGATGGGTTGGGCATCACGCAGTTTTACAAAGCAGACTATGGTCCCCGCGATCCATCTATGATCCTAGGTGGAGCACAAGACAACGCGACGCCACTAGCCAACGGAAACCTTTCGCAGTGGCTGAATATAGGCGCGGGCGATGGCGGGTTTACTTTAATTAACCCCAGTAATCCACAAATTCAATACGCCACGTCGCAATACCTCACGCTTTACGAGACCCACAACGGTTGGAAAGATTGGGATCCGGCTCATCCTGAAAAAAGTGAGATTGCCTTTCGTGACACAATTGGAGGTAATCCTCGCTCTTGGCTTGGTGATTATGTAGGATTCGTTGCACCAATAGCTTTCGACCCCCATAATCCGGGTATTCTCTACGCTGGCACAAATTTTCTATGGCGATGGAATGATCAACAGGGGGCGTGGACCGATCACCTCGGGGGACAGATGCTGACAGCTGGCCCCGACGATGCTCTAACAGTTATAGCCGTCGCACCGTCTGATCCGAATCGCATCTACACTGGATCGCAAGCCGGACAATTGTGGATGTCTTCCGATGGTGGTCAGAAGTGGACGCAGATTAATGACGGCTTGCCGCAATTTTGGATAACAAGCATTGCTGTTCACCCATCTGATCCCGATACAATTATTGTCGGGTTGTCGGGCACCGGCGACTCTCAAACTGGGCATCCCGGTCACATTTGGAAATGCCTGAACGCCTCAAAGATCAGTCGCTCATGGCTAAATATCAGCGGTCGTTTCAGAGATGCCATCCCAAACGTTCCGGTGAATACCTTACTTATCGATCCCGATAACCCCGCGCGGCTTTATGTGGGCTCAGACCTAGGATTTTTCCTGTCAGATGACGGGGGCATTCACTGGGTAGATGCAACGCGAAGTCTTGGTCTTCCCATAGTACAAGTCAATGATCTCAAGCTTGTTCCCGGCACAGGTTACCTGATGGCAGCAACATTTGGTCGAGGGATTTGGCGATTGAAAACACCTGTGCCTACGGCTATGTCTCTCCCGCACTTCAGTAGCACTGCAAAGGGTTCTAAGGTTCACACAGCACCCCATGGGGCCACGACAACGCCGAAATGAGTCAAAGATATTTCCAGATTCCTTCAAGAAGGTGAACAATGATTTCTATCCTGCGGGGACGATGCATTCCAGTCCAACCAGGTGCGCTTGTGATGCTCCTGACTGCGTCCGTTTCTCTCTTCGGGCAGCAGCACGTCGACATAGACTGGGTCAATGCAAAACCAACGAGCCCGCCCATCACTGTGGACAAGGCCACACCCGTTACAGTCACCATTCACAACGTGAATGATTTCCTATATAGCTATCATGTGAGGGTCGTTGCCACTGAGCGTGATCCCGTTCAGATTCAGCCGGCTTTCTTGGGCCCATTCAGCGCCACCCTTCAAGCCAACGACCCCTGCAAAGAGTTGGCAGACGCCCTCGACGAGCTCGACAAAACGTTTGCCACACCTGAGCTGCGGCCTGACATAAAGAGCAAGACACTCCCGAAATCAGAGCCCTTGGATACCACGCAGTCTGCCTACAAACTTGCCAGACCGCAGATAGTCGATCTCTCTTCGCATGTCAAGGGATGCAACTCTGGGAACGACGCCAAGGGGGCGCTAAAGCGTATGGCTGATTATTTTGCGCTACAGGAGGATTGGGACAAAATAGCACAAAATCAATCCCATGACTTCGTGTTCCAACTCGTCTTACAGCCACTGAATGATTATTCAATATATATACTGGAACAGTACAAGGGAACGACAACCGATCACTGCACTAATAAAGATAATTCGGGTAATACTGTCGGCGTGGAGTGCCTCATCACTTACCAACCCACCTCCACTCTGATCACTGCGTCAGGTGGCTTCTTGATGACACAGCTTACTTCTCCGACATATGATCGCAGCAATGTCCCAAACAGTAGTCAGGCGGTACTTACGGTGTCTAACAACGGACCTCTGCGGGCTGGGCTGACGGGATTGATTAACATATCTATTCCACACTGCCAGAATCCGACAGAGAGTATTGGGTGCGCGTTTTCGGTCGGCCCCGCATTCTCGTTTACCGGTAATAGTGCAACAACCAATATCGGATTATTCGCTGGTATTTCACTTCATTTATGGCACTATCTGTATTTAACCCCGGGCTTTCATCTGGGCCAATACCCCGGTTTCCCTGCTGGCTTTACGCAAGCCGGCCAACCTATTCCGTCGTCTTTCACCGGCAAGCTAGATCCCATAAATCGAAGCAGCGTGCGCTTTGCATTTGGAATTACGTTCAAAGGATGGGATGTCACCAAGAAGAATGCTACATCGCAAGGCACGCCTACTAATGGGAAGGCACTTACCAAATAGAACTGGCGAGGAAAAGTATATGTCTATCAAGGCAATCTGGCTCGGTGTGGTCTTGATGTTTTGCGTTGCTTGCCTTATAGGGTGCTCGCGAAATAAGCAACCGGCAGCAGGTTCTGGAGAAAAGAGCCCAAAGCATGAGGAGGCTGTTTCTGTAACTTATGAGGCACCTTTAGAGGCTATTGCAGGATTCAAAAAGCCCGACGACATTGCCGTAGTTGCTAAAAGGCAAAATGCCTTCGCAGAAAGCCTCTCAAAGCAAGAGATGAAGGCGAGGTCTGCTTACGCTCGGCAAAATCCTAGTTTTGGGGCTGTGCAGAATGTTTGTTCACCTGATCTCAAGGCATTTGATTGGAAAGAGCACGGGCGCGTATCAGACGCTAAGGATCAGGGGCTCTGTGGAGCCTGCTGGGCGTTTGCTACGGATGCCGCCTTTGAAGGAAGCATGGCGGGAAGAAAATCGCAACTGGTTAACGCCTCTGAGCAAGAACTTCTTAGCTGCAGTACCGCAGGGAGCTGCCGTAGTGGTTTTTGGGCGTTCGACTATCTGCAGAACCACGGGACAACGACGACTGATGCTTATCCCTATACAGGGAAGCAGGATGCGTGTCGCTCAGAGATTTCTACGCCGTTACGCTCGGAAAAGTGGGCTTTCGTGCGCAGCGATGGTGGAATCCCAACTACAGAGGAACTTAAAACTGCTCTCTGTAATCATGGCCCAATTGCCGTTGGCATTACTGCGACCGTTGTATTTCAACGATACACAAAGAATAACGGTTACGACTTCAGCAAGCCATTCAATGAACACAGTAGCAGCCAAACAAATCATGCTATCACTGTCGTAGGCTGGGATGACGATAAACACGCATGGAAAGTCAAGAATTCATGGGGAACTAACTGGGGACTGAACGGATTTGGCTGGGTCGATTATGATAGCAACCACATCGGAGATGCCGCCGCGTGGGTCGATGTACCAGAGAAAGAATATGCACTGCCCGCTGGTTATTACTCTCAGCTGATCCAACAATCAGTGGTGCTGGCCAAACAAAAACCTCAGTGGCAGCAGGACATAGATTGGGCAATTACCAACAGTGATTCGGGCGGCAGCGTTAACTGTCCAGACAAGTATCTAGCTACTTATCCAGAATGTGCGCTGAGAGGAGGACGGAGCTGCCTTATGAGCAAAGCAATAGCGCTAGCTAAAGCCGGTGACTGTAATAGCGCGTTGAGTATCGCTCTGATAACGCAGTGCCATAACAATGCAGCGCGATCGGGAATCGATGCCGCAGGTCAACAAGATATCTGTGCTTTCTTAAGAACAAAGTAGCTGAGGATAATCTGGACCTCGGGCTTGCACCTAGACAATTGCCCTTCCAGTTTATTCTGTCGTGACAATGTGCAGAGTATAGGTATCTTTCACAATTTCAGGCTCCCAAGGCCGCACTTCATGCAAACTCACTGTACTGGAGCCGGTTCTCTTTGGCTTTAGTTGTAAGACTTGCTTCTCCGTCTGACCAAATTCCCGTGTTGGCTTTCCTAGCTGATTTTCATCTGGTCCGAGAATCTTTTTAGTCCGTAACCGTTCCGCCTCATCCTCTTGCAGAACACGATAGCGCCACAGGTTCTTGTTAACCTGCGCAAATTCCCACGAAGCTCCGCTGCTCATCTCCACGGGAAGTTCGAGAAGCAGAGTCTGAGATCGACGAATGGTGAGAGTGGAACCATTGGCACGTTTTCCAACAATAACATACGACTGTTTGGCGGCAGTTTGCGCAAAAGCTGACATGTACATGAAAGCAACGAGTACCATCGAAAAGATCGGTACGGATCCTAGGCGATTCCTGATTCCAATCACACTCACGCGTAACTGTTTCGCCAAACTAGACATAATATTTATCTGCTGGGTACGGCGAAGGCATTGAGTCTCATGAGCTTGGCGAGAGCCTCTCCTCTATTGTACTCGAAACTACAATCGGCTAGGCAGCCTTTTGCAGTGCAGGAGGGGCTCGGCGCTTATCTGCGTTCGGCGGTGAAACAAGTTTTCGCACCCCCGAGACTCATATTTTAGCCTCGCCTTTTTTCTGTGGGAGAAGCTCGATATGGCGTTGCTGTAGATCGCCGTGATAGCCTCATTCGTCTTGTCGCTGTGGTTTACAGTCTCATTAAATGTACAGCCGTGGGAGTTTTGGGTAGTCTTTCTTGCTGTGACGGCAATCTTGACAGCTTTGTGCAATCGGCTGGTGCGCGATTACAAGGCGGTGCGAGTTAAACATCACGACGACAACACAGTCACGTTTGCTTTCAGTCACCCGGAATATGCGCGGGAATTCAGACGATTGAATGGACAAGCCGTGCCAGTTGTCGTTTCAAGCTCCTAGTCCATGTGCGGACGCAACCGACTGTCGCGGCGAAAGCAGCTTGTCGAGGAATACTTTGGCAGCGCTCCGTGGGATGAGGACTGGAACCCTCGGTTCAATATCGCTCCCACGGCTCAAATCGGTTACGTAGGCTCGGGTTCCATCCGGAGTGATGGCTACCCCAATAGGATCGCCGACAGGAATGGTCGCAACCACAGTGTCGGTCGCGGTATCGACGACTGAGACCGTGTTGGAGCCAAAATTCGCCACGTAGGCTCGGGTCTGAGCCTGCGGTGTTGCGGTGCCTAATCCCATGGCGGTTCCGACGCAGATCACCAATAGCGCGAAACGACGCAACATTTTCATAAAAATTTTACCTGGGGAGCTGCGTCCGGGGGAAAGAGTCAGAAACACTGTACTCTTAGTTGACATGCCCAGCGGATAAATCCTCCTTGGCGAACCGGGCCAGTACGGGTTGCAAGGTCCGGCAAGGGCCTAGTAACTTTCAGGAAAGTTGAACGATTGTGCGGGCGCGGCACTCGCCCCCGGCGCTAAGTTGTTGATGCCGTGACAGGACCGGAATGTGTCAATTTGGCATATTCCCAAGACTTCTCCACGATCCTGTATGATGTGTCCGCCATGCCTATCGAAGGTGGTCCATATTTACAGACTGCGCTGCTTTGCGAGAAAGCTTTACAGGAAACAGATGGAGTGATTAGCCTCATCCGCGTTGTGGATCGCTGGACTGTTAGCGGGCCAACTGAGGACATGCCCCATACGGCGATTCAGGCCACAATGGTGCTGATGTTTAAATCTGGCATCCATAGAGGACCCGGACGACTAACGATCACTCCGAGGACTCCTAGTGACGCGAGATTGCCAGCGATGGAACTACCTGTACTTTTCGAGGGGGATGAAGATCGCGGAATCAACGTTGTGATACCGATGGCATTTCCGGTCCAAGAGTCGGGGGTTTATTGGTTTGCGGTGGCACTCGATGGACAGGTTGTTAGTCACATACCCTTACGGGTGATATATCACCGGGTTGCCCCGATGCAGATGCCACCCAACCCCGCCCCCAATCCCGGCCGCCGATAGTATTTGAAGCAGTCGCCGTGCTAACCGCAGTAGCTTGGCTAGCTGCTGGACGCTTAACGAAAATTCCGGCTTTCTCCATTTGGGTGATAGGCTCCCAATTTGCAGGCACCGGGTCAAGCTTGCTCCACCATAGTGCCCCTGTCTTCATCCACGCCTCGCGAAGTTCCGCAACCGTCGCATTGACATCATGCACACCAAACTCGGTTCCGCACGATGGGCAAATTCTGTAATCTTTCGGGGGAGCTTCCATTTCGTAGCCGCAAACTGGACACATATTTTCAATATTCATTTTTGGCACTCCGCCTTGAAATAGACAAGATTATTCGCGCACGAATGACAACGGCCTGCTTGCTTGTTAGCATGTCGCACAGCTCCGGGCAATGAGGAGCACGGAACTGGCTTGAAAAAAGTCTTGATGACATTGTCGCTATCAATGATCCCAAATGATTCATCGGCTGGATCATACCGCACCTTCATACCGCAGCGACGTATACATTCATGTACGGTCGTCGCTGGACTTGCGCCCAGGAACGTGTCGGCCATGTCCTCATATTCACTAGCATTTGATGCACCAAAGTCACCACCATGTTCTTGAAAATGGCGATTTAGTTGCTGGACGCTCTCGAACCCATTTGTTAAGGCCATCCAACGCGGGATGATAACATAGGCTCTTTGGCAACGGCTGCTGGATCAATTACCTTAGCGTCCTCCATTTGTTGCCGCATTTTCACCAAGGTATCTTTAGTGAAGCTTTTGGTGTGAATGCCGAAATTATTCAAATCCAAGAGCGCATCGAAGGATTTTCGTGGATTGACACGCAATTCTGCCCTTCGTTCGGCCTCCTTGAAAATCTCGAAAGCTACCAAATCGGCAGGCTGGAGAGCAGTGCAATCCTCCCAGGTTAATGGCGCAACGGTAGTGAACAGTTTGGCATAATTGGAGTCAGGCTCGGAAACCAGCTTATTAAAAGCCCGTAGGATTGTTGCGTCATAGCCAGTAGTTCTGTCATGAAAAAGGGTAATTTTGGCTGGGGCACCGCCACCCAAAGTCATGTAGTCGTCCAGAATGGTGCTGAGCAGGAATCTTGTCAGAATGTAGTATGCCGCTCCGAGTCGATCATTCACCCATTCAGGAAACACTTCACACACATTATCTAGATCCATGTCATAGCCGACGACATGAACAGGTATCCGTTTAAAGATTCCAAAGAGGCCAAGAACAAACACGTCCCTCTCGTCGCGTGTCCACCCCTTAAATTCGTTGCGACGACCGCTGCAATCCGAAGCGTGATAGCGCGAGAGCAGAGGCCTGCCTGCTCTCTTTAGTTTCTTGTTTTGTGCCGTTAGATGGAGCTTCCACGCACGTTCCATCTCGGACCA
>Ga0307479_10003127_pt1 | contig 15053 bp, 15 predicted proteins | sample atmos_gasesECM4C_FD_203743 | JGI IMG/M metagenome (GOLD analysis project Ga0307479, IMG submission 203743) | Hardwood forest soil microbial communities from Morgan-Monroe State Forest, Indiana, United States - atmos_gasesECM4C_515 | ecosystem: Environmental > Terrestrial > Soil > Temperate... | reverse complement strand
CCGGCCCTTTCGACTACATCGCCGGCGGCGCCGGCAGCGAGTCGACGATGCTGGCCAACCGCGAGGCCTTCGCGCGCTGGCGCCTGCGTCCCGCCATGCTCGGCGGTAACCAGGAGCGGGATCTCCGCGCCAGCGTGCTGGGCACATCGTCGCCAACGCCCTTCTTTCTGGCGCCGATTGGCGTGCTCTCCGCCGCCCGACCAGACGGCGACCTCGCGGTCGCCCGGGCCGCCGCGGCCGCAGGTATTCCGTGGCTGGTGAGCACCGCCGCCTCGACGCCAATGGAAACGATCGCCGAGGCGATGGGCAGCGCCCCCCGCTGGTACCAGCTGTACTGGATCAGCGACCGCGAGGTGGTGGCCAGCCTGGTGCGACGAGCGGAGGCGGCGGGGTATACGGCGATCGTGCTGACGCTGGACACGCTGCAGTTGGGCTGGCGCGTTCGGGATCTGAAAAACCGGTACCTGCCGTTCATCCTCGGCGAGGGGATCGGCCAGTTCACCAGCGACCCGGTGTTCCGCGCGCGACTTTCGGTCTCGCCTGAACAGGATCCGCGCGGCGCCGGGGCGGCCATGGTCGGGATGTTCTCCAATCTCGGCCTGCGCTGGGAGGACCTTCGATGGCTGCGCGAGCGGACGCGTCTGCCACTGCTGGCCAAGGGCGTCCTGCGTGGCGACGACGCCCGTCGCATCCTCGAGGCCGGCTTTGAGGGTGTGATCGTTTCCAACCACGGGGGCCGGCAGGTGGATGGGGCGGTCGCCGCGCTCGATGCGCTGGTGGAGGTGCGACAGGCGCTGGGAGACAACGCGGTGGTCCTGATGGACAGTGGCATCCGGCGCGGCGCCGACGTTATCAAGGCGCTCGCCCTGGGCGCGGACGCGGTGCTCCTGGGTCGGCCCTACGTCTACGGGCTTGCCGTCGCGGGGCAGGCCGGCGTGGAACGCGTGATCCGAAACTTGACGGCCGAGATCGATCTGACGCTTGCCCTGATTGGCGGCCGTGACATCAAAGCCCTGGACCGGTCATGGATCAGCCAGCGGCCCTGAGCCGCGACCTCATCGGACGCGAGTCCGAGGTCATCGTCTTCGAGGTGGAGCGCGGCGCGATCCGAAAATTTGCCGAGGCAGTACAGGACCAGACGCCGGAATGTCTTCGAGGCGATGTCGCGCCGCCCACCTTCCCGACCACCTTTCGGATGACGATCCCCGGACTTACCTACGACTTAGCGCGTGTTCTGCACGGCGCCCAGGAGTACCGATACGAACGGCCGCTGCGAGCAGGCGACCGCGTGCGCTGCCGATTCCGCGTGGCCGACATCTATCAGCGAAAGGGCCGCCTGGGCGAGATGAGCTTTCTGATCCTGGCGATGGAAGGCACCGATGAGTCGGGGAACCCGGTCTTCACCGGAACGACCACGGCGATCCTCCGATGACCGGTCCGGTGCTCTCCATGCGACACGACCTCGCGAGCGGCAGCGTCTTGCCGGATCTTCGCAAGCCGCCGATCACGAAATTGCAGCTCGTGAAGTATGCCGGCGCCTCGGGTGACTACAACCTCATCCACACGGACGACGAGACGGCGCGCACGGTCGGGCTCGACGGCGTGATCGCCCACGGCATGCTGAGCATGGGGTTCCTGGGCGAGTATTTGTGCTGGCTGGCCGGGCCGGAATCGGTACGACGGCTCTCGGTGCGCTTTCACGAAATGGTCCGGCCCGGTGACACACTCACCTGCCGCGGACGCGTGAAGGAGCGAACCACGGGCACGGATGGGAGTCGGCTTCAGCTCGAGGTCTGGGCGGAGAATCAGCGAGCCGAACGGGTCACCGTCGGCGAAGCGGAGGTGCAAATTTGAGGACCGGACGATTCGAGCGTCGCCCCGCGCTGGTAACCGGCGGCGGACGAGGGATTGGGGCCGCCACGGCCATTCGCTTGGCCGACGAGGGCGCGATGGTCGTGGTCTCGGACCTCGATCTCGAACCGGCGGAGGCGGTCGCGGCGCGCATCCGAAGCGAGGGCGGAACGGCGCTGGCGGTCGCCTGCGACGTGACGGAGCATCTCGCGGTGGAGGCGCTCGTGGATCGTGTTGTGAAGGAGTATGGAGGCCTGGAGTACCTCGTCACCTGCGCCGGGATCCTCCGCGACAACCTGATCCACAAGATGACCGATAGCGACTGGGACCTCGTCGTCGACACCCATCTGAAGGGAACATTCCTCTGCGCACAGGCGGCCCAGCGAGTGATGGTCCCGGCGCGCTCGGGCAAGATGGTGTTCCTGTCATCCAATTCGGCGCTGGGCAACCGCGGGCAGGTCAATTATTCGGCCGCCAAGGCGGGTATCCAGGGAATGGCGAGGACGCTGGCGATCGAGCTGGGCCCCTTCAACATCAACGTCAACGCGGTCGCCCCCGGGTTCATCGAGACCCGGATGACGCAGGCGGTGGCCGAACGCACCGGGATCGATTACGCGGATTTGAAAAAAGCGGCCGCGGAACGCACTCCCTTACGCCGGATCGGCCGGCCGGAAGACATCGCCGGCCTGATCACCTTCCTCTGCAGCGAGGACGCGAGCTTCGTGACGGGGCAAACGATCTACGCGACCGGCGGACCTACCGTATGAGGGAGTGGTCATGAGCATCGCGGCCGGCCCTGTCGAGGTGACGACCCAACAGGGTCGGGTTCGCGGCCTGGTCCGGGACCGCGTGGCGGCCTTCAAAGGAATCCCCTACGCCGCGCCACCGTTCGGACCGAATCGGTTTCAACCTCCACGACCTCCGCAGTCGTGGGCCGGTGTGCGTGACGCTCTCGAGTATGGCCGAGTCGCGCCGCAACCGCCCTATGCACCGCCTTTCGATTGGCTCATGGGCGATCAAGGCCGTCAGGGAGAGGACTGCCTCAACGTGAACGTGTGGACGCCGGACCGCAACGGCGGCGGTCTGCCCGTCATGGTTTGGATCCACGGCGGCGCCTTCATGAGGGGCTCCGGCGCACTCGCAACCTACGACGGCAGCCGGTTTGCTCGAGACGGTGTCGTCTGCGTGACCATCAGCTACCGGCTGGGGGCGGACGGTTTTCTGTACCTGGGCGAGGGAATCGCCAACCGGGGGCTGCTCGACCAGATCGCCGCGCTGGCATGGGTGCAGGAGAACATCCAGGCCTTTGGCGGGGATCCGGCGAAGGTCACAATTTTTGGCGAGTCGGCGGGTGCGTTCAGCATCGCCACGCTGCTCTCGATGCCTCGCGCTAAGGGCATGTTTGCGCGAGCCATCGCGCAAAGTGGGGCCGCCCAGCACACGAGCTCGGTGGCAACCGCCCAGATGATCGGGCGCAACCTGGCCAACAAGCTGGGGGTGGAGGCGACGATGACAGCGATCGGGGCCGTCCCGCTCGAGCGACTCGCGGTGGCGCAGGCCGAGTTAGCCGTCGAGCTGGCGCTTCGGCCGGACCCGGCACGATGGGGTGAGGTGGCGGCCAACGGAATGCTCTTCGAACCCGTCGTCGACGGCGAGGTGGTGCCGGCGCGGCCAATCGAGCGGATCGTCGCAGGCGCCGGTGCTGACGTCGACCTGATGGTCGGCACGACAACGGAGGAGTGGCGCTTCTTCCTCGTGCCCGGCGGTGCCATCGACCGCGTCACGGACGATCGCCTGATGACGACAGCCCGTGTCATGGGTCTCGATGTCGAGCACGCGTTGTCGGTGTATCGCGCGTCCCGACCGCAGGCAACTCCTGGCGACCTTCTTGCCGCATTAATCACCGATTGGTTCTTTCGTATCCCAGCGATCCGCTTTGCCGAGGCGCACTTAAGGAATGGCGGATCGCCTTATGTCTATGAGTTCGCCTGGCGCTCGCCGCTGTTCGAGGGTCGGTTCGGCGCCGCCCACGCGGTCGAGATCGGATTCGTCTTCGACAATCTTGGGCGCGATGGCGCGATGACGCTGGCCGGCAACGAGCCCCCTCAGGCGCTGGCGGATGCGATGCACCACGCCTGGGTCGCGTTCGCAGCCGGCGGGACGCCCGGATGGACGCCGTACGATGCTCGCGAGCGGACCGTTATGCGCTTCGACGGCACGGGCGGGTCCGTAGTGGCCGACCCGGCATCGGCAGAGCGTCAGCTCTGGGAGGGCGTCCGATGAGCACCCCGACCGGTGGCGGTCCCCGTCTTGACGCCGCCTCACCAGAAGCCCTAAGCACCTTCGTTCGCGCCGCCGGCCTCATCGTCGACGAGGTGACGGGCACCCGGGTGACCGGTCACATCGAGCTGGGCCCTGATCACCTCACCCCGTGGGGGATCGTGCACGGCGGCGTCTACTCGACCGCGGTCGAAAGTGCCGCCAGCCTCGGGGCCAGCACGGACGTGCATGACCGCGGCGAGGTGGCGGTCGGACTCAGCAATACCACGCACTTCTTCCGATCGCTGACCTCGGGGCGAGTGCTCGTCGAAGCCACCGCGATCTATCAGGGGCGCACGTACCAACTCTGGCGAGTCGATATCACCGACGAGACGGGTCGCCTCGTCGCCCACGGTGAGGTTCGTCTACAAAACGTCGCCGGCCAGTCGTAGCGCTCAACCCGAGATCAAATTTGAGATTCGATAGGTTAGCTGATATGAGTCGGACGTGATGCCAACCGCTACCCGAACTCAGACGGCGCATCCAGCCCGAGACCTGTGCCTCGCGCCTGGTCGCTCGGCGGATGCCCGGCTCATTGAGGGTGGCCGCTACGGGCGCATGTTCCCTGACCTGCCCGCGGCTCGCTTCGATGACGATCAGCTGCTTGCCCTCGGCAGCGAAGGAAGCATTTGCGACGGTGGGGCTTGCGACACGGAGAGCCACATCGAGGCTGGCCAACCCTTCTTCGGTCAGTACCTTGCCCACGACCTCACTGCCGACCGGTCGCCATTACGCATCCACGGCGACATCAATACGCTCCGCAACGCGCGCACCCCTCGAGCCAACCTCGAGGCGCTCTACGGCGGTGGCCCGGTCGGCTCGCCCTATCTGTTCGATCAAAAGGATCCGGCCAAATTGCTTCTTGGAGACCGAGGGAGTGATCTGCCTCGCAACCAGCAGGGCATCGCCCTCATTGGCGACCCGCGGAATGACGTGCACGCGTTCATGACCGGCCTCCAGTTGGCATTTATCCGGGCGCATAACCGCCTGGTCGATCGGCTGAGGGCGGATGGCGTGGCCGAGGCCGAGCTGTTCGACGATGCTCGCCGGGCGCTGATCTGGCACTACCAGTGGGTCATCCTTCACGACTTCCTCCCGCAGCTGGTTGGAGAGGCGATGACCGCAAGTGTCACCGAAGGCGGTCTCCGCTTCTATCAGCTCGCGGACGAACCCTTTATCCCGGTCGAGTTTGCCGATGCCGCCTATCGATACGGCCATTCGCAGATCAAGGGCGACTACCAACTCCGACGGGATGGCCCGCGATTGCCGGTCTTTCCCGATCTCGCGGGCTTCCGACCGCTCACGTCGGACCATGTGATCGACTGGTCGCTGCTCTTTGATGTGCCCGGCTGCCCGCCGGCACAACGCGCGAAGCCGATCGATGGTCAGCTGCCAGCATCGCTGATTCGGCTTCCCGAATCGATCACGGGCGCGGTCGACGTCAGCGCCTACCGATCACTCGCGGCGCGTGACTTGCAGCGTGGCATGGGCACCGGTTTGCCATCGGGCGAGGCAGTCGCCCGAGCGATTGGGGCCAAACCGCTGACACCTCAAGAGCTCGCGTTGGGCGACTGGCAGGATGAAACGCCCTTGTGGCTGTACGTCATCCGCGAGGCCGCAGTCCGCAGCGCCGGCGACTACCTCGGCGAGGTCGGGGGCCGCATCGTTGCCGAGGTCGTGGTTGGCATCGTTCGGGCGGATCCAGAGTCCTATCTCATCAACGATCCGTCCTGGCGGCCCACCCTGCCATCCCACGAGCCGGGCACCTTCAAGATCCGCGACCTCCTGGTCCCCGCCCGCTAAACGTTCGTTCGACCTTGACAACCGACCTTAGTTAGTGAATACTCACTACATGGCTCGCCTGGCGACCGCGAGGAAGGGCGGCGATCTCCGTCACACCGCCGAGGAACGCCGGGCCGAGGTGCTCAAAGCCGCCGTAGCCGAATTTGCCCTTCACGGCCTCCACGGCACCTCGACCGAGATGATCGCCAGGCGAATCGGGATCTCGCAGCCATACATCTTCCGGCTCTTTCCTTCGAAAAAAGAGCTCTTCCTGGCCGCGATCGACCAGTGCTTCGATCGGGTCGAAACGACCTTCCGGAACGCCGCCGACGAGTCCTCGAGCACCCGCGAGTCGAGCGCCCATTTCGTGGCATCACCGGCTGAGGCCCGCCTCCACGCCATGGGGCATGCCTATCTGCGGCTCATGGCCAAACGCGAGTTGTTGCTCTTTCAGATGCAGGCGTACGCTGCCTGCTCCGACGACGACGTGCGCCGGAAGGTCAAACTCCGCTGGGATCGCCTGATGAAGGTGACCGGCGAGCTCAGCGGCGCGTCGTCCGGCGAGCTCACGGCGTTCTTCGCGCGTGGAATGCTGATGAACGTGTTCGCGTCGATCCGGCTGGTCCCGGAGCACGCCGCCGACAAATGGGGACACGAGATGCTCGGCTTCGAATGAAAAAAATTTGGCCGCTGGATTTAGTGAGTAATCAGTCATGAGGAGGGACTCGACATGTTGACGCCGAATCGCAACCCCTGGCCGGTACTGCTGGTGACCGTGCTGGGCTTCTTCATGATCATGCTCGACACGACGATTGTGTATGTCGCGACACCGAGCATCCTGACCAGCCTGCACGCCTCGCTCGACCAGGTGCTCTGGGTCTTCAACGGCTACCTGCTGACTTATGCCGTGCTGCTGATCACCGCCGGACGTCTGGGTGATCTCTTCGGACCGCGCCAACTCTTCGCGGCTGGTTTGATCGTCTTTACCGCGGCCTCAGCATTGTGTGGACTCTCCCAGGACGCCAACCAACTGATCACCGCCCGCGTCATCCAGGGAGTCGGCGCCGCCATGCTCGCTCCCCAGACACTGACGATTCTGATGGCCATCTTCCCGCCCGCGCGCCGGGGCGCCGCCTTTGGCGTCACTGGTGCGGTGATCGGTGTATCCACCGTAGCCGGACCCACGATCGGAGGGCTGATCGTGACTAACGGGGATTGGCGGTGGATCTTCTTCCTGAACGTTCCCATCGGCCTCATCGCACTGGCCGGGACCTTCCTTGTGATCCCGGACGTTCGCACCGGCCGGCAGCATCGATTCGACCTCGTCGGCGTGCTGCTTTCGAGCGCCGCGCTTTTCGGCATCGTCTTCGGCCTGATCGAAGGGCAGCGCTACGACTGGAGCAGCATCACCGGTTGGCTCACCATCCCGATGGTGATCGGCGCCGGCATTGCGCTCCTGATCGGCTTCCTGGCCTGGGAGCGCCTGCAAGACGAGCCCCTGATTCCCCTCGGCCTGTTCCGCGATCGCAACTACTCGCTGATGAACTGGGCGGGTACGGCGATGTCATTTGCCATGCAGGGCATCTTCATCCCCATCACCATCTACACGCAGTCGGTCCTTGGCATGACCCCCTTGCAGTCCGGGTTGACGATCGCGCCCATGTCGCTGACGGCCGGAATCGTGGCGCCCTTTGCTGGGCGCCTTGCCGATCGTTTCGGCGGCAAGTATCTGCTGATGGCTGGACTGGCACTCTTCGGTGCGGGCGCGGCCGTCGTTACGGCCCTGGCAAGCGTGACCTCGACGCAGATCACGTTCCTCCTCCCCTTCGTGCTGACCGGGCTTGGTCTCGGGCTCGTGTTTGCCCCGATGACGACCGTCGCCATGCGTGATGTCAGGCCGCAGATGGCGGGGGCCGCGTCGGGGGTTTTGAATACCACTCGACAGCTCGGAGCCGTGATCGGTGCCGCCGCCGTCGGGGCCGTGCTCCAGAACCAGCTGGCGGTCGCCCTCCACAACCAGGCGCTCGCGGCCGCCACCCATCTGCCCGCGGCCTTTCAGCAGCCGTTTGTCAACGGCTTCGCGAAAGCGGCGAAGTCCGGGCTGCAGGTCGGACGCGGCCAGACCGGCGCGTCGCTGCCAACCAACCTGCCCCCGGCCGTGATTGGCACGGTCCAGCGTTTGGTGCACGACGTTTTCGTGAATGGGTACGTGATCGCAATGCGGCCGACCGTCGGTGTGGCCGTGGCGGTTCTCGCGGTCGCCTCGCTCACCTGCCTGCTGGTCATCAATCGGCATCAGATACCGGATGAAGCAGCGGCCCCGGCGGACCTTGCCGCGGTTGGCTAACGCGAAGTCGCGATGATGTAATTCAAACTTCCGCTCCGCGGCCGCCGGCTGGCATCATGAACGGTATGCCGTTCTTTGGTTATCACATGCCGAGTTTCACGTTTCCCGGCGTATCCGCCGACAAGCTCTTCGATCACGTAGCTGGCCTCGCCCGCTCGGCGGAATCCGCCGGCTTCGAGCTGGTCACCGTAATGGATCACGTCTACCAGATCACCGGCATCGGCAAGGAAGAGGAGCCGATGCTTGAGGGCTATACGGCGCTCGGGGCGCTCGCGCGGGAGACCAGCAAGGTGAAGCTGGCCACGCTGGTGACGGGGGTGACCTACCGCAACCCGGCACTCGTGGCCAAGATGGTCACTACCCTCGACGTCATCTCCGAGGGGCGCATGATCTGTGGCATCGGTGCCGCCTGGAACGAGTCGGAGCACATCGGCTACGGCTTCGAGTTTCCGCCCATCCGCGAGCGCATGGACCGGCTCGACGAGGCGCTGACCATCATCAAGCTGATGTTCACGCAGGAGCGTCCTTCGTTCGCCGGCACGCACTACCGGATCGACCGTGCCCTCAACAACCCGCGACCGCTGCAGCCCGGTGGACCGAAAATTATGGTTGGCGGCGGCGGCGAACAGCGCACCCTCCGGTTGGTGGCAAAACATGCCGACATGTCTCACTGGTTCGGCCCTCTCGCGGACATCAAACGAAAGAGCGAGATCCTGAACCGCTACTGCGAAGAAGAGGGCCGCGATCCGTCAACCATCACCAGGACCATGGGCGCCCCGGTTGTTCTAGTGGAAAACGAAGGCCAGGCCAAGAGCGTGATGGAACGAATGCCTCCCGAGCGGCGGGTCATGTTCCAGCCGGCTACTCCGGAGCAAGCCGCCGAGATCCTCCAGGATTTCATCGCGGTCGGCATCCAGGGGTTCACCTTCGGCAACCCCACCCTGCGCACGCCGGACGAATTCGAGCGTGTGAGGCGGCTGATCAGGACGATCAAGCACTGACAGCCGGTCCAGCAGCCTGTAGCGTTCGAAGGTCGACACGCTCGTCCTCCATCTGGGATGGGTCAACGCGACCGCCCGCGGCGATCAGCCGGCCGGCCGCGGCGAGCTCGCCTTCTTCGTCAAGCTCGGGATCCCCGCCACGATTGAGGCCCATCGCGGCCACCAGCCTGCCGTTGTCGAAGTAAAAGCCGAGAAATCGTCGGCCCTCTAAGCTGCCGCGCACGAGGAACCGATCCCATTTCCGCGCGTAGCCGACGTACTCGATCTTGTCGTCGTACTGGTCCGACCAGAAGCTGTACAGGTAGTCATACGGCTCGAGCCCTCCGAGCATGTTCCTGGCGACCGCACGGCCCATCTTCTCCGCGTTGTTGTAGTGCTCAACTCGCACCCGACCGAAGAGCGGATGCAGGTAATTGGCGACGTCACCCACGGCGAACACGGCAGCGGCGCTGGTGCGGGCATATCCGTCGACAGGGATTCCGTTGTCGACGGTGATGCCGGCAGCGGATGCGAGCTCGACGTTGGGCTGGATGCCAATGGCGACCACGACGAAGTCGCAGGGCAAACGGCGCCCGCCCTGTGTGATGACCGCCTCGACATGGCCGTCTCCGACGAAGCCCGTTTGTCGCTCACCCAAAAGAAGTTCGACGCCCTTTTCCTCGTGAATGCGCGCCATGACGCCGGCGACCTCGTCGCCCAGCACCGCGGACAACGGGCCGCGTCCCGGGCTCAGCGCCGTCACCTTGACCCCGAGGAAGGTCAGCGACGCGGTGACTTCGGCGCCGATGAACCCCAGCCCGACCACGACGGCTCGGGCACCCGGTTTGGCGACCGCCTTGATGGCATCGCATTCGGCGAGCGTGCGGAGCTGGTAGATCCCGGGGAGATCGGAACCGGGTAGCGTCAGGCGACGATTGCGACCGCCGGTCGCGAGCACCAGGGCGTCGTAGTGGAGGCTGTCGCGGCCGGCAATCTTCACCTCTCGCTGTGAGACATCGACCGCGTCGACGCGGACATCTGGTATCCACTCGAGGTCGTTCGCCACGTACCAGTCGGTCGGCTTGACGTACCAGCCCTTGAGGTCTTCCTTACCCATCAGGTAGGTTTTGGACAAGGGCGGCCGGCCAAACGGAATCGTCGGCTCGTCACCGAGCAGCACGACCCGCCCGGCGAAGCCCTCCTGGCGGAGCGCTACCGCTGCGTTGCCACCGGCCAGGCCCGTGCCGACGATAACCATTGTTCCGTTTCGATTCGTCATCGCATTTGTTAACTCGGCAGCTTAGCTGGTCCGAATTCAACCTCTGGCGGGGAGAGAATTCGAACATCCCAAGGCTAGCGCTCCGGTGGCTCACTCTTGTGGGTGCCATCGAGGCGTTTTCGCCCGATGTGGACCAGTGGAGGCAATACCGGCATGGGCTTCGATGAGACCGCCCTTCGAATTTGCTGCAGCGCCCTGGTCACCGTTTGGAGCTTTGCCTCACCAACCTCCGCGCCAAGGGCATCCGCCCATGCTTTTTGCTCCACGTTAATAACCCGCAGCACCTTGCGGCCTCGTGCCGTCGGGCGTAGCAGCTTGGCGCGTCGGTGGCTCGGGTTGGGCAGGTACGCGGCGAGTCCTTCGTGCTCCAGGAGATCGGCGACCCGCTGCACCGCCTGGCGCGCGATGCCGCGTCGTCGTGCGATCTGTGCCACCGTCGCAGGCTGATCCTCGATGAAATCCAGGATCACCCAGCGCGCGAGCGTCTGGTTGCCGAGCGAGGCCAGTGACTCACCGGCCGCCGTGAATATCGTTCCCAGACCAGCGACTTCCAGGACCAGCCGCGTGAACGCCTCTCCTGCAGGCGAGCGTCGCGGGCGAGCTTCCGCATTTGACAACATGCTGTCATCTCTGATAGATTTGCTCATGACAACATGATGTCACATTGGTTCAGGCAGGTAAGTCTGGACCATAAGGAGGGTCCACCAGATGCCCGATTCCACCAACGAGCGACGGACGGCGGTGGCTGATGCTCTAATTCAGCCCTTCAAGATTGACGTGCCGGAGGCGGACCTACGCGACTTGCGCGACCGGCTGGCACGAACTCGCTGGCCCGATGACTTACCGGGCGTCGGCTGGGATTATGGGGTTCCGGCCGGCTATCTTGGAGAGCTCGCCGATTACTGGCGTAACCGCTACGACTGGCGAGCCCAAGAAGCTCAACTCAATCGATATCCCCAGTTCACGACCACGATCGACGGCCAGAAGATCCATTTTCTTCATGTCCGCTCGCCGCGGAATGACGCGTTGCCGATGGTGATGACGCATGGCTGGCCTGGCTCGGTCGCGGAGTTCCTCGACGTGGTCGGCCCGCTGACCGATCCACTGGCTCACGGTGGTACTGCGGCGGATGCTTTCCATCTGGTCATTCCGTCGATCCCCGGCTTTGGCTTTTCCGGTCCGACCCACGAAAAGGGCTGGAACGTTGCGCGGGTCGCCACCGCCTGGGCAACCTTGATGGACCGTCTCGGTTATGCGCGCTACAGCGCCCAGGGCGGGGATATGGGCGCCCTCATTTCGCCCGAGCTCGCCTATGTTGACCCCGAGCACGTGGTGGGGATCCACGTCAATGCGGCAACGGTGGGATTCATTCCGTGGGGCGAGGTCGATGCTGCCGAGGCGGAGACCTTCACGGAGACCGAGAAGGCGAGCATGGCGCGGCTGAAGAACTTCCTCTCCGAAGGCAACGGCTACTTCCAGGTACAGGCGACCCGCCCGCAGACGCTTGCCTATGGCCTGAACGACTCGCCCGCCGGCCAGCTCGCCTGGATCGTCGACAAATTCCACGAGTGGACGCACGGGCCGATGGAGAAGGCGGTCGGACGGGACAGGATCCTGACCAACGTCATGTTCTACTGGCTGACGGGAACCGGCGGCTCAGCGGCGCGAAGCTACTACGAGAACATGCACATGGCCCCGAGTTGGGGACGGCAACCGTCGCGGGTGCCGGTCGGCGTCGCGCATTTCGCGGAAGACGTCGCGATCCGGCGCTACGGAGAGAAGACCTATAACATCGTGCACTGGTCCGACTTCGACCGGGGCGGCCACTTTGCCGCGATGGAAGCGCCGGACCTGTTCGTCAAGGACGTTCGCGAATTCTTCCGCCCGTTGCGCTGATGGCTTGGTAGTGGCGGAGGGAGAGGGATTCGAACCCCGGAAGGCTTGCACCTTTCGCGATAGTTCGCTGGGTTGCCGTCACGGTTGCCGTCAGGACCAGGTGGCTCACAGCTGGCATTGCACGGCTACCTCAAACCCTTGACAGGAGATCCTTCTTCCTCGCTTCGAAACTCCCAACTAGCGTTACGATTGAGAGGAGAGGCATATCCAGTGGGCGAAGCGCTGCTCGAGGCTGACCTTCGTACGCTCGTCGAGATACGCCGCGCCAATTACATGGTGAAGGTCGTGCTGCGCCCGAACGGTTAGGCCATGAAGGGGTATTGGGGCCTCGCCTGCGTATTTGTCGGTGTGCTGTTGGTCGCATGCAACGGCCCTGTCGCGAGCCCGACACCTTCTCCGGCGCCCGTGCCATCAGCGACGCCGAGCGGTGTAGCCGCTGTCCGCGCGGCGATCCAGCTGGCGAACCAGGAGCAGCAGCAGGCTTTTGCTCAAGACAAGCCCACGCTCATGCGTCCAACCGCCACATCCTCGTACTACGCGCAGCTTGTGGCGCTCGATACCCAGTTGCGGAGCGCCGGTGTCACCGCGATCCAGCTGCGCTCAACAACGTTCGGCCAGGTCACCGTCCAGGGCAGTACCGCGCAGGCGATGACGACAGAAGCCTGGCAAGCCACGTTCACCGGTGGCTCGACGGACACCGCGACGAGTCTTAACGACTATGCGCTCATCCTCGTCGGCAGCCAATGGAAGATCAGTAGCGACACGCAGCCAAGAACGAACGTCCCACCTTCGAGCACAAGCCCCGGCACGAGCCCAAGCGTAAGCCCAACTCCAGGCAGTGCGTCCGCCACCGTGGGTGCGACGTCGCGAAACTGGTCGGGGTACGTCGCCACCGGCGGAACCTTCACCGGCGTGCGCGGGACATGGACGGTGCCCACTGTGTCGGCGACCGGCACCTCGGTCGATGCAACGTGGGTCGGCATTGGAGGTGCAACGACGACGGACCTGATCCAGGCCGGTACGCAGGCGACCATCGAGAATGGCGTCGTTCAATACTCCAGTTGGGTCGAGACGCTGCCGCAGGCTTCGCAGACCGTGCCACTGTCAATCACCGCCGGTGATGCGATCACAGTCTCGATCACGCAGCAGTCGGCTGGCGTGTGGAACGTGACGATTCAGGACGGGACGAGTGGCGGCAACTACGCGGGAACGATCAACTACAGCTCGTCACTGTCGTCGGCGGAATGGATCGAAGAGGCGCCGACCCTAGGTAACCGCGTCGTGCTGCTCGATCATTTCGGTGTTGTTCAATTCACCAATCTTTCGACCGTCGAGAACCAGAAGGCCATCACTCCCGCTGCGGCCGGCGCAAGCTCGGTGACGATGATCAATAGCAAGGGCGTGACGCTGGCGGTGCCCTCGGCCCTCGGGGCCGCCGGCGCGAGCTTCAGCGTGACTCGCGCCTAGCAGAAAACCCTGCGGGTAAGCCCGGCGGCGTGGCGGTACTTGTAGTCGCCGCGTAGCCCTGCGAGATGATGACATTTTCCGCCAGACTGGCGAGTACCGGCCTTTCGACGCGACCCAGTCTCGTAAGCGCCTTCTAGTTACTGGACGCCAGGCTTCGCTCGAGCAGGTCCTGTAGCGCGGCCTGATCGGCAGCGGGTAGGGTTGAAAGTCCGGGGGCCGACGAGAGGACGGTTTCCACCCGCCGCCTGAGCCGGCGCCCCTCGGCCGTCAGCGCGAGGTGCTTGACCCGCCGGTCTTTTGTCAGATGCCGCCGTTCGATGAGACCGCGCCCTTCGAGACGGTCGACGATCCCTGTCACGTTGGAGGGGTCGCAGTGGAGCTTGCCGGCCACCTCGTTCATCGGCAGCGGCTCGTCCAACTGGTGCAGCAGCATGGCTTGCGGCGAGGTGAGGTGCAGATCGGCCAGCCTGGCCTGATAGTGGCTCACCAGCGTCTTGCTCAGCTCCAGCACCAGCCGGACGATCTCTTCCTGCCTGCGTCGCTCGGCCATCTCATTTCTAGTTTAACTTGACAATCCCAATCATGGTTGACTACTATTGTTGAAGCTTCAACTATTGATGTAATAACTCTGCCCCTTGAGGAGGGCGCGCTTTGAACACGGTTGCTTGGGTGCTACAGGTCTTCCTCGCGCTCGTCTTTTTGCTCCATGGGCTGCTTTTTACCGTGGGGTTCGAGTTCATGGCCCGGCGAATGCGAGAGCGCCGCCGGACAGGGTCACCACTTCATCCAGCCTTCCGCCAGTTCATCGGCGTCGCCGAAATCGCCGCGGCCATCGGCCTGATCGTGCCGCCAGCGACCCATGTCTTGCCCTGGCTTGCGCCCCTGGCCGCAGCCGGGCTGGCGATCATCATGGCGGGGGCCGCGGTCCGCCATGCCAGGAGAGGCGAAACCCGGGAGGTTGTAGGGACGGTGGTTTTGGGCTTGCTAGCGGCTGCCACCCTCTGGTTGCGGTGGCAGGTTGTTCCGCTGTAAGGCGGCGGGCAGTTTCAGAATCAGACTGCCGTTTGTATTGAGAATCTGGCGGAGGGAGAGGGATTCGAACCCCCGAAGGCTTGCACCTTAGTGGTTTTCA
>Ga0307479_10003126_pt1 | contig 15055 bp, 10 predicted proteins | sample atmos_gasesECM4C_FD_203743 | JGI IMG/M metagenome (GOLD analysis project Ga0307479, IMG submission 203743) | Hardwood forest soil microbial communities from Morgan-Monroe State Forest, Indiana, United States - atmos_gasesECM4C_515 | ecosystem: Environmental > Terrestrial > Soil > Temperate... | reverse complement strand
CGTGCGAAAGGCCATCGGCGCGAGACGCTCCAACATCCTCGCGCAATTCCTGATCGAAGCGGTCACGCTCAGCGCCGTCGGCGGCGTCATCGGTGTTCTCTTCGGGTCCGGCATCTCCCTGCTGCTGCGCTATGGACTGAAAATGTCAGCGGTCCTCTCGTTTTTCTGGATTGCTACCGCGCTGATCCTCTGTGCTCTGATCGGCATCGTCTTCGGGGTGTACCCGGCGTGGAAAGCCGCCCGCCTCGACCCCGTCGAAGCCCTCCGCTACGAATGACTCCTCATTCGTACCGCAACGCCACCATCGGGTCGACCCGCATCGCCCGCCGAGCAGGGATGTAGCACGCGAGAAGCGCAATTCCCACCAAGAGAAGAGATACCGCCGCAAATGTGAGCGGGTCCGTGGGTTGCACGCCATACAAGAAACTGGCCATTGTGCGCGTCACGCCCAGCGCGGCCGCAAGTCCAATCGCGATTCCAAGGCCCGCTAGCCGCGCGCCCTGGCCAAGCACCATCCCAAACACAGTGCGGCGCTCCGCACCGAGCGCCATGCGGATGCCGATCTCCTGGGTTCGCTGCATCACGGAATACGAAATTACTCCGTACATTCCAATGGAAGCCAGCAGCAGTGCCAGCATTCCGAACGATCCGAGCAGCAGCATGGAAAACCTCGGCTGGGAAAGCGAATCGTCTACGAGCGTCGTCAATGTTGCGACTTTTGCCAACGGCAAGTCCGGGTCGAGCGAATGGATGGCCTCGCGCACGCTCTCGGTCATCGAAGCAGGATCGGTCTTCGTGCGCAGCGCCACGCGCATGTTCAGCATCGAGGGCCACGGCTTCTGTGTGTACATCACGTACATTTCCGGGATGGCCTCTTCGCGAATGGAAATGTGCTTCACGTCCGGAACAACTCCAACGATCGTCAGCAGGGGATAGCGTGTGCCTGCCGGTCCGACTTGTTTTCCAATGGCGTTCTGGCCCGGCCAGTAATTCTTCTCCATCGCCGCGTTCACGATGGCCACCGGCATGGATTCGGCGGTGTCTGTATCCAGAAAGTCGCGCCCGTGCAGGAGCGGCGTTCCGACCGCGGAAAAATAACCGGGCGAAATAATCGTGTAATTCGCGAAGGGCAGTTCGTTTTGGCTGGCGGCCGGATGGTCGGGCATTCGAATCACGGTGCTTTCACCCTCGCCGCCCATCGGGACAGTCTCCCCAATTCCCGCGGACTGCACGCCAGGGATGGATCGCAGGCGTTCGAGCGCATCGCGGTAGAGCGTGACGATGTGATTCTGGTCGGCGTATTGCAGAGCAGGAAGCGACAACTGGAATGTCAAAACCCGTTCGGCTCTGAAGCCTCCATCCGCGCCAAGCAACCGAAAAAAGGTCCGCGTCAGCAGGCCCGCCGATACGACAAGGACCAGAGCCAGCGCCACCTGCGAAACAAGCAGCGCATTTCGCAGCCTCGGGGCCGCCGGGCTGCTCCCGGACCTCTGGCTGCGCTCTTTTAGCGAATCGACAAGGTTTTCTCGCGTGGCCCCGATGGCCGGAGCCAAGCCGAAAAGAATTCCGGTAAGCAGGGAAATGCCGAAGGCGAACGTGAACACCGGCAGGTCGAGCGCGACTTCCCTGAGGCGCGGGATGTTCGCGGGCCCAAAAGTTTTTACGAAAAAAATGCCCCCTTTGGCGATCAGGATTCCCACGGCTCCAGCTGCCAAGGCCGTGAGCAGGCTCTCCGTGAGAAGCTGGCGAATCAGTCGAGCGCGCTCAGCGCCAAGTGCCGCACGCAGCGTGAATTCTCTGCGCCGCCGGAGTGAGCGCGTGAGCATCAAGTTCGCCACGTTGGAGCAGGCAATCAGCAACACGATGCCGACGGCGCCCAGCATGAGCTGCAGAGGACGCCGCGTGTCGCCCACAACTTGCCGCTCTAGCGGAACGACGCGGGTATTGAACCAACCCTTCCACCGGGAATCCTGTGTCTCCGCGTGCTTGGTGATGACGTCCAGAGCGGCTTGAGCTTGTTGGATCGTTAAGCCTGGTTTCAGCCGGCCGATCACGGCGAGTTCGGATGGACCCTTTGGGTCCGCGGGAATCGCAAGCGGAACCCAGAGTTGCGCCTCTCGCGGGAAGTTAAAGCTGCCAGGCATTTCTTCCGCGCGCGGGAATACGAACCCGGCAGGCATAACGCCGACGACCGTGTACGCGTGACCGTTGAGCCGCACGGCCCGCCCCAAAATGCCGCGGTCTGCCCCAAATCGCTCGCGCCACAAGCGGTCGCTGAGAATCACTTCGTACTCTTGGCCCGGCTGGTCTTCCTCGGTTGTGAAGGTACGTCCCAGGGCGGGCGAGATCCCCAGCGCGGGAAAAAATTCCGCGGACGCTCGAAACCCGTCGTGAACGGAAGGTTCGCCCGCGCCGGTAAGATTGAAAGAATCGTTCTGGAACGCGCCCACCGCTTGGAATGGGTGCGCGTCCCGGGTCAACATGCGGAATTGGATTTGGGCCCAGGGAAAATACTCGGAGCCGATATTCACTCCCGGCGGAGAGACAAGTTCGGGCAGCACGATCCGGTCCGGGTCCGGATAAGGAAGCGGTTTCAGAAGGATGGCGCTCACCAGGCTGAAAACCGCCGTGCTCGCCCCGGTTCCCAGCGCGAGCGTAAGAACCGCAACCGCCGTGAACGCCGGACTCTTGCGCAGCATGCGCGCCGCATAGCGCAGATCCTGCATGAGGGTCTCAAGCAAACGCACGCCACGCTCCTCCCGGCACTCTTCTTTGGCCCGATCAATTCCCCCAAATTCCAGCCGCGCCCTCCTCATCGCTTCCTCGCGGGGCACGCCGCTTCGAATCAAATCTCCCGCGTACGCTTCGATATGAAAACGCAACTCCGCGTCCATTTCGCTCTCCATCCGCGAGCGTTGCAATGTCGCGCGCAACCAGGAACTCCATCGGTTCCAAACCATCACACTTCCTCCGCCTTCGCCCTCAAGATTACCGGCGACTCGCCCATCATTCGTGCCTCAGCGCTACCATCGGATCCACGCGCATCGCTCGCCGAGCCGGGATGTAGCACGCCAAAAGCGCTACACTCGCCAGCAGCACGGCGGCGCATGAATAGGTGAGGGCGTCGGTTCTGGATACGCCATAGAGGTAGATTCCCGATCCGCTCCAGCCTATAGGCCCTGTCGGGAGGAATCGCGCCAGCAGAAATGCGCCGAGCGCACCCGTTGCCAGGCCCGCGAGAGTGATGCCAAGCGTTTCGCGCAAGACCAGGCGCGCGATCTCGCTGCGCGCCGCTCCGAGCGCGACGCGAATGCCAATCTCCCGGGTCCGCTCCATCACGGAATACGATGTCACTCCAAAGACGCCAACAACAGCCAATATCAGCGCCATCCCTCCAAAAGAAGCAAGCAAGGTGATAATTGGCCGGCGAAGCAGGAGCGACTCCGAATCGTGAATCTGCGCTTGCATGTTGCCGAATTCCCAGTAAAGCTGCGGATCGATTGATTGAAGGGACTTATCGAAGTTTCGCGCCGCGCCGGCCATGTCGCTTGACTTGTGAATGCGAATGGCCATGCTCCATTTTCCGCCCGGAAGTGTTTGCGCGAGCGGAAAGTACGCGAGCGGTCTTAGATCCTCCTCGGGGTTGCGCTGCCGGAAATCGGAGATTACGCCGACGATCTCTCTCCAGGCCGTGGGTGAATCCGCAAATGCAACGTGATAGCCAATGGGGTTCACCCCCGGGAAATATTGCTTTGCGAAGGTTTGATTGACAATAGCAACTGGGCTCGTGTCGTATCTGTCCGATTCACCGAACGGACGCCCGGCAGACAAGGTGACTTTCAGCGTGGAGAAATACTCCGGATTCACCGAGAGAAACCATATCTCCTCTTCTTTCGGTGCTGCCGCTGCGGCAGGTGCCTCGATCCTGAGTCGGGCACTGTCGGCGCCCTCCATTGGAAGAGAGTCGGTGATGCCCGCAGACTCCACTCCGGGCACCAAACTCACGCGCTCCACCACTTCGCGAAGCAGACGAGCGCGATCCGGCGCGCCAGCGTAACGCGACGGCGGTATCCTGACGGTGGCCGTCAACACATTGCGAGGGTCATACCCCAAATACGCAGATTCCACGTTCAGCAAGCTACGGAACAACAGGCCGAAGCCCACCAGCAGCACCATGCCGAGCGCGACCTGGAACACGACCAAGAGATTTCGCGAACGCCGGGACTGCGATCCGCCTGACGCGTTCAGCGCCGCATCTCGTAGACTGTCGTTTGGATTGACGCGGGTCGCGTGCAATGCCGGGATCATCCCAAAAAACAAAGCGCTCAGAAGCGAAACTGCCAAACTGACCGTAAGAACACGCGCGTCGACCTCCAGATACGTCCCATTCGGAACCATCCCGGCTGCGGCCTTTGTGATGATCTCCTGCGACCATCGCGCAACAACCAAACCGAAAGTTCCACCGCAGAAAAACAGAAGTGTGCTCTCGGTCAGGAGCTGCCGCACCATCCGCCGCCGCGAACAGCCCAGCGCTGCGCGCAAAGCTACTTCCCTGTGGCGCTTCACGCCCCGCGCCGTTAGCAAACTTGCAACATTGGCGCACGCGATGAGCAGCACAACTCCGGCCGCGCATGCCATCATCCACAAGCCGCGCCGGGCATTTTGTCTTGTTGGCCCGGGATGACGGAACTCTTCCGTGAAATCCTCAACCACCAGATGCCCGCTCCGGTCAGCAGAGGCCCGGGGACCCCTTAGTTGCTGCGCGATCACTTCAGTTTTCGAACGTGCTTGAGCCAAAGTCACTCCGGGCTTCAGGCGCGCGACGATCCGGACTCTGACCGCCCCCGCCCTCGGTTTTCCCTGGCTCGCGTAAGTGTCCAAAACCAGAGGCGCAAAGATCTCGATGTCTTCGTAGTACGGTGCAATCGATTGTGGCAATACGCCAACAATGGTGACAGGGCGGCGGTTCAAACTAATCTGTTTTCCGCCAATCTGCGGGTCCGCGTGAAATCGATTCCGCCAGCAGCCGTAAGAAAGCATCACGACGCCGTCTCGGCCAGCAAGCTGCTCCTGCTCGAAAAAGTCACGGCCAAGAATTGGCTGAATTCCAAGCGTGGGGAGCCAGTTGGCGCTTACAAGAAGCCCGGACAAGTTCTGTGAACTAGATTCATCATCTCCGTAAAAATAATCAGCCCATCCACTGCCCGTGATTTCCTCGAAGGAACTGCTATTTTTCAGCAGGGCCAAGTATTCTGCAGGGGAAGGCGTGTGTAAGTCCCCTTCGGCGTCGGTTGTCCAGACATGGACCAGTCGGTCCGGTTCACGAAATGGCACGGCCCGCAAAAGCGCAGAGTCCACCAATCCAAAAATCGCCGCGTTCGCCCCGATACCGAGTCCCAGCGTAAACACAGCGACGGCTGTGAAGCCAGGGTTCCTGCGCAGCGTGCGCAAGCCGTAGCGAATGTCCTGCACCAGAGTTTCAAGAAAACTCACGCCGCGCGCCTCGCGGCCCTCTTCTTTGACGCGCTCAATTGCGCCGAATTCTATTCGCGCGCGTCGCATCGCTTCTTGATGCGGCACTCCATTGCGTTCCAAATCAGCCGCGCACGCCTCCATGTGAAAGCGCAGCTCCGCGTCCATCTCGCTCTCCATCCGCGAACGCCGCAGTGTCGCCCTCAACCATGATCCTAAGCGATTCCAGGCCGTCACACTTCCTCCGCTTTCGTCCCCAGGATTCCCGCGATAACCGCCGCCATGCGATTCCACTTTTGGGCTTCGGTCAGCAGCCGGCGCTTCCCTGCGGCCGTGAGCCAGTAATACTTTGCCTTGCGCTTGTTTTCCGATTCGCCCCATTCGCTGGCAATCCAGCCCTGGTGTTCCAGCCGGTACAACGCCGGGTAGAGTGATCCCTGTTGAATCTCCAGGCGCGCCTTCGAAATCTGCTGGATGCGCAGCAACACGCCGTAGCCGTGCAATGGGCCGAGCGACACCGCCTTGAGGATCAGCATGTCCAGCGTGCCTTGCAGAAGATCGAGTTGTTTGTCCACGGAAGCCTGCTCTCCTAGATGAACTAGGAATATAAATCTTGTCTCCTAGGCTGTCAAGGAGAGCAATCTTCTAACCACGCTCGCCCATGGGCCTTTTTTTGCTCTCTTTCGGCTCCACCTTTCCGGACGAAGTAAGAAGAGAATCTTCAAAGTGGCCCACGAGGGATCCGGCCGAGCCGGAGTGCCTTTTGTGTTCGTTCCGCGTAAAATGACGCGCATCGAAGTGGCGGGAGCGATGCGATGGGATTTGCGCAATTTGACGGGCACAAGTACCTGAACCTCGAAACGTACAAGAAGAGCGGCGATGGCGTAAGGACGCCCGTTTGGTTTGCGGCGGACCCGGCAACAGATCTAGCTTCGAGCGACGCCAAACTATACCTGTATACGATCGGTGTCTCTGGAAAAGTGAAACGCGTGCGAAATAATCCGCGCGTAAAAATTGCGCCATGCGACATGCGCGGCAATGTGCTCGGCGAATGGGTGGAGGCCGGGGCCGAAATTGTCACCGGCGAAGAGGCGGCCCGCGGAATGCAGTTGCTCAATAAGAAGTATTTCCCATGGAAACAGTTGCTGGCGTTTTTCGCGTCCTTCAGCCGGCGCGAGCGGATCGTCTTCGCACTCCATCCGACATAACTAGCGCGAATAGAAAAGCCCCCGTCGAGCCATGGCGCACATCCGTGGCGCCCAATGAGAGACGGACGAAGTCCTACGACCCTCTCCGGCACTCACGTCAGAAAGTTGGAATGGTGTTACCGGGACCAGAGCCAGCCAAACGTGCCGGCGGTCAGCAAGCTGTAGATGAGGCCGTCGAAGGATTCCTTGAGGACCAAGCTCCAGGGCTGGCCTCTCCAGATGCCGTTGACCAAGGGTCCCAGACCGTAAGCAAAGAACGCCGCAGTGCCAGCGACGCGGAACACGGCCAGATACGGCGCGCCGGGCGCAACCGTGCGTCCGGTGAGATAGGCAACGAAGAATCCGATGAGCAGGCAGTACGCGAACCACATCCCGAGAAACTTCGGCATGGCGGGCGGGGCACTGGGATAAATGGTTAGAAATCCAACCGGTCCCTGCTTGTATTTTTCCTGCATGGCAGGCGAGTTCATATCCTTATGGGTGCAAAACGGAAAATGATAAAGGCCCGGCGTCAAGCCGGCCGGGCGCAGTGCGGCCAGGAGTTTTTCCTCCTCGGGAAGCTGCCGGTAGTTGCTTTGGTGATATTTCAGCACCATGTGGATGACCGAGCTGGCCACGAAAACGATGACGGCCGAAAGCAGGATGGGGAGCAATAGAGCAGCAAGAGGAACCATGCGCAGCCTCCTTGGAAGCAAAGATAAATGCGGGTAAGTTAGGCGCGAGGCTACCGCCTAAAAGGACGGCGGTCAAGAGCTAGATCTGCGCGAGCGGGACCCCTTGGCGAGCCCACGGCAAACAGGGCCCGCCGCTGCAGAAGTCTAGTCAGTGGGCGGCTGCGACTGGCTGAGGGGCAATGGCGAGGGCTTGCAGAGATTCCGCGTACGGCGCGCGGGCCACGCCGCGCTCGGTGAAGATCGCGGCGATGTAGCGGGCGGGCGTGACGTCGAAGGCGGGATGCGCGGCGTGCACTTCGGGAGCAATTCGAACTCCCAGTAGATGCGTGACTTCGGCGGCGGAACGCTCTTCGATGGGAATGTGCTCGCCATCTGGAATCGACAAATCGAACGTGGAAACCGGCGCGGCGACATAGAAAGGCACGTTGTTTTCTTTCGCCAGAACCGCTATCTGGTAAGTGCCGATTTTGTTGGCCGTGTCGCCGTTGGCGGCGATGCGATCGGCGCCGGTGACGACGGCGCCAACTTTTCCCGACTTCAAAAAATGCCCCGCCATGTTGTCGGTGATCAGCGTGAGCGGGATGCCGCCTTTGAGCAGCTCCCAGGCGGTGAGCCGCGCGCCTTGCAAATACGGCCGCGTTTCCGGCACGAGGACGTGGATCTTTTTCCCCTGTTCGAACGCCACGCGAATCACCCCAAGCGCGCTGCCGATGCCACCCGTGGCCAGCGCGCCGGCGTTGCATTGCGTCATGACTTGGCCCTCGCGCGGCATGAATTCCGCCCCGAACCGCCCGATGGCTTCGTCCGTAGCTTTTTTCTCAAGATGGATTTTCCGGGCTTCGTCGACCATTCCCCGCCGAATCTTGCCGAGATCCGAAGTTTCGGACGTTAATTCCGCGAGTCGCCGCTTCATGCGCTCCAGCGCCCAGAAAAGATCCACGGCGGTTGGGCGCGTTTTTGCAAGCGTCTGGCATATCTCCGCGAATTCTGTGCGCAGGGCCTCCACGGATTTCGCGGGAGAATGCAGCACGCCGAGAGCTGCGCCCATCGCCGCCGCCACTCCAATGGCCGGGGCGCCGCGAATCGCCATTTCTCGAATAGCTTTGGCCACGTCGCGATAATCGGTGTACGTGTAAGTGATCTCTTCCGTGGGAAGCCGGCGCTGGTCCAGAATGATCACGCCGCGATCGGTCCACTCGATGGGTTGCGCTACGTACATTCTTTTATTGTCCTCACGCAATACAATTGTAGCGAAGCCAGCGAAGGAAAACGAATCACGCCGCGCCCTGCTTAGTGCCCCGGCGGCATGTGCGTGAAGCCTTTGGTCGCGATGATCGAGGTGATGGCAATCATCGAATTGTAGCCCAGGTGAAGGAGAAAACTCGCAAGCACCGTGCCCGTCCAGGCGCGCGCAAAAGTAAAGATGATTCCGACAAGAGTGAGCAAGGCCACGAGGCCCCACGTCCAGCCAAGCTGTGCGCCGTGCATTAATCCGAACAGGATTCCCGTAATGAAAATCCCGGCGAAAGTGCCGAAGCGGGTCGCGCGAAGCGGATCGGCGCCGGCGTTTTGGGCGATGCCCGAAAACTTGCTGGCAAAGAGCGGATAAAGGTAGCCGCGGAAAACCGTTTCTTCCACTAGCGGAGCGACGAACACCGCCATGGCCATCAGTAGCATGGCCCCGTTCCGGCTCTTGAAGAGTTCCTGAATGGGAACGTGATCCACTTCCTTGACGCGCGAGCTAGCCACGGCCACGAAAATGGCAAGGCCGCAGCCGGAAAGGAAATACATCCACGGGCTGCCTTTGCCCATGGCCGGATCGGCGGTGAGTTTTTTCCAGCCGAGCGAGCGCCAAAAGGGCAATCCGCGGAGGACCGCCAGCGTCATGTAAAGAAAAAGGAAGATCAAGGCGTACCACAGAACATTGGTGCCGACCAGGAATTGCGGCTTGGATTCAATCAGCTGTTGCAGTTGCTTCGGCGTGAGATGCTTGTCAGCCGTGAGCAAGAAGATCGCGCCGAGTTGAACCAGGAGCAAACTGCCGAAGCCGAATACGAGAAAAATAATGAAATGAGGCCATGACCAGGAAATGCGCAGATCATCGGGCAGAAAAGACGTTGGTTTGAACGGCGGGGCGGCCGCCGCAAAGGAGATCGGGTCGCCGCCGAGCGGTGAAGACTCTGGCTCCTGCGAGGTCGATGCACACGTATTGACGTCCGCAATTTGCGCTTCGCGGTCCGGCTCGGGCGGGTTCAGCGGGTTGTCGTCGAAGAAGCTCATCGTTTTTCAGCGCGGCGCTTCTTGGGCCAGCCGGCGGCCAGTGCCGCCGCGACCAGCGGCAAAAGCAGCTCGTGGTGGCCGGTGATGGCGTAGCCGTGCGATTCCGGGCCGCGCTGGTTGCGGCTGGAAGCAGTAGGACGCTTCACTACATTCTGCAACGGACGGTAGTGCTGGATAAAGTCGAAGTTCGCAGTAGTAATGGGGCGAAGCGCAACGCCTAGATTGCGAACGACAGAAACGGCTTTGAGAAAAATCTCGGGGAGCAGGACGGCCGAGCCCCAGTTGAGATAAACGCCGCCAGGATGCATCTGCTGAACGACCGCGCAGAACAAACGAAAGTCGCGATACGTGGCGTCGCCAAGCGCCGCGCCGTCAGCCGTGGGATGCATGTGCGGGATGTCCGTGCCAATGGCGAGATGGATGGTCACAGGGATTTGATGCTTGTAGGCGGCTACTAGGGCGCTGGAATTTGGATGCTTGACGTCGATAATCCCGCTCGAAAGAAATTGCCCGGCGGCTTCGCCATAGCCGATGCGGATGCGCTGGGAAAGCTTGGCGATTTCATTGAGATATTTCCCGGTTTCGTCGGCCATGCCGAATTGGCCTTCGCCGATTCCCGCCTCCACGTCTTCAGAAGTGCTGCCCGCAAGGGCGATTTCGAAATCGTGGATCAGTGCCGCGCCGTTCATCGCGATTCCCGAAACGAATCCGCGTTTCATCAGGTCGATTAGAACGGGACCAAGTCCGACTTTGATGACGTGCCCGCCGATGCCCCAGAGAATTGCTTGGCGCTGTTTGCGGGCAATGTGAATCGCGCTCAGGAGATTGCGGAGATCTTCCGCCGCAAGAATGTTTGGGAGCGAATCGAGAAATTTTGTAACCGACGCATTCGCGCCAGGCGTTTTCGCGAAATCGCGGACACTGACTTTGCTCCTCCGCGAAGCGAGCGGATAGGTATGCACCGCGCCGAGCGCAATCGGTTGAATGGGATAGATGCTCATGGAGACGGGGATACTTTAACGCGCCACCGTGACAAATACCAAGCACAGGCGGAAATGCGGCGAGGCAGCTACTTCGCGTTGCCATTGTGGTGACCATTGTTAGAGATGCCGAGGACGCGGGCGAGGACCTGGCCCGTGTAGGATTTTTTCGTGCGAGCGACGAGTTCGGGCGGGCCCTGGGCGACGATGCGGCCGCCGCCTTCACCGCCTTCGGGGCCGAGGTCGATGATCCAGTCGGCTTGTTTGATGACGTCGAGGTGGTGCTCGATGATGAGCACGGTGTTGCCCAGATTGACGAGGCGTTGCAGGACGTCGAGAAGTTTTCGGACATCGTCGAAATGCAAACCTGTAGTGGGTTCGTCGAGGATGTAGAGCGTGCGACCGGTCTGCCGCTTGGAAAGTTCACGAGCGAGCTTAATGCGCTGGGCTTCGCCGCCGGAGAGCGTGGTAGCAGACTGACCAAGTGTGACGTAGCCGAGACCGACTTCGACGAGCGTCGAGAGTTTTTGCTGAATTTGCGGAATATTTTCGAGCAGTTTCAGGGCGTCGGAAGAAGGCAAATTCAAAACATCGCTGATGGAGTGGCCCTTGTAGCGGACCGCGAGCGTTTCCGAGTTGTACCGGCGGCCGCGGCACACTTCACACATCACGTAAACGTCGGGGAGAAAATTCATTTCGATTCGGCGCAGGCCGTCGCCCTGGCAGGCTTCGCAGCGCCCGCCTTTGACGTTGAAGCTGAAACGGCCGGCGCGGTAGCCGCGTTCGCGCGATTCCGGGAGCATGGCGAAGAGGTCGCGGACGGGCGCGAAGACTCCTGTGTAGGTGGCGGGATTCGACCGCGGCGTGCGGCCAATGGGCGCTTGATCGATTTCGATGACTTTGTCGATTTGGTCAGCGCCAAGAATTTCACGATGCGCGGCCGGCGCCTCGGAAGAACGATAGAGTTTTTGTGTGAGCGCTCGATAAAGAATGTCGTTGACGAGAGTGGATTTGCCGGAACCGGAGACGCCGGTAACCACGGTGAGCAAGCCAAGAGGCAGCGTAATGTCGACGTTCTTCAGATTGTTCGCGCTCGCGCCGAGGATTTGAATGGCTTTGCCGTTAGGGCTGCGGCGTTTTTCAGGGACCGAAATTTTCGCTGTGCCGCTGAGATATTGGCCGGTGAGCGATGCAGCGGTAGCTTCGATGTCGGCGGGTTTGCCTTGCGCGACGAGGTAGCCGCCGGCGTTGCCCGCGCCGGGGCCGAGGTCCACGACGAAATCGGCGCGGCGGATAGTGTCTTCGTCGTGCTCGACGACGAGGACGGTGTTGCCGAGACTGCGAAGATGTTCGAGCGAGCCGAGAAGGCGTGCATTGTCGCGTGCATGCAGGCCGATGCTGGGCTCGTCGAGGACATAAAGAACGCCGCGAAGTCGCGAGCCAATTTGCGTAGCGAGCCGGATGCGCTGGGCTTCGCCGCCGGAGAGCGTGGCCGCGGAACGGTCCAGGCTCAGATAGCCGAGGCCGACGGCGAGCAGGAAATCGATGCGTTCGGAGACTTCTTCCAGCGGGCGCGCGGCGATTTCCTTTTGGCGTTCGCTGAGCTGCTTGAGAATCTTGTCTACGGCGGGGCGCGCGGCGCTGAGCGAGAGCGCCGTGAAATCCGCGATGGACAAGCCGCCGAGCTTGACCGCGAGCGATTCCGGCCGCAGGCGCTTCCCGTGGCAGGTGGCGCAGAGCGTGGCGGACATGTACTGCGTGATCCACTCGCGATAAGAATCGGAGTTGGACTCTTCGAAATTTCGTTCGAGAAATTTCAGAATACCCGGGAAGCGAAAGCCTTTTTCAATCTTGGTCTTTTTTCCTGCCGAACCATTTTCGCCCGATGCGCTCCCATTCGACGGCGGGTAGCCGTACAAGAGCATGTTCTGGACGCGCGCGGGAAATTTCTCAAACGGCGTTTCGAGGTCGAAGCCATGCGCGTAGGCACCGAGTTCCAGCGTGCGCTTGAGGATCGCCGAGCCGGAGCCTGGGCCGAGGCCGCCTTCGAAGAGCGGGCGGGTCCAGTCGGTGACGATCTTCGAAGGATCAAAATCGTATTTTGAGCCCAGGCCGTTGCATGCGGGGCACGCGCCGTAGGGCGAATTGAAACTGAACGAGCGCGGCTCGAGTTGCGGAACGGAAATGCCGCAATCGGGGCACGCGAGTTTTTCGGAAAAAGTGTGTTCCTTGCCGCCGACGATGGCGACGGTGACGAGGCCGCTGGCCAACTTGAGCGCGGTGGCGATGGATTGTTCGAGGCGCGCGGCAATGCCCGGCTTGACGAGCAAGCGGTCGATGACAATTTCGATGGTGTGGTTCTTGCGCTTGTCGATGACCGGTAGTTCATCAAGCTGGTAAAGCTCGCCGTTGATGCGCACGCGGACGTAGCCGTCCTGCGCGAATTTTTCGAGTTCCTTGCGAAAAGCGCCCTTTCGCCCGCGAACGATGGGCGCGAGAATCATGATGCGGTCGTCGGACTTGCAAATTTCGCCGTGCAGGATCGATTGAACGATCTGCTCGCTGGACTGGCGCGTGATGGGCTTGCCGCAGTTGGGGCAATGCGGGACGCCAACGGTGGCGTAGATCACGCGGAGGTAATCGTAAATTTCCGTGATGGTGCCAACGGTCGAGCGCGGCGAGCGCGTAGTGGTTTTTTGTTCGATGGCGATCGATGGAGAAAGCCCTTCGATGACGTCGACTTCGGGGCGCTCCATCTGGTCTAGAAACTGGCGTGCGTAGGCGGAAAGCGATTCGACGTAGCGGCGCTGGCCTTCGGCATAGATGGTGTCAAAGGCGAGCGAAGATTTGCCGGAGCCGGAGAGGCCGGTGATGACCGTGAGGGAGTTCCGGGGGATTTCGACGCTGATATTCTTGAGGTTATGCTGGCGCGCGCCCCGGATTACCAGTTTGGTCAGGCCCATGAGACGAAAACGCTCCCTCCACAGGAGCCCTGGCGCTCAGTAGGTACACTGAGCCCAAGATAACTTCTCACCTTAACAGGGAGGGAAGAACACGGTCAAGGTGAGGTGTCTTCGGGTAGTGTCTCAGTTTGGTTTTGACACTCTGAAATAGGCTCTCTGGATTGTGGCATACTTGGCTCATGGCGAAGCGTCCCCGCGACCCGAATCAATTAGCCAAAGCGATCGTGAATATTGCCATTGGTGAAGAGCAAGACACGGTTAGCGATTCAAAACGGCATCCTTCCAAAAAGCGTGTGGGCGGTCTGAGGGGCGGCAAAGCGCGAGCCAAATCTTTAGGGCCAAATGAACGGCACGCGATCGCTACGTTGGGTGCGCGTGCTCGCTGGAAGAAAAAAGACTAGGCTACATGCCTTCTGAAATGAAGGCGCATCAATTCTTCGCGCTCAGCAACGTCATCTCTATAATCTAGAACCAATTGAATGGCTGGGTGCTTTCCAGCGTTCATTTCGTTGTATACGTCAATATCCACCTTGAGTTGAAAGTTCTCGCCTACGATCAACTCACGGCGCTGAGCAAATGCTTTTTCCATGTGGTCGTGAGGTGCATATCCCATGACACCCCAAAACGTGTACTGTACCCCGCTCTTCGTGGCTCGAACGGCATGGTTCACACGATAGCGCCGCCCTTCCGAGTCAGTTCTATACTCTTCCCGAACTGCTTGGGCCATTTGCTCCGCCAGAATGTCAATTGGGTCAACCTCTGGCAACTGGAGCAATCCATCTGAGATAGCCCATGCAGCCGCCTGTCTCATGCTGGATGGTTTATGGTCGCGCCTAGAATCGTATTGGTGCCAAATCTTTTGTAGTCTTTCTTTTCTGCTGACCATTGCTTTTACCTCTAGCTCACAACGAGACTTGAACCGTCTGTCCCCATCCATCCGCAATTGAACCAGGAAGCAAATACTGCCGGATTTTCACCAAGTACCGAGTCAGATAGTCGTATCTGTTTAGCCGTCTCCGCATTTGTCCAATGACGATGCCGGGGTGCCTCTCCAACACACGCGCAAAGGCCACAACATCCTTTTCATAGTAGAAGGGCCTTTTCCGCAGGATGAAAGAGTCCAGCCTGTCCTTTGGAGCGCAAAAGTTGGAAGCGGCATCGTTTGCAATGCGTTCCTCCTCGGACATGGAAGTACTGACAGTTTCCAGATCGCCGTCAATAATCTCTTCCTCTTGGCCATGTCCATTTAGGACGTGCTCGATTTCATGTCGAACTACGAACCAAAAATTATCGATTCTGTCGTGCTGGACAGACATGCCAATAACAGGCGAACCGTCAAGCCAAAAACACACTCCGTCGATTTTTGCGTTAGGAAGTCTTTCGACAAGAACAAATCGTATTCCGCATTCCATGAGAATCTTTGGCACCTGTCTAACTTCGTCAGGCGCGTGCAACAATGCCGGGAAATCGTCCCTAAC